>Ga0306922_10000688_pt1 | contig 28995 bp, 33 predicted proteins | sample sta12Cox44000082_FD_203758 | JGI IMG/M metagenome (GOLD analysis project Ga0306922, IMG submission 203758) | Lab enrichment of tropical soil microbial communities from Luquillo Experimental Forest, Puerto Rico - statoxic.12C.oxic.44.000.082 (v2)... | ecosystem: Environmental > Terrestrial >... | reverse complement strand
GTTTCCATAGTCGGGGACATTGTAATTGGCAGGATGCCAAGGAGGATGTGATGATTGGCTGTTAGCACCTAGCATTTAGCACCTGGTTCCAGCCGTGGTGCATATAGAGACGGAGTGCTCCCATGCCGACATTTTCTGTGGTGCAGATCTTGACGGCTTCAATTGCACCGGTGATTGTGATCTCAGGTGTGGGGTTGCTGCTGTTAAGCATCAGCAATCGTTACGGTCGAGCCATTGACCGTGCGCGCCTGCTAGCACGCGACATGGGCGAGAGCGATGGCGAAAGCGCGCGTCGTCGGCATCTGGCGGAACAGCTTAGACTGACGAACGATCGCGCGCATATCCTGAAGCGCTCCATGCTGTATTCCTCGGTCTGCATCTTCTTCGTATCGCTCACGATCCTGTCGCTGTTTGCCGAACAACTACTCGGGCTGCAGCGGGACTTCCTCGCTCTTCCCTGCTTCGCGTTGTGCCTCATCTCGCTTGTGGTCTCCATGTATTTCTCGATCCGCGATATTACGGTGTCGCTGGCGGCGCTTGAGTTGGAAGTAAGTGAGCGGATGCGGGGGGACTTGCATCTGCCGTAAGCGAAGTGAAGCGACTAGCAACTAGCGATTAGCCGTTAGCTAGATCAGCCCCGGTTTCTGGCGACGTTCGTTCGGCAGTACACACAACCAAGTCCTTCGACTACCTGCCTCGTCACCCCGGAGTCCAAAGGCGTGCTGAACTATGGAATTCTCGCATCCTAGCGGCACCCAGAACCGTTTTAGCTAATTGCCAATTGCTAGATGCTAATTGCTCTTGTAACCAACGTCACATTTGCCGGTGATTAATGGCACTGCGGGCGCGAAGCCTGTCGCCCTAGTCTTGGGTATCGGTCCGAAGTGCGGGTGACGTCCTTGCCAGGAACTGAACCCCGACGAATCGCGCAGTTTCCTGCCTTGTCGCATTTTAGTCGGAGAATTTGCCCTGCCCGCCAAAAGGAAACGCTATGCCTCTGATGAATGCCTTCTCGAAAGCCGTTGTGCGGGAGTTTTCCCTGGGAGAGCTGCAACAGGCCGCCCGCCTGATGCGTGGTTACGATCTGGTGGCGCTGTGTGCCGCCGGCTCCGGCCACGCCGGCGGAACACTATCGATGATGGAAATCGTGGCAGCTCTGTATCTGAGAGTCGCTAACCACGATCCCAACATGCCCGAGTGGACGGACCGCGACCGCATCGTTTGGTCAGGCGGACACAAGGCCCCGGCGCTCTATCTCGGTTTAGGCATGGCGGGCTACTACCCGTTGGAGAGTGTCGTCACGCTGCGCAAGCTGTATTCACCGTTTCAGGGGCATCCGCATCGTTTGAAGCTGCCGGGCGTGGAGGTATCGAGTGGATCGCTCGGGCAAGGGCTGAGCATCGCGGTAGGTATGGCAATCACGGGAAAGATCGAGGGCAAGAAGCACTCAGTGTTCTGCATCATGGGCGATGGCGAGCAGCAGGAAGGCAGCATTTGGGAAGCCGTGATGGAAGGTTCGCACTACAAGCTCGACAACCTCGTCGGTGTCATCGACCGCAACCGCTTGCAGATCGACGGCTGGGTGAAGGACGTGATGAATGTCGAGCCGCTCGAGGACCGTTATCGTGCATTTGGCTGGGAGGTCATCGAGGTAGATGGCCACGACATCATGCAAGTCGTCGACGCTCTGGAGAAGGCAAAAAGCGAGCCCGTGGACGGCAAGCCGACGGTGGTTATCTGCAACACTGTGAAGGGCAAGGGCGTCAGCTTCATGGAGAACCAGGCCGGCTGGCATGGCAAGGCTCCCAGCTACAACGAGATGGTGAAGGGACTGGACGAGCTTGGGCTCAAGCAGACAATTGCCTATGATGCGCTGCTGAAGAAGGCGGCAGAGTATCAGAAAGAAGTGGAAACCAAGCTGGACGCAAAGATGCCGCACTTCTCGCAGGACTACTGCTGGAATGCGGTGCCGGTTCCAAAAGTGGAGATGGAGCCGACGCGGAAGGGATTTGGCAGATCGTTGGCGAACCACGGCGACGATGAGCGCATCGTGTGTCTGGGGCTCGACATCTCGGGCTCGATCACCATCAGCGACTTCTACACAGGCAAACCAGAACGCAAGAATCGCTGGATCAGCATGGGAATCGCGGAGCAGTCGGCAACGGCGGCGGCGGCGGGACTGGCGAGGGAGGGAAAAATTCCAGTACTCGGTACCTATGCGACATTTGCTGCAGCTCGAAATCTGGACCAGATTCGCGTATCCGTCTGCTATGGCAACTTCAATGTGCTGATTGCCGGCGCTCACGGAGGTGTGTCGGTCGGACCGGACGGCGCGACGCACCAGGCGCTTGAAGACCTGTTTGCGATGTGCGGCCTGCCGAACATGGTGGTGTGCGTACCTTGCGACGCTCTTGAGACGCGCAAGGCGACGGACTACCTGCTGCTGGAGCACGTTGGCCCGAAGTACATCCGCTTCGCGCGCGAGGCGACGCCGATCGTCACCGAAGAAGACACCCCGTTCGTGTTTGGCGCGGCAAACGTGATTCGCCTGCGGCGCAAGGCCGAAAAGATGGTGGATGCGTTCGACACGGTGCTCGCCTCGGAGTACAACAACGAGCACGAAGACCTCGCTATCATCGCCTGCGGGCCGATGGTAGCGGAGGCGATGCGCGCGGCGTGGATCCTAAAGCAGGAATTCGGCTACGAGACGCGCATTGTAAACATTCACACCATGAAGCCAATCGATACTGAGGCGATCATCCGAGCGGCGAGGGATACTGGCGTAGTGGTGACGGCCGAAGAGCATCAGATCGGCGCGCTTGCCTGGCGGGTAAGCGGAATTCTCACCGAAAGTCCTGAGCTCTATAGTGTGCCACTAATTACCGGCGCCATTGGAGTTAAAGATCGCTTCGGCGATTCCGGCGCACCATGGGAGCTGATCAAGGAATTTGAGGTCAGCGCCGAGCATATCGGACAGAAAGCCGCGGAGCTGATTGCGCTGGCAAAGGTGAAACGAGAGGACGAGAACTTGGAGATGGCGCGGTAAAGCGACTAGCAATTGACAATTCGCTCCTAGCAATTCGTATTTAGTCGCAGCACTTAGGACACTACGCAATCAAGGACAGATCAACGAGCCGCACAGCGGCGGGCTTCAACGTTAGCTCGGGCGCGCAAGCCGCGGGAGCAAGTGGATAAATGTTGGAGCCGTGTCGCGGCGACACTAATTTCGTAACACTTTCCAAGCTAAGTTGAAGTTCTAGAGGGGCTCAATGCCGGTGGTGTTTTGGGGTGGAACGTAAGGCGTCCACGGTTTTGGATCCAGAACTGACTCCGGCTCCGGCACTGGCTGCGAGTCGATGTCTGCAAGGGCTGTGAAAGCTCCGAGGCGAGCGATGTAGAGCGCATCTGCTCCCGCGAAGTAAATCAGGGCAAGCAACCCCATCAGGATTAATTGCCACCCTAAGGCGATGTGTTTTCCCAGGCCGGTGGGTGCCAGCACGACGAAAAACATCGAGCCAAACCAGACGATCCGCACAGCTAGAAAAGCGATACTCAATCCCAGGAGCCGCCTTGTCTGGCGCACACAGAAATCGATGGTGAGGGCGAGCGCATCGTGCGTGGTGGCCTGATTGCGGATGCAAAACAGCGGCGCCAGTCCGAAGATCCAATTCAGCGTTACCCCAAACACAGCTGAGAGCGAGAATCCGAAAACGTAGAAGAATGCGCCGCGGGCGGCGCGGCCTTGCTGCATCATGTCATGACCGAGGAGAAGCGAAGCGGTAAGGCAGCCGAAGGCGATCCACATCCAAAGCGCGCGCACAAGGTGGAGCTGGAACATTGGCCGGAATTGCCAGCCGGCTTCTTCGTCGCGGTCGTCGCCATTGGTAAGAGAAACCAGACACCGTAGAGACGCCGCGCGGCCAACAGCCGCAGCAGAAGCCCACAGGACCGAAAGACCGACAAGCACAATGAACTTCATCCATAGAACGCGAAGCAGCGCGCCATGGAAGATGTGTTTCGCGGCAGAGTGCTCGAGCAGGGGGCTCATGGTACCCAGAAGGAAGCGGTCGAGCGCAGAGATCGTCAGGCTATCAAGGAACAGGGTCACAGCCAGCAGCGCGATGAGCCATGCCGCGAGACCGAAACACCAACGCCAGGTCAACTCGGCGGCCAGCAGCAAAGGCTCCTCGCGTAAAGCGGCGAAGCCATCGCGAAAGGGCGAGAGCTGATGGGCGGGCGACATGGGTAGAGAATAGCCTGTTCCCACCCTATCGCCAAAAAGAGGGCGATAAAGGTGGGGCACCAACATCTTCATCATTTCGAGGGAGCCGTGAGTGCTTGCGCGAGTTCCTCGACGCTGTCCACCAAGATGTCAGGGTGGGTCCGCTCCAATGTGTGCGGGGCGAAGCCGTAAGTGACACCGACGCTCCAGAGGTTCGCATTGCGAGCAGTGAGAACGTCCACTGCGGAGTCGCCAACCATAACGGTCTCTTCCGGCGTGGTACCAGCTTCCGTCATGAGCATCTGTGCGCCGAAGGGATCGGGCTTTTTCGTCTCGAAACTGTTGCCGCCATATGTTTGAAAGAAGTACTGCGACAGGCTGAGTCCGGCAAGGATGTCACGCGAGGCCCGTACCGGCTTGTTGGTCAGGACAGCCAGCTTACGGTGCAGGTCATCTAATTCTGCGACCTGCCGCAGTGCCTCAGGAATCCCGGCATAAGGCTGCGTGGTGTCGAGCTTATGCTCGCGGTAGTGGAGTAAGAAGAAGTTCAGCGCCTCCTGCACGATGCTGGCGTGTGCCGGATCGCCCAGAGCTCGGCGAATGAGCATCGGTGCGCCGTCACCGATGTAGGTGTCGATGACCTCGAGCGGCAACTCTTTACGTCCGAAGTGGCGCAACATGGCATTGACCGAGGCAGCCAGGTCTCTCTCCGAGTCGATTAGAGTGCCATCAAGATCAAATAAAACGAGCTTTAGTTTGTTGAGCGGAATGGGGCGAAAAGTGCGTATCATGGCACGTCCAGTATAGAGAGGCTGAATCGACGGTGTTGGGACGGCCAGTCCCCGCTCCCGCCCTGCCGGACAAAAGCAGGCCGTTAGAGGGGAGCACTCCGTGCGGACAATTTGGGATTTACAATAAGAAAGTTTGCGCCGTGTGGGCTGAGTATATGCCCGAGGTTATGGATGGCAACCACCAAAACTGAGCCAGAGATTACTGCCGCTGTGCCGGTCAAGCCCCAGGAGAAATACTGCGGGCTCACGCCCCAGCACCTCATCGAGATTTACCGGCTGATGTATCAGTCGCGAAAGATCGATGACCGCGAAATCATGCTCAAGCGGCAGCAGAAGATTTTCTTCCAAATCTCAGGAGCTGGGCACGAGGCGCTGCTAGTGGCGGCGGGCATTCTGCTGCGACCTGGCTATGACTGGTTTTACCCCTACTATCGCGACCGGGGTTTATGCCTGGCGCTGGGCTATACGCCGCTCGAGATGCTGCTGCAGGCGGTGGGAGCGGCGGACGATGTTGCTTCGGGCGGCCGGCAGATGCCGTCGCACTGGAGCCACCCCAAGCTGAACATCGTTACCGGTTCGTCTCCGACCGGGACACAGTTCCTTCAGGCAGTAGGCTGCGCTGAGGCAAGCCGCTACTTCAACCATTATCCTGGAGCGGCGACGAAGGTAGAGGGCGATTACCGGCAATTCAAAGACGTAAATTTCCACGGCGACGAAGTGGTGTATGTGTCTTGCGGCGATGGCACTACCAGCCAAGGCGAGTTCTGGGAGTCGCTGAACTCTGCGTCAAATCTGAAGCTGCCGATCCTGTTCGTCGTTGAAGACAACGAATACGCGATATCGGTTCCTGTGGAGGTAAACACCGCCGGCGGCAATATCAGCAAGTTGGTGCAGGACTTTCCGAATTTCCATTTGGCCGAGGTAGACGGAACCGACGTGCTTGCCAGCTATGCCATCTTCAAAACCGCAATCGAGTATGTCCGCGGCGGCCACGGACCGGCGTTCGTACATGGGCACGTGATACGCCCGTATTCGCACTCGCTTTCGGACGACGAGAAGCTGTACCGGCCCGAGGCTGAACGCAAGCTCGAAACTGAGCGCGACCCGATCACGCGCTTTCGCAAGTTCCTGCTGAGCGAAGGCATCATCGACGAAGCCAGGCTCAACGAAATGGCGCTCGACCTCACCGACCAGGTGCAGGACGCAGCCGACAAGGCAGTTGCAGCGCCGTTTCCTAAACCCGACACGTACATGCGGTACCTGTACTCGCCCAAGCTCGATCCCACATCGGCAAAATTCGAGACCGAGCCCATCCGACCTTCACTGCCTAACCGGTCTGCTGGCGGGGAAAAGACCATGGCCGACCTCATCAATGCCTGCCTGAAAGACGAGATGAAGCGCGACCAGCGCATCGTTATCTTCGGCGAGGATGTGGCCGATTGCAGTCGCGAAGAATATCTGCGCGAAAAGCAGGTGAAGGGCAAGGGTGGGGTCTTCAAGCTGACTACCGGCTTGCAGAGCGCTTTCGGCGCTGACCGCGTATTCAACTCGCCGCTGGCGGAAGCCAGCATTGTCGGAAGGGCGACCGGAATGGCTACTCGAGGCCTTAAGCCGGTGGTTGAAATCCAGTTCTTCGACTACATCTGGCCCGCGATGCACCAGTTGCGCAACGAGCTGCCGACGATCCGTTGGAGATCGAATAATGGTTTTTCGTGCCCGACGGTAATTCGTGTCGCCATCGGCGGGTACCTGACGGGCGGCGCAATCTATCACTCGCAGTGTGGCGAAAGCATCTTTACACACACGCCGGGAATGCGCGTGGTGTTCCCGTCCAACGCGCTCGACGCCAACGGGCTGCTGCGCACGGCGATTCGCTGCGACGATCCGGTGATGTTCCTGGAGCATAAGCGGCTCTATCGTGAGACCTTCGGGCGCGCGCCTTATCCCGGGCCGGATTACATGATTCCGTTCGGCAAGGCCAAGGTAGTGCGCGCTGGGCACGACATCACAGTGATCACATACGGGGCACTGGTACCGCGGGCCTTGCAAGCCGCGCAACGCATGGAGCGCGAACACAACGCCAGCGTCGAGCTCATCGACCTGCGCACCCTGAACCCGTACGACTGGGAAGCCATCGCGAACTCTGTGTCCAAGACCCACCGCGTGCTGGTGGCTCATGAAGACACGCTAAGCTGGGGTTACGGTGCAGAAATCGCTGCGCGCATTGCAGGAGATCTGTTCGACGAGCTGGATGCTCCGGTGAAACGCGTAGCCGCAAAGGACACGTTTGTCGCCTATCAGCCGCAAGTCGAGGACGAGATTCTGCCGCAGGTAAATGACGTGTATAAAGCACTGGTGGAGCTGGCAGGGTACTAGATCTTCTTTCCTTCCGGCGGCAGAATGACCGGCTCACCCGGAGCGTGCATTTGCCGTGTCACGAAGTACACTGCGGCTGTCCATGTGGGAAACAGGTCGGCACCTGGAAGTGCTTCGATTAAGAGAGTCGGCAGGAAAGCCCAGTGCCAGCCAAGGAGCCGGACGAGCGTTACTGCGACCATTGCGTCGAGGATGGTATCGACTGGAGATAAAGCACCCTCCACAAACAAAGGCAACACGGCGAGCTGCACGGCGTCTGCGCCTAGAGCGATCAGCCAGGCCAGGCGTTCCTCAGGAGACTTCATCGAGCGGAGAAAATCACGCCACATGAGTGCAATTCTAAGCCGCGAGAGATTTAGCCGCTACCTTGCTCTTTCTTTTGCGGCTGCTGCAGCGAAGCCCACTTGGTGTTTTCCTGGGAGCCGATAGTCTCGGCCCGTTCCGTCAGCAGCACATGCGGATTGGCTGCAGTGGCGTAGACTCCGGCGCCGGCAATATAGGCGAACTTCTCGCGTTTCAGAGCCTCGCAAGTGGCGCGATAGGTAATCCAGTTCTGCTGATACTGCTGTAGCTGCAGGACACCTTCAAGAATGGTGATGAGAACACCGAGCAGCGCCGTGACGGTTCCTACGACGGTGGCAAAGCGCACATTGGTGAAGGGGAAGAGTAGGTTCGGATCGGAGAAGTGTAACGCCGAAAAAAAAGGAATAAATGCGGCCGCAACAATTTCAAGCAGCTTGATGCGCTTATATTTTTTCTGGTAGCTGCCACTCTTCGTGTCGTACCAGTTGATCTGCTCTTCGATGCGACCAATGTTTGGATCATCTTTGACATCCCACGGGTTGACTATGCCGCTCATGGGTGCTCATTGTACGGTTTCCCAAAACGGAAACAAGCGAAATTGTCGCAGCGCTCCTACCAGAAAGCGCTGGAGCTGGCGCAAACGGTCGCGCCGGATTTCCAACTCGCTGGGTGTAGACGACTAACGGCAAACTTGCTGCCCTAAACAGCAGTCTCGCGAAAAAATAACGACAATTCTTAACAATTTTGCGGGTACGTGCGGTTGCAATCGACGAGTCAGGATGCTATTGTCTCCACACACTGGAAAGGAGGTTGATCCAAAAAATTTATGAAATGTGACGGTCATAGTAGTATCTCAAGTGAGGTGGCTGAGGCTTAGGGCTTCCGCTCTAGATCTCGCATCACTCGAAACGCTGTCGAGTTGATTCGCTGGGGCCACGAGAGTGGACTGCCTCAAGCCAATCCCAACAGCTGACCGGAAAGACCCGCCAAGCGCGATCGCGCGGCGGGTCTTTTCTATCTACACGACTGCACAACATCTTGTGCATGTTTTCCACAACGTCCACAGCCTGCAGTACAGTCTTATCATCTTGACTTTTAAGGTATTTCCCGTATATCGTGCAGCCTCGCGCCATAGTCACTTGCGCGAGCTGCATTTCAATCGAGCTGGCAGGCGCGCATGCGACCGTTTGGCGCCGGAGGATACGGCATGGCCCGTCCCTATTGGTCGGGAAACATTCAGATCTCGCTGGTCTCCTTTGGGGTTCAGCTTTATACCGCTACCGAGTCCAAGAGCCAGGTCTCTTTTCGCGAAATCGATCGCCGCACCCATGAACGCGTCCATCATCGCCTTGTAAACGAGAGCGAGCAACCGGTGGACCGATCCGATATCGTGAAGGGCTACGAGTACAGCAAGGGCGAATACGTCATCATTGATCCTGAGGAACTGAAACAGGTCCGCATTCCCACAAAGAAGACGATTCCCATAACCAAGTTCGTCGATCCAAAATCGATCGATCTCTCCTACTTCGAGAAGCCCTACTTTGTTATGCCAGAAGATGACCAGCAAGCGCAAATCTACGCCGTCATTCGCGAAGCCATGGCTGAGACGAACAGAGCTGGATTGGGCGAGATTGCCTTCAGCGGACGCGAACACTTGGTTGCCCTGATACCATTCGACGGCAACGGCTCCAAGGGCATGATGCTCTACGCGCTGCGCTATGCCGAAGAGCTTCGGGACGCCGGAAAGCTCTTTGGCGAAATCAAGAACGGGAAAATCGAATCCGATCAGCTTGATCTGGCTAAAGAACTGATTCGCCGCAACACAGCGAAGTTCAATCCCGAGGAGTTCAAAGACGACTACGAAGCGGCTCTGCGCGAATTGATCGACGCCAAGATGCACCATCGCGAGCTGCCGCCAGAAGCTCCTACACGTAAGGGCAAGGTGATCAGCCTGACCGAAGCTTTACGCCAGAGCTTGGGAGAGAAGAAGCCGAGCATCGGCGAGAAAAAGCCACCCAAGAGCGCTATCGCGACTGGCAAGACGGCAGCGAAGAAGGTGGCCGCGGGTCGAGGCAGCCGACGTTAAGGGCAGCACGTGATGGAAAGTGCGAAGTCGGACCGTTTGGCTCCAGCTCCTCGATGGCTCTCTTGTTTCGACTTGTCCATCACCCTGGTAAGCACCAGTAACGAAGAGCAAAAGGCGAGGATTACACAGACGCTCCCCGCACCTCGGTTTTACCTAGACGAAGCCACCAGTAAAATGATCTAAACTGTTATGGCTTAAATGCGGGATCAGACACGGCATCGGGCCGGGGCTTCCATCCTAGAGAATAGTATTGGCCGCGATCACGCGCCCAGGGATCAAACGCGTTGACTACGTGCTGGAGCTCGGTAGTCAGTTCCGGAATATTCCGCATCAGCACGCGCTTGAGGGGCGAAACAGGCTGCCTATGGCCGTTCGGTTCTCCTACCTCCATCATCTGCGGCCCCGGCCCGTTATGAGTGACCCAGTCAACACCGAGCTGGGTGTAGAACTCGGGTCGGAAGCTAGAGGTAAAGAACCGGTCGCTATATAGCCGGCGCGACGCATTCAGAATGAATACGACAAACTGCGTTTCGGAGATGGCAAAGCCATGAGGGCGCGTGTTTTCGCCCAGCCAGCCGACCACAGTGTCCACATCTTCGATGTTGTCAACGATCGATCCATTGGGGTGCCCCAAACAGTCGTTGATCGGCGTACCGTCGGGGTTCCGTTGTGCGTCAGTGATGATCTTCGATGAATCGCAAATGTGGGTGCCATAGATCTCGCGTATCTGGGCAACCGTCTCCATCTGCTGCCTGCGGGCAGGCGAGTCGGCGGGCAGTGTCTCATCTACAAAATCGTCATAACTCGTCAACTGGCGCAGGCCGTATTGGCGCCGGAACTCATTGAAACGCGGCACACCGTGCTCCCGGTCACGAATTAGGTCGAGCGCTGCGACATCAATCTGCTGTGTCGGCGTATCCAACCGCGGCAGACGAATGTTCTGCAGGAATTGCGGATCATTGTGCAGCGTGAGCAGGCCCAGGCGCTGGCGGCCCATGCTTAGACCCCAGTTGGCGAGCCCACGCGAGCGCATGGCATCCGTTGCCTTGCCTTCAAAGGTTTGGACCACCGGGACTTTCTCAACGATCTGGTTGGGATCTTTGCTAACGTCACGGTACTCGATCAGATCGGGAACGAGCGGGTGGAGACGGTAAACCGTGACGAACTCTTCGGGGAAGTTGAATGGCGACCCGAAGAGATTTATGCCCCCATTGACATCGTTAGGGTTGGTGATGTCGTAGCGGGAAACCGTACTGCCGAGGCCGAAGATGCCTGGGCCGGAGGTGAATACTGAGTACCACTGAGTTTCTTTCTCGCCATTCTTGGAGGTGGCGAGACCGTGGGCCATAACATCGGAGAGTGCCTTGGGAACGTCGGGATCGTCCGGGCCCAGAAATCCATTCCAGTTCGCGTTCGTACCTTTGTAGAGCGGCTCATTATAAAGAAGCTGCGGCGTCCATTCGATGGTGTGGATTTTAGCGATTTCGGCGGCCACCACAAGCCGGGCTACGTTAAAGAGTTCGTCTGGGATGACGTCCTTGTTGCGAATTACGCGCTTGGGGTCGGAGGGGTTGCGCAGGCCGCTATCCGCGTTTGGATTTTGCGCCGTCTGCCTGCGGAATTCATCAACGAACGAATTGTGCTCGCGGGCAAACAGGTTGTGCAGGAAACTCAACCCGATAGACCAGTTATCCGGAAATGCCACCGACTCCTGTCCAATCCACTGCGGCTGGACAGGGTCGGTGGGCAGCAAAATCGGCAAATAACCGGGACCCGACATTCCCGGAACCAGTTCCAGCAGCATCTTTGCAGGATCTTGGGGATCGTGTTTGACGCGCTTGAGCGAGGTCTCATCATAGCCATAAAGCTGTGAGGCATCCCACCACGCCGTATTGTTGTTGGCAAAAGTTTTCGGTGCGCGCATTAGGTAGGCACGCCCGCCAGAGGTAAATTGCCCCGGCGGCGAATCGCTCAGCACGTAGGTTTTGTCCACCTCATCACCTGGACGGCATCCGAGCTTCTGTATCTCATCTGGGGTGAGGGAGGTCTGAACGTTGTTCACCAACTTGCTCTTGCATCCCACCTCCATGTATCCGCCGGGAGCGTTATGCCCCTCATTCATGTGAGAAAACCAATCATGGGTCATGAATTGGATCCAATAAGCGGCGAGCACGTTAAAGAACGGTGCCTTTTGGTAGTCGCAGTTGGCATCAAGAGAGTTATCGGGCAGCCCAAAGCCGGCATTGCATGAGGCTGGATTCGACTGCCGGCGGGTGAACAGCTTACGGCTGATTACCTGTGGGTCGGGAGTTAACAACCCTATACGGCCGCCGTGACGGTTTTGGGTAAGGGTCGTCTGCCCAACGTCAGGAAACGTAGTCTCAAATTCCACGTTGCGTGCAAACGGCATGCCCGCCGAACCCATCAATGGATTACGAATGTCGTTGCAGATCCCCGTAAGAGTGCGGGCGCGAATCAGGTCACCCGTGCACACCTGCTCTTTGTCGCCGCCGACAACCAGGTAGTAAGGATTGTCTTTGGGCAGGCGCATGTCTGGCCAGGTCTTCACCGCAGGTCCGGTAACGCCGCCGCTACCGCTAATGTAGGTTTGGTAGGTACCGGAATTATCGAACAGATTGAACTTAATCAGCTCGACCCGCTGGTATTCGAGATCCAGCAGCGCACCTGCCACTCCACGCAGTTGCGCTCCTTTCACCGAAAGAAAACCTGTCGGCAGAGAAGATGAATCCCCAGCTCCCCAATAACGCGGCCAGTCCACCCATGGCGTCGTGCGAAATTGAACAGCGTACTGGCCTCCGCGGCAACGGGCTGTAGGTTCGGTCACCTTGCCCTCAAATCGCTGATCCCGCATGTTCGAGACCTGAAGAAAGCCTCCAAGTACCATTTGAGCACAGGCCCGCAATTCGGCAGCTTCCTCCTTCTTCGGATTTGGCTCCTGGTTAGCAGAACTGACCGCGGACGCTTTATCGCGGGTCTGGCTGATGGACGGCAGCGGGAAGAGCAATATCCCGAACAGGAGAACGGAGAGGAGAGTTTTCATGAACATGACGCACTTCCCGTACAAGCAAATTCCTTGATCAAACTTTCTGATCCCTTAGCTTTTTCAGAACCTCATTCCCACCTTATGGGATTGGGCTCTCCATGACCGACGCCCACTAATTCGACGTCGCGAAATCCGAGAGCTCACCGACGGATTGGGCATTCTGTTTCCCGTCCATCGTGAGACCGGCCCAACCGGCCTACTCGCGGCTACACGTTAGGTCCTCGGCGTGCGCCACCCCGTCTGCTCAGCGGATAAACAATCCGCTGCGTCTTAGAATCTCAAAGGCACGCTTTTCTCTAGCCGTTTATTCTTCATAATTTACAACCACTCAGCGTAGATGCTCCGGTTCGTGAATCTGCATCCGCTGCCCTTGATTCTTGCTTTACCCTGCGATAACGTATTTGGCCTACAAAAACTGTGAAGAAAACACTATCGTTCGTTGCGGTGCTATTTCTGCTGTCCGTTTCAGCCTTCTCTAAAGCAGTCTTATCTTAAGTATCCACCCAGATTTTGCGCATCGGGGATTCGAGAAGACACAATAGGTGAGCGCGGAGACAAAGTCTTTCGGTAGGAACGGATCGCGTGTGAAGTATCCACAGAGGCGGCTCTCTTCAAACGGTTGTATCGGACGCGCCCAGCACTCAGCCAGCCCCTGCACTCTTGACTGTGCAGCGCATCCGATACAGCGCTAACGTTTCTCGCCAACTTTCCTTTGCCCCTGTCCCGTGTACCGAGCCTAAATGGGAATTGCATCCATCGGGGAACAACGAGGTGGGTACCACCCAGTCTGGCTCGAACGTCGAATTTTAAAGTCGCGAAGGTGGGTACCGCTCCACCCCAAAAAGTGAGCTATGCCTGCTCGGTACTGCGCAGTGAATGAAACCACCCTTAAGAATCGTTCGGTTGATGGCGCGCATTCTGGCTCTCATTGACGCAGGTGGAGCGGTAGAAATTTCTTGTGCTGTGCCGATCCATGTTGCAGAATTCCGACACTCAGTTTTCTCGTAGGAGGACACATGCGGGCTTCTCTCCGCCGATGCGATGGTGTGCTTGTACTGCTGTTCCTGGTTTGTTTGCTTTTGCCAATTGAGGGAATGGCTGCACCAGACGTTCACACCGCAACGCCAGCCAGCACAACGCGCACATACTACATCGCTGCCGAAGAGATTGAATGGAATTACATTCCTGACGGCAAGGACATGATGATGACCCGTGCCTTCGATTCGTATGCAAGTGTGTTTACAGAGCACGCAGCCGACCGCATCGGCTGCACGTATCACAAGGCGGTTTTCCGCGAGTACAAAGACGACACATTTCGAACTCTGAGGCCACGGCCTCCGGAGCTGGAACACATGGGCCTGCTCGGCCCGGTTATTCGTGCCGAGGTCGGCGACACAATCAAGGTTGTGTTCCGTAACAAAGCCAGCTTCCCATTCAGCTTGCACCCGCACGGCGTGGCCTATACGCGTGATTCAGAAGGTGCGATGTACGGCGACGGGATGGATCATCCAGAAGCGGATGGCCTGGTCCCGCCCGGCAAAACGCACGTGTACACCTGGGTCGCGCGCGAACAAGCCGGACCGGGCCCGCAGGATGGCAGTTCAGTGGTGTGGATCTACCACTCGCATAACTACGAGCCGAAAGACGTGAATGCCGGGCTCGTCGGGCCCATTGTAATCACCCGACGCGGGATGGGCCGCCCTGACGGTTCTCCGAAGGACATTGATCACGAGTTCTTCGCCCTTTTCATGATCGTGGACGAAAACCAGAGCCACTATTTCGATCAGAATGTCCGTGCCCATGTCCCCGATCCTGTCAAGCTCAATCGCCTCGAACTCGTACCGGCGGACCCGGATGGCAATGCCGATCTGCCCCTCGGGCATGGCTTCGCAATGAGCAATCTCAAATACACCATCAACGGTTACATGTACAGCAACGGTCCCATCATGACCATGCGCAAGGGCCAGCACGTGCGTTGGTACGTGATGACCATGGGCATGGGGTTTAATTTTCATACTCCGCACTGGCATGGAAACCTGGTGAGCGTTCGTGGTCAATATATGGACGTAATCCCCACCATCGGGCCTGCTCAGTTCGTGACTGCTGACATGGTTCCAGATATGGCCGGCACGTGGATGTTCCATTGTCACGTGGACGACCACATGAAGGGCGGCATGCAAACCATGTACAGGGTGCTCGATTCCGACGTAGAGAAGACAGCGTTGGCGAGTGGTGAAAGCGCAGGCCAGACACACCAGTAGATCAGGTGATTGCCGTGGCACATATGACGGTAAGTTACGTGGCAGCCAAACCATCCGATTCTGATGAGGTCATTAGCTTGCTCGCCAACGTTTGATTCCAGCGGAGCCGTATCCAAACATCTGCATCCGCTTGCGAGGCACACCAGCGCTACTTGAGGATTTGATTCACAACCGTTCGCGAGAACTCCTGACTACCAAGCCGCAAGGCAAGTGGTTGGCGCAAGAACGTGCCGGACACTTGCCGGATCTCGATCCCTTATGGATGGCGAGATAAGATGACGATCTAAACGGACGAACGGTTCTGACGCAGATTTGAGCAACAGCAAGACAACCAATGCGAACCAATGCGCACCCTTTGGAAGAGATCCTTGGAGGCTTAGTCATCTGGAAGAGCCGCGGCTACACAGGTGCTTCTATCGATCACACGTACGAAGCCACTGCGGTAGAGTTCCCCGACGGACGCTTTTTCTGTCAGGAGCTAATTCCCCAATGTGAAAAGGCTGTCGCGCGCACAGGCAGGTCAGGTGTGATTTGGCACAAACTGAGTATCCGCACCTTTCTTAAAGACAACGTATGCCCGCTTCCATGGTTCATCGTTGATGAGGCGCCATTTGTGACCCGAGCCGACGTTATCCTCGGCCAGCAGCACCTCACCGGGATGGACGGTGAAGGTTTCGCCGTCCACGGTCGTGAACTCCAGCACACCGGCCAGGGTGATGACGTACTGCGGAACCGGAGCGTCGTGCCACTCCAACGACGAGTAAGGCGGGGTCTCCTTGAAGTGGATGGATTCGGCTTGGACGATTTTGTCGCCGCTCACGCTGCCGTTTACGACGTGCGAGTTTCCATCCGGGCCGGTGTAGAGACGGTAAGCTCGGATCATTCTTCAATCTCCTTGGCAAACCTAACCAGCCAGTCTCTTAAAGCTTCGCCGCTATTGCTGGCTGGGCAATATTGGTGAGGTGCAATACTTCCGCCGTTTCGGCCCGTATCCTTAGGCATAGCGCCGGATTGTCGATGAGGGATTGACCGAAGGACGGAATCATCTGCTTGAGTTTGGCGGGCCACCCTCGGGTTTTCATCTCTTCCGGGAAACCGCGCTCGAGGACTTGCACCATGATCCAAACCGCAGTCGAAGCACCAGGTGAGGCGCCCAGCATTGCAACAATTGAACGATCGGATGCGATGACGAGCTCGGTGCCAAACTCCAGAATGCCGTCCGCTATTGCATCTTTCTTGATGATCTGCACCCGTTGTCCCGCAACCTCGAGCCGCCAATCCTCCTGCTTTGCGTCGGGAAAGAACTCGCGTAGCAGCGCCAATCGCTCGTCGGTGGTCTCAAGGACCTGGCCTATCAGGTACTTTTCGAGAGACAGGTTGTCTCTGCCGACAGCCATCAGCGGCAGGAGATTTTCAGGATCGATGGACCCGAAAAAATCGAGATACGAACCGTGCTTGAGAAACTTGGTTGAAAATCCTGCATAGGGCCCGAATAGGAGCGAGATGTTGCCTCGGATGTGCCGGAGGTCAAGATGAGGCACGGACATCGGGGGTGATCCCGACGCGGCCTTGCCATATACCTTGGCACGGTGACGAGAAGCAATTTCGGGTCGGTCGCAGCGAAGCCAGATTCCGCTCACCGGAAATCCGGCATAGCCGTGACCTTCGGGAATGCCAGATCTTTGAAGTAGTGGCAAGGCTCCGCCACCGGCTCCGAGAAACACGTACTTGGTTTGAATCTCTCGCTGGTCTCCGGTTTTCTCATCCCTGATTCGCACACTCCACAGGTCCCCATCACGGCGCAGATTCTGCACTCGGCTATGAAAGCGCATTGCGAATCCTTCCTTGCCGTCCAGGTAAGCGAGCAACTCCTCCGTAATTGCGCCATAGTCCACGTCCGTACCCGTCACCATGCGGGTAGCTGTGACGACGTCGAGGGGATCGCGCCCTTCCATGACTAGCGGAATCCATTCGTCAATCTGTTTTTTGTCTTCGGAATATTCCATGCCCTCATAAAGAGGATGAGCGGTAAGCGCCTCGAAGCGCTTTTTCAGGAAGCGACGGTTATCGTCCCCACGCACGAAGCTCATGTGCGGCACAGAATGCAGGAAGGACTGCGGGTCTTGGATAATGCCCTTCTTAACGAGATAGGCCCAGAATTGGCGGGAGAGATCGAACTCGGTGTTGACCTGCAGAGCCTTGGAGATATCGATGCTGCCGTCAGCTTCTTCCGGTGTATAGTTCAGTTCGCAAAGCGCAGCGTGACCGGTCCCGGCGTTGTTCCAGGCGTTTGAGCTTTCTTGGGCCGGAGCGCCCAGTACCTCGTGGATCTCAACTCTCAGGTTGGCATCAAGTTCCTTCAGGAACACCGCCAAGGTGGCGCTCATAATGCCTGCGCCAACCAGAATGACGTCGGGTTGGTTTGTCGGGTTATCGGTCGCCATACTATTTTCTCCTTCTGTCAAGGTGTTGCGACGTAAGGGTTCACGATGACTTCAGAGGGGAGAGCTAATATTCCAACGATCTTAGTTCGCACAGCTCGCCTTCCTCGGTTCGTCCTGCGGTAATGAGTACGTTTGCCAGGTTTCGGCCGGCGAGCAGCATCCGGCTCAGCCTAGCGCGACGGCCACGGCGGCCAGCGCAGCGGGGAGTGACCAAGCCCAATCAGCCAGATACGTAAGAGCTGCTGTGGCCAGGACGCAGCCTACGAAGAAGCCAACAAGGGGATGCAGAGCCCCTGTAAGTCGCCTGCGGTCACTCTCGATTAGCGGCCGGGTTCGCGAACTCAAATCAACAAGCCCCAGTACAGCATTGGTTAAGTTACCCGTCATGACGGCGGTTGAGGGTACGACCGACAGGGTCAAGCGCAAGAGAGCAAATTGACAGGCCATCGCGCTGACCGCAATCATAGCGGCGATCGTGGCCATCAGCCCGTGCGGATCAGCGGATGGTTTGGTGATCACACTGAAAATCAAAACGCAAGCAATCAGTAGAAACTGAATGAGGAGAAGCGGCCGCATCAAAACGGTACCGCGCCTGCCCGACGCCTTGGCAATCAGCCAAGTGAGAGCAACGGCGAGGACAAAAACGGGAATAGCCAGGATCTGTGCCGGGTTTACCCGGTGGTGACGAACTATGAGAGCGCCGACAACCACGACGTTACCGGTTATATGTGCGGTGAAGATGCCAAGGCTCAGGAATCCGATCACGTCAACCATGCCGGCGATAACGCTGAGTAAGGTAGGGAGCCATAGTTCCGATCGCGTGGTCATCGCCGCGGTGTGCGATGTGCGAGCGTTCCTCCCATGAGTTCCTACGTCCTTTGTGAGCTGTGAGTTAGTTGCACAAGGCCGCTTGCCATTCTGAACATGAAGACCTCCGGCATCATTGAGACCACAGAGGCGAAGCGTGCCTTTCCGAAGCCCGTGAGAACTCGCCTGTGTCATCTGTTGGGCCATAGTTCGTTCTTCGTGACCATGAATTGGCCGTGTGTTACATGATCAATCGAAATTCACACGTGTCGATTAGGCCATCAATTCTTCTTCGAGACAATTGGACGATGGTATTGGTTTACTCAGGTAGGATGACGCCGCCGTCACGCCGAAGCATGGCTGGCTTCGTCCCGAGTAACGTGCCGGCAGATCACCACGAAATGCAGCATGGAATCGCCCGGCGGTCAATTTGTGGGGTCGGCTTGCCCGGACAGGTTGGGGGGCACCATCTTTTTAGCCGCAATCCAGTTTCCGGCCGACAAAATATTGGCCATACCCAATCGCGACGAGCTCACGGCGTTCGAAGGATTCTTGGAAGCAGACCTAGCGTCAGAGAAAGTAGCACACGCAGGTTTCACTCCCAACTCCGTGGCGCAGCCACGCTCGCTTCATTTGTCTCTGCGAGACGGTCGGGGAATCGAAACCACTCCTAAGAAATACGAGGAGCGCCCGACCTAGATCTCGTGGCCAGAATAAATTCGCTTGGCTCATCTGGTAAGCACAAGACTCGATAATAGAGTGCACCTAAAGAGATAACCTTCCTTTTGTGCGGAATCAGCCTATCATTCCTAAGGACAGTCAGCAGAAGGTACGCATATCGCAGCGAAACAAGTAGTCGAAACGGGCACGAAGGTCCTAGTCGACCCCTATCACGGTGGCTCAGAGAGCGCGGACACCGTTCACGAGGGCGCTCGGTTCCCGGAGAGCCCATTTACCGTCGCGGACCTGGCGGGCGTCGACGTTGTCGCGGTAACTCATGCCGGCTACGATCACCGAGCCCAGGCAATCGATGTCGTGCTGGCGGGATCGGCCATTCTCCTTTGCGGCACTGCCTTGTATGGAGTGGCTAAAGAGGCGGGCGTACCGCCGGAGCGACTTGCCGGTGCGGTCTCTGGGGTCACCTTCCGCCACGCCGACGTCACGATCAAGACGCTCGACGGCCTTCACACCTCGAACATGGTCTGGCGCGGGCAGTTCATCGCCGATGAGCCGATGAGCTTCATGCTGACGACGGACCCGGGAAGCCGGATCTTTTGCGGCGGCGACTTTTCGATCTTGGGAGACCTCAGGACCTGGGGAGAGCTGTTTTCGCCGGAGGTTGGCATCCTGGCGATCGGGGGACTTTCAGCTCGGCCCGGTCAACACGACCGAGTTGCCTACAGCGGATGCCGCCATCGCCGCCGAATGGCTCGGCGTCTCGCATGTGATTCCGCTGCACTACCCGCCCGGGGATAGCGCACCCGAGGACTTGCGCCGCGAACTAGCGGCTCGTGGGAGTCGCGTCGAGGTGGTGACGCTTGAGTTTGGGGAAACCTGGACGCAGAAAGATATCTTGTGAGCGCGGAAGCCGAACGGGAGATATCAATTCTCGTCGACGGTCACGTTCACATCATTAACCGCGTGTATTGGGAGGGCGTGGATCCATGGGAACCGCAGTCTTTCGGCTTTGACTACGCGCGAGCGGCGGCATCCGGGGTGAACGTAGTCATTGAGAACGTAGCCCCGTACGGTTACAGCAACTTCAACTACACTCCGAAACAGACACTGAGACTTGTCGAAGTTTTCCACCGCACAGTCGAACGCTACCGTGACAAGATGGATTTAGCCCTAACAGTGGCCGATGCCCGACAGATCGTTGCCAGCGGGCGGTTGGCAGTCTTTCTAGGAATCGAGGCGGACTTCGACCACGAAGGCGACCTAGACGTCTTGCGGGCACTCTATAGGCTCGGGGTCCGGCTGGTGCAATTCTCTACACAAACATCCTTCAACGCGTTCGCCGACGCGGAGATTGGTGCATCGCATTAGAATGGCATAAACGACCAAGGCCGTGACCTTATCGCGTCTGATGAACGGCCTCGGCGTGCTCATTGACATCACGCAAGCGGGTCGCCAGCCAGGTTGCTATGGCAGCCGTGTCGGGTGCCGGGATGTCCGATACCACGTTGACCGCCTTGGCGGACAAGGGCGGAATGGTCGGGATCATCGGTGTCTCCGCATCGATCGGTCGGCGATATAGGGCATGGCTAGCTACCCACCCGACGAAGGCGGCTGCGTTCGGCGCCCCGGTGCTCAACATGGTCGAGTTCACCGCGCCACTCATGCGGGGCGCGCTCGATCATGGCGAATTTGGCGCCTGGTTGGATAACGAGATGCGAGCGCTTCACCTTAGTGCCTTCAAGCCATGGACCGACGACCCGGAAACGGTACCACTCGTCCCAACGCCGGACGAATGGGGCGACCACGTCGCCCACGTGATCAAGGTTGTCGGGGCCGACCACGTAGGAATCGGTCTCGATCTCACCGGCGGGCGCAGCTGTGTCGTCAAGGACGCGAGCGGTTACCCGGAGCTGGTCGCGGCTATTCAGCGGGTAACGACGGCAGACAACCTTCGCAAGGTCTCCGGAGAGAACTGGCTACGGGTCATCGGGGCAGTCATGTCGTGACTCGATTTTCAGTCCAAAAGACGCAGCCAAGCAGATGTCAATGCCATCTGTCGCACCCGCGTCAGCTTGGATCTGGGAGCCGAATTGGGCCGGTGAATCCCTTGAGATGGTCCAGTCTGTGCAATTTTGTGGTTTCCGCCTAATGGTCGTTTTAACACGAAGGGCGTTTCTTGGTGTCGCTCCAACTCCCTGCAAGGTCCATTTCGAGACGGTCGACCTCATGTGTGCCCAAAACGGCCGGATCACCGACCACTGGGTCGGAAATCTCCTGTCGCTTATGCAGCAGATTGGAGGTTGGATTTGCTCATGCCGACAAATAAACAGTTCCTTGGTCAAGACAAAGCAGCGCGAGTTCTGAACCAGATACAGATCTACCGCGGGTTCACACGGAGGTCATCTCTGGTACTGGAAAGTTAGAAAGGCGCACCATGCATAGAACAAACATTTACTTCGCAGAACGCCATTGGAAGGAGTTGAACAAGCAGGCAGAGCGCACCGGCATCAGCGTTGCCGAATTGATCTGGAAAATCTTGGATGCGCACCCCGCGTTCGGCAGGAAGGAGGACAAGCAGTGAATTTCCCAGTATTGAAGCCACACGAAGTCACCAACGAAGTCCGCAATCAAAGCCTACTAATCCAGAAGCTCTCAGAGGGACGTTTGCGCGTGTCCTATCCCGGCGAAGAACCTGTCATTCTCACAGTCGTGGAACTCAATGAGTTGTTTGGATACCCCGTTACAGGTGAGGCATGAGAACGACAGCACTAGCTAGAAGCGAGGCACGTGCGGCGAGATGGGATTCGGAGTTCATCCCGTGTTCTAAGCATCTTGATCGTCGGTGTCTACATTCCCAGTTCGTTTACGACGGACGCCGTTGTTGTTCTTGGTGCCATCATCCCGCGACCAAAACAGGCGAGTTGCTCCCATCACATAGGCGCTACGACGCCTCCGAGCAGGGGCGCTGGATACAACGTAGCTCACCCCGTACCTGCAAGATAAAGGAGCACGCGACATGAACAGGGCAGAGGTGCCGCGCCGGAATCTCAATCCGCCATGGCCTTGTAAGGTAGCAAGCATCAACACGTTAGAACCTATGTCAGTTGTAACGTCAATTGAGAAAGGATGGTGAACACGATGATAACCCGATGGGAATGGATGTTCCTCCTTTCCGCATCGCTGCTCTATGCTGCGATAGAGCTACATGAACGTCACTCCTTCCTAACTATCGTCGCCGTGACATCGCATGTAGCGGTTTTGTACGCATGGATATACGACACGATACAAGTCAAATTGGATCGGCTCGAAAGAAGGTTAGAAGATGCCAAGAGGCAAGAAGGAGCGGGCTAATGGGACGGGCAGCATCTACGAACGTCCCGGCAGTTCGTGTTGGCAGATGGCGTATCGGGTCAATCGCAACGTAGAACAGGAGTCGACCGGATGCACCAACAAGAAACAGGCACAGAACAAGTTGAACCAACGCCTAGCAGAGGTTCAGACAGGCACCTTTAACAGGTCTCAGTTTGAGGGGACGATAGTTGCGGAGTTGATAGAAGATGCGTTCCGCGATTATCGCATCATGGTCATAGGTCACTGGACGGTACCTTACTTGTGAGATAGCAAGTGGGTGTTGAAAAACTCTTTTTAGTCGGTTATTCGGATGAAATCGGGTGACCAGAAATATCTCGAAATTCGAGAAGATCTTTTATAGGGCATCCTGACGCGATGTGATTTCTGCCGTTTCGGGCGGATAAGAGTTTTTCAACACCCACGCAATTGGTCACCGGCAATCACATAAGATCGATCTCGCTTAGCGGCCATCGCCAAATTTATGGGCTAATCCATAAATGGATTAGCCCATAAGTATTAGTAACTTTGCTATCCAGCACGTGCAACAGCTTGCATCTTTGCTAACGAGAGCCATGCGTAACCTTCACATAATAAACGATAAAGATTGGTGGAGGAAATGCGCTTAACTGTCAGGCACAACTCGTGCCTAGGGGTCCCAAATGAAAAAATTGATGATCGTGGTAGCCGCCATGATCATTCTTTTCGCCTCGGCGGGAGCCACTGTCGTCACCAGTATTCCTGGCGGCATCGTCACTCCCATGCCAGTTCTCAATGTTTTTGGTCCTGGTCCGCAGACCTTTGGAGCCGGGATCACCTGGTCTTCCACCAACGCCGTTAACCAGGGCGGCTCGGTCTTCGGCTACAACAACGGCTATGGCTTTGCCGCAAACGGATCCTGGGTGAACAATGACATGGCCGGCTTGAACGACTCTTTCTTGACGTTCGGTGTAGTTGACACCATGACATTCGCCTTCTCCACGCCAGTTGGTGCTGTCGGAGGTTTCCTCAACTATGCACCTGGCTACGGTACACCAACGATCGCTGTGTACGACGCCAGCAACACTCTGATTGAGTCCTATGTGCTAACCTTCCTGACCGGTGGCGGACAGAATACGGGTATGTTCCTCGGGTTCCAGGAAACCACTCCAATCAAGTACTTCACACTAAGCGATGCGTACATCGGTATTACCAATCTGACAACCCAAGCTGTACCGGAGCCTTCCAGCCTGCTCATGCTCGGCAGCGGGATTCTCGGTCTGCTCGGTGTCGCGCGTCGCAAGCTCATGTAACCTTCAGGCACCTCGCAAAGTACAGACCGCTGGCTCATGCCCGCGGTTTTTCTTGTGTGGAGTGTGTGGGCTATCGAACTCCCCTTTTCAGTTCGTGGGATACCGAACGTCCTCTATTGGTGGCGCTCAAATCAGCGCGGTTTTATTTTTGCGACCCGCGATTGACATAAAAGTTGCCATTATTGGCGATAACAGCCGTGGCCGTCAGACAGGGCTACGGCCCACGAAAGTTCATGAAAATCCGACTAAGAGACGACCACGTATTTTCAATGGGTTAACTTGGATTTTCGACCCCTGTTGAAAAACTCTATTGCTCAGCCTTTGGGTATCGACCGGTAGCATCACGGTGCTGAGAATTACTATTGGATCGCGTATGTGCGCACCGGTGAAATCCCGGCCGGATTTATCGCTCTTGTTGTCTCTCCTATTGGCGATTCTCTTGTATCCGGTGCTGGATCACGGAGATGTTCGCAGGTTGTTTCTGGGTTACTGCACTTAGTTACTCGGACAGGCCTTCAAGCTAGCGATCCAGCAAAAGCGCCTTATGTCTGGTCCCTTTCAATTGCGGATCCTCGGAAGCTCATAAAAATCGCTGTCAGCATTGCCAACGTCGCAATCCAGTAACCGCACCAAAAAAAAACCAGAGCTGTTGCGTTCAGCCGTGGGGGGCGAAGCTCGGCCAGTCGGCGAAACACTATTGGCAGTTCGGTCGCCGTCGCCCAGAACGCACCGGGAACCGACTTGCCGATGTGAGACGTGAGTCCGGTGTAGTACGGCATCAGCAGGGCGTGCGTGCCGTAAAGATCCAACGTGGCTGCGCACACTGCCAGACCCAGAAACACAAGGCGCGCGGGAGCGAAAGCCTGCAATCCCCATACCAGCAGGATCACTTCAGCGGCAACAGCCGTGTACAGATACCATCCGGTGGAAGAGGACACCCTCTGATTCATGAATGTCACCAAGACGCTGTACGCCAGCCCAGCCCAAAAGAAAATGTAGAAAGCCGACAAGACAAGGATATCGTCCATCTGGGCGCTTGTACCACGACCGCGTCTCAAACGGACCACAACGCCCACTATGGCCATACCAATCACACTGAAGCCCAGCACGTATATCGCATTCGGGACTCGCAGGAAACTCCATGCGCCAAACCAAACATGTGAAATCAAGATCGAGAGCACGCCGCTCTTCCAGTTCACGTGCGGAACCTGCCCCAGCTTTTGCACCACCGACAGGTGGCTGATTGCGACATCGTCGATCACACCAGTCCAAGACCCGGTGGTTCTGTGGACGCCGGCGTACCACTTGCCCGCGACGACCGCGGTAGCCGCGAATGCAGCGGCAAGGCGAGGGATGATGGAAACGGGACTCGCACGCTGCTGACCAGTGTCACTTGGACGCCACATTGCCAAAACGCCTACCACCAGTACCGCCGGTAAAGCCGACATCACGTAGGCCTTGGAAAGTAGTCCGCACCCCAGCGCCGCACCCAGCAGTAACCAGGCACTCCACGACAGCGGCTTGTGCACAGCTGCGACGGCTGCTGCCAGCATCACGGTATAGCAAACCAAGGCCGGACTTTCGTTGGACACCCGTGTCACGCTAATCATCAATTCCGGCAGCAGCACGATGATCGCGGTCACTCCCAGCGCCTGAGGTTCAGTTCGCAGCACTCGTCGAGCAATTCCGTAACCAACTGGTATGGCAAGCGATGCCAGCAGCATGGTTAGGATTCGCAGCAAGTACACGCGTGACAAAAGCGGAAGTACAGCGATCCGGCGAAGGGGAATGGCAAGAACCCAGTAGTACAGTGGGGCCTGCTGAGACTCGTAATTAAGAATCGGCTCGGCGGCGGGCTGGGTTCCCTCCTGCGGAGCCAGCTCTCGAACGGCATCTACGCGCTGCTCGCGTTCGACAAGCGGTAGCTTCCAGTACTCGTCGTGAGACGTGAGCGGAGGTGGGATCATATGGAATCGCAGCTCCCAAGGCAACGGAAGCAGGTGCAGCGATTTCTGTACTTCAAGCGAAATTGGACTATCGGCGTGCGGCAACCCCTGTCCACTGGCCACACGCTGTAGCGCTGCAAAATGAAACGGCTCGTCGTAGCCTTCCCAGGGAGGAAGTAGCGCACAATACCAAAAACCGCGAATCACGAACGCGAGCCACAGCAGCGTCATGATCAAAGTCGTTCGCTGCACAGTTCGATTGGAGCGCATTTTCGTTTACACTTCCGCCTTGTGCAAGCCCGAATGGGTTGCGGACCATCGCCCCAACCAGGGCAGCGGGAGGAGCCGGAAACCATCATTGCCAATCCGGGCGTACTCCTGCCTGAAGCAATCTGTTGTCTAGACTAAACTTAGAACTCACTGAGCCACGTTAAGTCTCTGGGTTACCTCCAAGAACAGCCCATTACACTCAAAACCCCAGAGTGGCGTCAATTGGTGCCGCATTCTTCCCCAGCAGGACTGCTCCCGACCCAGCCACGAATGCGGTACATTCGGTTAGCAACCCGATGTGCGGTTGTAACTACTTGTTGGCATCCAGTCGATTAGACGGAACTGTCCGCCTACCCTCCGCATCTTGCCGCAAATCCAAAGACCTCAGTAGTCAGTTATAGCCAGCGCTCGGGTCGTGAACAAGGGAGCATTCAGTATCGCAAACTGATTGAGCATTGCCATGGTTCCGTGCACTGGCGGAATGGGGCCGCATATACGGCTGGCGCGTTTCGGAACTGCTCACAATGCGCGTTTCGCAGGTGGATGTGTCACAACGTGTGATTCGCCTCGAACCTGGCACGACAAAGAACCGCGACGGCAGAGAGGTAATGATACGGAAGCCATTTGCCAAGCTCTCAGCTCTCGTTCACCGCAAGGCGGCTGATGATTTCGTTTTCACCCGTGCGAATGGGAAGCCAGTGCGGGATTTCCGGGTGAAATGGCAGAACGCTTGTGCTCATGCCGGAGTCCCCGATCTTCTCTTCCACGATCTACGGAGAACCGGAGCGCGGAACCTTCGCAGAGGGGGAGTAGCTGAGGGCATCATTATGAAAATCGCCGACTGGCGCACGCGGAGCGTATTCGAGCGGTACGCTATAATGAGCCGTTCGGATGAGCCACGCGATTCTCAAGTTGCAGGAATCGGAGAAGCGAGCAGAGCATGAAAGCGCACTCGCTGAAGCTAAACGACGGGAGCAAGGGTTCGAGGTCAAAGATCATCCATCATCCCAAGCCGTCAACTGACCCATCAGCGGGTTACTTGCGATATGGGGGTTTTATCAACACAACGCGTCATTCGCGAATTTGCTGGGCACGCACTCACTGTCGGGCCGTAACTCGAAATGTTCTCAGACGGGTCGTGATTGCACGCAAGTGAATCGTTCCTTCAGGCGCAAGAACGGCGTTTCCAGGCAGCGATAGGAGACGCTTGCCATGGCAATGGTGAGCAACAGACCTCCCCACCAGAAAGCGCCATAGCGCAAAGGCCTCCCCGTGGTCGTGCCTAGCGCGCGTCCGACCAGACTCAAAGCGAACAGGTGATAGACGTACAGGCCGTATGAGATCTTACCGGGGTAGACCAGCGGCGATAGCGAGAGCGAAGACCCGCAAACCGAGAGAAAGAAAGCCAAACACCCGCCTGTGACGCAGGCCAAGCCAAAGAACGCGAACTTAGGGCCAAAGACTTCAGCGTAGTATCCGCAGGTAACCAGAACCGTTATGCCGAAGCTCGCCATCAGCAGGCGCGCAGGAATGGACAATAGCGGCACAGATCCCCTCAACAGCACAGCGCAGAGAACGCCGGCACCTATGCAGTCAAGTTGGGCAAAGCTATTGAACCAAACCTGGTCGCTGGGCCCCAATCCTAGCGCAAGATACGCACGCACCAAATTGGCGGTCGCGATGAGCCCGAGAGCCGTGTACAGCCAGCCGCGTCGAGAAAAAAAACTTCATTCCGAGTGGCCACAGCAGATAGAACTGTTCCTCAATGGACACACTCCAGAGAATGATAGCCCAGGAGTCCGCCACACCGAATAGAACCACGATCCAGTTCCCGGCAAGCAGAAGGAATCCGGCGAAATAGCTCAGTGGCAGCCGCCCGGACCATGGCCAGAGGGCGGCAAGGGTCAAAACAAAAAAGTAAAGCGGCCAGATACGCAAAATGCGTCGAACGTAAAATGCGCGCACATTGATGTGTCCGGTAACTTCCTTCTCCCGCAGCAACAGCGATGTGATCAGGTAGCCGCTTAACAGGAAGAACAATTGAACACCGAAGCGTCCCGACGATGCGATTGCCGCTAACAGCAGCGCGGCCTTCTCAGTTATATGCGACTTCATCAACTGCGCTGGATCGTGTCTTAACGAATGACTCAAGTAAACGGCAAGGAAGGCAAAAAAACGCAGGTGTCCAGTTCAGGACGGTAGAAACTGGCTTGCCCCGCCGAGCGAGTTTCTCTTTGCTTTAGGTTTGTGATTTCCGTCTGCATCTGGTCACCCGCACACATTTTCTAGAAGGCAGTCGGGTTCAATTCTCCGTCGATCGTGCAACCTTGAGCACGACTCCCGCTGCGCCCAACAATTCGGCACAGGCGGGAAATCTCCCCAAGCCGCAACAGACACATTTCGGATGAGTGACAAATCGCTTACAATCCTACAACTCACATGAAGAAAATCACGCGGCTTGCGAATCGGATGGGCACATTCTGGGCACAGTGTCTTGGGGTGAACCCCTCTGTTGAGACAATCTTCGATTGGCACACTTGCCGCTCAATGGATTTTCCTATTCAAACAACTTCTTCCCCTCCAGAATGGTCGTCGGTTGGTGAAGCGGAGGTGGGCTCTGGTGGAGACCAACCCGCCAAGGAATAGCCAGCCGGAGACTCATCGAGACGATGGTCCAGGGAGTCGGCTTCGGTCGGCTTCCTGTTAAAGCCCCCATCGGATCGAAAGATCTCCTCATGCCTAAAAAAACTCATGCTTGCTCCCAGCGAAGTGGTTGCGGGATTCGTGGCATGCTCGAACTCTTCCGGAGACCGATAACCCAACGCCGAATGCAGCCGTTGGCGATTGTAGTATTGCTCGATGAACGCCTCGATGTTGGCGCGCAAGTCATCGAGATCCCGATACGGGTTGGCGTAGATCTCTTCCCGTTTTAGAGTCTTCAGGAAGCTTTCGCAACTGGCATTGGAGAGGGTCGTCAACTGCAACGCATGGCGACCTGGCCGATACCAACTTCGAGATAACGCATCCTCACCATCCGCTGAGAGGTCAGAAGTTCAAGCTGATCACTTATCGCCATAACTGGGGCGAGGATCGAGTTTACTTCCACA
>Ga0306922_10000687_pt1 | contig 29026 bp, 39 predicted proteins | sample sta12Cox44000082_FD_203758 | JGI IMG/M metagenome (GOLD analysis project Ga0306922, IMG submission 203758) | Lab enrichment of tropical soil microbial communities from Luquillo Experimental Forest, Puerto Rico - statoxic.12C.oxic.44.000.082 (v2)... | ecosystem: Environmental > Terrestrial >... | reverse complement strand
TTCTGTAACTCAGCAATAAAATGCCTGCAGCACCGGTCTGGTAATTTCGACGGCACAGTCCCCGGCGAGAGGCACGGACCGCCGTCAGTCGAGACCCCCCTTACCGTGCGTCTCCACTGCTCGCCGGGGGCGACCCAGCGCCCAGCGATGGCACGCGATCGAGCGTGTCGGCGGCGTATTGCTTAAAGATGGCGAGGATTGCTGCGTGTGCCGTCCACTCGCTGCGCTTGGCGCCTTTAGTGGAGTCCCCCAGCTTTAATGGATTGCTCCTGATTCCGTCGCGATTGTCTCGCTGAGCTCAGCAACCGCCTTTCATAAGTGCGGTAATCGTTGCGCCGAGCTCGAGTTGCTGTTGAAGACTGATAGGAAAGTACTTGATGCAACTGTGGCAGTACGCTTCAAGCGGGTAACCACTACTGAGCAGTTTCGCCAAGGCCTCCAGGCTGAATTGGTCCTGCAGCTGTTCGTTCTTACAGGCCGGGCATATCGACACAAAGACAATGTCTTGGCGCATCGCGAGGATGGAACATACCCCGAGCGCGTCGCTACAAGCCATCGGCGAAGCACAGAGTCCAACCGTAAGCAGTCTCCGACCTCGTAACAGATTGTCCCGCGGCTGGCGCTCCAAACCAACACGCCGGGACCGCTGACGTAAGCTTAGGCAAACGAGTTTCACGCTGGGGGCCGGTGTTCAGCACAAATTCAACTAGGCGACCGTAGGGTGGGGACATGCCCACCGAGCCAGTGCTTCCGGAGAGCGAACTCCGCTCCCGCGCTCTACAGCGCATTGGGGATGGTCGATTACCCGTCGTGCTGTCGACACGGATCGATGCAGGGTACGGAACAGGAATTCGATGCGATCTGTGCGATCAACCGATCGCCTCGGACAAGATCGAGTATGACGTCGCCGACCCTCGTAGCCTCAAACTCTTGCGTTTTCATTTGGCGTGCCACTTGGCCTGGCAGCGTGAGTGTGCAATTCGTCTAAGAGACTTCAGACCACCGCCGTCACAAGGGTGAGGATCTGTACTAAAAACGCCAATCGCCGGTTGCCCGGCCGCCCGTGCGGCACTGACTGATGTTGGTGAATTAGCGGTCGGGCAACGGCCTTACGCTTTCTTAATCAGACGGGTGATCCAGATCAGAATCACCGCGCCGATGAAGGCAACAATGATGGAACCGATAAGGCCCCCTCCGTGCCAAATCCCGAGCAGCCCGAATAACCACCCACCGAGGACCCCTCCGAGGATCCCTAGAACTATGTCGACGACGACTCCGTAGCCACCGCCCTTCATTACCTGACCAGCGCCCCAGCCAGCTATTAGACCGACTATGATCCAAATAATAATTCCCATGGCACACACCCTTTGTAGCGGATTGAGACCGCGCTCAGAACCGTTCAACGTGCTCGCCGAGGTATCAAAATGCTCCGGGATCGGACGTGTGAGTTTTCTGGATGGATAACTGTCGACGGGCCCGTCTAAGCGCTTTTGTTAGTTGTATGCGACGTTAGGCGAAGCCGGAACACGTATCAATGGGATTAAAGTCCTACGCCGGCGGAAAATCGGTATAAAGCTGCCCAACCTGCGCACGTCCCTGTGAGTACGAGCCGGCCAACAAGCGGGGCGCGCTGCGAGCTTCATAGCGCGTGTTCAATCCGTCTCGCAGCCGTACTGGCCGGCCTCAAGGCAACCTAGTGGGGCACTTTGCAACGCTTTGCACCAGAGTGCCGCCGAGAACCCTGCAGGTGTGCTCGGCGGCTACAATTCATCTGCCAAAGCCGACCAGGCGGCCAGTGCGGCGAGCTTCTGGTCTCGGCCCCAGGGGGGTGCGGACAGTCTTCCCACTTTCGAAACGTCAAGCGACGAGGGTCGCACGATGTTTACCGGAACCGTGCAGGCCTCGCGGAACACATCGCGATAGAAATATCCCTCAGCCGTGTGAATGTGCGGATGGGATGCCAGAACCGTTGCGAGATTTCCCGGCTGACCTTCCTTCGCGACGATCGCACACACGCTCACCTTCGCCATAAGAGGCGCGAGCCCTCGCCTGGCATTGACAAGTGCTCGATGTCTCATGCGCTCGATCCACTCTTCCGCTGCGTTCGGCTTCATCTCGGCCGCAGCATGGAAGCAGAATCGCTCCGAATTTCCGAGGATCTCGACTACCTCGTTGGCGACAATCTCAGGCAGAGGGAGCGATCCCCCGACGACCACGCACGCCCCCCATCCCGTGTGAACGCTAATCCCGATCGCGCGGCGCATGGCGACAGGCTACCATGCGGCGTGCATCGCGCGCGTTGTGCGGCCCTCGAGACCATGGCGCCGGCGACGCACTCCGGCCAGCAACGGTCACTTCGATCCGCGGGATTTCGCGGCCCAACACGTGGACTCGGTGCGGTCAAGGACGGTGTGTCAGGGTGGTTCATAGCTTGCGCTGATTCTGACCACGATCACAACGCGGTCGAAAACCTCAAGAAAGTGACCCTCTACGAAGCGATTGTCAGACATTGCCCAGCCGCATTGCGCTTTCTCGGATTTCCATTCGGCGCCCTCATAGGCGTGGAGGGCGAGCCCGTTTTCTCCCTCAACGGAGAGCGATTGGCCGTGCGGAAGGACTCTTTTGTGGATCGCCAGAACGTGAGACGCGTGCGCACCGTGAGTTGACTGATGATTCCCGGCCGGAGGCAGCGCTGGCAGCCCGGCCTTTTGAATTAAAACAAAGCGCGGCAGACGACTCTCGAAATCCCTCAGCTTGGCGCACGAGTCCGGCTCTGCAGCCGTTCCCGGGCATCCTACCGCTCGCGGTAATGCGCGGTGCGTGCCATGCTGCGCTAAGGGGTCGTTTAACAATGAGGTGATCTGTGAAAAACCGGCTTCTGGCTTGTCTCCTTGTAACTGGTATCGCCCTGCCTGCCATGGCCGCCCTCAAGTCGGGCGACGTGGCGCCCGAGTTCACGGCACAGGCGTCGCTGAACGGCAAGGCGTTCACGTATTCTTTGAAAGATGCGCTCAAGAGGGGCCCAGTGGTCGTGTATTTCTACCCTTCCGCTTTTACCAACGGCTGCAACATCCAGGCGCATGCCTTCGCTGTCAACAAGGATAAGTTTACGGCCGCAGGCGCGAGCATCATCGGGGTATCGCTCGACAGCATCCAGCGCCTGAATGATTTCTCGGCTGATCCCGACTTCTGCGCCGGCAAGTTTCCGACCGCATCCGATGCCGACGGAAAGATCGCGAAGGAGTATGAGCTTAAGGTGAAGGAAGGGGCGCCTGGTCTCAAAGACACCCGGGGCGTCGAAATCGGACACGCGTTTGCAGAGCGCACGACGTTCATTGTCATGCCGGATGGCAAGATCGCTGACACGATCGGGGGCCTTGCGCCGGACCAGAATGTCCAACAGGCGCTGGAGGCCGTGCAGCACATTGCCAAGGATTCAAAAAAACCGGGCGGTTGATGTCCAAACTGAACTGAATGCACACGTGCCGCTCATGGTCGCGAGCGACGACCTTTGGCTGAAGGCAAGGGTTAATCATGTGAGGAGGCGCGAGTAGGGGCCGCTGCGAGCTTTATAGCGCTTACCCATCCGGTTGGCAGCGGTCTTGGCCAGCCTCGAGGCGACATAGTAGACAGCCTGACCAGAAGTACACTGTTGACCTGTCGGTCAGCCCGGAGTCGGTTTCTTGGCCAGCATAAACGGCATAGCGCATATTCAACTCACCGTCTCAAGCATGCAGAGGTCGGTACCGTTCTACGAGAAGCTTTTGCACTCGCTGGAGATGATCACACTCATGAATACACCGGAGATCTTCTACTGTATAGGTGGGCGCACTGGTATCGCGATCTCTCCCGTGGCGCCCGAATTCCTTAAAGACTCGTTCAGCCAACGGCGTACGGGACTTCACCATCTGTGCTTCCGTGCACGAAGCCGCGAAGATGTCGATGCGATCTACAGGACGGCGCTGGAGCTTTCCGCCAAGATCATTCGCGCTCCGCAGGAAGGCGACTGGGCGCCTGGCTACTACTCCACCCTGTTCGAGGACCCGGACGGCATCCGAATCGAGGCCAACTTCGTGCCGGGTAAGGGGCATTTCAGCGAGCTCGTGAAGGCGACTCACGACTTAGTTGCCGGCGATAGAACGGCATCTAAGCTAGAAGAAACTCGCGCATGATCTGACGCAATCTCTCGGCCGAAATGACAATCGTTCCCACTCCGAGTGCGCGGCGCTCTGCCTCAATTCGAATCGCTGTGACGACGGCGTCAATCTTGATGGATACAGCATCGCTGCGGCGCGGCGCTGGCTTCCAAGCCTGATGAGACTCGTGCAAGGCAGTGCCTTCGTGTTTTTGGACTCGTACGTTGAGCACGAATCGGGCCTTGCCGAGCATATGAGCACCGAGGTCATTACTGGCCATGACACTTCCTAAACGTTTCGAGGGCGCTATTTCTTGCTGCGGCGGTATCCGCGAACGATCGCGATCGTTCCGCCAAGGAGCGTGAGGGCACCCAGCGCCTGGGCCGGATCAATCTCGGGCGCCTGTAGCGGCCGGCCACCCTGATAGTTCTGCCCCTGATCGTTATTGTTTTGACCCTGGTCGTTGTGACTGAATGCAGCTGAGACAGCCAAGGACAGGAGTGCCGCCAGGAGCGCCTTTGCAGTCGTCCTGCCCGCGGCCAGAGAAGCGATGATTGCAAGCTTGTTCATGTCGGATGCCTCGATTTCCTTGCTTAAGTCGGACAGCCGCATCCCGGAGCGGGTAGACGGATAGCTACATTGCCCAAGCCGGGATGCTTAGGGAGCGATCGGCCCGGTAGCGCAGAGCACCGCCATCGCTGGGCGGCGACTGTGCGGGCAGACAGCACGCGGCGTCCTGAAGGAGCCATGATCTTCTTTTAAAGGAGCGTTAAAGGTGGGTTGAACGCGAGCGATTGTGCCCCCCACGGGGAAGGGGCATTTGTCAATAGCCGCGCCCGAAGTGCAGCCGGTGATTTTGGCCGGCTGCCGGCATTGACGGGAAGGCCATGCGGCGACCCGCTCTCATCACGCTTATCTGCACGAGTGGCCCGGCCGCCAAAACGAGGTCATCCAGGGTAGCCGGGGCATACTTCGCTAATTTCTGGCGGCGCTGGCCTGTGGACGGCGTCGTGGCGTCGTCAAAGTGGGCACCAGTTCCAGATCGCATATACCGCAGCTGCGACGCTGCACCGTTATACTGCTCGGAGGGCTGTGGTCACGTGAACCAGGCGATGATCCCGTCGGATCGTACGGCCTTTGGAATGGGTGCCTGGCGCATAGAACCGGCACTCGATCAAATTACGCGAGACGGCGTAACTGCCAAGCTTGAGCCGCGTACGATGCGGGTCCTTGTTTGCCTCGCTGAGCAAGCGGGCAGGGTCGTCAGCGTCGAACACCTCCTCGATGCGGTCTGGAAGGACGTTGTCGTCACGCCGCACTCTGTCTACGAGGCCGTGGCCGGATTGCGCCGCGCACTCGGCGATGACCAGAAGAATCCGATCTATATCGCGAACGTCCCGCGCCGCGGCTATCGGCTGATCGCACCGGTAGTCCCGGTCGAACACGAGCGGATCACCGCGTCTCCGCACCGAGAGTCTGCGCGGCCTGTCGATGCCGAGTCGACTCAGCCCCCGGAGGTCATCGAGACGGCAAGCGGGAGCCACGACAGGCTGGCCGCTGTGCAGACGCCAGTCGAGCCGGGCCGGCGGCTGACGTCTCCCGGCACACACGGTGTGGCCGTGCGGCCTGCCGCATGGTCTCAGCGGGCAATCGTTGCGACAGTGGTCTTCGTCCTTTTATTGCTGGCCAGCACGAGCGCATACGTTTACTTGCGTGGTGGCAAGAGAGCCGCAGCGATCCCCGCCGCGATTCACTCGCTCGCGGTGCTACCGCTCGAGAACCTCTCTGGCGATAAAGGGCAGGAGTACTTCGCCGACGGGATGACCGAGGAGTTGATCACCAACCTGGCCCAGATCGGCTCGCTGCGGGTCATTTCGCGAACCTCCGCAATGCACTTCAAAGGCTCCACGGAAACGCTGCCGCAAATCGGCCGCGATTTACAGATCGATGCGGTCGTGGAAGGCACGGTTGCGCGCGTCGAAAACCATGTGCGTGTTACTGCGCAACTAGTCGAGGCCAGCACTGACCATCATTTGTGGGCAAGGACCTATGAGCGCGACTTGAAGGACGTGTTTGCTCTGCAAGACGAAATTGCCCAGGACATCACGGAACAAGTTCGCGTGAAGCTGACTCCCAAGGAGCACAGTCTGCTCATGCGGGTTCACGCCGTCGATCCGCAGGCGTACGACGCGTATCTGAGGGGCCGCTACTGGTGGAATCAGACCACGCCTGAGGAAAGTATGTCGGCGGAAGGTCCGTCGAGGGTTCACGCGTCGAAAGCTCTCGACTACTTCCAGAAAGCCATCGCCAAAGATCCCAGCTACGCGCTTGCCTACACCGGCCTTGCGGACTCTTTCCTCCAGCTGGGTGCTAGCGGCGGACTCCCATTAAAGGAAGCATATGTCAAAGCTGGGCAAGCGGCCGACGAAGCCCTGCGACTTGACCCTTCGCTCGCAGAAGTCCACACATCGCTCGCGAACATCAAGTTCCTGAACGATTGGGACTGGTCCGGTGCCGAAGCCGAGTACAAACGCGCTGCCGCCCTCAATCCTAACTACGCCACCGTCCATCGGTCGTATTCGTTCTACTTAGTGGCGATGGGGCGGCTCGATGAGGCAATGAAGGAAATCGAACGCGCCCAGGATCTTGACCCGTTTTCCCCGAGCATCACGTTTTGGCTGGGGCAAGTGCTTTACCATGCCCGACGGTACGACGACGCGTTGCGGCAGAACCGGCGAGGTGCGGAAATGTTTCCCGAAAACGCCGAGTTTTACTGGGCCATCGCTGATGTATACGAACAGAAGAAAATGTTTGCCGACGCATTCGCCGCGCGCCAGCAGGCGCTAAGCCTGGGTAAGGATCCGAACGTCCCCGCGCTCGGCGAGGCGTATAAACGTTCAGGGTACAGAGGCTATTTATTGAAGGCGGCGCAAATCCTGGAACTCGCAGACGATCCAGCGTCTGCCGCGCACTGTTATGCCCTACTCACCGACGAAGCTCGTGCCGTGACCGCACTCGAAGTGGGCTACAACAAACACTTGTATGCCGTACTCTTCCTGCGGACCGCCCCTGAATTGGACTCGATTCGTTCCTCGCCGCGTTTCCGCGACCTGGTCCGTCGCATCGGTTTTCCGCAATCGTCGGGCGACCAAAACTGAAGCCACACGCGAAGTGCTAGCGCGCCTCTGGCGATTTTAATAACTGGCGCAGCGGCTTCAACGGCCCGATCGGGTAGAGTTCGAAGCTCATCAGGTGCGCCTTGCCCAGGGGTAGCGCTTCCAGCATGGCCTGGGCCGCACCGATGTCGGTAACAGTCAGGATGAACACCACCCCGGGGCGGTTCTCGAGCGAATACCACTGGTCGATCTTGCCTTCGAGATAGTGCTCGGCAGTCGCACGCATCTCGGCAGCTAGAGTGCGCTGGACCAGCTGCATATCGGTGCCCGGAGCAAACGTGCCGATCGCCAGGATTTTAGTGGTGGATTGGTCGGTCATAGGTAAAACTCCTGCGGGGATTATCGTGAGCGGTCGGCAACGCCTCACCGGCGCGAGAGCTCGGCGGCTTGAGCCAGCACTCGCTCCAGACCCGCATCATCCTCCAGCGCGACTCTCGTCAACTCATCAGACGCAAACTGCCCGAATTGCGAAGAAGGCTGATCGTATTCGACGATGGTGCGCCCCTCTTCAGGTTCGAACACGAGCACACGCAGTGGAGCATACAAGGCGGCCCTGATCTCGTGTCGCGTCATACTGTTGGCTATCAAGGGATTGCCGATCAGGTACTGCTTGGCGTTTGCTCGCGCGCCCACAATGTTGAGCGCCGCGCCGTGATCGAACACCAAAATGATCATCAGCCTCTCGGCGCCTTCTGCAGCTTTGATACGCTGTTCGGCGAGTTGCGGACGCGCGATCATTTCCGGCTCAACGTCCCGAGGAAAATGGCCCAGGATCTTCTCCAGGGCCGCGGTAAACCGTTCGAAACCTGCATCAATCGCGATCGACCGATGTAGCATTCGAAAAGTGCTCGTCGTAACGCTGAAGGGCAGCGGGTGCATGTGTGGTCTCCTGACGGTGTGCCGCGCGCGCACGGCTACGGGTTTAGCAGGGTTGTGATTAATCCAGCTGCGCGCCTCGGAGTCGATTAGACGAGAGTGTCATAGGATGGACATTGACACCTCGGAGGTGCGTTTGGAGCTGATGGACATTCACCGGTTCAAGAGTGGCATCGTCAAGCACGCGTACGCGGTGAGGCACTTGTAGACCGATGCGTGCGCAGCTACTGTCATTCCTTGGCTACCTAGCGGGCAGCTGGCTAGTACTCGTCCTGCTCTTTCGTCTGGCGAGATCTCGGAAATACTTCTTTCATCTCGTGCCCTTTGTGATTGCCTACGCCGTCTCAGCTGGCGTCCTACTCAAATATCTCCGGCTGCAGAATTTCTTCTGGTGGTACCTGACCACTTCCTCCGTGTGCCTTGCGATCCTTCTTACAAGGCATCTCAGGTCACCGAGTGGCTTGGCGGCATTCGCGCAGTTGCAGCGCAGCGCGTTACAACCGATGCCCGACGGCAACATCAGGGACGAGCTTGAACGAGAGCTGTCTCCAGGCCGGCAAACAACTCAACACGCCGTCGGGTCAGTACTGGTCTTCATCGTGAGCTTCACGCTGGCCTTTTATATTGTGAACCGTAGCCCGTAGGACAGCATGGCGAGTGATCCAACGAGTCCTTGAATGTCCGAGACAAGGCTTCCGCAACCGCGCAATAAGCAGTCGGCCAGGAGCGGCCGCTACGAACTGCATTGGCCGTGGCCTCGCAGCGGCAGCGCGGCCGCAGCAGCCTCATCTAGCACGAGGCGACGGATCAACCTCCCAGGACCGGACATTCGCAATAGCACTTGATACGGTCTGAGGTCGACCGAAAATTAACGGTTTTCGAACGTAATGTGGATCGGCTCGGATTCGACATGGGTTCCATCGACGGCGTCGTCCTATCCCATGGCCACTGGGACCATGCGGGTGCCATGGTGCGCGCGCTTGACATGGTTCAGCTCGACAACGGGGGTCGGCCGGTGCCGACGTTCATGCACCCGGGCATGTATCTGCCCCGAGCGGTCAAGACTGCCAATGGCTCGATCCACAGATTCGAAGACGTGCCAAAGGCGGACGAGCTGGAGAGCCACGGCGCCCCTGTCGTCCACGCGACCGAACCAGCGGTGATTCTGGAAGTGCCTTCCATGTCCGCGGTGAGATCCCGCGCGTGACCGCGTTTGAGACGGGCATGCAGGAGCAGTATCGACTCGCTGCAAATGGAGTCGATTGGGAGCCCGATCCGCTCATCGTCGACGAACGTTACGTCGCCGTGTCCGTGAGAGGCAAGGGTATGGTGATATTCACTGCGTGCTCCCACGCCGGAGTTGTCAATGTTCTGAAGGACGCGCGTGAACGCTTTCCGTCGATACCACTTCATGGGATTCTCGGCGGGTTTCACCTGTCAGGTCCGAAGGAGAAATTCATCCCGGAGACGGTGACTGCATTAAAGGAGTTTGGTCTTACAACGATCGCCCCCGCCCATTGCACCGGGTGGCGAGCCGTCGGCGCGTTATTGCATGCGTTCGGTACAGCTGTAGTGCCGGCGTCGGTAGGGACAAGGTATCGGTTCTAGTGGGTGCGAGCGTCCGTAGTGCGCCGATGCCGAGAGACCGGTTTCTCGCAACGTCGCTCACTGTTCGCTCAGAGGCGCATCAACCTCGCCGATTTGGCGGGCGTCAGTCTCGCCGCCATCCAGGAGCTCAATAAGGAGATGAAGCAGAAGGATGCCCAGATCGCAGAACTGAAGGCGCAACTCGCCGCGCAGACAATCGCGATGGCGGACTTGAAATCAATCGCGGGGAGCATTGCGGCGCGCATGACGGTGATGGAAGGCCAACTCAGCATGCATGCGGTCTCGGCCAGAGCGGTCGCCGGTGCGCCAAACGGTCGGTCTCTTTCTCCAGACGAGCAGGCGACCTACGAGTGACCGCTGGCGCTGCTGTCAATGCGTCGCTGATAGAGCTGGTGAGCTTAACTGCTAAGCTCACGGCAACGCTACACCTCGGCGCGCGATCAGCGATCGAGTTCGCATCGGTGGGAGGGGTGTACACTCCGCGCTGCCTCGCGTTTCCGATACCAGAGTCGCGTTAAGCAAAAAGGGCGGGGTGCCACGGGTATGTCTGCGACTTGGAGGCCTTCGCGCTGACGAGTGGGCTGTACCGTTGTGCGGCTCGTCCAACAAACGAAGGAGGCCAACATGAGGCGCCTGGCATTGACTTCGGCACTGCTGCTTGCGGGTGTTTGCGCCGTACTCGCGGGCCCCGTCGTTGCCCAACATGAGCATCCTGCGGGCGACCCGGGAAGACTTGGCAAGGTAAATTTCCCGGTTTCCTGCGCGCCAGCGGTCCAGTCGCAATTCAGCAGCGCTGTGGCGATGCTCCATTCCTTCTGGTTCGAAAAAGCCAGCGAGACGTTCGCTGCGGTGGGGGAGAAAGATCCCACCTGCGGCATGGCGTACTGGGGAATCGCCATGACGCACTGGCATCAGATCTGGGAGGCACCGGGGCCCGCTGACTTAAAAGCTGGCAAGGACGCTCTCGAAAGAGCAGACACGGCGGGCGCGAAAACACAACGGGAACGAGACTATATCGCCGCCATCGAGACGTACTACAGGGACTCCGACAAACTGGACCACCGTACTCGCGCGCGGGCTTACGAGACAGCTATGGACCAGCTGCAGGCGCGCTATCCCGAGGACCATGAAGCGGCCATCTTTTACGCACTGGCGCTGCTGGCCACCGCGCCCCCGGAAGACAAGACATACGTCAACCAGAAAAAGGCCGGCGCCATACTCGAGCCGCTGTTCGCTGAGCAGCCAGAGCACCCTGGAATAGCCCACTACATCATCCACGCCTACGACTACCCGCCGCTGGCAGATCGGGCGTTGGACGCAGCGCGCCGTTACGCAAAGATCGCGCCGGATTCGCCGCATGCACTGCACATGCCCTCGCACATTTTTACCCGCCTGGGCCTCTGGCAGGAGTCCATCGACTCCAACCTCGTCTCTGCCGCTTCGGCCGCGAAAAACAACGCGCCCGGCAACGAGCTGCACGCGAAGGATTACCTCATCTACGCATACCTGCAGGGAGACCAGGATCGTGCGGCGAAACAGGCGCTGCGGTCACCTCCGGCCGGAAGGCCAGAGGATCCCCAATATATGAACTGGCTGTACGCAACCGGCGCATCACCTGCACGCTATGCGGTCGAAAGACACCAATGGCAGGAAGCAGCAGCGCTGCAAGTGCCGCAGCACACCTTTCCCCATGAGCGCTACTCCTGGACGGAAGCCAATCTGCATTTCGCGCGTGCCCTAGGCGCGTCACGGCTGGGTGACGTCGAGGCCGCACGCAAGGATCAGCAGCAGTTGGTCTCGATCCGGGATGTCCTCGTTCAGGAGAACAACAAATACTGGGCCGACCAGGTGGGTATCCAGAGCGAGATCACTGTCGCCTGGGTAACCCTCGCTGAGGGCAAGCCCACCGAAGCTCTGCAGCAGATGCGTGCCGCGGCAGATCACGAGGACAGGACCGACAAGCACAACGTGACGCCCGGGGTCATCCTTCCGGCCCGGGAGCTTCTCGGTGACATGCTGCTGGAACTGAAGCAACCCCGTGAAGCACTGACTGAGTACGAAACCACGCTCCGAACCGCCCCGAATCGTTTCAACGCGCTGTCGGGCGCTGCTCGTGCAGCCAGGCTTTCGGGCGAGAACCAGAAAGCGAAAACGTACTATGCCAAGTTGTTGGCTAATTGTGAGCATGCCGACGGAGATAGGCGGGAACTCCAAGAGGCCAGGAACCTGTTAGCGCAGAAATGAACTGGTGCCTCAGACCAGACCGCCGAAGGGTAGGCTGCGTAAAGGGGATAAAATTTCGGGCGCACCGAACCTTTGACAGCGTCAATCTGACGGGGAGAGATGAGTCATGAGGAAACAAGCGATGTCACGCCGGATGCTGCTCGAGGCAGGTGCCTGCGCCGTTGCGACAACGGTGGTGATCCCGAAAATCGGTAGTGCGCACGCTGCGAATGGATTAAGCCAGCAAGATGAACAGATCGTCCGAAACTTCTATGCAGCGTGGGAGAACAAGGACTGGCACGCGCTCGATATCCTGCTGACGGACGACTTCACATTCACGAGCCCAAATGACGACGACCACATCAGCAAGGGCGTCTACAAGGCACGTTGCTGGGACTCAAACGTCGATCTTATCGAGCACTTCGATCTGCAGCACATCGTGGGAAGCGATAACGATGCGTTTGTGATGTACGTCTTGCACATCAAGAACGGCAAGACGCTCGAGAACATCGAGCATTTGCAGATGAGAGGTGGAAAGGTGGGGGCGGTCCGGTGCTACTTCGGTGGGAAGGGATATCCGGCGGCAGTTGTCAACCAAAAGTGACGCCGCGGCCGACTGGGGGTTTGCGGGTAAGAACAAGTGGTCCGGCGCCAGTTCCCGGAAGTTCGCCGAGGTGCGTGTTTGCCGGCCTAGCACTCGCGGGCAGTCGCCGCAGTGAACATTTCCGGGGCACTGCTAAGGATCCTCGATGCACGGCTCCGGGGCTTTTGTGAATTCGGGCACCTGGCGAAGGTCGTGAGTACATTTCACTAAATAATCTGACAGCGCGACCTCTCCCCAATGAGTTCTATTGGCGTTAACGGGATTGTCGGTCAGTCGGAGAGCTTTCATGAACGAGAAGACCTGTGCGGCTTGCGACTGCAAGCTCGATTCCAATTCGATGAAGGTGAAACTCCGGGGCGAGGTCGTCGAGGTCTGTTGCATCGAATGCGCGGAGAAGCTCAACGAGGCTCAGGATTCAACCGTTGAGGGTATCGAGAGTTAAGCCTCGGCGAGTGACTCGCGCGAACCGACACTCGCCGTGATCTCAGCTCCCGAGGCAGCACGCGCGGCGGCTTCGAGCGCTCTCATCGCCAAGAGATAGGGCTCGGGACCGTGGCTGAGACGCGCAACGCCATGATCCGCGAGCTCGTTGAGCGGTGGTGTGCCTGCCTGCAACATGATATTCACGGGAAGCGGCGAAGCCGCGGCGAGCTTTGCGATGAGGCGGATATCGATGAGGCCCGGCGCAAAGAGGCCGTCGGCGCCCGCGTCGCGGTACCGCTTCGTGCGCTCGAGCACCTCGGTGATCATCCCCTCATCATGCTGCTCGGGCGGGCGCTGAAAGAAGACGTCCGTGCGTGCGTTGATGAAGAAGGCGAGCCCGGCTGTCTCTGCCGCTCGCCGGGTGCTGCGGATTCGAATTGCCTGGTCGGCGGCCGTCCGCAATCGGCCGTCACCGGGGACGCTGTCCTCGAGATTGCATCCTACCGCGCCAACGTCGATTGCAAGCGCGATCGAGGCGCCGACAGCCTCCGGCGTCTCTCCATAGCCGCTCTCGAGGTCCACGGTCACGGGAAGATCGGTTGCGGCGGCGATGCGGCGCAGGTTCTCGATCGTAAAGGGAAGCGACAGCCGCTCGCCGTCCGCGAATCCATTCGCATGCGCGACCGACCAACTGCTCGTGGCGATCGCCTTCGCACCCGCCAGAGTCACTGCCTGAGCGCTGCCGGCGTCCCAGACGTTGAACAGCACGAGCGGCGTGCCGGGGATATGGAGCTCACGGAAGTGTCGTGCCTTGCGCGCGTGATCCGACATTATGCTCACCGTATGTTCGTTCCGAAATTTGAGTTAAGCACACGGTTCGATGGCCGGCTGTCATGATCTTTAGCGACCCGTTACGGAGGTCCGGCCTGGGGCGGCTCGCGAGAGTTCGGCGTCGGGACTCGCCGCGCCGGGGATGTGCACGTACAATCCGGTGCAACGGAATCACCCCTGATGGAAATCTCGGCGCAAATGCTCCTCCATACGCCGGCGCTCGCCGTGCGGGATATCGTGTGCGCGGGAACCTGCACTCACCGGAGCCAGGAAGAATTTGCGGAGACCACCTCGCTCGTGTTTCCGTATCGCGGGGTCTACGTGCGTCACGTCGGGCGCACCGACGCGGTTGCCGAGGTGAATCAGCTCCTTTTCTTTAATCAGGCAGAAGGCTATCGCGTCAGCCACCCGGTCGAAGGCGGCGATGCATGTCTCTCGCTCGCGGTTGGGGAGTCCTGGCTGCGTGAGCTCGCGCCGGTGACTGAGCTCCGCGACGGAGCCATTCTCGCGTTCCGCCGCGAGCGGGTACGGATCGATGCACGCACCCAGGCCTTGGTCGCGTTGATCCGCCACGGCCTCAAGACGCAGCGGGCCGAGAGTCTGGAAGCAGAAGCGCTGGTGCTGACGCTCGTGCGCCGGGCGCTCGGCGAGCGCACCTCGCACGCTCCGCGCGGGACCTCCGGCCGGCGCAAGCTCGTCGACCGCGCGAAGCTCGTGCTGTCGTGCGACCTCGGGCGGCGCTGGACGCTCGGGGATATCGCGGCTGAGGTTGGCGTGTCACCCGTCTATCTCACGCAGGTGTTCCAGCAGGTGGAAGGCCTGCCGCTCTACAGGTATCAGCTGCGCCTGCGTCTCGCGCGCGCGCTCGATCTGCTCCACCGCTACGAGGACATCTCGCGCCTCAGCCTCGATCTCGGGTTCTCAAGCCACAGTCATTTCACCTCCGCGTTCCGCCAGCTCTACGGGCGGACGCCGGCCGAGTTTCGTCGCTTGATCCACTTGCACTGAGCGCGAGCCGCTCCGTCCCGCTGCGCGATGATAGGCAGCTCACCTCAACGCCTGCAGTCGCGCCCTTTCCCTAAAGATTCTGACAGCGTGGGCGGCTGACCTCGTGATTTGCTCTCGCTCCCGATAGGAGAGCGAGACGTGCGACGAAGAGACCTTATGGCGATGTCGATCGGGGCGCTCATGGCAAGCACCCTTGGAGTCCGCGCGCTCGGCCAGGCGCACTCTTCGACGAGCGCGGCGGAGGATGAGGCGCTGTCGCGCCGCTACGATCGCGAGCGACGCTTCGTCACGACGCGCTGCGGGCGCATCGCGTACGTCGAGTGGGGCAGGGGTCCGGTCGCGCTCTTCCTTCACGGATTCCCGCTGAGCGGCTTTCAGTGGCGGGGCGTGATGGAACAGCTGTCGCGGGAGCGTTGTTGCATCGCCCCCGATGCCATGGGGCTCGGGCATACGGAGGTGGATTCGACGCAGAGTCTCGCACCCGGTGCACAGGCCGAGATGCTTTTGGCCTTTCTCGAAAGTCTCGCGATCGACCGGGTGGATCTCATCGCGAACGACAGCGGCGGGGCGATCGCACAGCTCTTCCTCAGTCGGTATCCGGAGCGGGTGCGCACCCTGCTGCTCACGAACTGCGATGTCGAGATCCAAAGCCCGCCGGCGGCGTTGCTGCCCGTGATCAAGTGGGCGCACACCGGGCTGTATCCGGAGCTCTATCTCGAGCCCTGGCTCGAGGACAAGTCAGTGGCACGTTCGCGGACGGCGGCGGGTCTCGGCGGAATGTGCTACACGGATCCCGCGCACCCCACCGACGCGGCGATCGAGCAGTACCTGCGTCCGCTCGTTGCGTCGGCCGAACGCAAGGCACTCGTCAACCGCTACCTCATCGCTCTCGAGACGAATCCCCTCGAAGGCCTGGAGCCCGTGCTCGGCGTTTCGAAGGTGCCGACGCGCATCGTCTGGGGCATGGCCGACACGATCTTCTCGAAGGACAACCCGGACTATCTCGCGCAGATCCTTCCGCGCGTCACGGGCATTCGACGCATTCCGGAAGGGAAGCTTTTTTTCCCCGAGGAGTACCCAGGCGTCATCGCGGAAGAGGCGCGCATGCTCTGGTCTGAGAGCAGTCCGTAAGAGTGAGTTGGGACGCAAGTGGAGGCGAACAGATGACGACCCAGGATGGGATCAACCGGTCGCCGGCGCGTAAGAGCGGTGCCTTGACGCTCGGGCTTCTTCTCTTCCCGCTCTGGAGCGAATGCACCGTGGCGTCCAATCACCTCGACACCCGCGCGGTCATCGCCAATCCCCAGGCGAACATCGGGGACTTCTACGCTTGGACTGCACCCGATGGGCGACACTTGAATCTCATCATGGACATTGTCGGCGACAGCTTCTCGGACAAGCTGAGCTACGTGTTTCACATTGATAGCGGGCACGAGTTCGGGAAGACGACGGCTACGACGGAGATCCTGTGCCGCTTCCCTGAGCCGGGCGCCGCGGATTGCCGGCTTGGGAACGTCGACCGTGCCCGCGGCGATGCAAGCCGGGTCGCGGGCCTTGAGGGCGCGCAGCACCGCTTTCGCGTGTTCGCGGGTCTTCGCGATGATCCCTTCTTCAACAACGTGAAGGGCACGCGCGCGGCGTATCAGGTGGCGTTCGCGGCGCTGAAGCGGGGGGTCGCGAAGGATGCCGCGGGGTGTCCGAAGTTCGATGCGGCGACGGCCGCGAAGATCCTCTATGAGTGGCGCCATACGGACGGTGGATCCGCAACGAACTTCCTCGCGCACTGGACGACCTCCGCGCTGGTGATGTCGGTGGATCTCGATGCCGTTGATCGCGGCGGGCGGATCCTCGCCGTATGGGCCTCGACGGAGACGATCGCACGGCGGTTCGATCGGCTCGGCCGCCCGCTCTCGAAGAACGCGTTGCTGGGGCTCACCGATGCTGACGGTGTCGACGAGACGCTGAAGGAGGCGTGGAATCGGGCGAGCCCCGCAACTTCGGCGCGGTTCGTCGCCGACCTGGAGAAGAGTCTCGCGTTTTACGACGGCCTGGACGGGGAGTGCGGCAATCAGGTTTTGATCGACAGCAAAGCGGATGTCACGGAACGCTACCGCCCACTTGCGGTGCTCCTCGCGGATGATCGGCTGTGGGTGAACGCCGCATCATCTACGTGCACACAGCTCTTCGCAGTTGAGCTCTCAAGTCTTGCCGGTCGGGCAGACCTCAGCGGAGACTGCGGCGGCCGGACACCGGTTTACGACGCCTCCAACACGTGGCGCTCGCTTATCGTGAAAGGTACTTCGACGGGCATCGATGACGGGCTGGATCACGACGAGCACGAGCCTTCGGTCGCGGAATTTCCGTTCCTTGCCGCGCCCGATGCCCAGGCGATCAATCACACTGGAGCGCGTGAGCCGCGTGCACAAGTCCGGGACACGAGCGCCGGACGAGACTACTAGCGTCACATGACACGCTGCATCGCGGGCACGTTGCGAGAGCGATCGTCGGCGCTACGGCCGGGGCGCTTTTCTGCGGCAACTGCAATGCCGATCGTGTTCGGGGCCGCTGCCGTGACACCCGCGTACGGTCACAGCAGTACGGGGCTTGCGGGTGGCTTCGAGTCTGGCTTCAGCCACCCCTTCACCGGAGTGGATCATCTCCTTGCGATGGTGTCGGTGGGGATCTGGGGTGCCTTCCTCGGCCGTCCTCTCGTCTACGCCTTGCCAGTGATCTTTCCCTTCATCATGGTGGGCGGCGCGATCCTCGGGATGTTCTCTTTTCCGATGCCGCCACTAGAGCTCGGCATTGCGGCATCGGTGCTGGTCCTGGGGCTCTGCGTCTGCCTGGCAATTCAAGCACCGGCCTGGGTCGCCTGCGCGATCGTCGCCATCTTTGCGGTCTTTCATGGGTATGCGCATGGCATCGAGTTACCGTCGGCAGCCGATCCCGTCGGTTACAGCGTCGGATTCGTACTCGCAACGGGACTCCTTCACGCGCTGGGGATCGGCATCGGGCTTCTCAATGCACTGCCGAAGGGTATCCTCGTGACGCGCAGTTTCGGCGGCGCGGTAGCGGTCGCGGGTGCCTGGTACCTTGCCCGCACGCTCGGCCTATGAGAGGCGCCGCGCTGCCGCCGGCGCTTCTGTGCGTGGCGCTCGGACTGGGTCTTGCATCCGCCAGGGGACAGACGGCGGTACTGGGCCTTGCCGTTCTAGTCCTAACCGCTTCCGCTGTCGCTCTGATGCCGGTCCCTGAAAGCTGGTCGGACGTAGCATTTCTCGGCTGCTGGATGAGCATCATTGCGAGCGCGGCAATCGTGTACGCGCCGCGGATCTTGCAAGACAGGGCGGCACTCGCGTTCTCGCTCAACGCGGGCGTTTGGACCGGTGCCCTGATTGCGCTGGCGCCATCGAAGGTGGGGCTTCTTGCGGCGCTTCCCTTCTCGCTCTGCGCATGGCCTGGCGCCTGGGTACGCCGGCGAGGCCAAGCGATCGGTCTCAACGTCATCGCAAGCTGGTTGATCGGTGTGGCCGTGCTCGCCGCGACACTTCAGTTCCTGCCGGCGACCGCGGGTTATGTCCCGGACCACATGGACTGAAAGCCAATGAGTTGCTCGAGATTCTCGCTCATCGCACTCGCGGTGTTTTCGATCGGAGTTGTTGGCACGCGGTCGGGCGCGGCGCACGATTTCTGGGTGCAGCCCAGTGAGTATCAGGTGATGCCCGGGCAAGCAACGTCGGTGACTCTCCTCGTCGGCCATGGCGCGGATCGGCAACGATCAGCCATTCCGCTGCGCCGGATTACGCGTTTCGAGGCGGTAGGACCCCGCGGCTTCAGGATGGATTTGCACTCCTCACTGCAGCTGGGCGGGCTGCGGGATGATGGTGCGTTGTTATTTCGGCAACCCGGCACCTACGTCCTCGTCCTTCAGACCGATGCACGCGCGTACAGTCTGCTGCCAGCGATTCGCTTCAACGATTACTTGCGCGTCGAGGGGTTGACCCCGGCGCTGCTATTCCGTCAACGAACGCATCGCACAAGTGTGGAGGGATCAGAAACCTACAGCCGCCAGGCAAAGACGATCATCCGGGTGGGCGATGAGTCGTATTCTGCGCCGGCCGTGACGCAGCCGCTCGGTCTGTCGCTCGAGATTGTCCCCGATGTCGATCCCTACGCTGAGCGGTGCCCAAAGAGGCTACCCGTGCACGTTCTTTATCGTGGGCGCCCGCTATCGGGTGCGCTCGTCAAACTTACCGACCTCGAGCACGACGCCGACCCCATCGAAATGCACCTCACGGACGAGAAGGGGCGGGCTGTCTTCGGTGCGCGCGAACGCGGGGCCTGGCTTCTCAATGTCATCTGGACCGAAGTCGCGCCGACGTCTTCCGACGCCGACTTCGAGACCACCTTCTCAAGCCTCACCTTCGGGCACACGTCTTTACCGATGGACTCCGACATCGGTGGACCACAGGATGCGGAGGCAGTCTCTCGAGCGATCGCTCAGTCGGCAACGTTTCAGCCGGGCTGCGGGAAGTGAGGCTTTGCGGCTGCCGAGGGGCCTCGTCTCCGCGAAGTTGCGTGCACTGATCGACTGGCTGCGACGGTCATCCGTAAATCGGCGTCCGTTGCAAATGGTAGCGGGGGCAGGATTCTTGAGTATTCGCAGGAGCAGGGCGCTCGTGAGAGCGGCGTGAAACGGTCCGATCTCACGATTGCGGAAGCTGGAGCGTAACAATACGCTATCGACCCCGAACTTCGAGTTGAGAGGCGAGTCGTATGGTCGGTAGTGGTCCAGTGGGGAGTTGGCCATGATGCGATACGTGATCGGACTCTCGGCGTGCGCGGCGGTAGCGTGCTACGCGTCCGACACGGCGCCAGCCGGTCAGACCATTCATCTATTCAGCCCGGCCGATCTTGAAAAGCTCCATTCCACAAATCCTGACCATTGGCGGCGCGCGGAGAAGTTGATCGCGGCAGCAAACCAATACTGTCCCGTCGGGACGCCGAAGACGCAGAGCGCAGATCTGCGTTCCAATCAGGTGAACTGTGGCCACTTCGACATGACCAGCAACCCCCCGAAGCGCGAGATCACGTTCAACCTGGACGGCACCCGCTACGTCGCGTTGGTAACTCTGACAGCTAGTCCAGCAAAGCCAGTGCCCGCGGGTCAGTAGGCACTGCGCGCTGCGGCTGTTCGAGGTGTTCCTGTGGGCCGGGTTTTCGGCCGGGACAATTGTTTCGTGTAAGGTTCGATATGCAAGGTTCTAACGCCAGCGCGTCAGTTGACGCGGCGGCTATCGACCCTTCGGCAACTCCCTAACCCCGACACGATTGAAACGCGTCGGATTATCACCTCGTACGAGACTCTTTGCGTCGGTCACCTGGAGGGACCCGGAAGCCAGGGTCGCAGCATCAACACGTGTCTGATAACCCGCTTTGACACGCTGCACTGTGGGGGGAGCGCCGTTGTCGGTTTGGAGCCAAGAGGGTTCTCCAGCGAAGACCGCAACCTCGCCGTCCGCCACCGTTACAGTAGTCGCAGTGGGTGCGCGGTAGACGTCGAACTGTGCGCCGACCGTAATTGCCCCGGCAAACCCTGCCGACACCCGGAAGCGGCGTTTGTCGGGCGCGACGTGAAAGAGAGCCTGCCCACGATTCACCTCAAGCAGGCGTTCGCGGCCCGAATACCGCACCGTCACGGCAGAGTTGGTATCGAGAAACACCAACGAACCGTCGGGGAGCCGCCGAGTGCTTTGCTCGCCGTAAGTCGTCTGGTAGGTCTTCGGAATCCGGAGAAGCTCTCCGTCGTGCATCCACCAAAGCACGCCCGTGCTCAGCAAGATCAGCGCGGCCAGAGAAGCCGCGAGAGCCCCGACCCATCCGGTCACCAGGCGCGATCTGAGCTCCTCCCTCGGCGGCCTGGCCGACTCAATCTGAACGACACCGTTCCTGGCGCGGCGGGTTTGCGCGAGGAAGCTCTCCAGAGGAACCCCAGGGTCGCGTGCGGCGGCTTTCAAGTGGTGTACGGCGCGCGTTACGCCCAAATACTCCTGTAGGTGAATCGGAGAAGCCTTCAACCAGGCGAGGAATGCGGCATTGTCGGCCTCGGCAAGCGGTCCGCCCTGATTTGCAACGAACCACTCTCCAGCCTGCTCAGCGATTGCGGCCCGAATCTCTTCCTCGCTCGGAACCATTAGAGTCACTCCCATCGCGTCATGCGACGTCGGCACCGACCGAATGCTTGCGCCAGATACTTCTTCACCATATTAGGCGATACCCCCAAGTGATCGGCAATCTCCTGATAGCTGTATCCGTACCTTAACTGCAAGATCACTGCTGTTCGCCAGTTGTGAGGCATTTGATCGAGCACTGAGCGCATTCGCGCCGTGAGCTGATTGGCGTCAAGCTCCGACTCCAGCGAGGGCAACGTTCCCAGCTGCTCCTGCACGTTTTCCTCATCAATATCCAGGAGACTCGCGTTGCGTCGATCAAGGACCGCGTGTTCCTTCACGAGGTTGCTGGCAACGGTGTACAGGTAAACCACGGGGTTACGGACCGCCTCGGCATTGTTCACCCGAAGCAGGCGCAGGTAAACCTCCTGGGTCAGATCTGCCGCATCGGACTTCGTCCGGATGCGGCGAAAGAAGTATGCATGCAAGGCACGACCGTGCTCCGCAAACAGCGTCTCGACAAACCCCTTCTTCGGGTCAGCCATCGCGCGAACACCCGCATTCGGCAACGGAGCCGAACCCTAAAAGTATAGAGGGCCGCGCTCGATTTGCGGGTACGGTAGGTCACGATCTTCTCAGGACTGACGCCTTCGCCGTGCTTAGCGGTTGCAGGCGGATGCGATCCGCGCTCGAACCGATCATCGATTTGTCGCCGTCCACCGTACCTGAAATTCCGACCCGAGGCTCTGATGTACACAGAGGGAGAGAGTCCCGCCCGCCGGGCATCTTTCCCGGCGGCGTCGATGTTGGTCCTGGCCTCTTATTCATCAGGGAAAGGCGTATCCAGAGGCCTGCAGTGTCGAGGAGATAACCATGAAAACGCGCTCGTGCAAGCAGGACCGGCGATGTGCTGGTGACGGGTGCAGACACTGGTGGTGGAGCTTCGTCCATGAAAAACGCAACGGCTTTTGTCGGGGCTTGCTCAGCACTGACGTTTGTTTTGTCCCTTGCGTGTGCACATCCCAATGCGGCAGCACGACCCGACGGTACGTCTGCGGATGCCTGGATTCCTTTGACCGCAAACTCGGGTTTTGTGGTGACCGCAGGCAACCCGCACGTGACCGGTCCGGGTGCGGTGCCCTCCGTTCGTGGCTTTCTGATGGCGCGGCGCGACGGCAAGTGGGTTCGGCTCGATCCGGAGGGTGTGGGACGCTTTGTCCCTACCAACTAGCGAACTGAGCATCGATGTGTCGCCGTCCACCGTACCTGAAATTCCGACCCCGGACTCTGATGTACACAGAGGGAGAGAGTCCTGGCCGCCGGACAGTTTTCCCGGCGGTGTCGATGTCAGCCCTGGCTCCTGACCGTTAGGGGAAGGCGCATCGAGGGGAAAGCGCATCCAAAAGCGTAGTGCGCTGCACCGCACAACGTGCGTTCCGCGCCACGGGATCCCCCAAAAGTGGCGGCTCTTTTCAGCCGTTGGTGGCCTGACACGACAGCGAAGAACGAGGAGCCTAACAAGCAGGGCAGAAGATTTCGGTACCCGAATCTCTCATCCCGGGGCTCTTAACCACCAAGAAGGCGTGTCCCGAGGCCTGCGGTTCCGAGGAGGCGACCATGGAAACGCACTCTTACAGTTCGATCCTCGTCATCACGCTGTTGGCGCTCGCAATCCCGATCTATGGCGCAGCAGCGCAAAAGCATCATCACGATAAGTTCGTTGATGTCGGCAACTTCGGTGGGTCGAACGCCTTCGTCTCAGCTCCTCTTCCAGGGGAAGTGCAGATAAACCAACGGGGGCTGGTTGCCGGCGTCGCCGACACACCTGACGCTGATCCCTACAGCCCGAACTGCCTGGTCGATTGCTCTCTGGCGCACGCGTTTGCCTGGAAGGACGGCGTGCTGCGTGATCTGGGTGCACTGCCCGGAACGAACAATAGGTTTGCGTTCTCAGCGAATGTTCGGGGACTGATCGTGGGCCTGTCGGAGAACGGTGCTTTCGACCCTCTCACCGGGTATCCCGAGGTACATGCCGTGCTATGGAGCGACGGAGAACGCCCGTGCCCGCCGACGGAAGCGCGCATGTGGTTGTCTTGATTCCCTGCGACGAAGGGCATCCCGACGTTGAAGGCTGTGACTACAGTTTGGTGGATGCGGCCCCCGCAGCTCAGCGGCGAGCGACAGCGAACGAGAGCCACGAAATATCAGATATCACGACCTCTTAAGAACTCGGTAAGGATTTCCCGCCGGAAGGTGGCTAACTTTTCGCCTCAAGGTCTGGTGTTGGGGGCCGCATGAAAAGACCTACATCGGTCGTCTCGTCGTTATGGCTATGCCTCTGCCTGGCGGTCAGTGCCGGGTGCGGAGGCGGTTCGAGCGGCGATGCTCAATCGAGCGTATTTGGCGGCTCGGGTTCAGCGGGGGCGCCGTCTTCTGTTTCCGCAACGCATTTCTCGGTGTCTCCTGCGTCGGGTTCGACCGTGTCCGGTAATGCGCTCAGCGTCTCTGTGCAGGCGCTCGACAATTCAAACAATCTGGTCTCCGCTACAGGTGTCCAGTAGCGACCCGAACGCAGCGCTACCGGGGTCGCTCCCGCTTTCTGGGGGGCAGGCCACCTTCTCTATCACGTTCAACACCACGGGGAACCAAACCATTTCGGTTTCTGCAGGCTCTGTCAGAGGTACCTCGCCAACGGTCATCGTGAACCCCATCATGGCGATCCTTACAGGTGCGCTATCCAGCGGTGTGATTGGGATTCCTTTCAACCAGACCATCCAGGCGACCGGCGGCGTTGCGCCGTTCGCCTGGCAAGTGAGCAGCGGCGCACTGCCTCACGGTCTGTCCCTCATTCCCAGCACCGCGAACACGGTGACCGTCTCGGGAACACCGGACACTGCCTCGCAGGGAGTTGCGTTTACGATTCAGGTCTCGGACTCCGCTCACCACACCGCTACCCAGCCCTACACGGTATCGATACTGCTGCAAACAGACAGCCTGGTGTTATCGGCCGCCAGTCTGAATTTCGGCAATCCGATCGTGGGCAGTGCGAGCAGTGCGCTGACCGAGACGCTGACGAACACCGCGACCGCTGACATTGTCATCAGCAGCATAGCCATCAACATGTTGAACCCACCCAGCAGCAACCCCGGGGAGTTCACACAGAGCGGTACCACATGCGGGTCAACCCTTCCGGCGGGCGCGAGTTGCGCGATCAACCTGATCTTCACGCCCGGTCAGACGGGTCCGCGGGCTGCTGTCCTGACGATCACCGATGACACAGCCGGCAGTCCTCAATCGGTGGGCTTGAGCGGTGTAGGGCTGCTTGCCGGACCGAATGCCACGCTCTCAACTGAGAGCATGCCCTTTGGTACTGAACTGGTGGGTACGACGAGTCCGGCGGGCACGCTTACGCTCAGCAACTATGGAACCGTTGCACTGAACATCGGGAGCGTTTCGGCCACCAGCAGCTTCGCTGAAACGAATAATTGCATAGGGAGCCTCCCGTCGCTGGCCAGCTGCAATATCAGTGTGACGTTCACACCCGGAGGCTCGGGTGGTGCGACGGGTACGCTTTCGATATCGGATGACGCGGCAGGCGCTCCACAGAAGGTCACTTTGAGCGGTACGGGCTCGACGAACACCCCGCCGCTGAGCGGTAGCTGCCTTCTTTACTGTGGGTTCCCCGGCGGATTCCCTGGACCTCGATCCGCACCGGACCCCACTCATTGCCCGGTCGGTCAACCATCACATAACCCGGTGTATGCCAGCTGTTTCATGTCATCGGTAGTAATAGACGAAGCAAGCCGCTGCGCCGCCGCGATCAATCGCCGCAGTTACTCTGGAGTGTGCTTGGCGGAATGAGCCTACCGCACCCTGGTGAAGGGCCTGAGCAGCGGCACGCCCGGCCTGAAGATCGAGGCAGGGCGCGAGATAATCCATAGCGTCGTCGGCTAGTCTCCTGTGAGACCGGGCGCGGCGCGACCGGGGTCGCTGGCGCCACGTCGTCGAGAAGCCCGCCGAGTCGCCCGAGCGCGCGCCACTGCTGCCTGCAGGAAACCCTCCCCGCCGACAGTTGCCCGATATGCGTCCGCCCGCCCTCGCAGGCGGTCAGCGCGCGAGCTGCCCGAGTCCCTGGATATGCGCTTCGAGCCTTACCGGGAAGAGTGGGTTATCGGCGGCAGCCAGGAACAGGCCGGGCGGGCCACGGCGATCGTGCAGAGGGGGAGGGGCGACGAGTAGCCGCGGACCGCCTGGAAATGCGAGCACCAATCGCGACTATCCCCTTGCCGGAGCGGGGAATGGCGCGCCTTTAACCCGCTTAAGACGATCTTTAAGTGTCCTTCACGGCGCCCTCAAGACGCAGCATCGGTCAACGGGCACGGTTGCGCCCCGTGCAGTGACGGGTGTCCGTCGCCGCGCACAACCAGTTCACCCGTTTGACCACGAATTGAGGGACCCCATGAACAAGATACCGGTACAGACTCGTTTTTCACGTGGACGCCCTGTAGCCGCGGCCGCACTCGGAGTGCTCGGAGCGATGACCCTGCCCGCTTGGGCAAGTGATCCGCAACTACAGGCGGAGGTCGCTGCGCTGCAGCAGACCGTTAACACTCAGGCTGGGCAGATCACGGCACTGCAGACGCAGCTGCCCAATCTGCAGAAAATTGTCAACCCCTTGGCGACCGTAGTCACTTATGACTCGACGCACAAATTGGTGAAATTTACGGGCGTCAACGTTCAGATCGTTAACGGGCAGGGCACTACGCCGACGACCAATGGTGCCGGCAATCTGATCATTGGCTACAACGAAGACGACGGCTACGCGCGGGGCACGTGCACGGTCTCGACCCAAGGAGTGTCCGACACATTTGAGCCTACTTGCATCAACGATGGAGGCACGTTCACCCGATCGCTCGGCGGATCGCACAATGTCGTGATCGGTTCCGGCCATGGCTATTCAAGTTTCGGTGGGATGGTGGTTGGCCGGGATAACCTGGTCACCGGAACGTTCGCAGTCGTCAGCAGCGGCAACGGCAACACCGCGAGCGGTGCGTACAGCAGCGTCAGCGGGGGCAACGGCAACACCGCCAGTGGCATCAACAGCAGCGTCAGCGGGGGCGAAACCAACACCGCTGGCGGTGACTACAGCAGCGTCAGCGGGGGCGGCAGCAACAGGGCCAGTTTCAGCGACAGCAGCGTCAGCGGGGGGGAAGTGAACACCGCCAGCGGTTTCGGCAGCAGCGTCAGCGGCGGCCTAGCGATTGTCGAGGGCAACGGTGACGGCTGGGCGGCGGGGGGCAACACGACACCGGCGTTCCATAACCCCTGATCGTCGAGTCACAAGCGCCGCCCGTGGATGCGGCGGCTTGCAGGGAGGGGCAGAAATGGCCCTCCCTTTCTACATCGAGCTATCGCATTTCTCGACAATGGGGATGACGGCTATGGCACTGGGACTGATCGTTTTGACATTGGTGGCTGGATGCTTGCTGTGGACTCTCCAGTTCCACTTTGAGGAATTCTATCCGGCTGCAAAGGATGGGATTTCGCACTCACGAAGGGTCAACCTGCTTTTTCTCACACTTACAGGACTAATCACCGTCGGCATCCTCGCCATACTATTTCTGGAATTCCAACAACTCGTCACCTCGTAATCGTACCTGCGCCACGCGATCTGCGAGCGGTTCCCGCCGGGGCGGGAGCGCAGGGCGCGGCTTACTTGGGCGGCGACAGTCCGCGTCCGGGCGGCGTCGGCTTCGCGACCGCCACGATCTCGGCAACGTTCTTGCCGCACTGTGAGTGAGATTCCTAATGATCGCCAGGGTAGGGCGGTCAGGCGGCAACAAACAGGGGCGCGAGTATCGTATTCGCCCCGACTTAGCTCGTGCCAGGTCGTGACCCGGATCACCCGGGCGCCGGATCGCAACGCTCTGCAACGGGCCGCACGACTCTCTCTTGAAATTGAGCGGCCCACGAGCGGTCGGTCGCCAGAGTCCCAGGAGGGTCGATAGCGCCAGCTCGCGAGACTTCGGTAGTGGCCCAAAGACCGAAGCCACCCCAAGTAGTCAGGGCCGCAAGAACTCCAAAGTCGCTTCCGGAATCTGCTGCTCCAGCCAGCTGGCCATCGCCCGCTCCTGTTGTAGATTCTCCTCGCACATCTGCACGATCGCCGGTTTCTCGAGCTTGCGCGCCGCAGCGCCCAGCGAAATATACGTGCCGATCTCGAAATGCCTGGAGGCGTACGCGGCCAGACAGTCCTTCACGAGTTCATCAGGCAGCACTTCGAAAGCATAAGCTTGAGCGATGCCAAAGAAACGGTGTCTCAGGTCTTTGAAAGTCGAGGTGTCAGAGCCGAGTTCTTTCAAGCACTTTTCAATCCGCTCGACCTGACCGAGCGACTCTTGCCAGTGCTGTCGAAATCGCGCTGCGAGGTCAGGATAGGGGCGGTAGAGCCGCTCCGCGAGATGGTCCAAGGTGTCGACAGTCGCCAGTTCCATCGCATGGGCATCGCGCAGCCAAGCAACGAGCGTGTGCATTTGGTTTGTCATGGCTTAAGCCCTCTCAGACCTGCCCTTATCAAAGGGAGTACATTTGGCCACGGGAGCCGCCATTGGCATCCAGCCGGAGGATCTCCCGGAGTAGCGTCGGTCACCCTACAACCGGCAGCAGCCAATGGCCAGCTGTTTTTAACGCGCTTTAAACGCGCCTAGAATATCGACCAGGTACATCGGGTCGCCACCGCGTGTTGGAGCTGACCTATGAGAACCATGGGCGCCTGTTTTATCTTGGGGCTGGCCATTGTCGTAGTTGGATGTTCTGGGCGCGAGGAATCCACCATTCCCGAGAAAGTGACCACGGGGTTGGAGACGTGCGTCGCTCGCCACGACCCGGAAGGTTGTGCCGCGCTGTACACGGAGGATGCGGAGATCACGGAACCGCGAGCTACGACGCTGCGCGGTCGGCCGGCGATCCTTGAGTACTTCAAGGAGCAGATTGTTCCGGACCTACAGATGTTCACAGACACCCAGGTGAACATTGTGCAAGGCACGCTAGGCGTCGTAGAGGGCACCTACAGAATCAGGAATCTCAACACCCGCACCATTGTGGAGGATGGCGAGTACCTCAATATTCTCAAAAACCGAAACGGTGAATGGAAGGTCTTTCGTAGCTTCTTTGTACCGCGTCACGCACCAGGGGTGGACGTTTCGATATCGCCGTCGGCAGAGCCGACACAAAAGTGAGGGCAGTCGTGGATTCAGCCGGAGTTGCCGAACGCCATCGGGAGCGGGCGCATAGATCCTGATAGCGCACTTTGCAGCGCTTTGCGCCAGAGTGCCGAGAAGCGGCTGCAGTCGGACTAATAGCCCTCGTTCCGCTTAGTGTGTGATTTGACTCCAAAGCAGCCAGGTGCGCTCGCCGCGGCCGGTGGCCCACGGTTTTCATTGCCGCTGGCTGTGCGAGTTTCCTCAGAATTCCCCATAGTGACCCTTGGCCGAATCGAGCAGCTTTTGCCTGTCGTATCCGACGCCGTCCTTGAAGACGATTTCCACGTTCTCGATATCCGAGATGTGCGCGGCCGGATCACCCCGGATGACCACGAGATCGGCATTCTTGCCGATCGAGATCGAGCCGATCTGACCCTGGCGGCCGAGAAAGATGGCGCCGTTCAAAGTGGCGATTTGAATGGCCTGCGCGGGCGTGAATCCCGCCTCGACCAGCAGCTCGATCTCGCGATGATCGGCGAATCCCGGGACCGATCCAAACAAGCCGACCGGGTCGGATCCCGCCATCAAGAGTCCACCGCGAGCGACGAAGGTGCGCTCGAGCTCCATGTCCCGACGCAGCAGCTTGCTCAGATCGCGACCGCGGGCCTGCTCGCGCTTGAGATCGATGAAATACGCCTCCCGTGCTCCCACAGACATGGCGGCCAACGCGGCGGCGCTCAACGGGGGTTTGCCTGGTTGGTCCGGATTA
>Ga0306922_10000684_pt1 | contig 29082 bp, 20 predicted proteins | sample sta12Cox44000082_FD_203758 | JGI IMG/M metagenome (GOLD analysis project Ga0306922, IMG submission 203758) | Lab enrichment of tropical soil microbial communities from Luquillo Experimental Forest, Puerto Rico - statoxic.12C.oxic.44.000.082 (v2)... | ecosystem: Environmental > Terrestrial >... | reverse complement strand
CTCGCGCGAGTATCGCGCGCGCACCGGGAGGAGCTTGCCGGCCGAGGAGATAGCGCAGGCCGCCGGTGCCGGAGACGGCGAGGCGCGAAAGTGCCTGGAAGTCTTTCAGGACCGGCTGGCGCGCAGCCTGGCCGCGGTCGTCAACATGCTCGACCCGGACATGATCGTTCTCGGCGGCGGCCTCTCCAATATCATGCAGCTCTACACGACTCTGCCGGAAATGGTTGCAGCCCATGCCTTCTCGGATGCGATCGATACGCCCATCGTGCGCGCGGCGCACGGGGATTCCAGCGGGGTGCGCGGGGCAGCATGGCTCTGGCCGCCGCCTTCCGCTGCCTGCGCAGGCGATGCATCGTGACTGCGCAGCGCGCAGGGGCTTGCGATTTCGGATGCAGCGGATGATAGCTCGCACCGCCAGAGGAGCCGACGGCATGAACCGGCGAGACGCTATCGCTGCCCTCGCATGCGCGGCCCTTGCCTGGCCGCTCTCCGCGTCAGCGCAGCGTTCCGGCAAGATGCGGCGGCTCGGCGTTCTGATGAGCTTCGCCGCCAACGACCCGGAAGCGCAAATGCGCGTGACCGCCCTCGAAAAGGGACTGCGGGAGCTGGGATGGGTAAGCGGGCGCGATGTGAAAATAGAGTACCGTTGGGCCAACAATCCCGACACCTTGCGCGCCTATGCGGCAGAGTTCAGCGGCCTTTCGCCGGACCTGATCCTGGCCAACAGCACGCCGGTCATGGTGGCTCTGAGGGCTGCGCTTGAGGAGCGTCGCCTGGGCGTGCCGGTCGTTTTCACGCAGGTGACGGATCCGGTTGGGCAGGGCCTGGTGGCGAGCCTGGCGCAACCGGGCGGCCATCTCACCGGTTTCACCAGCTTCGAGTACTCGATCGGGAGCAAATGGCTGGAGCTGCTCAAGCAGGCGGCGCCGCAGGTCTCGCGCGTGGCCCTCGTCTTCAACCCGCGCACGGCGCCGTTCGCCGACCTGTTCTGGCGGGGGGTTGAGGCTGCTGCCCCGGCTTTTGCGGTCATGCCGACCTCGGCTGGCGCGCCCACCTTTGCCGAGCTCGAGCTCACGCTCGACGGGCTCGCTCGCGATGGAACCGGCGGCCTCATCGTGCTGGCCGACGTTAGCACGCTGAACTATCGCGACGGCATCATCGGACTTGCCGCGCGCTACCGCCTGCCTGCGGTCTATCCGGAACGCATCTTTGCCGCGGCCGGTGGCCTGATGTCATATGGGAGCGACGTTTCCGATGTTTTCCGCCGCGCAGCCGGCTATGTCGATCGCATCTTCAGGGGCGAAAAAGCGGCCGATCTCCCGGTACAGGCGCCCGACAAGTACGAGCTGGTGATCAACCTCAAGACCGCCAAGGCACTCGGCCTCGCCATCTCGCCCCGGTTCATTGCGCTGGCCGACGAAGTGATCGAGTGATTGGTGGGGAGGCTTATGCGGCCTCATCGCCGCGCAGAAGCCTGCCCGTCAGCAATGCGACCAGCTGCTCGGAGGCAACCTTCAAATCGTGCCAGCGCGGCTCGCATTGGCCTTCCACGTAATAGCGGTCCTGCGCCTGCTTGAACCTCGACAGGTTGTGGTGGCATTCGATGTACGTGATCCTGCCGGGCTGGAACACCGGATCGACCTCCAGGCGGCCTTCGAGCGTGTAGCTCGGAAATCTGATCGGAATGCCCGCCAGTTCCTCCTTGCGGATCGGCTCGAACGGATGCTTCGAGCATTCATGAACCAGGATCATGTCTGCGTCGATCCATTCAAACAGAAGACTGAACGGCGGCTCCCATTCGTGCTGATACACGGCTCTTGAGCGTCCGGATGAGTCACGGCGGGACAGATACACGGCCGCATTGGTCAGGCTGATCCAGGGATACTTGCGCTGGTCAAGCCAGGGAAAAGGATTACCGCGTTCGAACATGGCATCGCTCCACATGGTCGGCATCGGCGCAGTCAAGGATGGTCGGCGTACCGCGGCCGATGATCGGGCAAGCCCATGGAACAACAAGCCGGCGTCACAATTGCGGCGGAACTGAAAAATTGTGACCACACTGTGGTACCGTGGGTCACTACCGCAGCACCAGCAACACGCGCCGAGGCTGCCTGTACGTACAGTTATCGTCCCTCGCACTCGCCGCGGTTGTCTCCATGAGTGCTAGTCGCCCGGGAACTGCCACGCCTCCGGAAAGTACATGTCCTTCCAGGACTGCGGCCTGGTCCTGATGGTCCCGGTCTTGTGCAGCATGTCCAGCGCGGCCGTTACGCCATGCGGCGTCTGGCCGAAGATATAGTCGGGCGCGGTGAGGATCTGCGTGAGATCGTCAAGCGACATCTTTTCCTTCGACGTTTCCAGATAGAACTGCGCAGCCCGCCGCTTGTCGGTGTTGATCCAGTTGATCGCCTCGTCGAATGCAGCCACCACCGCGTCGTAGGTGACCGGATTGGCTTTGCGGAACTGCTCGGTCGAGACGAAATTGAGACCGGTGACCGCGCCGCCCTCCACGGCATAGAGATCGGTGATGGCGTGCAGCCCGGCTTTGCGCTCAAGGTCGGCATAAGGGGAGGTGGCGGCGTGCACGGTGATTTCGCCGCCGGCGTTGAGCACGGCGGCCATGGCGTCGGGATGCGGCAGGGAGACGGTGATGTGATCAAGCCGGCCCCATTGCCCGGCGCCGAATTCCTTCTCCGCCGCAGTCCACAGGAACAGCGCCTGCGCCGAGGTCTTGATCGAGGGCAGCGCGATGCGATCTCTGTCGGTCAGGTCGCGCAGCGATTTGAGCTCGCCCTTGCGCGTCATCAGCCAGATGTTCGAGGCGACCAGTGCGGACACCGCCTTGACGCCGATACCGTTGCGCGTGCGATCCCAGATCAGAGCCGTCGACGGCACGCCCTGCGCCGAAAATTGAACGGCGCCGGCGAGGAACGAATCGATGATGGCGGACGGTCCGGCAAGCCTGGTCCATGAAACGGTGGTGGAGGCAAGCCCCTTGGCCGCCAGATGCTTCTCCACCAGCCTGTGCCCTTGCATCACATAGAGCGGCAGATAGTTGGAACCGTTCTGCGCGACGATCCTGACCTCCGGCACTTCGGCACGGGTGCGGGGAGGAAACGCCAGCGCCGGGGCCAACGCCACTATGGCGGCAACGCAAGCGCGACGCATGTTGCTCATGACACCACCTGCAGCTGCGCGCCCGCCGCCGGCCGATAGCCGAGCGCAAGCGAAATCCGCTCCGCGGTCCGGCAGATGCGGTCCTTGCCCGCGCTCGAGGCTCGGCACCATGTAGCTGTTGTGATTGCTCGCTCGGTCGGTTGTGGTCATGGGCAATCGAGCATCAGTTGAAGACGAGGCCGCCGTTGACCGGCAACATCTGGCCGGTCACGAAATCCGCATCCGGCGAAAACACGCGCCATAGCGCGCCCGCCTTCGTAGAGCGCGTGACGCTGGCGCGGGACATATTCGATGGCTTCAACGCGCACACGGCCGGGAGTATAGAGGGGAACAACCGGCGAGTCGCGTTGTCCGAGGGCCGATCCATCCCGTACGAGCGGCTGCTCCCTGATCGGCTTTCGCCGAGATCGAAAATTCGTTATGACTGACGCCCGGCATTGGTGAGTGCGCCATGCAATTCGGCCTGCAATTTTTTCCCGATGTGACGCCGCGGCAGAAGTCGGGGCGCGATTACTTCCGCGACTGCCTGGACATTGCCGAGGAGGCGGACCGGCTGGGCTTCACCCATGTGCGCACCGTCGAGCACTATTTCCAATCCTACGGCGGCTACAGCCCCAATCCGATCGTGTTTCTCAGCGCCGCCTCGCAACGCACCAGGCGCGCGCGGCTGGTGACCGGTGCGGTACTGCCGGTGTTCAACAATCCGCTCAAGCTTGCCGGCGAGATCGGCATGCTGGATGCAATCTCCGGCGGCCGCCTCGACGTCGGGTTCGCGCGCGCGTTCCTGCCGCACGAGTTCCGCCGGTTCGGCATCTCGCCGCACGAATCCGTTGCCCGCTTCCGCGAGGGCCTCGAGCAGGTCGAGCTTTTGCTCACGCAGGAGAACGTCACCCATCGCGGCCGCTTTCACACTATCGAGAACACGACCTCGCTGCCGCGGCCCACGCAGCTGCCGCGCCCCAAATTCTACATCGCGGCGGTGAGCACGCCCGAAAGCTTCGAGTTTGCCGGCAGCATGGGGCACAGCGTCATGGGCATCCCCATGGTCGGCGGCAAAATGCGCGAGCTGATCTCGACCTACCGCGTGGCAAGACGCGCGGCGGGGTATCCGGGCGCGGGGGAAGTCATGCTCGCCTTTCACATGTTCTGTCACGAGGATGGAAAGAAGGCGCGCGATCTCGCGCGCGTCCCCTTCACGAACTATCTCGCCTCACTCGTCGATTCCGCATGCGACTGGACGCAAGGCCTGTCCTCGGCCGACTACCCCGGCTACGACAAGATCATTGCAGGGCTCAAGGCCTCGACCATGGAGAACCAGATCGCGAGCGGAGCCGCCTGGATCGGCTCGCCCGACGAGATCGTCACGACCATCCGGACGATGCAGGCGAACGTGGCATTCGAGCACGCTTCGCTGCAGGTGAATTTCAACCTCATCCCGCACGCGGAGGCGTTGCGCTCGCTGCGCCTGTTCGCCGCCGAGGTGATGCCGCATTTTGCCGCCGGGGCACGCGTCGAGCAGATGTCGGCGTAAGGGTTTGTTTGATCTGTTGGGGTGATTGCGCCGGCCGCTGACCAGCGGGCGCCCTTCTTGATTGCTACCGGGATTCGATGGGGCACCGATGGTGGGCCGGTCACATCAGCGAGTTCCACCTCATCGGTTCCGTCGGGATTCTTGGTCAAGGTCATGCCATATTCCACGCGTGTAATTGATGATCTTGGGGGAAGCGTCGAGGGCTACTATGAGTTGTAAGTACTCAGCGGAGTGGTGGCAGAAGTACGCGTTGATGACTGCGACATCGACGACGAACAGCGAAAAGACCCAGCCGGTGCATGGCTCGGAGCTGAAGGACGCCACCGAAACGCGCCAGAGCGGCGAACTCAACAATCGCATCGGTCGCGCCGGGAACACCGCAGTTTTGGAACGTTAGGACCACAGTTTTGTAGCTTGTAAGCAGCGCGGGCAAAGCATGGCTCGTCGCGCCTGCGAGCTGCGATCAGTCGCAATTGAGCTGAACGCGCGCCGCGCAAAAGGCGATCTTACAGATAGAACGAACTCGCGGGCCGGTCGCAACTCCGGCTGGCCACGTTTCGCTACCTACGCACCGTGAGGTAGTGGCCGCTGCCTGTCGGATTTCCGCTCTGGTTCCCCTCGGGCCCGGCTCCCGTGCGTTCCTTGCTGCGTGTCTGCATTCCACGCCGCCGCGAGTGGGCCGTGTATACGTTTCGGACAGAGATTTCACAAGATTCAATGTCGGATTTTTAACACCTCCGACGGCGCAATTGCAGCGCAGCAAACATTCTGCGCTGCAACATCTGGCCGTTTGCAGGAAGTGATCAATCGCAAATTCACGGGAAGGCACCGGCCTCGCTCACCAGGAATGCAAGTGGCAAAGAGGACAATATTTGTCCCAGGTGCCAGCCGTGGCCCTTGCCCAAGATCGCATGCCCACGCAAAACATCGGAGAATCTGACCATGTTCAGGTTCTCCGGCATCAGAAGCCGCGTGTCGTTCCAGGCCGGGGCGGGAATCGAGAGGCCGCCGAGCGGATCCAGCAAAGCGTCAGCAAGGCGGCAGACTATGGTGATTGCGCATGAATCGCCGAGAACACGGGCGAACGCCACGACGTGATCGGCGAGGGGGCCCTCGGCGGCAATCGGCTGATATTCCCCGTCCGAAAATAGGCGAGGCGCTTTGCGCCGCACCTCCAACACGCGCCCAATCAGGCTCTGCTTGACGTGGCCGTTCTCCCATTGCCCGGCAAGGTCGGCAGGCGCTTGAGCATCGAGACTCGCGCGTCTGGCGTGGAAATCCACGCCACGACGATTGTCAGGGTCCACCAGGCTCAAATCCCAGTATTCGGTGCCTTGATAGCAATCGGGCACTCCGGGCGCAGTGAGCTTCAACAGCGTCTGTGACAGTCCGTTGAGCGTACCGGCACGAGCAATCCGGCGCGCGAAAGCATGGATTTCGCTCAGCAGGCCGCATTGCGGCGCGAACAGGCGTGCGACGAACTCGCGCGCCGCAGCTTCATAAGGTTCGTGCGGGCTTGCCCAGTCACTTCTCTGTTTGGCCTCGCGCAACGCTTTCTGCTGCCACTGCGCAATCCGCGCGGCAAACGACGAAAGCGCGGGCGCATCGTCGACCGCAAGGTCGGGCGGCCATGCGCCCACTATCATCTGGAAGAGCATCGCGAGATCAGTCGCCGCCGGCGCAGGCGCGCCGTGGACGACGGTCTGGAGCGGGGCACTGAGCTCGAGCAGGCGATCGAGAGTATGCGCCCATTCGTCCGCGACCTCGCTCAACACGGCGAGCCGTGCCCGCACATCTTCTCCGCGCTTGTGGTCGTGGGTGGCGGTTGCCAGCATTGCAAGTGGATATTGTCTGCGCCGCTCGAGATTGTTGCGATGAAAATCGCTCGTTGTATCGGCAAAGCGGCGCGGGTCGAACCCCACATCGTTGCGCGACAGCAGTCGGCCATAGCGATAGAATGCGGTATCCTCGACCGCTTTGGCGGAAAGCGGTGCGCTCAATTGCTGGAAGCGCGCGATCGCGATCGCGCCCGTCCCGCCGGATTGCGAGGGAATGTTTTCCCCCGACAGCCATTCCCCCAGACGATCGAGCAGGGGCAGGTCACTAGAGGAACAGTCGATCCTGGCCCGAGCGATCGCCCGGCCGAGGAAATCGCGATCGCTCTGCGAGCAGGAGCCTACGCTCGCGTATACGCGGTAGACGGGAAAATGTATCAGAATTTGCCGCAATACGCGGCTGATCGCCGCTTTCGACCAGTCTCGCGTAGCAAGGTTCTCGCGCGCGAGCGCATGAAATGCGCGAGCCATCGATTCGAACTGGGCAAAGAAGCTGCGATCGAGAACTTCGCGACGGCTCTGCCGCTCCTCCGCAGCAAAGGTACGATGGCGTCCGCCAATGCGATGCCACAGATCGGCCAGAGGCTTTTCGCCCGCCGGATCATGCAAGAGGGCACTGACCTGGCCCATGAAGTCATAGCCGGTTGTGCCATCGGTCTGCCAGCTCGTGGCAAGGTGCTCGTTTGGCCCGAGTATCTTCTCCACAACGAAATAGGCTGGTCCCGCCGATGCATGATGCGGACGGGTTGGCTGCAAATCGTGCAGCCGCGTTCTCAGCTTTTGGCAGTATTTCTGCGGATAGGACAGCCCATCTATGTGGTCGACGCGAATCCCATCGACGAGCCCTTCGGCGTAGAGCCGGAACAGCGTCCCATGAACGGCCTCGAAGGCGTCCTCGTCCTCCATCCGCAGCGCCACGAGATCGTTGATTTCGAAAAAACGCCGCCAGTTAATCTCGTCATTGGCCGTGCGCCACCAAGCGAGCCGATAATGCTGGCGTTCGAGCAGGCAATGCAGCTGCTCGCGCCCTCCTGACGTGGCCGGATCGAACGTCTCAGTCCTTTCGAGCTCCCGGCAATCTTGCGATGCAATGGGAAGGACATGATCGAAGTAGCCGATACAAAAGCCCGCGCCGCGCGCATTGCGCGCAAGCCTGATCTCGCAGCCGGCGAGTGCTTCTCCGTAGGGCCGTCCAAGAATGGGAAGCAGGACCTTTCCCCGCAGAGACGGATCCTCCGGCTCCCAGTCGATGTCGAAAAAATGCGCGTAACGACTGTGGCGCCCGCGCCCGAGCACGTCTGCCCACCATGGATTATCGGTTACCGCAGCCATGTGGTTGGGGACCATGTCGACGATGAACCCCATGTCCTTTGCCCGCAGCGCCTCGACCAGTCGAATGAGCGCATCCTCGCCGCCGAGCTCGGGATTGACACGGGTCGGATCGATCACGTCGTATCCGTGCAGTGACCCGCGACGCGCTGTCATGATCGGAGATGCATAAACGTGGCTGATGCCCAGCGCAGAGAGATAGGGGGCGAGACGGACGGCGTCATCGAACGTGAAGCCATTGTGGAATTGCAGGCGCATGCTGGCGCGCAGCGCGGTCATGGCACGCGCGCCCGCGCCACCGCCTCAAGCCTTTTGTGAACGGCGAGGTCATTGAGCATCTCGCCGGCATTTGCTTTGTAGCGGCGACGCCAGTTGGGATGCTCATCAATGGTGCCCGGCACATTGGGCTGATCCTTGCTCCCTAGCGCGTCTTCCAGCGGAATGAGTGCCAGGCGTGCCGGCGTGCGCGCCACGAAGCGGAGCGCGGCATCGACCACGCGCACAGGCGCCTGCGGGTGAGCCATCGCTTCCGTTTGCTCGCGCGCTGCGCAAAGCGCGCTCCAAAGCGCCTTGCGATCCCGTTGACGCAGGCGGCCCTCCCGCTTGCCATCGCGCACGATATTGCAGCGCTCTCGCACCTCGATGTCATGCCCGCTCCACCAACCGGCAACGGTCGGAAGGTCGTGGGTCGAGGTCATTGCAACGGTCTCGACATCCCATGCATCTGGCGGCAGGAAGCGCGTCCCCTTGCGCTCGAACCACAGCACACGCGTGCCGGCGATTCCGGCCGCGCTTAGCCGCTCACGAAAGCCGGCCGGAACGGTGCCTAGGTCCTCGCCAATTACGATTGCGCGGTGGCGATGCGATTCTAGCGCGGTCAGCCGCAGCAGATCATCGAGCGGGTACGAGAGGTATGCACCTTCCTCCGGCCCAGCACCTTCCGGGATCACCCACAGCCGCATCAGCCCCATTGCATGATCGATGCGCAGTCCGCCGGCGTTCCGCATGCCCGCGCGCAGCATGTCGATGAAAGGGGCGAATGCCCCGGCAACGAGCCCGTGAGGAGAGAACGTCGTGAGCCCCCAGTCCTGGCCATGCGGGTTGAAGAGGTCAGGCGGGGCACCGACGTTCAAGCCGACCAGAACATCTCCTTGCCGTGCCCAGGCATGACTGCCGCCGCCCTTGGTGCCAACCGCAACGTCGGCGATGAGACCGATGCGCATGCCGGACCGGCGTGCCTGCGCGTGAGCGGCTGCCATTGAACGATCGGCGATCCATTGCAGGAAACAATGGAATGCGATCTCGCGGTCGTGCCTTGCCGCGAATTCGCGAACCGCCTGAGTGCGCGGGCTTCTCCACTGCGCGCACCATTTGCGCCAATCCCATACTGCCTCGGCAGCAAGCCGCGTGCACTGCAATGCCTCGAAGCAGGCGTGCTCCCAGAGCAGATCGCCGCCTTGCGCGCGAAATTCCGCAAAATCGGCGGCACGGGCCGTTGCCGGATCGGAGCTCAAATCGGTTGCGGCGAAGTCATCAAACAGGCCACGAAAGAGTGCGAGCTTGCAGCGCGCGGCATGCGGCCACTCGATGTTCCTCGCCTCTGCCAGGCGGCAAAGCTCGCGCTCCAACCCTGCCCTGCGCGCGGCATCTGCGACGCGCGCATCCCCGAACAGCGTGCGCGGATCAGCGTGCAGGGGATTGTAGAACAGGCGGCTTGAGGGAGAGTACGGACTGAAATGGGTGGGATCAGCGGTAAACAACGCATGCGTGGGGCTAAGCGCAAGGGCATCCGCCTTGAAACTTGCCGCCTCGCGGGCGAGCGCCGCGACCGCGCTCATATCGCCGATTCCGCAGTCGCCTAATCCGCGCAAGCCATAGACTTGCACGGCGAGACCCCACAGACGCGTCCCCGGGGCTATGTCTTCAATGGTATGGCATCGCTGCGGCGCAACTGCGAGCGTGAAACTGCCCTCGCCAATTTCCAGCCTGTGATATCCCGGCAACTGGGCCGCCGGCAGGACCAGGCTCCCATTTCGGTCCCGTACCGGCGCAAGATCAAGTGCGGTGCCGTCTGCAAGGCGCAGGCGCGCCGGCTGGTCCGCATGTCTGCCCGCAAGCAGAACTGGCTGGCCGGCTGTGGCAGTGATCAATGGCGGGGAGCGCCGCGCGCGAATGGTCAACTCATCTCGGCTTTGCGCGAGATCCTTGGCAGTCTCGCATGGCAACCCGAGCGCCGACAGGATTCGCCGCAAGGTGGCGACGCAGACGCGCCGGCGCACGTTGGCATAGTCGATCCAATCCACGGAGATGCCGGCGCGGCGGGCGAGCTCGCGCGTTGCCGCATCGGTCATACCGTGGAGTCCAGGAATGCGACAGTGCAGCAAGCGGCAAGCCGCCCAGCTCTTGCCATTCGCTCGCCCTCCTGCGTGCTTGCAAACAGCATCACCCCCGACTGCGGACCGATATCAGCGCTCTCGCTCGAGAAGTTGCTGGCGAGCGCCAGGACGCTGCCGTCGCCCATGCGCCAGCGCGCGTGTACGGCCGCTGCCCCGAGGACCCGGACGTCGAGCGAACGAGCGCCGCTTAGCCGCGGCGTGATCTCGTCGCGGCGCAATGCAATCAGCCGCCGATACAGCGACTCGCGCCCGCGCGCGCACGCGGCATCAGGTTGAGGTCGCGATCTCTCAAAGGTCTCAGCAGAGTTCGGATCTGGCAGCGCCGCGGGCCGGTCCATGCACGCAAAGTTCGCGAAGCTTGCAAATTCGCGCCGCCTTCCTTCGCGCACGGCTTGTGCCAGCTCCTCCTTGTGATCCGTGAAGAAAAAAAACGGCGTTGGGCTCGCATATTCTTCGCCCATGAAAATAAGCGGTATCTGCGGGCACAGAAACTCAAGCGCAATGGCGGCTTCGAGCGCGCGTGGCTGCACGAGCGTCGTCAGTCGCTCGCCGAAGGCGCGGTTTCCGATCTGATCATGGTTCTGCAGAAAAAGCACGAAGGCGGCCGGCGGCAGGCTGGCGCTTGGGCTGCCGCGCCGCCTGCCGTCACGATGGGGGGACGGCTCGCCTTGATAAATGAAGCCCTGCGCAAGGCAGCGGGCAAGCCGTTCGACCGGGCGGTCCGCATAATCGGCATAGTAGCCTTCGTGCTCGCCGGTGAGCAGGACATGCAAGACGTGGTGGCCGTCGTCATTCCATTGCGCATCGAAATTGCGCGCAAGGTGCTCTGCCGCATTGGCATCGTTTTCCAGCACAAGGTGGACATGCCGTCCGGGTTCGATGATCGCGCGCACTTCGGCAGCCATTTCATCGAGCCAGTCAGATTCAGTGATTGCGTGAGCTGCATCCAGGCGCAGCCCGTCGAACCGAAACTCGGTCAGCCAGTAAACCGCATTCTGGGAGAAGAAGCGGCGGACCTCGGGCAGACGGAAATCGATTGCGGGACCCCATGATGTCACGACGTCGCTGCGAAACATGTCGGGGGCGTAGAGTGATAGGTAATTGCCGTCTGGCCCGAAATGATTGTAGACGACGTCGAGAAAGATCATCAGCCCGTGGGCGTGAGCGGCGTCCACGAGCGTTTTCAATTCGTCGGGGGTGCCATAGCTGCGCGCCGGCGCAAACGGCAGCACGCCGTCGTATCCCCAATTTCGTCTGCCCGGGAACTCGGCAATCGGCATCAGCTCGATTGCGGTGATGCCGAGATCAGCCAGCCGTGCAAGCTCGCGCGCCACTCCGCTGAAACCATCGAGGAGTCCGGCGTGCAGCTCGTAGAGCACGGTTTCATGCCACGGACGCCCGTGCCAGTCCCGCACCCGCCAGGTGTAGGAGTTAGGATCAATGACGATGCTCGGACCATGGACGTCGCTGGCCTGAGCGCGTGCCGCCGGATCGGGGACGGCATGCCCGCTGGAGAGCCGGTAGCGATAGAGCGCGCCGGCACCGCAGCGGGCCTCGGTCTCGAACCAGCCGTCCGCGCGGCGGGCCATCGGCAGCGCCGGCATACCTTCGATCTCAAGCGAGACGGCGGGCTGCGCAGGCGCCCAAAGCCGGAACAGCGTTCGATCGGGTGCGATGAGTGTCGTGCCGAAGGCAGGCACGCCGATCGGATCAGCCGGCTGGGCTGCGGTCATCGCGGGGAGCCTTCGATCAGCGTGTAGGTGAGCACCGCGCTGCGGCCAAGCACGTCGACCTTGTTGTCGAAGATCTCCCGCTCGGGCGCCCCGGGCAGCGCGCTGTCGATGAGGACGCGGCCGGGCAGCACCGGAGGCGGCAGGCGGAAGTAGCGATCTTCCGCAATGGGGTTAAGCAGCAGAGAGAGGATGGATACCGATCCGTCAGCATTGTGGCTTGCGCGGCGCAAAACCAGGAGCCGCAGCTCGCCGTTCTTCCACGCTGGTTCCGAGATGCTCTCGCCGTTTTCATCGAACCAGCCGATGTCGAAGACACCCGGCGCGGGCTCGCGCCTTCCGTGCAGGAAATGCCGCGAGCGCAATGCCGAATGCTCCTGTCGTAGCGCGATGAGCCTCGCCACAAACTCGATGAGAGCGTGCCCCTCCGGCGCGGCGGCCATGCGCCAGTCGAACCAGGAAGTTTCGTTGTCCTGACAATAAGCATTGTTATTGCCGCGCTGAGTGCGTCCGAATTCGTCGCCGCCGAGCAGCATCGGGGTGCCGTGCGCAAACATCACCGTTGCAAGCATGGCGCGCGCGACGCGGCTGCGCAGCTCAAGAATTGCTTTCTCGTCTGTCGGCCCTTCGACGCCCCAGTTGGCGGAATAATTCTCCCCGTGGCCGTCCTTATTGCCCTCGCCATTTGCCTCGTTGTGCCGCGTGGAATAGCTGACCACATCCGCCAGCGTGAAGCCGTCATGGGAGGCGATGTAGTTGATCGAGGCCCAAGGTCGGCGCGCATGCCGATCGAAAAGATCGCCCGAGCCCGCGAGGCGGGAGGCGAATTCCGGCCGTTGGCCCGCATCGCCGCGCCAGAAGCGCCTCGCGCTGTCGCGAAAGCGATCATTCCACTCGGCAAATCCGGGTGGATGATGGCCGAGCTGATAGCCACCGGGCCCCACGTCCCACGGCTCCGCGATGAGTTTCACACGCGTGAGTATCGGATCCTGGCGCACAGCATCGAAGAAGGCGGCTCCCGGATCAAAACCGTGCTGCTCGCGTCCAAGCGTGACGCCGAGGTCGAAGCGGAAGCCGTCAACGTGAAACGAAGTAACCCAGTAGCGAAGCGAATCCATAACCATCTGGAGAACACGCGGATGGGCAAGATTGAGCGTATTCCCGGTACCGGTATCGTTGACGCAATGGCGCGGGTTATCGGCGACGAGACGGTAGTAATTGGCGTGATCGAGACCGCGAAACGACAGCGTCGGTCCAAGCTCGCTCCCTTCCGCGGTGTGGTTGTAAACCACGTCGAGAATGACCTCGATGCCTGCCGCGTGCAACCGTCGCACGGCGACGCGCATTTCGTTGCGCGACCCGTCCGAGAGATAGTGCGGCTCGATTGTGAAAAAGCCGATGGTGTTATAGCCCCAGTAATTCTTGAGCCTGCGCTCCAGCAGATAGCGGTCCTGGACGAATGCATGGATGGGCATCAGCTCGATGGCGGTGATTCCCAGCCTGCGCAGATGATCGATCACGTCTGGATCAGCGAGCGCCGCAAAGGTCCCGCGCTCGTCCCCGCGCAGATCCTCGCGCAGCATCGTCAGTCCCCGCACATGGCTCTCGTAGATGACGGTGTTCGACCAGGGCACATTGGGCGGGCGGTCATCGCCCCAATCGAAACCGTCATCGGTAACGATGGCTTTGAGCATGCCGGGAGCGCTGTCGCGGCGATCAAAGGAAAGATCGGCGCGCGGCGAATTGACCCGATAGCCGAACAGCGCGTCCGACCATCGCAGCGTCCCGGCAATCCGCCGCGCGTAGGGATCGAGCAGCAGCTTGTGGGCGTTGAAACGATGCCCCTCCTGCGGGGCATAGGGACCATGGGCGCGATAGCCGTATATGAGACCGGCGCGCCCATTGGGAAGATAGCCGTGCCACACTTCGTCAGTGCATTCAGGCAGCGTAAGCTGGGTGATTTCACGACGACCGGAGGGGTCAAACAGGCACAGCTCTATCCGCTCCGCGTGCGCGGAAAACACCGCGAAATTCACGCCCAGCCCATCCCACGTGGCCCCCAACGGGTATGGGGCGCCGCGAGTGAGTTGTACCGGATGGGCCATTACTCACCATCAGGCCGCAGAAAGATGGTGGCCAACGGTGGCAGCAGGAGCTCGAGCGATTGCGCATGACCGTGAGAGCACACAGCAGCTGAACGTACCTGCCCCTCATTGCCGAGGTTTGATCCCCCATAAAAGGCGGAGTCGCTGTTGAAGATCTCGCGCCAAGCGCCCGGGCGCGGTACGCCGACGCGGTAGTTGCGGCGCGGCACCGGCGTCATGTTGCAAACCACCAGCACCGGAGGGGCTTTGCTGCCGGCCAGGCGCAGGAACGCAAAGACGGAATTCGAGCGATCATCCGCGATTACCCATTCAAAGCCCCGTGGGTGACAATCCAGACGGTGCAAAGCGGGTTCCGTGACGTAGATGCGGTTGAGATCACGTACGAGGCGTTGGATGCCCGCGTGCGCGGGATCATCCAGCAAGCGCCAGTCGAGCTCGCGATCATGATCCCATTCGCGCTCCTGCGCGATCTCGCCGCCCATGAACAGAAGCTTCTTGCCCGGATGTCCCCACATGAAGCCAAAATAGGCGCGCAGATTCGCAAAGCGTTGCCAGCGATCGCCCGGCATCTTGTTGAGCAACGAGCCTTTGCCGTGCACCACTTCGTCGTGAGAGAGCGGTAAGATGAAGTTCTCCGAGAAGGCGTAGAGCAAGCCGAAGGTCATGTCGTCTTGGTGATAGCGGCGGTGGACGGGATCCTTTGTGATGAAACGCAGCGTGTCGTGCATCCATCCCATGTTCCATTTGTAGGTGAAGCCAAGCCCGCCATCCGCGATTGGTCTGCACACACCCGGCCATGCGGTTGATTCTTCGGCGACCATGATGGCGCCGGGGCAGCGCTCGGCAACCACGGCATTGAGATGGCGGATGAAGCCGACCGCTTCGAGATTTTCCCGGCCACCGTGGACGTTGGGGATCCATTCGCCCTCCTTGCGGCTGTAATCGCGATAGAGCATGGACGCGACGGCATCGACGCGCAGTCCGTCGACATGGAAGTACTCGAGCCAATACAGCGCGGAGGCAATCAGGAAACCCTGCACTTCGCGGCGCCCAAAATTGTAGATGAAGGTATTCCAGTCCTGATGAAATCCTTCACGCGGATCGAGATGCTCGTAGAGCGCAGTGCCATCGAAGCGGGCGAGTCCATGAGTATCGGTCGGAAAATGCGCCGGGACCCAGTCCAAAATGATGCCGATGCCCGCGGCATGCAGCGCATCGATGAAACGCGCCAGCCGCTGCGGCGGCCCGAACCTTCCGCTCGGCGCAAACAGGCTCAGCGGCTGATAGCCCCAGGAACCTGCGAACGGATGCTCGGTAATGGGAAGAAGCTCAACATGGGTGAACCCCATATCGGCCAGATAGGGGACGAGGCGCTCGGTCGCTGTATCCCAGGTGGACGTTCCGGCACGATCATGTGCCCGGAACCAGGAGTCGAGATGCAGCTCGTAGATCGCAATCGGGGCATCAGGCGCCTGTCGCCTGGCGCGTTCCTGGAGCCATGGACGATCGTTCCAGCTCGCCCGAAAGGGCGCCAGGACGATTGAAGCCGTGGCCGGCGGCGACTCGCTCTGGCGCGCGACCGGATCGGCTTTCCACGGAAGCTCGACCCCGCGTGGGCCTAAAAGATCATATTTGTAGCGTGAGCCAGGGGCAACGCGCGGCACAAACAGCTCCCAGATTCCCGCTGAATGCCGCACGCGCATGGGATGACGCCGCCGGTCCCACGAATTGAAATCGCCGACGACCGCGACCCGTGCCGCATTGGGCGCCCAGACCGCGAAGCGAACACCCTGCACACCGTCGACGCTGGTGACCTGTGCGCCGAGACAGGTCGCGAGCTCGAAATGCCGGCCCTCGCTGATCAGATGAAGGTCAAGCTCGCCCAGCAGAAACCCGAACGAATACGGATCCTCGGTATCCTGAACCGCTTGCCGCCATGTGATGCGCAGAAGATAGGGAGCACGGTCCTGCACGATACCTTCGAACAGGCCCTCGGTCTGATCTTTTTTCAGCAAGCCGATCTTTGTGCCGTCGGCGCGACGGATCACATCGACTCTGCTCGCCCCCGGCAGGAATGCGCGGATGATCCGGCCGTATTCAGAGTCGTGGGGTCCCAGCACTGAGAATGGGTCGCCGTGTGTGCCGTTTGCCAGCGCAAGCGCCGTGTCGGCAGCGAGTCGCCAGGATTCGGCGAGCTGCGAGTGGGTCATTGCGGTCTCTCGATCGCGAGCCGTCCGGCGAGCGTCCAAAGGCCGGCAAGCGGGACGCCGATCCATGTGGGCCGGTTGTTTGCCTCGTAGGTGATCTCGTATGCCGCTTTCTCTATCAGAAAGAGGTCGAGCAGCTTGTGTTCCTTCGCCGTCTTCGATCCGGTTGACCCCCGGTAGCCGTGCATGAAGGCGCCCGAGACGCGGGTACGGAATTGAGCAATGAGCTGGGCGCGCTCAGGTTCGGCCACCGGCATGGCGCCGACTCCCCGGCGCTCGATCAGAGTGGCCGCTGCGTAGTCGATGGAACGCAGCAGCCCAGCCACATCGCGCAGCGGGCTTGCCTTGGCGCGGCGCTCGGCGATCGGCCGCGTCGGCTCGCCTTCGAAATCGATGATGTAGGCATCCCCGCTCGCAACCAGGACCTGTCCGAGGTGAAAGTCGCCATGGATGCGGGTCATGCAGGAACCCTCCGCCGAACGGGCAAGCCTGACTACCGCAGTGCTGAGGTTCTTGCGCAATCGCAGTAGCTCGGCGGCTCGCCGTTCGTCTTCAGGCCGCTCCCAGCCGGTGCGCTGGGCGAGGATGTGGAATGCCGCTTCAAGACGCTCCTGCGTATCGCTCGCCCAATCGACCGCTTGCGCCGACGACGCGATTTGCGGAGCGAATGCCGTTTCGCTGGTCGGCCGTGCCAGCAGTGCATGCATTTCGCCAAGCCTGCGCCCGATCGCGATTGCAACAGCTTCGCAGTCGGTAAGGAGATCGGCTTGCGAGCCAAGCCCCTGCGTACCGAGCGCATCGATCGCCCGCGTCAATTGATCGAGCATCCATGACCAGGCATCGCCCTGGTTGCGCACGAAGCCCTGCGCGACCGCGAGCGCAAAGGGCGTCCCTTGCGCACTGATGCGCACGACCTCGCCCAGGAGCGGCGGAGCGTGGGAAAAGCCCTGGCTGGTGAGATAGCGGCCCATCTCCGCCTCGGGATGCTCGCCCGGCGACATGCGCCGGAACAGCTTGAGAACCACGGCATCCCCGACAATGAGCGAGCTGTTCGACTGCTCGGCGGAAAGCCAGCTTACCTCGGTGACCGGCTTGGGCTTGAGCGTATTGCGTCCCAGTGCAGTCGGATCGAACCGCACCATGCCGTCAGCAAGCTTCGCGCGCATGCCCGCAGCAAGCGCCGCCACCATTCCATGCGCGAAGCCGGGCAGCGAGAAAGCATCCGTCAGCAGGCCGACGCGTCGCGCGCGTCGCACACGCGCCAACGCCAGCTGAGTGGGCAACGCAAACGTGGGCTCGTCCTCCCACACGACGGCGAGCGGCAACAGCCAATGTGAAGTATCGCGGTCGGTCCTTGCTTCGATCTCGCAAAGCAGCATCTCGCGGTCGCAGCCGGGGATGCTGAGGGTTGCCCCGATGCGGGTGCTCTCGATGGCCTCGCCCTTGGCGCCGAACCAGCGCCGCTTTGCAAGATATTCAGGCAGCGCCTCGTGCTCGATGGGTGTTCGGGAAGAGCCGGTAAGCGCCTCGGCGAGGCTCTCGCGCAGCACCAGCGTGACATATTCGGGCATGGGTTCGGGCGCCTCCGTATGCCAGGAAGGCGCATCGCCGGTTGCTGCCAGCGCAAACCAGTAGAAGCCGTAGGGCGGCAAAGTCAGCAGGTAGGTAAGCTGGCCGATCGGCGGAAACAACGTGCCGGCATTGAGCTCCACGGGCGAGCGACCGGCAAATTGGGAGAGATCGAGCTCGACTGCCTGCGGGCTGTGCGCGACGTTGGCGACGCACAGAATGGTATCGCTCGCGTATTGGCGCAGATACGCGAGGACCTTGCGGTTCTTCGGATAAAGGAACGTCAGTGTGCCGCGTCCGAAAGCCGGGTGCCGGCGACGAACGGCCAGCATGCGGCGCATCCAGTTCAATATGGAGTGCGGGTCCCGGGTCTGTGCTTCGACATTGATCGCTTCATAGCCGTAGAGCGGGTCCATGATGGCCGGCAGTACCAGCGCCGCCGGGTCGGCGCGCGAAAAGCCGCCGTTGCGGTCGGGCGACCATTGCATCGGCGTGCGCACCCCATTGCGGTCGCCGAGATAAATGTTGTCTCCCATCCCGATTTCGTCGCCGTAGTAGATCACCGGCGTTCCAGGCATGGAAAGCAGCAGACTGTTCATCAGCTCGATGCGGCGCCGGTCACGCTCAAGCAGGGGGGACAAACGGCGGCGAATTCCGAGATTGAGACGGGCACGACGATCGGCGGCATAGGTATTCCACAAATAGTCCCGCTCGCTGTCGGTTACCATTTCCAACGTCAGCTCATCATGATTGCGCAAGAATACCGCCCATTGGCAATTGTCCGGGATCGGCGGAGTCTGCCGCATGATGTCTGTGATCGGAAAGCGGTCCTCGCGCGCGATCGCCATGTACATGCGCGGCATGAGGGGAAAGTGAAACGCCATGTGGCATTCGTCACCGCTTCCGAAATAATCCTTGGTGTCCTCGGGCCACTGGTTTGCCTCGGCAAGCAGGAGTCGGCCGGGAAACGTTCGATCGATCTCGGCCCGAATCCGTTTGAGGATTTGGTGTGTTTCCGGGAGGTTCTCATTGCTCGTGCCTTCCCGCTCGACCAGATAAGGGACGGCATCAAGACGCAGCCCATCGACCCCAAGCGCCAGCCAGAAGCGCATGATACCCAGCACGGCGCTGAGCACCTTTGGATTGTCGAAGTTAAGGTCCGGCTGATGCGAGTAGAAGCGATGCCAGTAGTAGGCGCCGGCAATCGGGTCCCAGGTCCAATTCGAGCGTTCGCTGTCAACAAAAATGACGCGGGTGTCCGCATATTTTCTGTCGTCATCCGACCAGACATAAAAGTTACGGTGAGGAGCGGTGGGTTTCGCCCGCCGAGCGCGCTGAAACCAGGGGTGCTGGTCGGAGGTGTGATTGACGACCAGCTCCGTGATCACCCGTATCCCGCGACCATGCGCCGCCTTCACGAAGCGCCGGAAGTCGGTGAGCGTTCCATAGTCAGGGTGCACGTCGCGGTACTCGCTGATGTCGTAGCCGTCATCGAGGCGCGGCGATGGGTAGAACGGCAGCAGCCATATCGCGTTGACACCGAGATCAGCTATGTAATCAAGCTTCGAGATAAGGCCGGGGAAATCGCCGATCCCGTCGTTGTTGGAATCAAAAAACGACTTTACGTGCGACTGATAGATGATCGCGTCCTTGTACCAGAGCGGATCGTACGCGAGCGTTTGCGCCTGAGGCGAGGAAGCATCCATCATTTGCCTCCACGCGGTGGCGCAATGCGCCAGATGGAAAACGGCAGCTCGTCCGGATCGAGCCGTATGCGCTGCAGCTTGCCGCTCCAGATGAAGCTCGTACCGCGCATGAGGTCCTCGACCATCACGCTGGCGCCGTCGGGCAACCCCCATTCCCAGAGCGGGACCTCGATCGTTGCCTCCTGCGGGTTATGCGGATCGAGGCTCACTGCGATGAGGATCATGTTGTCGCGCGCCGGCAACGGCTTTCCGTAATAGATCACCTGATCGTTGAAGGCGTTATAGAAACGCAGGCCAAGATGGCTCTGCAGCCCCGGACTGCCTTTGCGAATGCGATTGAGCTTGGCGATCTCGGCGGCGATATTGCTGGGAGCATCGTAATCGCGGACCCGGATCTGATATTTTTCGGAATCGAGGTACTCCTCGCGCCCCGGCAGCGGGGCGGATTCGCAGAGCTCGAAACCGGAATACAAGCCCCACAGCCCGGAGAGCGTCGCCGCCAGCGCCGCGCGGATGAGAAATCCCGGCCGACCCGAGGTCTGCAGAAAGAACGGATTGATGTCCGGCGTGTTCACGAAGAACTGCGGACGGAAATATTCCTTCACCTCGGAAGTTGTCAGCTCGACCAGATAATCGATGAGCTCCTGCTTGCTGTTGCGCCATGTGAAATAGGTATACGACTGCGAAAAGCCGATCTTGGCAAGGCGATACATCAGCTTCGGTCGCGTGAACGCTTCCGAGAGAAAGATCACTTCAGGATGACGCGCGCGCACGTCGGCAATGACCCATTCCCAGAATGGCAGCGGCTTGGTGTGGGGATTGTCCACCCGAAATATGAGGACGCCCTCGTTTACCCAATAAAGAACAACATCGCGCAGTGTGGTCCACAGATCAGGGATTGCCTGGTCCGCGTAAAAATCGACGTTGACAATATCTTCATATTTCTTGGGAGGATTCTCCGCGAACCGCAGCGAGCCGTCCGGCCGCCAGCGAAACCAGCCTGGATGCTCGCTCAGCCAGGGGTGGTCGGGCGAGCACTGGACCGCGAAATCAAGCGCGATTTCGAGACCATGCGCGGCGGCCGCATCGCGCAGCCGTCGGAAATCTTTGATCGTGCCGAGCGCGGGGTGGATGGCATCATGGCCTCCCTCCTCGCCGCCAATTGCATACGCGCTGCCGACGTCGTCGGGCCCGGCGGCAAGGCTGTTGTTGCGGCCTTTGCGATTGGTCGTGCCGATGGGATGGATCGGCGGAAGATACAGGACATCAAATCCCATGTCGCGGATGGCCGGGAGGCGCGCAATCACCCCCTCCAGCGTGCCATGGCGGGCGGGATCGTCGGTAGCGGAGCGAGGAAACAGCTCGTACCAGCTTCCAAAGCCCGCCTGCGGTCGCTCAATCTCGATCGGCAGCGCGGGTTGCTGCTGATGCGAGAACGGCCGCTCGTCGCAGCACGCCATCGCTTCGCGCAGGTCAGGGGCAAGGAACCACTCGACGCCTTTGCCGTGGCAAGGCTTGGTGAGGGAAGCCAGCGCCGCCTCTATGATTTTCTGTGCCTGCCCGTTTGCCCGCTTGCCCGCCTCGGCGAGCATCCGGCAACCTTCCTCAACCTCCAGCTTCAGGTCGGCGCCGGCGCTACGCTTGATCTCGAGGTCGCGGCAGAAGGTTGCATATTCATCGCGCCACGCTTCGAGCGTATAGAGGTGCCGCCCGATGCGCGACGGGGCGATCACGCTCTGCCAGCGGTCGTTGCCCAGAGGCTGCATCCGCACGCGTTGCCATTCATTCTCGTCGATGGCGCGCCAGATGAGCTCAACCGCGAGCACGTCGTGGCCGTCTGCGAACACGTCGGCTTCCACCGTGATCTGCTCACCGATGACGCGCTTGCAGGCAAAACGGCCGCCATCAACCGCCGGCGAGATCTTATCGATGACGATACGCGGGCATGTGGATGCAAGCTTGCGCAAGCCGTGGTCATTACGGCGTTGCCTGACGGCGACGCTACGACCGACCCTGATTAGACGGATCTCGCCTGGGGCAAGCGCCGACGCCGGGTCGCCTTCTTCGATTGGCGTCGGGCGGCCGAAACTCGCGCCCGCTGACGGAGGTAGTGGATCGAGCAGGATCGGAGGGGTATGCGCGCAACTCAGGTCGGAATTGATCAATATTGCCATCGCCGTGCGCGCGTAACGCACATCGTTGTGGTTCGCGCGCAGCACGGCAGTCGTCGCGCTGCCTGGCCCGGTCAGCGCGCGCATCTCGCCGCGCACGCCCAGCTTTGCAATCCGATGGGTCAGGACGTTCGCTGCGCGGATGTCCTTGCTCAGGTCGACGGTGCGGTCCTCCTCCGCCGTGGCAAGATCCATCCGCTCTGCCTGACGGCGATCCATCGCGTGCGGGCATGCGCACTCAAAGCCCATCGGAATCAGCAGACCGTCACCGATTGCTGCCGCCCGACGCAACGCGTGTTTGTAGGCAAGCGCAATGTCGCCAGGCGATCCGGGCTGTCGCGCAAGGCGGGTCCCGAATGGGGCCTCCGGCGCGGCCAGCACCGGCCCGAGCTGACGCAACAGCTCATGCTCCTCGATGAACCAGCCGCTGCGGCCATCCCACCAGGGCAGAGAGGAGAACACAGCGTCGAAGCCGGCGCCCCGCAGCGCGGAAATCTGTGACCACTGCAGCCCCGGTGTCCATGCCAGAAAACGGCATGCCGTGGATGCCTGCCTCGCGCCGGCGATGATGTGCCGCCACACCGATCTCGGAACCAGTTGTGGCCTCTCGCAACGGAAGCCCGCAACGCCGACGCTGACCAGACGCGTCAGACGGCCCCGCCACCATTCCGCCAATTCTTCCGCCGCTGCGGGATCGTCGAAGCGCGCGCAGGCGGCGCCGAGCTCCAACCGGCGCATTCGGGGATCGATGCGGATCGCCTGCCCAGGGGGTGCCGTATGAAACCATCCAGGGCGCGTGCTCGCCAGTTGCCCGTCAACAGCAACCCGATCCAGGACAATGTCGATGATCAGCTTGAGGCCAAAGCCTGCGCACATCTCGCAGAGCTCGCCGATGACTTCATCAGCCGGCTGAGCTTTCTGCAGGGCTGGGTGAACCGCGTCGTGATCGCCGGTGAGAAAGATATCTCCGAATGCGCCCGGGGCGAAAAGCGGCGCAGTCCCGATGCAGTCGAATTCCATCTCGCGGCAAGCCGCCAAAACGGCTGGCCATCTCGAAACCGCCCCGACCATCACCGGATGCACGTAATAGATCCGCATAGACCCTCAACCCGAAATCCTCCTCCGCCGGGTTCATCGGATGTGATGAACCGCTCCAGACAGACATCGTGCTGGAAGGCGCTTGGCGAGGAATCCCGGTTTGCAGCACCGCCCGGCGGGAGCAATGCCAATCCGCGTCGGCGCAACGCGGACTGAGCACAAAAGTTCCAGTGGAACGCGATGCGCCCGCGATCAGACCCGCCTCGACGATCGCGATGCCGGCAGGCGCTCAGCCCGCGCGCTCGCGCAGCCCCTTATTTATCGCCGGCACGCAGGTAAGGAGGCGTGCAATCGCAACAAGTTACCGCACCGCCACCGATTCTTGACACCCCGCAGGTGCATGCGTATGGTCCGCCCGGCCTTTGAGGGCGACGGAACGCCGCGATCTTGTTTTCCCAATCGGCGCGAGTGTCGAAGCATGGCCGACGACGCGCGCGAGAGGGACGATGGTGGACGACCGCCGGACGACGAGGCTGCGCTCGCCGCTCGCTTACGCCATCTCGGTGATCGGCTACGCCACGTCCCTCCCGATGCCGCCTCTGGGCAAAGTCACATCGCGCGGCCGGCCGCCGACGCATCGGCGATGGCGCGGGGATTCCGGCTCTCCAGCGAGCTCGTTGCCGGCGTCCTCGTCGGGGCCGCCATCGGCTGGGCGCTTGACCATTGGCTTGGAATTTCGCCTTGGGGAATGATCGTATTTCTGCTGCTCGGTTTTGTCGCCGGCGTGCTCAACGTGATGCGGGCAGCGGGCGTCCTGCCGGCCAAAACACTGGACCCGCCGCGTTAGGTTGACTGCAACGGGCCGACCAGGACCCAATCAAATAGAGCATGGATCCCATTCATCAATTCGAGATCAAGCGCCTGTTCCCGATCGCGCATATCGGCGCGACCGAGATCGCGTTCACGAATTCCGCGTTGTTCATGCTGATTGCGCTCGCGGTGATTCTGCTGCTCACGCTCGGCGCCACCCGATCGCGCGCCCTGGTGCCGGGCCGGGCGCAAGCGGTCGCGGAAATGTCCTACGAGTTCATCGCTACGACCTTGCGCAGCACCGCCGGTCCCGAGGGGATGAAATTCTTTCCGTTCGTGTTCTCGCTGTTCATGTTCATTCTCGTGCTCAACGTAATCGGCATCATCCCCTACACGTTCACCGTCACCAGCCACATCATCATCACGGTCGCCCTCGCGCTGCTCGTATTCTTCATGGTGCTGGCCTACGGTTTCTGGACCCATGGTCTGCACTTCCTCAAGCTGTTCGTGCCGAGCGGCATCCCGATCTACATCCTGCCGCTCGTGTCGTTCATCGAGGTGCTGTCCTTCCTGTCACGGCCGGTGTCGCACAGCGTGCGGCTGTTCGCCAACATGCTGGCCGGGCACATCACGCTCAAGGTGTTCGGCGGGTTCGTGACCATGCTGGGGGCATTCGGGCTGCTCGGCTGGCTGGGAGGGCTGGTGCCGCTCGGCCTGACGGTAGCGCTCACGGCCCTCGAATTGCTGGTCGCCGTGCTGCAAGCCTACGTCTTCGCCATTCTCACCTGCATCTATCTCAACGACGCCATCCACCCGGGTCACTGACCCGCCCATTTGTTCGTCAAACAAAGGAGCTTCTTGATGGATCCGCAAGCTGCGAAAATGATTGGCGCCGGGATCGCCTGCATCGGCATGGGCGGAGCCGGCGTCGGCGTCGGTACCATTTTCGGCCATTACCTCGCCGCCGCGCTGCGCAATCCGTCAGCCGCGCAGGGTCAGTTCGGCAACCTCATCTTTGGCTTCGCGGTCACGGAGGCGCTCGGAATTTTCTCGCTCCTGATCGCGCTGCTGCTCCTGTTCGCGCTCTGACCCTGGCGCCGCCGCACACGCGCGAGCAGCTGCATCATGGCGCAAGAGAGCGGGCAACACATCGCCACGCAGGAGCATGTACCTGCCGGCGAGCACGGCCGCGGCTTTCCGCCGTTCGACTCGCACAGCTTTCCGTCCCAGCTCCTCTGGCTCGCGCTGACCTTCGCCACGCTTTATCTCCTGATGGCGCGCGTGGCACTTCCGCGCATCGCCTCGATTCTGGAGCAGCGCCGGGCGCGCATCGCGGACGATATCGCAGCGGCGCAACGTCACAAGGAGCAGTCCGATGCCGTGCTCGCCGCGCATGAGAAGACGTTAACCGAGGCGCGCTCGCGCGCGCAGTCGCTGGCCAACGAGACACGAGCGAGGGCCTCCGCGGAGGCGGAAGCACGGCGCAAGGAAGTCGACGCCAAGCTGAACCTGCAGATCGCTGAAGCGGAGAAGGCCATTGCCGCAACGCGCGCCGGCGCCATGCGCAACGTGCGCGGAATTGCGGGGGAGGCCGCGGGCGCAATCGTGGAGCGGCTCACCGGAACGGCGCCCGCGAAGGGGGACGTCGAGCAAGCCGTGCGGGCCGTGCTCGACCGATCAGGAGCGTAGCCGTGCTCGAAGCCGAATTCTGGGTCGCCATCGCCTTCGCGCTCTTCTTGGGCGTGCTCGGCTATTTCGGAGCGCACAAGAGTCTTGTCAAAGCCATCGACGATCGTCGCAATCGCATCAAGTCGGAGCTCGATGATGCGTGCCGGCTCAAGGAGGAAGCCCGGGCGCTGCTGGAGGGATATCAGCGCAGGCGGCAGGAGGTCGAGCGCGAGGCGCACGCAATTATTGCCGGCGCCCAGGCCGAATCCGAGCGGCTGGCGGCGGAAGCGGTGGCGAAGGTGGAAGATTTCGTCGCGCGGCACACCAAGATGGCGCAGGACAAGATCGCCCAGGCCGAAGCACAGGCGCTTGCCGACGTGCGCTCTGCAGCGGCCGATGCGGCCGTGGCTGCCGCCTCTTCGGTCCTGGCCGCAACCGTCAAGGAGGGGATTGACGAGAAATTGCTCGCCGAAGGAATCGCCGATCTCAGAACGAAACTGCGCTAGCGCTTGCGCCGCGGATCCAGGCTACGGCCGTTACTGCTGGCTTTGCGCCGATTTTCTCGGGGCCCGTGCCGGTTTCTTTTCATTCTTTTCGCCGATCTCATCAAAGCCGACATAGATGACGTAAGCCTCCAGCTCGGAAGCCGACGGCAGCGCGAAGGCCAAGCCATCTTCGACATCGACGAACTGCACCTGGGTCTGGCCAGGGGCAATGGTGGCGTTTGCTCGCTTGAATTTGGTGACGATAGTTCTTGGCTCCGGCCCCTCGCGAACCACGGCATAGCGCAGCGGAATATCAACCGAACCCGGCGTTCCAAATGGCCCGAGGATGGCACGCCCCTGAACGCCGACCTTGATGATCAGTTTGCCATCCTGGACCCGACACTCGCGGGCCGTTTGCCCAAAGGAAAGCTGATAACGAAGATCGCCGGCGGTTGCCTGATCCGACTTCATCGCAATATTCATGGTCGATGCCCCGGCGCGGACGTCCACTCCTGGGCATGCCACTTCGGGCGCTGCGGGCGTAGCCGATTTCGGCTGGTTCACGCCGGGAGTTGCGCCGGCAAAGAAATTCGAGATTCTCGTTCCCCACGATGGCGCGGGCGCAGTCGCATAATTGTCGACAACGTTTGAAGCCGAAGAGCAGCCCGAGACCAGAGCGGTGGCCACAATCAGGGCCGCCGCGCGGCGCCCGGCGCGGGCTTGCTTCTTGCTGTCCCCCATTGAAACTTCTCGATTTTTTTTAAGCGAGATCCCCTGCCTCGGTCATCATATCAGCGAGAAACCGTGGCAGTCCCAAGGCCGGATTGCGCTCATTTTCAAGCCAGAGATGTCTCGCAAAAGTGGGAACCGGTGTTGCGAAAAAGGACATGCTCTACCGGTCGTTCTCCAGCCTGGCGTAGAGCAAATGGTCCTGCCAGATGCCGTCGATGCAAAGGTACTGGCGGGCAAAGCCTTCGCGCTTGAAGCCGGTCTTCTCCAGCAGCCGCACCGACGCGACATTGGCGGGGATGCAGGCGGCCTCGATCCGATGCAGCTTGAGCGTCCCGAATGCAAACGGGACAACTGCGTTGACTGCAGCTGTCATGTGCCCGGCCCGCGCGTACGGAGCGCCCATCCAATAGCCGAGGCTTGTGGCCTGGGCGCAGCCGCGGCGAATATTGGCAAGCGTGAGCCCACCAACCAGGGCGTTGTCGGGCTTGCGAAAAACGAAGAATGCATACGCCAGGTCGCCGCGCTGGTCCTCTCCATAACGTTTGATGCGACGGCGAAAAGACGCCCGGGTGAGGTCGTCGGCCGGCCAGGTCGGCTCCCACGGCGTGAGAAAGGCCCGGCTCCTCTCCCGCAACTCGCTCCATTCGGCGTAGTCGGACATCTGCGGCGCGCGCAAAGCGACGCCGTCGCCGGACACCTCGGGCAACAGGTCGGACAGGCTCACGGTTCTGAAAAATGCCATGGTCACCAGCAGGCGGGCGAGCAAGTCACGTTATCTCTGCGCTGTTGCCCACCTTATGCCTCCTGCGACCTCATGCCGCCCGGCGGGCCAGACTGCCCGCGATCGTGACGGCGCTTTCAAGCCCAGAGCCGGGCCCAAGCGCGGCAATGGCCGGCCTGCCCCGTGCGATCAAGGCGCGTCCGGCCGCGCGCGTGCTTTCCGCGGTCACGGCTTCGATCTTTGCGACGATCTCGTCAAGCGGAATAGGACGGCCCCAATTGATGATCTGGCGAGCCAGCTGCTCCGCGCGCGCGCCGGAACTCTCCAGCGCCATCAGGAGGCCAGCTTTCATCTGCGCTTTGGCGCGCCCAATCTCGGTATCGGTCACGGTTTCGGCGGCCAGATTGATCTCATCGACCACCACGCGCATCAACTCGGCGACGTCGGCTGAATCCGTCCCCGCATAAAGCCCGAACACGCCACTGTCGGAATACGGCGAGTGGAACGTATATATGGAGTAGCACAGTCCGCGCTGCTCGCGCACTTCCTGGAACAGCCGCGAAGACATGCCCCCGCCCAGAATATTGGTGAACACCTGCATGCTGTAAAGATTGGGGTCGCGCTGCGGCAAACCCTGCATGGCAAGTGCAATATGAACCTGCTCGAGGTCGCGGCTCTCGACGCGAGAGCCGCCGACGAAGCGCGCCGGCTCGGGCACGGGAGCCGGCGGCCCGGCGAAGCTCGCGAAGGCATGGGTAACGTGGGCGACCACGGTCTGGTGATCGACAGCGCCCGCCGCCGCGATCACCATGTCGGGGGCGCGATAATTACGGGCGAGATAGGAGGCAAGCCGCGCGCGATCGAATGAGCGCACCGTCGCCGGCGTGCCGAGGACCGACCGCCCAATCGGCTGACCGGTGAAGGCGACCTCCTGCAGTCGGTCCCAGATGAGATCGTCCGGCGTATCCTCGGCGGCCCCGATCTCCTGAACGATGACGTTCTGCTCGCGCCGCAATTCCTGCGGATCAAATGCAGGATCCGTGAGGATATCGGACAGAACGTCGAGCGCGAGCGGGACATGCGCGCGCAGGACGCGCGCGTAATACGCGGTAGTCTCGATCGATGTTGCTGCGTTGAGGTCGCCGCCGACCGCTTCGATCTCCTCGGCGATCTGGCGCGCAGTACGGCGCGACGTGCCTTTGAAGGCCATATGCTCCAGCAGGTGAGAGATGCCGTGCTCGTCCGTCCGCTCGTCGCGGCTGCCGGCGCCGATCCAGACGCCGAGCGAGGCGGTCTCCAGGTGCGTCATCGCGTCAGTGACAACCACAAGACCCGACGGAAGGCGCGTGATTTCGACGCTCATGCGGCGGCTCCTGCCTGTGCGGCGCGACTAAGCGAAAGGATGAGCTTCTCGACGGCCATCTGATCGACCGGCAAGGGGATGATACGCTCGGGCCGTTGGGCCAGATCGGCGAGCCATTCGGGCAAGATCGGATGCATGCCGCATGCCGCCTTGACCGCATCCGGGAACTTGGCTGCGTGCGCGGTCCCGAGCACCACCATCGGGACGGCGGGGTTGCGCATCTCCTTTTCGCTCACCGCCACGCCTACCGCGGTGTGAGGGTCGATAAGCTGGCCGGTTTCCCGCAGCGTGGTCCGTATCGCGGCTGCAGTCTCCTGCGCGTCGCACCGATCCGCCGAGAACAGGGCGCGGATGGTCGACAGCGCCCGCGCCGACAGCATAAAGGCGCCCGACTGCGCGAGCGTCGCCATCAGCGCCCGGATGGCTGCGCCCTCGCGGCCATAGGCTTCGAACAGGAGCCGCTCGAAATTGGATGCTACCTGAATATCCATGGACGGCGAGGACGTAGG
>Ga0306922_10000683_pt1 | contig 29092 bp, 33 predicted proteins | sample sta12Cox44000082_FD_203758 | JGI IMG/M metagenome (GOLD analysis project Ga0306922, IMG submission 203758) | Lab enrichment of tropical soil microbial communities from Luquillo Experimental Forest, Puerto Rico - statoxic.12C.oxic.44.000.082 (v2)... | ecosystem: Environmental > Terrestrial >... | reverse complement strand
GCGATCCCGACCTTGTTGAGCATGGGGCGCGGGCCAATGCTGACGGCGGTATTGGCCGGTTTCGGCCGCACCGTGTCCGAGGTCGGCGCCATCCTGATTGTCGGCGGCAACATCGCGGGCTACACCCGCACGATGACCACGGCTGTCGCGCTCGAAACCAGCAAGGGCAATCTGCCGCTGGCGCTCGGGCTCGGGCTGGTACTGATCGGGCTCAGCACATTGATCAGCGCCACAGCCTTCGCGCTGCTAGGCCGCTCACCGCGCTAGAGGGAAACGTCATGCGTCTGGTCTGGCGCGCGCTCGCCGCGTTGTTGCTCGCCTTTGCACCAGCGGCACGCGCCGCCGATGCGCTGCCGCAATCGATCATCCTGGCGTCGACCACCTCGGTCGACAATTCAGGGTTGCTAGCCGCGATCCTGCCGGGCTTTACCAAGGCCACGGACATTTCGGTCAAGGTGTTAGCGCAAGGGACCGGCCAGGCGCTCGATACAGCACGCCGTGGCGACGCTGATCTAGTTCTGGTGCATGACCCCGAGGCGGAAGCCAAGTTCATCGGCGAGGGCCATGGGATCAACCGGCGCCAAATCGCCTGGAATGATTTCGTGATCATCGGCCCGAAGGCGGATCCGGCGCACATTGCCGGAGGCCACGACGCCGTAGCCGGCTTGAAGACGATTGCCGCAGCCAAAGCGGCCTTTGTCTCGCGCGGCGACCGCAGCGGCACCAACGCTCTCGAATTGCGGTTGTGGAAGGCGGCTGATATCGATCCGAATATCGATAGCGCCGGCTCTTGGTATCGCGATATCGGCGGTGGCATGGGGCAGGCGCTAAATGCTGCGGCGGCGATGCCGGCCTATACGCTATCGGATCGCGGGACCTGGCTGAGTTTCAAAAACAAGGCGTCGCTGGTCATCGCGATCGAGGACGATCCGCACCTGATCAACCGCTATGACGTGATCGAGCTAGACCCGCAAAAGCACGCGGGTCGTAATCTCGCCGCGGCCCACGTCTTCGCCGACTGGTTGGTGTCGCCAGCAGGGCAAGCCGCGATTGGTGCCTATAAGGTCGACGGCAAGCAGTTGTTTAATCCTTCGGCGGCCGACCCGAAATGATTGACTGTCTAGGCGTGAATGACCCCTTTGGGTCGATTTGAGACGATCCTTGGCTATCGTTACGGTCCCACCGATTCCCCGGAGGACCGCCGGGGCGAATTTTTCCGGGGGCGACAGGAGGGTGGCGTACCGACATTCGCAGCATCCGCGTCCCGACGCTGCGCGGGCGAGGGCGTCGCGTGACCGTGCCGCGCATAAGCGTATTCCCAAGCTTCGTTCAGTTCGGGATGGATCGCCGCCCTAATGCCTTACCGCCGGGAGGGGTCCCGAAAAACTGCGACACGCGGCGCAACATATTTGGGAGCAGAAGCGACGCTGACCGCTCGCGCAAGCAACGACGGGTTTATGTCCCCAATCCGGTCGTTGCCCGAGGCGACACCGAAGGGCAGAGAGGGGTGGTAAGCCGCCGTCCGGATTTGGTGCCGATGAGGCTGGCGCTCGCCGCGCCGGTCCGAAGAGCTTCGCATAGCCGGTTTCAGCCGAAGATCGCCTGGGTCAGGGTCACTTCGTCGAGGTCGCGAGCGGCGTAGAGGTCGGCTAGTCGACCGTCGATGACGACGGCAGGCAGGCGGCGAATGCCGTAACCTCGAGCCGCCGCCGCGACAGTCGGATCATGCATGTCGCGAATTTCGACATCGTGCTTGTTGCCGGCCAGAAACTCGATCAGTTCCAAAGCCTCGGTGCAACAGGGGCAGCCTGCAGTAAAGACCTCGATTTTTCGGCGCTGAGTTGTCGGGGCGCGCCCTTTGCCGATCATCAGCAGCCGTCCTTGAGCCAGTCTGTGATGCTCGGATGCTCGCCCTCACGGCGGATCGAGAGCTTCACAACAATTGAGGATAGGGGAGACCAGCGGTTTGCGATTGGAGGCGTTTGCTGTACTAATAGTGAATCTTTGTGGAGATGCCTCCATGCACTTGCGTTAGGCGCTGGCGGTGCTTGAGGCTCGCTTTGACCGCGTCGCTGGTGGATCTGCACGGCACCGACGGACATGCTCAGACTTCGTGCAGCTCGCCGCTCTTAATAAGCCGAACGAGTTCATTCCACTCGTCATGCGAGAGCCAAACGGAATTTGCATCCTCACCGATTGTCACACCTTGGTCGGTAATCTCGACCTCCGGGCATTCGTCGCAGTGCTCGCATAGCGTGACTTTGACTGGTTTCATCTTAACAGCCTCGCCTCCTAAACACGTTTGTCGTGCGGGAACCTACAGATCGTAGCCGCCACCGTGCAAGGCGGAACCACGACCCAGGTTGCGCCGAGACCGGCCATTCGTCTAATCGCGGGAGTGGCGATTTCGTATCCTTGACTTCTGCACCAGAGGAGCTCCATGGAGGTTATTGTTGCTCGCTAGAAAAGATAGGCCTTTAAAAGTTATAAAACCGTCATTTGGCTAAATATCGGAAAAGAAATCTATAACAACATTAATTCTCAGCCCGGACGACGGGATCTCGGAGGAAACATGCCAGCACCGAGCGAAAGCGGCAGCACCGCCGATCCGGCATCCGGCGCAAAGCACGACTGGCTCGTCGGCAGCTCGTCCTGGCAAGGCCCCCCGTTAGAAATCTCGGGCATCAAGTCCTGGGGTTCCATCACGGTTATAATCTACCACAGGGGTGACGGCGAAAGCATATGGCTGGGTGCCCGCCACCGGATTGGGCTGACGCTTGGTGAGCTCCCGTCTGCACTCGTCCAGGTTGAGCAAGGACCCAATCGGCAAAGGCCGGTCGCGTCCGGCGCACTTACGTTTTTTCCTGCCGGCCTCAAGGTTCGGGTCGTTCACCCCGCGGCGAGCCTCGTTCAGGTCCTCTGGGATACGGATGTCTATTCCGCCCTGTTGCCGGAGCTCGGAGCGGCACCATCCGTGTTCGAATTCCTGTATCCGTTCCAAGACCCCTTGCTCCGCCAAATCGTTACAACTTTGGCCGACGAGACCGAGGGCGGCTTCGCGGAGAGGATCCTGGTCGAAAGTCTCGGCACCGCCCTGTGTATCGGCGTCGCGCGGCATTTTGTCGGGCATCTCGTGTTACCGACCAGCGGAGGTCTTTCGACAGAACGGTTGGAGCGGGTGCGCGACTACATCGAGGCGCATCTCGATGACAACCTCTCGCTCACGGTACTCGCCGACATCGCCTGTCTGAGCCCCTATCATTTCAGTCGGTCCTTTAAACAGGCTGCCGGGGTTGGGCCGCACCGCTACGTCATCCAACGCCGGGTAGAGCGCGCCAAACGCTTGCTGCGCCAGACCCAGCAGCCCCTCGCCTGGATTGCGCAGCAGGCTGGCTTCGCCGACCAGAGCCATCTGACCCAGATCTTCTGCCGAGAGATCGGCATGACACCCGGCCGATACCGCGCCGAGCTGGCATGAGAGATCGGTCGGCGTGGGTTCCCGCATATCGAAAAATCGCGCGATAAGGTTCGGGGGTAAACTCCTCTCGCGGCTTATTCGCGACTGCCGGGTTGTCGAGGTCGCCTTGCAACGAGCCACTGCCTAGGGGGCATTTCTCCCCGTCGCCATTGTCTACAACGAGTGACCGCTTAGGGTCGCGAGCCGCCCTCCGGACCGGGTATCAAGTGTCAGATTTTCACCACTAGTCGTCATGTCGATCGCTGACGGCGGGCGACTGCGTAATCGGTGCGGCACGGAGCCAATCCGGTAAGAGCTAAAACCCGGACGAGGCCGATCCAGACCTCATGGTTTCACCAGGGTTTCTGGAAAATCCCGAGGTTCGGCGATGGCTTAACGCATCGAACCGGCGTAGACCGATGGTCGACTGATTAGCCTCAAGCGCCACCGGCGGTTCCTCTGTCGCTGGGTCGATCACTTGGAGCGCCGGTTTATCTCCGACATCTCCGTGTCCTGTCCGACATCCCTGGCTTCCTGATCTTCCTGGGGTCAGCTCTACGAGCCTCTTCGGCAACGGCAAATTCGGAAATCGTGCGTGGAAAGCGATGCTTGCACCACGCAATCCCATCGGACAACCTCGGCGGGTCATCGCGAACCAGCAGGGGACGCCATGCTTGACGAAATCCATAGCACTGATCTGTTCGAGATCATCCATAGCACCCGGTCGATGCGACGGCTGAAACCGGACCCGGTGCCGAGCGAACTGATCCACAAGATCCTGGAGGCGGGCGTGTGTGCGCCGAGCGGCGGAAACATGCAGCGTTGGCGGTTTCTGGTAGTTCGAGATCCGAAGATCAAGGAGAGGGTCGGGGCCTTCTACAAGCGCGCCTGGGACGAGCAGGTTGCGCCCCGTTATCGCGCCGGGGAACCAGCCCCTGGCATGAGACGTGAGCGATTTCTGCGGCTGCTCGATGCGGCAGAATATCTCGCCGCGCACACCCATGAGGCACCGGTGTGGATCATCCCGTGCCTCGAAGGGGGCAACCCCTCGCACGTCGGGCTCGTCGATCTACCCAGCGGTGCAGAATATGCTGCTTGCGGCACGGGCGCTGGGTCTCGGCGCGATCGCTGACGACGCTCTACTTGCAATTCGAGAAGGAGGCCGAGGCCGCGCTCGGCTTGCCGCCGAACGTCCACTCCTATGCCCTGCTGCCGATCGGCTATCCGATGGGCCGGTTCGGCCCTGTTCGCCGTATCCCGCTGGCTGATGTGGTTTACGAGGACCGCTGGGGGCAGGCTTATCGGAATGTATAGCGGCTCAAAATGCGTGGTGTCGTCGGTAGAAAAATCGCCTGATGATCATCCCCGCCTCTTTGCACCCCAGCACCACCCGACCTGTTTGAGTTTATCGAATGAATCCGTCGATGTGAGATGTGTATACAGGATCGAGGCGGGCCAACGTTTCCTTGACCGACGCATCCGGTGAACCGAAAACAATTGCGTTCGTCGTTTTTCTAACTTGCCCTAATTCTTTAAGGAAATCAGCGGTCACATGTTTGATGTGCGCCGCTAGGGCGTCGGAATTTTGATATACTTCCATAACGTTAAAAGTTTTCTGGTCTGGATGGAAGTTCCACTCATAGGCGAGTGTCCCTGGTTCCTCGGCCACTGCTGTGACCAGCCTTGTCACAAGCTGTCGAAAATTGTCCATCTGTCCAGGAAGAACTTCGCCGGTGACCACCAGGGCGATGTAGCCCGCCTTGAGGCCATGTTGAGGAGCGGGAGTTTGCGCCTGAACCGGGAAGGCCACGAGGACCAGAGCGCTCAGCGAGATAAGCCAATTCCGCATCACCGATTTCCTCGACAAAAGGTGGAGCCGCCTTGCAAAAGCCGCGTAGAGGAGGCTAGTCGCCGCCAGCGCGGAAAGCAAACGGCGTGGCGAGAGATTTAGCTCCTCGGCCCAAAACGCAGCCGGGTAATTTATTGCAGTAATCTAGGGGTTGGGCCGTCAGTAGTGCCTCCATAGTAGGTCTCCAGGGCTTATCGCCCTGTAGCAAGTTGGGCAGTTTTCTTTGGCGGCCTTGAATCATGCCGAGGCCCTGGTTGAGCAGGATCAACGACGCGGCGGTCGAACGGTCGTCTCATATTGTTGAGCCTCGGCCTGCCCGGCGTGGAGGGCTTCGGTGGAGCGGTAATCGCATTGGATACCGAGCTGGTCGACGAGATCTTGCGCGATATGGCGGGGAGCAATCGAACCCTGAACTGATCTGCCTTGCTCTGAAGCTGCGCCGCGTCTCCCGGGTAACCGTTGTGCCGGCACCCGCAGCGTCACTCGCTCCAGAGGGCACGGCACGCCATAATCGCGGCGCACCTCACGATGTCCCCTGGAAGGAAAGAACGAATGGCCGACAAGCCGCTGATTGATCTGCGCATCTATACGATCCGCCCACGCGGGATGCCGCAATATCTGAAGCTGTTCGAGGAATTAGCGCTGCCGCTTGCGCTCAAGTATCTCGGCAAGCCACTCGGTTACTACGTCACCCAAATCGGGCCGCTGAACCAGGTCGTCCATCTCTGGGCGTTCGAGAACCTAGCCGACCTGGAACATCGCCATGCCGCCCTCGCCGGAGATCCGGGTTTCGCCAAATACCTCACCGCGACGGACGGGTTGGTCGTTGCTCAGGAGGATCGGATCATGCGAGCGGTCGAGTTCAAAAACGGGTCCTAAACAGGGCTCGTTGGCGGAATCGCGTCCGAAGCGCCGCCCTGGGCGAATAAGGGGCCCGAGCGTAAAAAAGGCCGAGCCGACGGAGAAGGGAGCGGTCTGAACGGGAGATGTTTTGAACAGGTCCGCCTTTGGATGCCGCCGACCCTACGCCTGTTCCGGAGGGCCCGCGGCGAAATTGGAGAAGCTGGTGAAGGCAAACCACCCCCGATGGTGCTATGGGCGGCACCGTCCGCGCCCGCCGCGAAGCCGGAAATCGATCTAGCGACCGGCGCGGCGGTTAGGATCGAGCCCAAGCGCCGGAGAGGCAGGCCGCTTGGCCGCAAGGACTCACACCCGAGGCGGCGCTCCGCGGTTTGGCCGCATCGCGAAGACCGGGAGGGCCGGGTCGAGCAGTAGCCGCGCAAAGCCGGGCACGGCTTGCCGGGTTGGGATGACGCTAGGCATGTTCTCTGCCGTTGCCTCGTGTTGCACAAGGTGACATGGTTCTCTGGCATCATTGGCATTGGCGGCTGGTCCGCACGGCGGACCGCGCGCAAGAAGGAGGTGCGAAATTGACCGTCCTACTTGATCCCACGTCGGAGCAGTCTCCGACGATCCGGCCGCGCCTGCCGCGACCGGAGAAGCTCGACGGGCTGACGATCGGGATTCTCGACATCGCCAAATCGCGCGGCGACGTGTTTCTGCATCGTCTCGGCGAGCGGCTCGGCGAACGTGGCATCGCCTACAAGCACTACGCGAAGCCGACCAACACACGGGTGGCACCCCTTCCGCTGCAGCAGCAGATCGCCACCGAAGTCAACCTTGTCATCGAAGGCCTGAGCGATTGAGGCTCGTGCATTTCGTGCTGTACGCATGACATGGCGAACCTTGAGGCGCGTGGCATTCCGACCGTAGGCGTAGCAACGACCGAGTTCATTCAGGGGGCCGAAGCGCAAGCCAAGTCGCTCGGCACCGACCCGGCGCTGGTGTTCATCCCGCATCCGGTGCAGGACCGCACCGATGAGGAATTACGAGCGCTGGCCGACGAGCATTTCGAGGCGATACTGAAGCTGCTGGTGAAAGAGTAGGAGGGCGTTGCCCCACACGCACCTGTTCCAGGTTGTTCACGTGGAAAATGGCGTAATTGCTAGAATGATAGCTCTCCGACTGAGGGTCCTGCATTTCCTGTACGCATGACATGGCGGATCTCGAAGGACGCGGCATTCCGGCGGTCGGCGTCGCCACCACCGAGTTCATCGAAGGTGCCGCCGCACAGGCCAAATCGCTCGGTATCGACCCGGCCCTGGTGTTTATTCCCCACCCGGTCCAGGACCGCACCGACGACGAGCTCAAGAAACTCGCCGACGACCATCTGGAGCTGATCCTGGCGATGCTGGTCAAGGGCTGACTCATCAGGAAGACGCCGATCCGGCCGCGGCACCCTCACCCGCAGTGCGGAAGAGGGGGGACCCAGCCCCACGGGCTAGTGGGTGAGGGCAAACGTCACGCCCGGATTGACCTGGATCATTCACCGGCCCGGCCGGATCGGCTAAATTTCCGATCCGAATGAGCGTCTCAACCTGGGCTCGCCAGCTCGGCGCTGTCGCGGCGGATGAATTGCCGGGCAGCGTCTTTCGCTATGTGCTGGCGACCAGCGGGCCGCATCAGCTCCTGCTCTTGGCGCTGACCGTCAGCGTCTTTCTCCTCGAAATCGTGCCGCTCGAGCTGCAACGCCGGATCGTCAACGACCTCGTCAAGGACCGCCCTTATCGCTGGGTGATCACCCTGTGCGCGGTCTATGCCGGGGTCGTGCTCGTGCAAGGGGGAACCAAGCTCGTCCTCAACGTCTATCGCGCCTGGGTCGGCGAGCGCGCCATACGGGACCTGCGCCACCGGATCCACAGCGTCATCGACGCGCCGCTCACGTCTTCACCGGCGGCCGAGGCGCAAGGGATCGCGGTCTCGATGATCGTCGCGGAAGTCGAGCCGATCGGCGGGTTCGTCGGCGAGAGCGTATCCGAGCCTCTGCTGCAGGGCGGCATCCTGGCCTCGGTGCTCGCCTATCTGATCCATATCGACCCGTGGATGGCGCTCGGCGCATTCGCCCTCTTCGTCCCTCAGTTCTTCTTTGTTCCGCTGATGCAGGCGGCCGTGAACTGGCGCGCTGGAGCCCGCATCCGGATATTGCGCCAGCTGGGTATCGGCGTGATCGATCAGACGAATGGACACTTCCGCGCCGACGATCAGCGGATCGACCGGGTCTTTTCCCTCGACATGGGGATCTTTCGACTCAAGTTTACGATGAACTTCTTGATGAATCTGTGCAGCCATCTGCAGATCGTGTCCGCTCTGCTGATCGGCGGATGGTGGGTCCACACCGACCGGCTCGAGATCGGCGGCGTTGTCGCATTTATCTCCGGGATCAGCCGGCTGAACGACCCGTGGGGCGATCTGGTCAACTACTTTCGCGATCTCACCGTCACTCAGGTCAAATATCGCTTGTTGGCGAATGCGGTTAACGAACTGGCCCGCGACCGCGCCGATGTTCCCCAAACCGCGGTTCGTCAAGCCGCTCGAGACGCGATGGAGCCGGCGCTACCCAAATAGCGGCGGCAGACGACCGGAGTGCGCTATGATTGTCGGGAGGCTCGCGAACTGGAGCTGAGGAGGGCAGAAAAAGGGGTCAGAGTGAAATATCGCAGGCAGGTGCGGTCGGGTTGAGCAAGTATCGAGATTCTGACGTGATATTCATTCAAGTTCGATGTCAACCCGAAGGAGGAGTGATCGGGGATCGATGCTGACCTATGCGACCGAGTATTGCGTGATTTTTGTGTTGCTTCTGGTTGCCGCCTATGTCGTTCCGGCGGGTTTGTTCCACTACTTGTGTTTCAGCCGCCGCAGTCCGGCGACCGAGGCCAGGCGGATCCAGACGCGTCGGCCTCCACCGCAGAATATCCGTCGCGAGATTCGCCAATCGGTCTCAGCGCTGCTGCTGTTCTCGGTTTATTGCCTGATCGTCTATCACGCGGCCCGGAACGGTGCGACGGCACTCTATTTCGACTTCGGAGAACACCCGTGGTGGTGGGCGGCGGCGGGGTTCGCCACCACGGTGGTTCTGCATGACATTTATTTCTACACGACCCACCGGTTGATGCACCTCGCTCCGCTGTTCAAGGCGGTACATGCCGGACACCACAGATCGATCACACCGACATCCTGGGCAATTCTGTCGTTCCAACCATTGGAAACCATTCCTCAGTTCGGTTTCTTCGCCCTGGTGATCTTCTTCGTGCCTCTACATCCCGCAACGTTGCTCGCATACCTGCTGTTCGACGGCATCGTCAACGCCGCTGGGCACAGCGGGCACGAATTCGTCTCGCAAGCCTCACAGAAGCATTGGCTGCTCAAATACCTCAACGCGGTGACCCACCACGACCTGCACCACACCCGCCTTCGCTACAATTTCGGGCAATATTTCAACATTTGGGACCGCCTCTTCGGCACCTTCTTGGACCGCCCGGTAGCGTGATCGGCCGAGAACCCGGCTTACGCACCTTGCCGCCGTGTTTTGCCGGTTAAAAGAAATCCTTCCGCCGATCGCCCGGTTGCGGGCGGCGCCGGCCCCACCGGGGGACGCTGCGCGATGGCTGTTGCCGAGGAAGACCAAAACGAGCGACCTTGGTCGCGAAACCCCGCCAGGAATATGGGGAATGTCGACAAAATCGGCTGTAACGATCGCTGGCGCAGCATGATTTCGATCATCATCCCGACCTTGAACGAGGCGAAGATCATCGAATCGACGCTGCGAACGCTGGCAGCGACACTCACCCTGCCGCATGAGGTGATCGTCTCGGACGGGGGCAGTTCCGACCGGACGGTCGAATTGGCGGCCCGATATGCGAATACCGTCGTCGTATTTTCGGGCACAGGCCGTCAGACGATTGGCGAAGGGCGTAACGACGGCGCCAAGGCTGCCGCCGGCGATTTTCTCGTCTTTCTCGATGCTGACTGCATTATCCCAGAGCCGGACCGGTTCTTTGCGCAGGCGCTCGCGCATTTTGAGAGAGACCCGGGGTTGGTCGGGCTGACCGCGTACCTGCGCGTGTTTCCGGCCGACGAGACGCTAGGCGACAAGCTCGTCTCGGGCATCGCCAACCTTGGCCTGCGGGTCGCCAATAACATATTGAAACGGGGGGCTTCCTTCGGCGAATTTCAGATGATCCGGCGGGACGCGTTCGCCCGCCTGGGCGGGTTCCGTGCGGATCTGATCGCATTCGAAGACGCCGACATGTTTCGCCGTCTTTCGCGGATCGGCCGAACGATGATCACTCCGGAACTTCGTGTGCTGCACAGCGGTCGACGCGGCCATCAGGTCGGGTACCCGCAATTGCTCGCGACGTGGCTCGTCAACCTGGTCTTCATCGCGGTCCGCAACCGGACGTTCACCAAAGAATGGAGGCCGATTCGCTAAATCGGCCTGGCGCGTGCGGCATGATTTCTCCTGAAGCGGCAGGTGCCTGCGCCAGAGACCCGAGCGCATCGACCGGTCGCCCGACTGTCTGAGGTCCGAGGGGCTGGCCGGTGGATGGATAAGGTGCACACGCAGCGACCGCCGAGGACCATCGTGCTCCGACATGGATTCGAGTGAGAGCCCGACCTATGGCGAGTAGGAAGGCAGCGCCTACAACGGGCATTTCGGCTGCACCTGCTATCACCCGCTGTTCGTGTTGAACCAGCTCGGCGATGTGGAACGGTGCGCGCTGCGTTCAGGCAACGTGCACAGCGCCGACGGTTGGCGCGCGGTGCTGGCGCCGGCCGAGACACGGTGAAGCGTCTCTCTTTTCGGGCGACGCTGCCTTCGCCAACCCTGAGATATACGAGTTCCTCGAAGGCGAGCGGGTGGGCTATGCGATCCGGCTGCCGGCCAACCGGGTCTTGCAGGACAAGATCGGATATTTGCTCAAGCGCCCGGTCGGGCGACCGCCGCACGAGGTGCGCCGCTACTACGCCAGCTTCAGCTATCAGGCACAGAGCTGGAACAAAAGCCGCCGGGTGGTAGCCAAGAGCCTGCCCTCGCGAAGGCGGGGGTCGAGTGGCACCCAAGCGAACTGTATCCACGTGTCGGCTTTATCGTGACCAACTTGGCGCGGCCAGCGGAGCGCGTGGTTGCCTTCTACAACCAGCGCGGCACGGCTGAACAATGGATCAAGGAACGCAAGGGCGCGATCAAATGGACGCGGCTATCCTGCCGAACCTTCGCCGCCAATACCGTCCGCCTCCAGCTGGAAAAAGGCTAGGGCATAGCCGCTTTCGGCAGCCACACGGTACAGCCGCAGAGCCTCGGCATCATCCTTGGCGACACCGGCACCGAGTTCGTATTGCCGACCGAGGTCATTCTGGGCGATCGGATAACCCTGCTCCGCCGCGGCGCGAATGAATGCCACCGCCTCTTTCCCTTTATCCGCGATAGAGAGCCCGGGCGAGCTGATAACGAAACCGCGGCTCGTCTGGTGCTGCCTCGACGGCGGCCCGGCACGCCGGAACAGCCCTATCGGCATCGATAGCATCTAAAAGCACCCCGGGCGCGCGTTTGCGCGGATCGAATAGGTCCCCGGCCAGCCGGTCGCATATCGCGCCGGGATCGTCAGCGATCACGGATTTCTGGTCGGTCGCAGGATCGGCTTCGGTTAGGTACAATGATTCTTTTTTCTCTCGGGACAAGGCGCGTAGAGCGCTGATCTCGGCGTAAGCGACCGTGTCCGCGGTCAGCAATGGCCACACCTCCCATAGCCGGGCGGTGTTGTCATTGGAGACGGTCACGACCCGCGCTCCATCCGGGCTGAACGCGGCGCTCGTGACCCCACTCGTGTGCCCCTGCAGCACGGTGAGCGAGGCACCCGTCGCCGCATCCCACAGACGGGCTGTCCGATCGTCGGAGGCGGTCACGACCCGCGCCCGGTCCGGGCTGAACGCGGCGCTCCAAACGGAGCCCGTGTGTCCCCGCAGCACGGCGAGCGAGGCGCCCGTCGCCGCATCCCACAGCCGCGGTTGTCACCCGAGGCGGTCACGACTCGCGCCCCGTCGGGGCTGAACACGGCGCTCCTGACCAAGGGCGTGTGCCCCTGCAGCACGGCGATAGAGGCACCCGTCGCCGCATCCCACAGCCGCGCGGTGTTGTCACTGGAAACGGTCAGGACCCGCGTCCCGTCGGGGCTGAACTCGGCGCTCATGACCCCGTCCGTGTGCCCTTGCAGCAGCATGCGCTGTCGTTCCGGGGAACGCGCATCTGTCAGCACAGAAACAGCAGGAACCCAGACCGGCCTATCCGGCGCGCTCATACTCGCAGGCAAGGCAGCCAGGGCTACCAGCTCCGCCGTCTGCCAATCCTCGTCGCGGAGCGCCTCCCGGGCTTTCTCGGTCAGGAAGCGTAACTGGTACAGCTGCCCTTCGGCAAGACGTTCGGCGAGCCTTCTGGCAGCGGCCGCGCGCATCTCGGCGGCTTCCCGTGCGAGGCGGTCCCGTCGCTCGCGACTCTCGTCGAGAAAGCGCATCGTCAGAGCGAAATCGCCGCCATAGCGCTCGGCCCAGGCGGCTGTCGGGTGCTCGCGCTCGCGCCAGGCGAGTGCGAAGTCGAGATCGATGTCGTCGAGAAACGCCGCGCTTCCGGCATCCCAACGTACCGCCCGGTCTCGGATCTCGCGGTATTGGCTAGCCGAGGCGGCTTCGGCGCGGACCCAGTCCCTCAACTTCTGCCATTGCCGAATCAAGCTTTCATGGCTGAGGAACGTGTCCGGAGCCAGCAGCCGGTCCGGCGCCGCCATCAACAGGCTGCGGCCTGGCGCCCGAAAGGGGTCGGCGATCGCCGCGATTTCGTCGAGCGGTCTGCCCATGACTTCGACGACCTCCGCGACCTCGGCGAGGCGGCGCACGGCACTCTCGCCTTCGCCCTCGGTCAGCAGGCAGAACAGGCGGCGCGCGATATCGCCGCGTTCGGGCATGTCGCGAGTGACTCCGGCGAGGATCTCGTCGGCGTGGCGGGAGAGGCTGACCTTGATACCGCCTTCCGCGTTGTAGTCGTCGAGGCGCAATTGGGGGGCATTCGGAGCACGCGCTCGCGCCAGCTCCCATAGCCGCATCAGCGCGTGCTGCATCAGCGGCAGCTGATCCGGGTCGGTGCCCATATCGTCGATCAGCCGCGCGACGAGGCCGGGCTCGACGGTGCCGCCGAACACCCGGGCCGGACCTTCGACGGCCGCGGCGATCTGCTCGCGGCCGAGGCGTGGGCACAAATAGATGGCCTCGGTGACGGCCTCGGCGAGTCCCTCGAACTGGGCGCACTCGCCTAGAAAATCCGAGCGTACCGTCAACACGACGTAGACCGGCACGTCGCGCTGCCGCCGGCTGGCCAGCAATAGCGCGACCAGCGCATCGACCTCCTCGCGCGCCGCCAGACCGCGGTAGCGGAACAATTCCTCGAACTGGTCGACCACGACCAGCAGATTGCCGCCGCCCGGGAGCCCGCGTTCGCGCCACTCGGCGAGCCGCGACATCGGCACGCGCTCGGCGGCGCAGGTATCGGCCTTGTCGGCGCACTTGTCGCCGAGCGCGACGGCCCGCGCGGCCGCCAATTCCGCCATCGGTGGTCGCCGGGGCGGAAGATGGCGAACCGCCAGGTCGGCCCGGCCTCGGCCAACAGGCCGATTTCGAGGGCTTCGAGCAGGCCGGCGCGCACCAATGACGATTTGCCCGAGCCGGAGGCGCCGGTCACCGCCTGCAGGCGGTAACCGGCCAGCCGCTCGACCATCGCGTCGATGTGTGTCTCGCGCCCGAAGAAGACATCGGCGTCGTCGCGCTCGAACGAACGCAGGCCGGGGTAGGGGGAGTGCGCCAATCGCGTCCCGGCTGTCAGAGCCGCAGGCAGTCGGAGAGGCGCTGCAGCGCCTCCGGCTTGATGCCGGCGGCGGCGATCATCACCGTCTCTAGCCCGTGCACGCCGAGCGTCGGGCGGTGCGCCGCCGAGAGGTCAATCACCGGGATCGGCGGCAGCGGGCGGGAGCGGCGCGGCGTCAGCTTGTGCACGAGCCGCAATTGGGTGCGCGCCCAGCTGGCGTTCTCGGCGCACACCATGACCATGGCGTCGCAATAGATCAGGTTCTGTTCGAGATCCTCGCGCACCTCGTCGGGCGGACCGTCGAACAATGGCTCGACCCAGATCGCGCGGTCGCCGATGCGGCTGCGGATTTCATCGGCAGCACCGTGGTGGCGCGGTTCTGCGTTGAGAAAGACCAACGGCCGGGTCGCGCCACCAGCGGGCGCCGCATCGCCGCTCTGTCTTGCCGTCGCGCCGCAGGCGTGCCGGTAAGCGGAGCCGACGCATCGCGCTCGGCCCGCGGCAGCTTTCCTCCCATGGCCTTGAGCTGGGCGTAGAGGTCGTCGGCCAGATTGCGGACGCGCCTGGAATATTTCACCTCGTCCTGTGGCGACATCGGAAACGCCAGCACTTGCAATCCTGTGAGATGGTCGCGGTCCCAGAAGCGGTAGCGGTCGGGGTGGCCCTCCAATTCCGCCAGGGGCTCGGCATCGGCGTCGAGCGGGTCCTTGTCGACGACGAAGATCCGGTTCTTCAGCTGTTCCTTGAAATGCCGGGCGAACAGCCGCGTTTCATCCTGGCACCAGGCCGAGGCGAGATAGCCCGGCGAGCGCACCGCGACCAGCGTGGCCGAGCGCTTGAGCTTGGTGGCAATCTCGTCGGTCAGATGGTAATTGCCGCGCAAATCCTTCTGGTCGAACCAGATGTGAAAGGCTTCGAGCCGGGCGATCTTCTGCGCCAGTGCGTCGGTCAGATGCCGCACCAGCATCGCCACCCAGCCGGAACCCGGCTCGGTCACGAACTGTGGCTGGACGTTCGGCGGCAAATCGTTGACGTGCGTGTAGGAGATAAAAACGTCCTGCTCGAATCCTGGGACGAACGCCATGCGCGGACTGTCAACGCGAATAATTCGGAGCCTTATTCCGTAATGATGCACTGAACAAAGGCCGAAACCAAAGGGTTTTAAGTGTGCAGTTCATTACATCTCAGCTAAAGCGGCCGGCGGCAAAGGAAGCGATGTCGATCGACGGCAGACGGCCGGCGACGAGGTCGGCGACCACTTTGCCGGTCATCGGTGCGGCGGTCATGCCGGCATGGCCGTGGCCGAAGGCGTAGACGACGTCAGGCGTGGTACGCGAGGGACCAAGAACCGGCAGCGAGTCGGGCAGGCTCGGGCGATGGCCCATCCACACCGAGATGCGCTCTTCAGGGTGGGAGGCGGCGAGGCCGGGCAACATCTTGCGGCCCTGCGCCAGCAGGATATGGGCGCGCCGCCAATCGGGCGGTGCGGCGAGACCCGCGAGCTCGACGGTGCCGGCAAAGCGCAATCCTGTGGCCATCGGGGTCGCGACAACTTGCCGTCGGCATCGGCGGTTGGGATGCGCGGCATCACCTCCGGATCTGCGATCATCAGGTGGTAGCCGCGCTCGGTCTCGAGCGTCGCCGACCGAGGCGGCGAGCGGCTTCGAATAGGCGCCGGCGCAGACGATTGCGGCATCGGCCGCGTGATCATCGCTGTCGATTTGGGTCGCGGCGAGCCGGCGGCCATCGAGGCGAAACCCATGGGCCCGCGCGTGAACAATCTCGCCGCTCGAGCACAGAAAGTGCTCGAGCAGCCGTGCGACGAGCTTCAGCGGGTTCGAGGTGTGTCCGTTCTCGCGCACCAGCACGCCGCGGACATAGTCGCGCGACAAAGCCGGTTCGAGCTGGCGCAGTTCGTCAGCGTCGAATTCGTCGATCTCGACCCCATTTTCGGGTCGCAACTCCCAGGCGAAATGATCCTTTCCCAGGCTGTCCGCGGAGCGATAGACATAGAGATGGCCGAGGCGGTGCACGAGATCCTCGGCGCCGGCAGCGCTGATCAGCGGCTGCTAGGCTTCGAGGGTCGAACCGACGAGGGGGCGTGGGCTTGGGCGTGCACCTTCTCGGGCGGGCCGACGCCACCAGATGGAAATGACGGGGGACCGCGGGGGTTACGATCCCTTCGGGCGCCAGGCGGCGGCTTCGCGGGCTATTCGAACGGCAATCTCCGGCGGCAGCGCGCGGGCAAGCCAGCCGCGCCGGGTACGCGCGTTTGCCGCATCTGGCTCGTCCCCCGCAGCCTCGAACAGCCGCGCCGAGATAACACGATGGAAGAGGGCCTTTTCCGGGTCCCGCGGCGGCACGTCGCCGTTGTCGTAGAGTTGGGCCAGCCGACGGTGCGAGAACGGATCGCCCGCATCGGCACCACGCTCGAACCATTGGCGCGCTTGGACAGGATCCACCCCGACCCCGATGCCCGCCCAGTAGAAGCGTCCGACATTTGAAAAGGCAGGGGCATAGCCGCCTTGGGCGGCCTGACGGTACAGCCTCAGAGCCGCAGCCTCGTCCTTGGCGAGACCGTTGCCGTTTTCATATCGAGAACCGAGATCATTCTGAGCGGCAGGATAGTCCTTCTCGGCAGCAGCGCGGATAAGCGCCGTTGCCTCATCCCGTTTGTCGGCGCGATAGAGGGCTCGCGCGAGTTGATAGCTAAGGCGCGGCTCGTCGGGCGCTGCCTCGACGGCGGCTTGGCACGCCGGAACAGCCCTCTCGGCATCGATGGCTTCGAAAAGGACCCCGGGCGCGCGTTTGCGCGGATCGAAAGCGTCACCGGCCAGCCGGTCGCACATCGCGCCCGGATCATCAGCGGTCGCGGTCGCGTCCGGAGCATCGGCTTCGGCCAGGAACAATGACGCTTGTTCCTCTCGGGACAAGGCGCGCACAGCGCTGATCTCGGCATAAGCGACCGTGTCCACGGTCAGCAATGGCCATACCGCCCACAGCCGCGCGGTGTTGTCGTCGGGGGAGGCGGTCACGATCCACGATCCGTTTGGGCTAAACGCGGCGCTCCTGACCTGGCCCGTGTGTCCCTGCAGCACGGCGAGCGCGGCGCCCGTCGCCGCATCCCACAGCCGCGCGGTGTTGTCACCGGAGGTGGTCACGACCCGCGCCCCGTCGGGGCTGAACGCAGTCCAGTAAACGGAGCCGGTGTGCCCCTGCAGCGCGGCGAGCGAAGCGCCCGTCGCCGCATCCCACAGCCGCGCGGTGTTGTCACCGGAGGCGGTCACGACCCGCCCCATCGGGGCTGAACGTAGCCCAATAAACCGCGCGCGTGCGCCCTTGCAGCACGGCGAGCGCGGCGCCCGTCGCCGCATCCCATAGACGGGCAGTCCGATCGTCGGAGGCGGTCACGACCCGCGCCCCGTCTGGGCTGAACGCGGCGCTCCAAACGGAGCGTGTGTGTGCCTGCAGCACGGCGAGCAAGTCACCCGTCGCCGCATCCCAAAGCCGCGCGGTTGTGTCGTCGGAGGCGGTCACGGCCCGCACCCGGTCCGGGCTGAACGCGGCGCTCCAGACCGAGCCCGTGTGCCCTTGCAGCACGGCGAGCGCGGCGCCTGTAACCGCATCCCACAGCCGCGCGGTGTTGTCGTCGGAGGCGGTCGCGACCCGCGCCCCGTCCCGGCTGAACGCGGCGCTCCAAACGGAGCGCCTGTGTGCCTGAAGCACGGCGAACAAGGAACCCGTCCACACATCCCACAGCCGCGCGGTGTTGTCACTGGAGGCGGTTACGACCCGCGTCCCGTCGGGGCTGAACTCGGCGCTCATGACCCCGCCCGTGTGCCCTTGCAGCAGCATGCGCTGTCGTTCCCGGGAACGGGCGTCTGTCAGCACAGAAACAGCAGGAAACCAGACAGGCCTGTCCGGTGCGCTCATACTCGCAGGCAAGGCAGCCAGGGCTACCAGCTCCGCCATCTGCGAATCCTCGTCGCGGAGCGCCTCTCGGGCCTTCTCGGTAAGGAAGCGTGACTCGTGGAGCTGTGCCCTTCTGACAGCGGCCGCGTGCTCCTCGTCGAGGCGGTCCCGCCGCTCGCGGCTCTCGTCGAGGAAGCGCATCGTCAGAGCAAAATTACCGCTATAGCGCGCGGCCCAGGGGGGCTGTCGGCTGCTCGCGCTCGCGCCAGGCGAGCGCGAAGTCGAGATCGACACCGTCCAGGAACGCCGCGCTTCCAGAATCCCAGCGCCGCGACCGGCGTTCGATCTCGCGGTATTGCTCGGCCGAGCCGGCCTCGGCGCGGACCCAGTCCCGAAGCGCCTGCCACTGCCGGATCAGACTCTCATGGCTGATGTCGAGGACTGTGTCTGGGGCCAGTGGCCGTTCCGGCGCCGGCATCAATAGGCTGCGGCCCGGAGCGCGGAACGGGTCGGCGGCCGCTGCGATTTCGTCGAGGGGTTTGCTGGTGACTTCGATGACCTCTTTGACCTCGGCGAGGCGGCGCACGGCACTCTCGCCTTCGCCCTCGGTCAGCAGGCAGAACAGGCGGCGCGCGGTGTCGGCGCGCTCAGGTATCTCGTGTGTGACCTCGGCGAGGATCTCGTCGGCGTGACGGGAGAGGCTGCCTTTGATGCCACCTTCGCCGTCGTAGTCTTCAAGGCGCAACTCCGGGGCATTCGGGTCGCGCGCTCGCGCTTGCTCCCACAGGCGCATCAGCGCGTGCTGCATCAACGGCAGCTGATCCGGGTCGGTCCCCATGTCGTTGACGATATGCGCAACGAGACGCGACTCGACCTTGCCGCCAAACACCTCGGCCGGTCCCTCGATCGCCGAGCGGATTTGGTCGCGCGAGAGGCGCGGGCACAGATATTGGGCGTCGGTGACCGCTTCCGCCAATCCGTCGAAATCGGCGCAGCGGCCGAGAAAGTCCGAGCGCATGGTCAGCACGACATAGATCGGAACCGCGCCCTGCCATGCGCTTGCGAGCAGCAACGTGACAAACGCCTCGGCCTCTTCGCGGCCGGCGAGGCTCCGATACCGGAACAGCTCCTCGAACTGATCGATCAGGACCAGCAGGTTGCCGCCGTCGGGTATCGGCCGTGCACGAAGCTCTTCGATCAGCGACAGCGGGCCGCGTTCAAGCGCGGCGCGCCGCAGCGCGACATCATCAGGAGTGCGCGCGGCGCCGAGCGCCTCGAGCAATGCCGCGGCAAGCTCGGTCATCGGATGGCCGCCGGGGCGCAAGGTCGCGAAGTGCCACACAGGTCCGGCCTTTGCCAGCAGACCGGTTTCAAGCGCTTCAAGCAGACCGGCGCGCACCAGCGAGGACTTGCCACACCCCGAGCCTCCGGTCACCGTAAGCAGACGGTGCCGCGCGAGGCGGTCGACCATCGCGTCGACCTGCCTCTCGCGGCCAAAGAAGACATCGGCTTCGTAGCGTTCGAACGGCCGCAAACCCGGGTAGGGGAGGAGCGCCCTGGTCGGCGGCGGCGTCAAAGTCTGAGTGCCTCCGAGAGCCGAGCCAACACCTCAAGCCCGATTCCGTCGCGGGCGTCAATGCGGACTACCTCCGGCACATAAACGCCGAGTTCGGGCTTCGGCTCGGCCGGTACATCGATCACCGGAATCGCACGCACCGGACACTTGCGGCGCGGCGTCTGCTTGACAAAGGCGCGCAACTGCGCGCGCGCCCACCCGGCGTTGTCAGCGTAGATCATGACCATCGCGTCGCAGTCGATCAGGTTCTGCTCGAGATCCCTCCTCACCTCCAACGCCGAGCCAACGCGAAGCGGTTCGGCCCACGCCGCGCGATCGCCGATTCCTGCGCGGATCTGCGCCCCTATCGTGTCATGCCGCGGCTCGGTGTTGAGGAAGACGAACGGGCGACCGCCGTTTGGGAGGGGCGGCGGTGTCACAGGCGGAGGCGCCAGTGCCTCCACGATCGCGCGTTTAAAACTTTCGAGCGAGGTCGATTGAACCGTTTCGAGCTCCAAAAGCTCGCGATGGCGCAGGCATTCAATGCCGGCGACGTCGAGCCCGGGGCTGCGCCATTGCAGGACACGCGCCCCGCGCCCCCCGCGCGCGATCGAGCTGTAGCCAGTCATATCCCTCGGGCACGTCGGACGGCCTTTTTCCCGGCATCGGCCCAAGCAACTGCACAAACACGCGGCTGCGTGCGAAATCGGCATCCAGCGCCCGCTCGAATTGGCCGCGCGAGCGGCAAACTCCCCTCCGGCAATACCACGACGCCCTGCTGCTCAAGGTATCGTCGGACTTCATCTCGACGGAGCTCGAGGTCCTCGGTCACTTCGGCGAGGAACGCCACGCTCGCGCCGTTGCTCCCATCCGCGCCTCTGCCCGTCAGCGGCCGCCCCGCCGGCTGCTGGAGCAGCGGGGCGCCGGCCATGGCCCTGAGCCTGCGATGAATGTCGCGCGCCAAATCATCGACCTGCCGAAAATATTGTATTTCCCCTTGTTGGGGCATTGGCATGGCGAAGGTGCGCGGCTGTTTGTCTACATCGACAAACCAAAACCGATAGCCCCGAAGGCCCTTTAGCCCCTGCGGCACCGTGACAGCGTCATCGAGCCGCGCCTTTTCGAGGACAAAAACGCGGCCGGTGAGATCACCGGCAAAATGTTGCGTGAACAGACGCGCTTCGTCCCGGCACCACGCCGAAGCGAGGTAGCCTGGAGACAGGATCGCGATGAAGTCGCCGCGCGTTGGAGCTCGGCCGCGATCTCCGGAGTGAGGGCGTCGTTCCCGCGCAGGTTGTAATTGTCTTTCCAAACCCTGAACCCCTCGGCGCACCCAACCTGTTGCGCCAGAAAATTCTCCAGATGCCGAACGAGCCTCGTCACCCATCCGGCCGCTTGGTCGGGGTCCGCCCCGCCAAAGAACGGCACGTCATCGACGTGCGCGTACGAGATAAAAACGTCCTGCTCGTATCCGGGTACGAACGCCATGCGCAGACCGGCGGCGCGTATGATCCCGCCGTCGAGGCGAAACCCGTGGGCCCGCGCGTGAACGAGCTCGCCGCCTGAGCGCAGAAAGTGCTCGAGCAGCCGTTCGACGAGCTTCAGCGGGTTGGAGGTGTGTCCGTTCTCGCGCACGAGCACGCCGCGGACATAGTCTCGCGACAAAGCCGGTTCGAGCTGGCGCAGTTCGTCAGCGTCGAATTCGTCGATCTCGACCCCATTTTCGCGTCGCAACTCCCACGCGAAATGATCCTTTCCCAGGCTTTTGCGCGGAGCGATAGACATAGAGATGGCCGAGGCGGTGGACGAGATCCTCGGCGCCGGCGGCGGTGATCAGCTGCTGCAAGGCTTCGAGAGTCGGACCGACGAGGGGGCGCAGTGCATGGGCCTCGGCGTGCACCTTCTCCTGGGTGCCGGCGCGCATGAACCGGACGAGCCAAGGAGCGATCGCCGGAAGGTAGTTCCACGCAGTGACAATGGCCCAACCGGGTCCAGGAGCCAGCGCGGCACGTTCCGGATCACCCCGGGCATCGACATCGGCGTCACCGAAGAGCCGTTGAAACAGCCGGCATTGCCAAACGAGGCGCCGTGACCGGGCTCTGCGGCCTCGACCAAAAAGACGCTGTGGCCGTCGCGCTGCAGCCAGCTCGCCGTACAGACCCCGACCATCCCGGCCCCGATCACGCCGACCCGCTTTGACCCATTCATCGGCATCGCCTCGCTCCCGATTTCCGAAGAGAGGATGCTACTTTAGACTGGGCATATCGCTTGCACCCAACGAACTGCGCTGCGCCAAGGCGAGCGGGAACGGGGATCGGAATGACCAAGTGGCGAACACAAATTGCGGCCGGCTGCCTGATCGCGGCGACCGTGATCCCATGGATAGAAGGCGCCTCGGCCCAGACGCTGCGCATCGGGCTCGCCGACGATCCCGACATTCTCGACCCGACGCTCGGGCGAACCTATGTCGGCCGCATCGTCTTTGCGGCGCTCTGCGACAAGCTCGTCGATATCGGCCCCGAATTGGAGATCGTGCCGCAGCTCGCGACTGAATGGCAGTGGACGGACGGCAATAAAGGTCTCGTTCTCAAGCTGCGCTCGGGCGTCAAGTTCCAGGATGGCGAGCCCTTCGACGCCGACGCGGTCAAGTTCAATATCGAGCGCCATTTGACGATGTCCGGCTCGAACCGCAAGGGCGAGATCAGCGCGGTCACTGGTGCCGACATCGTGGATGACCATACCGTCAAGTTGGTGCTGTCGGCCCCTTATGCACCGCTGTTGGCGCAACTCACCGACCGGGCGGGAATGATGGTGTCGCCGAAGGCGGCCCGAGCGGCGGGAGAGAGTTTTGGCTCCCACCCGGTTTGCGCCGGCCCGTTCAAATTTGTCGAGCGGGTGGCGCAGGACCGCATCGTGCTCGAACGCTTTGCCGATTATTGGGACAGCGCCAAGATAAAGCTCGAGCGTATCACCTATTTGCCAATCCCGGACTCGACGGTGCGGCTCGCCAATCTACGATCGGGCGGACTCGACCTGATTGAGCGTGTCGCCGCGGCGGACCTTGATACCGTGCGCAAGGACACGCGCCTCAAGCTCGCGACGATTACCGGGCTCGGATATACAGGGATCACGATCAATCTCGCCAATGGCGAGCGTTCCAAGACCCCCTTGGGTCAGGACCCACGCGTGCGCCGAGCACTTGAGCTGTCGATCGACCGCGAGGCCCTGAACCAGGTCGTGTTCAATGGCGAGTTCCAGCCGGGAAACCAATGGCTTCCACCGGAAAACGCGTATTACGTCAAGGAGCTGCCGATCCCGGCGCGGGATGTCGCCCAGGCCAAGGCGCTGCTCGCAGCCGCGGGTACGTCCGACCCGACTGTGAGCTTGATGGCTCCGACGACCCCCGAGGTTCAACAGGCCGCACAGGTCATCCAGGCGATGGCGAAAGAAAGCGGATTCGACATCCGCATCCAAGCGACAGAATTCGCATCATCGTTGCAGCTTTCTGCAAACGGCGATTTCGAAGCCTACCTGATCGGTTGGAGCGGCCGAACCGATCCCGACGGCAATATCTACAACTTCGTTTCATGCAAGGCGCCCCCGGCACTTAATGCGGGGCGTTACTGCAACCAGGATGTCGATCACGAGCTCGACGCCGCCCGGCAGGTCGAAGCGCGGGCGGATCGCTTGGCGCATTACCGTAGGGTCGCCGAGCGTACCCTGGAGGACCGGCCGCTCATCTATCTCTATCACGCCAAATTGCTGTATGCCCACACCGCGAAATTGGCGGGGTTCACCCCCTACCCCGATGGTTTGATCCGCCCGCAAGGGCTGCGGCTGGAGTGAACAATGCACCCCTCTACTGGGCCGACACTGGAATACACACCAACGGGGAGCAACCGAAATGATCCAAAAGCAGACATTGATCGCGGCTTTCCTTTTCGGATCGGCTGTGTTCTCCGGCACAGGCGCGGCGCAGACCTTGCGCATCGGGCTCGCCGACGACCCGGACACTCTCGACCCAACGCAAAGCCGCACCTTCGTGAGCGCCGTCGTCCGTGCCGCGCTCTGCGACAGGTTATTCGACATCGGCCTGGAACTGGAGATCGTGCCGCAGCTCGCGACGGAGTGGCAATGGGCTGACGACAAGAAGGGGCTCGTCATCAAGCTTCGCCCCGGCGTTAGATTCCATGACGGCGAGCCGTTCGATGCGGCAGCGGTCAAATACAACATCGAACGCCATCTGAATATGCCGGGTTCGACCCGAAGGAACGACATCAAGGCGATTACCGGTGTCGAGGTGATTGGCGACCAAACCGCCAAGCTCGTGCTATCAACGCCTTTCGCCCCGTTGCTCGCCCAACTCGCGGGACCCGCTGGAACGATGGTATCGCCCAAGACGGCGCAGGCGGCTGGCGAAAATTTCGGCTCCCACCCGGTTTGCGCCGGACCGTACAAATTCGTCGAGCGCGTTGCCCAGGACCGTATTGTGCTCGAGCGCTTCACCGATTACTGGGACAAGGACAAGATCAAACTCGACCGCATCGTCTATCTGCCGATACCGGACACGACTGTGCGGCTCGCTAATTTGCAGTCGGGCGGGCTCGACCTGGCTCAAGTTGCCGCGACCGATCTCGACACCGTGCGCAAGGACCCGCGTCTGAAGTTCACCGCAGTCGAGGGGATCGGCTATTCGGGGATCACCATAAATGTTGCCAATGGAGTTCGAGCGAAGACGCCGTTGGGTCAAGATGCGCGGGTGCGCCAGGCACTCGAGCTATCGATCGACCGCGAGGCGCTCAACCAAGTTGTGTTCAACGGCGAGTACCGCGTTGGAAACCAATGGATCTCGCCGCACAACCCCTATTATATAAAGGATCTGCCGATTCCGCCGCGGGACGTCGCCAAGGCGAAGGCTTTGCTCGCTACCACAGGTACACCTAACCAGATCGTCGCGATCACGGTGCCGAATAACCCGGTGACCTTGCAGGTGATGCAAGTCGTCCAGGCCATGGCCAAGGAGAGCGGTTTCGACATGCGTATCCAGGCGACCGAATTCGCGTCCGCACTGCAGCTTGCTGCAAAGGGCGATTTCGAAGCTTTGGCGGTCGGCTGGACCGGCCGCGTCGACCCGGACGGCAACATCTACAATCTCGTCACGTGCAACTCTCCATACAACGACGGGCATTATTGCAATCCCGAGGTCGATCATGAGCTCGATGCCGCACGCACTAACGAGGCCCGGGCCGAGCGGCTGGTCCATTACCGCAAAGTCGCCGAGCATCTCCTCCGCGATCTCCCGATCATCTATCTCTATCATCCGAAATGGCTGTACGCCTTTTCCGCCAGATTGTCCGGGTTCATCCCCTATCCCGACGGGGTGATCCGCCCGCAAGGGTTGCAGCTCGACTGAGCCCTTGTCAGCGGCAAAATGCCGAGTATATTTCCGGTAGATTGCCGCCGCGGAGCTGCACATGACCCCACCCGAGCCGATCATAGAAGCAATCTATCGGAAGTTGGGGGGGAGGCGGATCCTCGGGCGAGAGGTCGCGTCCGAGGCGGATCTCGCTCAGGTCGTGCAGGCTCGTATTCCGGAGCAAGCTGTTGCCGCGTTGCAGGGTACCAGCTTCTCAGACCGAGAGATCGAGCGATTTGTCATTCCGGCGCGCACGCGTCGCTATCGACGAGAACGCAAGGAACCGCTCACCATCGAGGAATCGGATCGATTGGTTCGCTTGGCCAGGGTCCAAGCCCTCGCCGAGGACGTTTTCGGCGATGCCGAAAAGGCCAACAAATGGCTCCGGCAGGGATTGGGGATGCTGAACGGCCAAGCACCGCTCGAATTGGCGAGGACCGAGGCCGGCGTCCGGGTCGTCGAGCAAATTCTCGGCAAAATCGACTGGGGTGCGGCGGCGTAGTGCGGCTATGGCGCCTATCGAGTGCACGGCACGCACGCGATTTCGACGGTGGATACGGTCTATTGTATAACGGGCGCTGGAATACCAGGGGGCGGCCGGTAACGTACTGCTCCACGGTGCCCTCGCTGTGCGCCCTTGAGAAGCGCGTCCACGTCGCTGATCCGGCTTTGCTGCCGGACCAAGTGATGGTCGAATACGAAGCGCCTGAAGATCTGGCGAAACACGAGATCACGCTGGACGTTTTGCCTTCCCAATGGGGCAAACGGGAAACCCGTACCCAGCGGATCGGCGACGAGTGGCTCGACGCCGGAGAGGGTATTCTACTGGTCGTGCCTTCCGTGATCGTGCCCATCGGCGCGGCACCGGATCGTAACGTCTTGATCAATCACCGGCGCGCCGACGCTGCACGGATCCGGATTGTGGATGCAATGGCGTTCACGCTCGATCCCCGGCTTTTTGCCCGATGATCACCTTCCTGCTGCGGCGGCTGGCGCTTGTCCTGCCGACCTTGTTCTTCGTCTCCGTATTGGTCTTCGGGTTGCAGCACCTGCTCCCCGGAGACCCGGCGCTTGCTATGGCTGGAGAGGACCGCGACCCGGCGGTGATCGCCTTTCTGCGCCAGAAGTACCATCTCGACGAGCCCTTCCCAGTCCGCTATCTGCTGTGGGTCAAAAGCGTGCTCGCGGGCGATCTCGGTGAATCGATCCGCATCAAGCGCCCGGTACGCGATCTCGTGCTGGAGAAATTGCCGGTCACCGCCGAGCTCGCGGCACTCGCCATCGTGATCGCATTGTCGATCGGGCTACCGATGGGGATCCTGGCGGCGGTAAAAAACGACTCGGCGATTGATTACGCCGCGACGATGACGGCGCTATGGGGCCGGTCGATCCCGAATTTCTGGCTCGGGATTCTGCTAATTCTGCTCTTCTCGGTCGAGTGGGGGCTGTTGCCGGCTTCGGGCTTCGTCAGTCCTGCCGAGAGCCTATCGCGCAACCTCGCGACCCTAATCATGCCGGCCTTTGTGCTTGGCAACGCGATCGCCGCGGTGATGATGCGCCACACCCGCAGCGCGATGCTGGAAGTGTTGAGCGCCGACTATGTCCGCACCGCTCGCGCCAAGGGCTTGAGCGAAACTCGGGTGGTGCTCCACCACGCACTGCGTAACGCGCTCATGCCGGTGATCACCCTCGGCGCGCTCGAATTCGGAGAGCTGCTGTCGGGCGCGGTGCTGACCGAGCAGGTCTTCACGATCCCCGGCTTCGGCAAGCTGGTTGTCGACGCGGTGTTCAACCGAGACTACGCGGTCGTGCAGGGAGTCGTGCTATGCACGGCGCTCGCCTTCATCCTGCTCAATCTTTTTGCCGATTTCGCTTATGCGCTGGTCAATCCGAGGTTGCGCGGATGACCGCCGGCATCCTCGACAGCGCGTCCGCGGATGCGGGTGCACGGCCGTGGCGGCTTGCGTTGCGTCGGCTGGCGCGGCGGCGCGCAGCGCTCCTGGGGCTGGCTGTCGTGGCATTCTTTATAGCGGTCGCTGTTGCTGCACCGCTCGTCGCACCTTACGACCCGCTTGCCACGGATTGGCGAGCGGTACGCAAGCCGCCTTCCGCGCTGCATCTTTTTGGCACAGATGAACTCGGCCGCGACGTCCTCGCGCGGCTCATTTGGGGAGCTCGAGCTTCGCTGATGGCCGGCCTCCTCTCGGTGTCGATCGCGGTCGGCGTCTCGGTGCCGCTCGGGCTCGTCTCCGGTTACCTCGGCGGAGCCGTCGATGGTCTGCTGATGCGTATGATCGACGCGATGCTGGCGATCCCGTTCTTGATCCTGGCGATCGCCCTCGCCGCCTTCCTCGGACCGAACCTGACGAACGCGATGATCGCGATCGGGGTTGCTCAGACGCCGATTTTCACGCGCCTTACCCGCGGGCAGGTACTAGCAATCAAGCACGAGGATTACATCGAGGCGGCTCGGGCGGTCGGCAACTCACATCGCCGTATCGTGCTGCGCCACATCCTGCCCAATGTGCTGGCACCAATCTTGGTTCAGGCGACGCTCGCGATCGCGGCAGCGATTATCGCCGAGGCGGCCCTCTCTTTCCTCGGTCTCGGCCAGCAGCCGCCGGCACCGAGCTGGGGCAGCATGCTCAACACTGCCACTCACTTTATCTCACAGGCGCCGTGGATGGCGGTGTGGCCGGGCTTGGCGATCTTCAGCCTGGTGCTGTCGTTCAACCTGCTCGGCGACGGGTTGCGCGACGCGCTCGATCCGCGCAGGGGTTAACATCGTCGTGTTCGCGAGACTGTGGGACAGCGTTCTCTTCTGGCGTCGGGCGGCGGGTGTGCTCGCTACGCTATCACTGGCCCTCCTCGTCGCTGCGATAATCGCTCGCGAGCCGCCGGATTTTTCGACCATGCCGGTCATCGCTGTCGTGCGTGACGGCGAGCGGCACCCGGTCTGGGCGATCCGGCTCGCCCGCGCCGCCCACCAGATTGCTGCCGACAGCCTGCGCCCGCAACCGGTCCCGGCGGACCATGTCTACCAGCTCTGGCTGCTGGCATCCGATGCCACAACGCCACATCCGATCGGCCTATTGCCCCGATCGGAGCGCAAAGTGATCGCGGTGACACCGGAGAATGCCCGCCTGCTGGCAGGCGAAGGCGAGCTCGAGGTCACGCTTGAGCCGGTAGGCGGCTCGACCGCGCCATGGCCAAGCGGGCCCATACTGTTTCGGGCAAGCCTTGAAGGCTCTGGCTGAACGCGCGATCGCCATGCCCTTGTCGCAGAGGGGAGGGCGCCACACCTAGATAACCGGCCACCCCAGTCGCCAAAAACACCGAGGCTGGGCCCTGGACGGCACCTTGAAAACCGGACGACTCCGTCGGCCTCCCCCAAATTTCAACTGGAAGGCGAGATTTTGCTGTAGTTTTGCTGCAGGTTCCGCAGCGACGGAGCATCGGCGCAACTTTTGAGAGCGGCAGGCGGCAACCAGAGCACCCGCCGTCGGATCTGAGTATCGAACGCATCGTAGATCTGCTCGTCTAGTCGGTACAAGCTTCAGAGGTGCAACATGATGATGCCGCGCGGTTCGATCGACGAAATTTGCGTCAACACCGTTCGCACCTTGTGCATCGACGCGGTTCAGCAGGCAAAATCCGGCCATCCGGGCACACCGATGGCGATGGCGCCGGTTGTCTACACGCTGTGGCAAGATTTCCTTCGGTTCGATCCGGAGGATCCGATCTGGCCGAACCGCGACCGTTTCGTGCTGTCGTCTGGCCACGCCTCGACCTTGCTCTATTCGATGCTGCATCTGACCGGCGTCAAATCGGTCGACGAAAATTACGAGCGGCTCGGCACGCCTACGGTGTCGCTCGACGATCTGAAACATTTCCGGCAGCTCGATAGCAAATGCCCGGGTCATCCGGAATACCACCTGACCTCAGGTGTCGAGACGACGACGGGACCGCTCGGCCAGGGAATCGCCACCAGCGTTGGCATGGCGATCGCGGCAGACTGGCTGTCGCGGCACTTCAACAAACCGGGATTTACGCTGTTCGATTACGACGTGTTCGCGCTGTGCGGCGACGGCTGCATGATGGAGGGGGTGGGCAGCGAGGCCGCCTCGCTCGCCGGCCATTTGCAGCTCGGTAAT
>Ga0306922_10000678_pt1 | contig 29180 bp, 27 predicted proteins | sample sta12Cox44000082_FD_203758 | JGI IMG/M metagenome (GOLD analysis project Ga0306922, IMG submission 203758) | Lab enrichment of tropical soil microbial communities from Luquillo Experimental Forest, Puerto Rico - statoxic.12C.oxic.44.000.082 (v2)... | ecosystem: Environmental > Terrestrial >... | reverse complement strand
GGCGGTGCCTTCGCGGTCGTCTGCCAGCAGAACCACCCGCAGCAGCGTCCGTTTCGCGGGGGCCATCGTCGTCTCTTTCAGTTGCGAGGGCATCATCTCGCCCAGCCCCTTGAAGCGGCCGACGTCGACCTTGGCGTTGGCGTTGAATTCGCTCTTCAGCAGGGCGTCCTTGTGGGCGTCGTCGCGCGCATAGACGGTCTTGCTGCCGTGCGTCAGCCGATAGAGCGGCGGCACCGCGAGGTAGAGGTGACCCCCATCGATCAGGCGGGGCATCTGGCGATAAAAGAAGGTGATCAGGAGCGAAGCGATATGGGCGCCGTCGACGTCGGCGTCCGTCATGATGATGATGCGGGAATAGCGCAAATCTTCTTCGCGATAATGCGCGCCGGTGCCGCAGCCGATGGCCTGGACCAGGTCCGCAAGCTGCGCGTTGGCGGTGAGCTTGTCCTTGGTGGCGGAGGCGACATTCAGGATCTTGCCGCGCAAGGGCAGGATCGCCTGGGTCTTGCGGTCGCGCGCTTGCTTGGCACTGCCGCCGGCCGAGTCACCTTCGACGATAAAGAGTTCGGAGCCGTCGGCAGCCGTGTCGGTGCAGTCGGCGAGCTTGCCGGGAAGACGCAGCTTCTTGACAGCGGTCTTGCGCGAAATCTCCTTTTCGGCGCGGCGGCGCAGCCGCTCTTCGGCTCGCTCGACCACGAAATCCAGAAGCTTGTTGGCTTGCAGCGGATTGCCGGACAGCCAGTGGTCGAACGGGTCCTTGACCGCCTGTTCGACGATGCGCTGGGCTTCCGCGGTGGCGAGGCGGTCCTTGGTCTGGCCCTGGAATTCCGGTTCGCGCACGAATACGGACAGCATCACGGCCGCGCCAACCATCACGTCTTCGGAAGTGATGGAGGCAGCGCGCTTGCCCTGTCCGACGCGTTCGGCGTGATCCTTCAGTCCGCGCAACAGCGCGCTGCGCATGCCGGATTCGTGCGTGCCGCCGTCCTGCGTCGGAATGGTGTTGCAATACGAGGATAGAAAACCGTCGGCATCGGCGGTCCAGGCCACCGCCCATTCACAGGCGCCGTGCGCACCGACGCGTCCGGATTTTCCCGAGAAGATATCCGGATGCACCAGCGTGTCGGCGTGGATCGCAGCCGCCAGATAATCCTTCAGCCCGCCGGGAAAATGGAAGCTGGCTTCCGCCGGCACGTCCTCGACGCCCTTCAGCAACGAAGGATCGCAGCGCCAGCGAATTTCGACGCCGCCGAACAGATAGGCCTTGGAGCGCGTCATCTTGAACAGGCGCTGCGGCTTGAACGTTGCCTTGGCGCCGAAAATGTCTGAATCCGGCTTGAAACGGATTTTGGTGCCGCGGCGGTTGTTGATCTTGCCGAGATCTTCCAGCTTGCTCTTTGGATGGCCGCGCTCAAACGCCATGCGGTATAGTTTCTGGCCGCGTGCGACTTCAACCTCAAGCCGCGAGGACAACGCGTTCACCACCGACACGCCGACGCCGTGAAGTCCGCCTGAGGTCTCGTAGACCTTGGAATCGAACTTGCCGCCGGAATGCAGCGTGCACATGATGACTTCGAGCGCGGATTTCTTCGGGAATTTCGGATGCGGATCGACGGGAATGCCACGGCCGTTGTCAGTGACTGTCAAAAATCCGTCGGCGTTCAGTTCCACCTCGATGAAGGTGGCATGGCCGGCCAATGCCTCGTCCATCGAGTTGTCGATGACTTCGGCGAACAGGTGATGCAGTGCCTTTTCGTCGGTGCCGCCGATATACATGCCGGGCCGACGCCGTACCGGCTCCAATCCCTCAAGTACCTCGATGTCGCGCGCGGTATATCCGGCTTCGGCACTGGTCGAGCGCGAAGCCACCTTCAGCGGCGCGCGGCCCTTGCCGGCAGCCCCGAACAGGTCGTCCGAAGCCTTCGTTTTTGCACTGGATTTCAATGGCTTAGACATATCTTTTCACGTGTTGCGCGCGATACGGTCACAGACGAATCGGTCTGTTTGACTATGCCACGGATGAACTTAAAAAGTGACCGCAGTGCGAGAGGCCGCTCTTAAAGGTGAGCCGCCAGCGAGGTCCTGAACACGATGATGGCGAATAGCGCCATTGCGGCCACGACGATGAGCGAACCCAGAACCGGGGCGATGATGAACGAGGTGCCCTTGAGGATCACAATGGCAACACCGGCCGGAAACAGGATGCCGCCAGCGATCTGGAGCCAGCCCTGCAGTTTCGCCAGGGCGCTGTTTCCGGCCGCAGGAACGAGCTTGTAATAGAGCCCGAACACGAACAAGAGAACACCGCCGACCAGATTGAGATGCGCGTGCGCCGCCGCCAGCGCGAAGTCCTGTTGAATCCCCATCACGATTCCCGCGACCATGCCGAACAGCAGAATCACAACGCTTACGCACATCATCAACGGTCCAATCATATGCCTGATCCCTTGCTTATTGGCTGGTAATGAAAAAGCGGAGACATGGCGCAGAAATTCACGAATCCGCGCGAATACTCGCGGCGATACTGAAGCGAATGTCAAATGCGCCGCACTCATTGTGACTTGATGTCCTCGATCAGGCCAGCTTAAACAGGGGCCTTTGCCGCAGGAGGACCTTTTGGAATGGAAGATCTCACGCGCGCGCTGGCTGATTTCGTGCGCGACCATCAGGCGTGGGCTCCACCGATCGTCCTTTTGCTGGCATTCGGCGAATCGCTTGCCTTCATCTCGCTCTTGATCCCGGCGTGGGGAGCGTTGGTGGCGATTGGTGCGCTGATCGGTGTCAGCGGCATCAGTTTTTGGCCGGTCTGGATCGCCGGCAGCATCGGCGCGGCGCTGGGCGACTGGGTCTCCTATTGGTTCGGCTTCCGTTACAAGGAACAGGTCGCCCAGTTGTGGCCGCTGTCGCGTTACCCGGAAATTTTGCCACGCGGCGAGGCGTTCGTGAGAGCCTGGGGCGTGCCAAGCATTTTCGTCGGGCGATTTTTCGGGCCGCTGCGCGCCTCCGTGCCGCTTGCAGCCGGGATTTTCGAGATGCCTTATTGGCAATTTCAATTTGCCAATTTCATATCGGCATTCGTCTGGTCGGCGGCGCTGCTTTTGTTCGGCGACGTCATCGCGCAGATCGCCGAATGGCTCTGGCGCGTTGTCTGAAATCCGACAGGCTAAAACGTGCTCAGGCCAAGGCGTCCTCAGGCAAGACATCCGCAGGGCAAGACATCCTCAGGCCAAGGCTTCCATATCGATGGTTTGCGTGACTGCCATCCGGCTCTTGGCGGCGCATTCAGGATAATTTCAAGCCCGGTTGACCCGATTTCGCAGCAAGGCGTCTTGACGCCAAACGGGCATGGTCTTATAGGCCGCGCCATGATCAATGCTGCGACCTTTGTTGTCCTGGACCGCCGCCGCACCTCTGCGGTATGGGCGGATGTCTGCGTTTAAGATCAAGCCTCTGCCGCCGGATCTCCTGCCGCGGCTCTTCCTTCTTCCAAGATACGCGGTTTGATCGGGCGGCTCCTGCTGGAGCTCAATATGTACACGCCACCGATGTTCAAACCCGATCGCGCCGAGAGCCTCGCCTTTGCGGAGGCGCGCGGCTTCGGCACCGCCTGCGCCTTCGACGGCGAGAGGCCGATTGCATCACTGCTGCCGTTCTATCTCGACTATGCCAAAGATGGCACACCCAGGGCCGTCTTTCATCTCGCCCGCGGCAACCCGCTGATAAAACTTGCGGACGGAACGTTGTCCTGGCTGCTCGCAGTCAGCGGCGCGGATGCCTATGTATCGGCGGACTGGTACGTCTCGCCGGATCAGGTGCCGACCTGGCTCTACCAGGCCGTGCATTTGACCGGCCCGGTGCGAAAACTGTCCGACGACGAGCTCGCGATCCAGGTTGATAGGTTGAGTGCGAAATTCGAAAACTGGCTGGCTCCGAAGAAGCCGTGGACATCGGCCAAGATGACGGCCGGACGGTTGGAGGCGATGAAGAAGGCAATTGTAGGCTTGGTCATGACCGTTGTTGAAGTCGAGGGCAGCTTCAAGCTCAACCAGCACAAGTCCGAGGCCGACTATGCGGCCGTTGCGGCGGCTCTGGCCTCGCGTGAGGACAACGGCTCGCAACAGATCGCTGGTTTAATGCGAAACGCGCGGCCGGACGCCTTCGCGAACGACACTCTTGAAAGGAGCGCGCCATGACGCTTTCCGACACCCACCAGGCAACGACCGGGGACGCCACGACCAGGCCTTCGGTGTTCGTTGACGGCGCTTCGGGGACCACCGGGCTTGGCATTCGCGAGCGCCTGCGGTCGCAGAACGACGTCGTGGTGAAAGGCATCGCCGAGGAAAAGCGCAAGGATGCCAGTGCAAAGCGCGCGCTGATGGAGGAGGTGGATCTCGTGATCCTCTGCCTGCCCGACGATGCGGCGAAAGAGACGGTTGCGCTGATCGACGGCATGGGCGCCGCCGCTCCCAAGGTTCTCGACGCGTCGACGGCTTTTCGGGTCGCCAGCGGCTGGACCTATGGCTTTCCCGAGCTCGCGCCGGACCAGGCCGATAAGATCAGGGCAGCGCGGAAGGTCGCCAATCCCGGCTGCTACCCGACCGGCGCGGTGGCGCTGCTGCGGCCGCTCGTCGATGCCGGTCTTGTGCCGGCGGATTATCCCGTCACGGTGAACGCGGTCAGCGGCTATTCGGGCGGGGGAAAGTCGATGATCGCAAGTTTTGAGGATGGCAGCGCGCCGGCCTTTGAACTCTATGGGCTGGGTTTCGAGCACAAGCACATACCCGAGATGCAGCTCTACTCGAAGCTTTCGCGCCGGCCGCTGTTCGTGCCCTCCGTCGGCAATTACCGGCAGGGCATGCTGGTTTCCGTACCGCTGCAGCTCGATACGCTTCCGGGCAGGCCGTCAGGCTCCGACCTCCACGCGGTGCTGGCGAAACGCTACGCCGGGAGTGCTTACGTCGCGGTCCAGCCGCTTGATAGTGCGGCGAAGGCAGGACGGATCGAGCCGGAGGCGCTGAACGAGACCAATAGGCTCGAACTGTATGTCTTCGCCAGCGACAAGCATCGCCAGGCGGTTCTCGTCGCTCGCCTGGACAATCTTGGCAAGGGCGCCTCCGGCGCTGCCGTGCAGAACATGCGCCTGATGCTGGGGTTGGCCGATGTGTGATTGTAGGATGGGTTGAGCATTTTGCGAAACCCATCGCTTTAATCTGCCATCCGATGAAGCGACACTTAGGGTTGATGTCCGATGGGTGTCGCTATCGCTCCACCCATCCTGCGGATTGATTCAGGCAGATTATTTCCGGCACATTCGAGACAAATTCACACTCTGGCGCGAGACAACACCTGTTCCGGGAATAGTTCTTCGGGTGCGAGGCGGCGATGACAGACGCCATGCTCGCAGGCATATTGCAGGAAGGCATCCAACGTCGTGCGGTTGGCGTCAACGCCGTACGGCCAATAGTCTTGGCCGAACAGTTTCTGTGCCTGCCGTGTATGCTCGAAGCACCACGGAATCGGAAAGCGCGGGGCCGTCACTTCCAGGGCGCGTGCAACACTGCGTTGCTTTGCCTCCTCAAAGGCCTTGAAGAGGTTTTGGGCGATCCAGGGATGCGCCTCGACCGTCGTCCGCTGCAGGGCGATGACGTGCATAATCGGAAAAATGCCGGTCGCACGGTAGTACTCGGCCTCGACCGCCATGTAGTCCTCGAACAAGCGTGTGATGTTCGGATCGCCGTTCTCGAAACAGTCGGGCGGGTGCGCCGACAAAACCGCATCGAGCTCACCTAGGACCAACATCCGGCTCAAGCTCTTCGTCGGCGCCGGCGTCAGGCGAATGCCCGGCGGCAGGTTGAGCGCCACTTTCTCGCCGCGGCCGGGCTCGTTCACGCCCGCCTGTGTCCATTCGATGCTTGTAAGATCGATGCCGTATTGATGCGCGAGCAGCCCGCGCGAATAAACCGCGGCGGTCTGCGCCCATTCCGGCAGGCCGATCCGCTTTCCCGCGAGATCCTGTGGCGTGCGGACGACGCCATCGCGGCGAACATAGATCGAAGAATGACGGAAGATGCGTGAGGGAAAAACCGGAATGGCAGTTAATGAGCGGTCGCCTTGAGAAATGAGCGAAGCGTATTTCGCAAAGGACACTTCGGATACATCCCACTCGCGGTATTTCAGAAAGCGGAAGAAGATTTCCTCGATTCCCAGGTTAAGACACGTGAGCCGGATGCCTTCTGGCACGATGCGCCCCGAGGTCAGATCCTCCACATGATCGTAACGGCTGATTGCGAGCGTGAGCGGGACTTCGTTCATGGACGATGGCCTTCCGAGGCCGGATGAAGCGGCGGCATCGTGGTTGACGGAGCCGCAAGTCCTGCCGTGCGGTCGCGCAGGATCGGAAGCCGCCCCAGGAAGAAGAGCGCGCTTGCCGAGATCAGAACCGGCGTCGAGGCGGCCGCAAACAGCATGCCGAGCGGCAGGCCGAAGGCGAGCAATTGGCCGCCGATCACCGGCCCGAGGATGGATCCGATACGGCCGACGCCGAAGGCCCAGCCCGTGCCGGTCGATCGCATGTAGGTGGGGTAGAGCGTGCCGGCCAACGCGTTGATGCCGACTTGGCCACCGATTATGCAAAAACCGGCGACGATCACCAGCGCCATCAGGGGCGTCTCGTTGGTTCCGACATGGCCGAGTGCCGCAACGCACGGCACCGCGACCAGGAAGGCAGCGACGATGCCAAGCGTTCCGATGCGGTCGAGCAGCCGACCGACCACCAGGCTTCCGACCGCGCCGCCGCCCTGCAGGAGCGCGGTAGCAATCACCGCACGAGCGAGCGGAACGCCGCTTTCGGCGACAACGGTCGGCAACCAGCTCGTCAAAAAGTGCAGCGAGACCATGTTGGCGGCATAGGAGAGCCACAACAGCGCGGTCATCGAGGCCCGACCGTCGGCGAACAGATGCGCCACCGGCAATCCTTCTTTGTTCTCCTCTTCGATCGCAAGCGAGGCATCGTCCGGAATGGAGAGGTCGGGGCGAACGCGGCGCAACAGGCCGATCACGAGGTCAGTGCGGCCTTGCTTCACCATCAGAAAGCGCGCCGATTCCGGCAGGACGAAGAGCAGAACAAAGCCGATCGCAATAGGCAGCACACCGCCTACGACAAAAACACTGGGCCAACCCCAGGTCGGAATAAGCTGCGCGGCGATGACGCCGCCAAGCGCGGAGCCTATCGTGTAACCGATGAACATCACGCCGACGCGGGTCGCGCGCTCGCGCGTCGGCGCATATTCCGTCACCAGTGCGATGGCATTGGGGATCGAACCGCCGAGCCCGACGCCGGCGATGGTTCGCAGCACCAATAGCGATGTGAGCCCATCGGCCCAGGCGCTGGAGAAGGTGAAAAGGCCGAACAGCAGAGAGCCGGCCACGATCATGCGCTTGCGGCCGAAGCGGTCGCCAAGGTTGCCAAGGATCGTGGCGCCGAGCATGAAACCGCCAAGGCCCGCACCGAACACTGCGCCGAAGGCCGCCTTGTCGGAGTGCCAGGCCTTGATGATGGCAGGAGCGGCATAACCCACGACCTGCATGTCGTAGCCCTCGATGAGCATGAAGATGCAAATCCAGAACATCAAACCGGTCTGGAAACGGCCGAAACCTTGCCCCTCGATCAATGCTCCGACATCGACGGATGCCGCCTTTGTCATGGTTTCCTCGCTTTGGAATTACGATGACGTACACTCGACGCGGGGGGCAGCGGCAGATCGCGCGCAAAAGCGCGCCTGGCTACGGGACGCGAGTATTCGAAGTGGACCCGTAGTGTCCCGGTTTTGACATTCGTATCATATCGCGGCGGGTTCGCTTGCGAATGTCAGAACCAAAGGGGCACCCGCAAATATCGTCTTCCAGTGTGGTTTTGGATTCGACATTCGCCTCGGGGACGCGCGGCAATACTGAAGCGAATGTCAAAACCACCACACCAGTCAAACCACTTTGAAGATCGCCAGCACCAGCACCACCTGTGCGAAGAAGCCAACGGTCCAGGCGAGGGTGCGAAACACCGGAATGCCCAGCGTATAGACGATAAGATGCGCCACGCGCGCCCAGAAATAGACCGCGGTGGCGTAGACGGTCCATTTGGTCGAGTAGTCGAGCTCGGCGAGGATCAGGACCAGCGGCGCAAAGGTCACGAGGTTTTCGACTGCGTTGTCATGGGCAAACATCAACCGCGTGGCCCATTCCGTCTGCGGTTTGTCGCCGCGCGACGGATTGCCCAACGTGCTCATCATGCCGCGTACGGCGATTCGATCGAGGATGTAGGGAACCCACAGCAATCCCGTCATAATCACCGTCAAGGTGAGCCAGAACAATTCGGGTGTCATCAATCCGGGCGTCATCTTTTCCCCCTGCTAATCGTGCCGATCATTTCGTCGGGACGTCCACTTATACCCGAGCGTGTGTGGTTGCGCTACGCGCGAACGCGGACATAACTGCCGGGCGCGTCCTCGATCGGAGGCATCGCGGCTGTGCCGACCGCGCGCGCGGGCACTTGCTCCGGGTCGATTGACTGAAGCCATTCCCGCCAGTCAGGCCACCACGACCCCTTGTGCTCGCTGGCGCCCTTGAGCCACTGCGCAAGTGTCACGTTCTTGATGCTGTCGTTAGTCCAGTATTGGTACTTGCCGAGCGATGGCGGATTGACCACGCCGGCGATATGTCCCGACCCGGACAATACGTATTTCACGGGTCCGCCAAAGAATTGCGACCCGTAAAGCACCGAATCGGCCGGGGCGATGTGATCCTCTCGGGTCGCCAGATTGTAGACCGGCACCTTTACCTTCGACAGGTCGAGCAGGGTGTTATCGAGCACCATGGTACCCGACGACAGGCGATTCTCCAGATAGCAGTTGCGAAGGTAGTAGGAGTGATTCGCGGCCGGCATCCGCGTCGCGTCGGAATTCCAGTGCAACAGGTCGAATGCCGAGGGCTGCTGTCCCTTCAGATAATTGCTGACGACATAGGACCAGATCAGATCGTTCGATCGCAGCATGTTGAATGCCATCGCCATCTTGGCGCCCTCGAGCACGCCTGAAGCCTGCATGTCGCGCTCGATCGCCGAGACCTGGTCCTCGTCGACGAACACTAGAAGATCGCCGGCGTGGGTGAAGTCGACCTGCGCGGCAAGGAAGGTCGCCGAAGTCACGCGGACGCGACGCTTTTCCGCAAGCCATGCCAGCGTCGTGGCGAGCAGGGTACCGCCGACGCAATACCCCATGGTGTGGACCTTCATCTCCCCCGTGACGCGCTCGATGGCGTCCATCGCCGCCAGCGGGCCTTCCTTCATGTAGTCGTCCCAGGTCTTGGCCCGCAGGCTCTTGTCCGGATTGACCCACGAGATCACGAACACGCTGATGCCCTGGTCGACGCACCACTTGATGAAGGATTTTTCCGGCTTCAAGTCCAGGATATAGAATTTGTTGATCCACGGCGGCACGATCAGGAGCGGTGTGCGCAGCACATTCTCCGTCGAGGGCTCATACTGGATCAGCTGCATCAGTTCATTCTGGAAAATCACCTTGCCGGGAGTCGTCGCCATGTTGACGCCGACTTCGAGGTTGGAAGGATCGGACTGGCGGATGCGCAGCGTGCCGTGTCCGGCCTCAATGTCTTCGGCGAGCATTTTCATGCCGCGAACGAGATTGTCTCCGCTGGACGCCAGGGTTTCGCGCAGCACTTCCGGATTGGTCAGCACGAAGTTGGAAGGCGCCAGCGCATTCGTGATCTGCTGCACGTAAAATTCGGCCTTCCTGCGGGTGTGCGAATCGAGGCCTTCGGCGTTTTTCACCAGTTCCTGCGCCCATTGCGCGGTCAGCAGGTAAAGCTGAAGCACGAAATCGAAGAACTGGTTCGATTTCCATTCCGGATCGGCAAATCGCTTGTCGCGCGGAGAGGGCGCGATTGCAGGCGGCGTCTCCTCACCGGCGAGGCGGCGCATCGACGACCCCCACAAATCAAGATAGGCCTTGGCGATCTTGCTCTGGACTTCGGCCGCGCGATCCTGGTCGGACATCCAATATTCCGCGACCGCGCTGAATGTCTTGACGAGTTCGGTGAGTTCGTTCGGCGGCTGGTTCTTCACTTCGCCGTCCTCGCGGGGCTGGAGATAGGCCGCGAGCGCCTTGCCGCCATTCTCCATCGCTCGCGCGAGGTTCATCGCGAAAGCCTCTGGGTCAAACTTCTTTGCGTTCTGTTCTGTCGTGACGTCTGTCATGCGCGACACTATAGGTTCGTTTTAGCCATCGTCACCGCGCAGATCGACCCTGACAAGCTCGAAAGCCAAACTTGCCGAATGGCGTGTTGCGCTGCGACATTTTACCTTCGTCCGGTCACATTGGGGCCGTAGCGATGAGATTTGTCGTTTGGGCTTTTAATGATTTCGGACGACAATGGTTTGAGCAGCCAGCCTCAACCGCTAGATAAGTGTCGGCGGGTGCCACGTAAGATGGGTTAGGGACTGCGAGGGGCATGTCGACGGGTCGGGTAACGCGGGGAAGAGCCCTTGGCGCGCTGCTTGTGCCAGCGCTGGCCCTGAGTGCGCTGACATTGGCGGGCTGTTCGATTTCGATTGCGGATCTGCCCTTGGGTGGAACTCCAGCGGATGCACCATCGCCCCGTCCAAAGGATGCCGGCGGCTACCTGCCGATCAACGAACGGCCTCCTGACCGCGAAGAAGCGATGATGGACCCCGCCGAGCGGGCCAGGCTTCAGCGCGAACTGATTGCGGCACGGGAACGTCAGGCTTCGGTGGCCGGCGCCAAAGACATCAAGGAAAGCAAAGATGCCAAAGATGCCGCACAGTGAGCTGGACGCTGGCGCGCACAGGCGTCCGTGATAAAAGAAGCCAGATTCAACCGCTAATTTGGACAAGCCGACAGATTCGTGCCTGAATTCGTGCTAAATCTCTGATTTAGCGCGATTTTCCGACAAAACCGACCCAGGTTGCATAGTTTGTCGGCGAATCCGCTAAAGGGTTGTCGGAGCAGGGTCCCATGGAAGATTTTTACCGTATCCGCCGTCTGCCGCCCTACGTATTCGAGCAGGTCAACCGGGCCAAGGCAGCGGCGCGCAATGCCGGCGCCGATATCATCGATCTCGGCATGGGTAACCCGGACCTGTCGACCCCGCCCCATGTTCTCGAAAAACTGAAGGAGACGCTGGGCAAGCCGCGAACCGACCGGTACTCGGCTTCGCGCGGAATTACCGGTTTGCGCAGGGCGCAAGCGGGCTATTACGACCGGCGCTTTGGCGTGAAACTCAATCCGGAGACCCAGATCGTGGCAACGCTGGGCTCCAAGGAGGGTTTTGCCAATGTTGCCCAGGCGATCACTGCACCCGGCGACGTCGTGCTGTGCCCCAATCCGAGCTACCCGATTCACGCTTTCGGGTTTCTGATGGCGGGCGGCGTGATCCGCTCAGTGCCCTCGGAACCGACGCCGCAATTCTTCGAGGCGGTCGAGCGGGCCATTATCCACTCAATCCCGAAACCGCTCGCCATCGTCGTCTGCTACCCCTCCAATCCCACCGCCTATGTCGCCGAGCTCGATTTCTACAGGGATCTGGTGGCCTTCGCGAAGAAGCACGAGATTTTCATCCTATCGGATCTGGCCTATGCGGAGGTCTATTTCGATGACAAGTGCCCGCCGCCTTCGGTGCTGCAGGTTCCCGGCGCAATCGACGTGACGGTCGAATTCACCTCGATGTCAAAGACCTTTTCGATGGCCGGGTGGCGCATGGGATTTGCCGTCGGCAACGAACGGATCATCGCCGCGCTGGCGCGGGTGAAATCCTATCTCGACTATGGTGCATTCACACCGATCCAGGTCGCGGCGACGGCAGCGCTTAACGGTCCCGATGATTGCATCCGCGAAATGCGCGACACATACCGCAAGCGAAGGGACGCGCTGGTGGAGTCGTTCGGCCGCGCCGGTTGGGAAATTCCGCCGCCTCAGGCCTCGATGTTCGCCTGGGCGCCGCTGCCTGAAGCCTTCCGCGGGATCGGCAGCATGGATTTTGCGACCCTCATGGTCGAGAAATCGGGCGTCGTGGTTTCGCCGGGGGCAGGCTTCGGCGAGCACGGCGAGGGTTATGTTCGCATCGCTTTGGTGGAAAACGAACAGCGAATCCGGCAGGCCGCCCGCGGCGTCCGCCGCTTCCTCGAAAGCGGCATCCAGACATTGCACAACGTCGTCCCCCTCGCCAACCGGCGCTAGTGGAGCACCTCGCCGCCTGGTTTGTGAACTTCGGAAATCGGCCCGGTTTCCGAAAAACCTGCTGGCCGGTCTTGACCCGGAGACGGAATCCGGTGTTCGGATCAGGTCAGCCTGAATGTCTGTCCCTCACTCTCTCTCCGGCAGGTTTTTTCAATCATGGTCGCACCCCTGAAAGTGGGTATTGCGGGGCTCGGTACTGTCGGCGCCGAGGTGGTCCGTCTGATCGAGCAGCAGAGCCGCATCTTGTCGGCGCGCAGCGGCCGCGGCGTTCGCGTTGTCGCTGTGACCGCGCGTTCGAAGGCAAAAAAACGCGACCTTGATCTGCGCGGTATTGCCTGGGCGAAAAGTCCGCTGGCGCTTGCGAGCGATCCCGGAATCGATTGCTTTGTGGAACTGATGGGCGGATCGGGTGAACCCGCATTGTCGGCAATCGAGGCGGCGCTGAAATCCGGCAAGTGGGTCGTGACCGCCAACAAGGCGCTCATCGCCAGGCACGGCCTTCGGCTGGCGAAATTGGCGGAGAAGCACGGTGTCGCGTTCAATTTCGAAGCGGCGGTCGGCGCCGCGATCCCCGTCGTCAAGACCTTGCGCGAAGGCCTGGCCGGAACGACGGTCAATCGCGTTTACGGCATCCTCAACGGCACCTGCAACTACATCCTGACGCGGATGGAGCAGGAGGGCCTGTCATTCGCCGAATGCCTGAAAGATGCGCAGCGGCTCGGTTATGCCGAAGCCAATCCGTCGTTCGATGTCGACGGACACGATACCGCGCAGAAGCTTGCAATCCTTGCCAGCCTTGCCTTCGGCACCAAGGTCGCCCAGAGCGCGGTCTATGTGGAAGGCATCTCCTCGATCACGCCGGAAGATCTGCGCGCGGCGGCGGAACTCGGATATCGCGTCAAGCTGCTTGGGGTTGCGGTGCGGACCGCCAAGGGCATTGAACAGCGCGTGCATCCCACCATGGTGCCGAAATCATCCTCGATCGCGCAGGTGATGGGGGTCACCAATGCCGTGACGATCGATGGCGACGGCATCCCGCCGATCACGTTGGTCGGTCCGGGCGCCGGCGGAGCGGCCACGGCATCCGCCGTCGTGGCCGATATTGCCGATGCCGCTCGCGGAATCCGCGCCCTGCCGTTCGGCCGGCCGGCGGATCGGCTGCGCGAGACCAAGAAAGCCCCGATGGAGCGGCACGAAGGCGGCTACTATATCCGCCTGATGGCGCGCGATCTGGCCGGTACCGCCGCAACCATCGCCACCCGCCTTGCGGAACAAAAAATTTCCATCGAATCGATCGTCCAGCGCCATCCCGACGGCGTTGACGCCAACGGAATGGCGAGGAAAGCTGAGCCGGTGCCGGTCATTTTGATCACCTACGCTACCCACGAGGACGCGGTGCACCGCGCGCTGAAGGCGGTGCAGCGCGACAGGGTGATCAGCGGGCGGCCTCAGGTGATACGGATCGAGAAGAACTGACCTGAAGCGCGATGTCATTCGAGCTCGACCATCACGCTTCGGATGCGAATTGATGACGAAGACGAGAAAAATGCGGAGTGCGAAAGACCCGCAAAGTTAAGTCCTGAAGGAGTGCGCCGATGTCGACCCATATTTCCGTTCCGCCGCAGTTAATGCTTGAACGGATTCTCACGCTCGAGATCGTGCGGGTGACGGAGCGCGCCGCGGTGTCGGCGGCGCGGCTGCGGGGTCACGGCAACGAAAAAGCCGCCGACCAGGCCGCCGTCGATGCGATGCGCCGCGAACTCAACAAGCTGCCGATCGAAGGCACGATCGTGATCGGTGAGGGCGAGCGTGATGAGGCGCCGATGCTTTTCATCGGCGAGAAGGTCGGGCTCAATGCCGGTCCCAAGGTCGATATTGCGGTCGATCCGCTCGAAGGCACAACGCTGTGCGCCAAGAACATGCCCGGTGCGATCGCGACCATGGCAATGGCCGATGGCGGCACGCTCCTGCACGCGCCCGACGTCTATATGCAGAAGCTTGCGATCGGTCCGGGCTATCCGAAGGGGATTGTCGAACTCGATGCGCCGCCCGCCGACAACGTCCGCCGGCTGGCGAAGGCCAAAGGCGTCGAGCCCGCGGCGATCACCGTGCTGGTGCTCGACCGTCCGCGGCACGCCGATATCATCAATAGCGTGCGTTCGACCGGTGCGGCCGTGCGCCTGATCACGGACGGTGACGTCGCGGGCGTCATCCATTGCGCCGACCCCGACAATACGGGGGTGGACATGTATATCGGCACCGGCGGCGCGCCCGAAGGTGTGCTGGCCGCGGTTGCGCTGCGCTGCATCGGCGGACAGATGCAATGCCGGCTGATCCTCGACAGCGAGGAAAAACGCGAGCGCGCGCGGAAGATGGGCGTCACCGATCCGCGCGCGATCTATGAGATCGAGGATATGGCCAAGGGCGACTGCCTGTTCGCCGCGACCGGGGTCACCGACGGCTCGATGCTTTCGGGCGTCAAGTTCCGCAAGGACGTGATTCAGACCGAGACCGTCGTCATGCGCTCGGTGACCGGCACGGTTCGCTACATCAAGGCCGACCACCGGCAACTCGATAAATTCCACCTCGATTGAGAGCCGGTCTTCCGGGGCGCGTCGAAGACGCGAACCCGGAATCTCGCGCCGTAAATTCAAAGATTCCGGGTTCACCATCCGGATGCCCCGGAATGACGGAGCAGAACGGGAGCGAAGATGTCCGATATCTCGAAAGTCAAGGCACTGGTGTTCGACGTATTCGGTACGGTGGTGGACTGGCGAAGCAGCCTGATCGCTGACTTCACCGAATGGAGCAGAAAGCGCGGTATCAACGCGGACTGGACCGCATTGGTCGATGGCTGGCGCGCGGTTTATGCGGCCTCCATGGACGAGGTCAGAAAGCACCCTGAACGCGGCTACGTAATCCTTGATACGCTGCATCGCCAGTCGCTGGAAAAACTGGTCGAACAGCTCGGAATTTCCGGATTGAACGAGGCGGACCTGCACACTCTCACCATGGGCTGGCATCGTCTCCATCCCTGGCCCGACAGCGTTTCGGGGCTGACCCGGCTGAAAACAAAATACATCATCGGCACGCTCTCCAATGGCAACGTCGCTCTGCTGACCGAGATGGCGAAATTCGCAGGCCTACCGTGGGACTTGATCCTGTCGGCGGAGCTGTTCGAGCACTACAAGCCGGATCCTGAAACTTATCTTGGCGCGGCGCGCCTGCTTTGCCTCGATCCTGCGCAGGTCATGATGGTGGCTGCTCACAACCACGACCTGAAGGCCGCCCAGAAACTCGGCTTGAGGACCGCCTTCGTCGCGCGCCCGACCGAATACGGTCCATTGCAGAAAGACGACCTCGAAGCGAAGGGCGACTGGGATGTCGTGGCTAAGGATTTTGATGAGCTGGCGACACGGATGGGGTGCTAAGTTGGCTGTGGGCCCGTAACGGTCAATGTCGGCTTTTTGGGGTAAGCGCGGGAATGCACTAAATGCGCGGGAAATGGCGTCTTTTGACCTAGTGGCGCGGTTCGTGAGGTGGGCATGCACAACAACTCCCTTTTGATACACCCTCAAAGGCGCAAAATTCGTCAGCCAAATAGCAGCAAGCCGCTGATGATCAGCATGGCAGCAGCAGTACTACCGTGGACGCCGAAGGCTACCGCTCTGCTCCCGCCGTGGTGCAAGACGATCGCGGCGTCACTGATCGGTATGATCGTGGCGGCCAGCATAAACCAGCCAAGAGGGTGTGCAGATCCGTAAGCTATGAGAATGGCCGCGAACAGGCCTGAGGCAATGTCACGAATACCTTTCGCAAACAGATACGCCCGCGATTGCGGCTCGGTGTCCGCTGGTACGCCGTATCCCGCGGCCGCCAATGAAGGTGCCAAGAGAAAGCGGCCGCCGATAAAAATGATCCCAGCGGCGATCACACTGGACAGATAGAAGCCGATGCTCGTCGCCATCTGTCTTCTCCTCCTTGCATAATTCTAATGGTCCTGTGATGTGAAGCCGCCAAGGCGGCCGAAACTTGTCGGTGCGTCTCGACTTTTTCCATCACAGAAATGCGCCGGCGAGGTGTTCGCCGGCGCATTGGATTTCAGGCGGCCCAGGCGTGAGCCTGAAACGGCGCCTCAAGAGGAGGCTTCGTAATACTGCCGGTGTAGTTCGTGATGGTTGACGCGGCGACCGCCGCGATTACTTCGAGGAGGTGATCTTTGCCGAAACCGGCCGCGAGGAATCGCTCGACGTCCTGATCGTCCAGGCGCCCGCGCTTCTCGATCATCGTTTTCGCCAGAGCCGACAGCGCGGCGAATTTACTGTCCTTCGGCAAACGACCCTCACGAATGGCCTGGACATCCACTGGATCGATGCCTTCCTTGAGAGCGAGAGTCGTATGGAATGCGACGGCCCAGCTGCTCGCGTTGGTCACCGCGTCGGTGAGCAGAACGATCTGGACCTGTGCTTCCGTGAAGCTGCCGCCGTGCACCTTCCCGAACAAACCGACAAGACTGTTAATCAGGACCGGAGAAGTCGACATGCCCCCGATGAGGTTCGGGATCATGCCGAAAGCCGATTGCAATTGCTGCAACGCCGGCTTCGAGCCTTCGGGGGCGGTTTCAATTGTATAAACCGGAAAGTTTGTCACGTGAGCCATCCTTTCATTGAGTGAGATTCTGTTGGCGTTGCCGCCGGATCATCGCTACCGACTGATCCCGTCGTAATCTATTTAGGAGGATGCGCGTTGACGGATGCGCCAATAGGCCCTCGGTTCTCGCCAGCCGTGTTGCGCCGGCAAGGTCATGCTCCGCCAGTGGCCGGAACGGCAATACCGAGTTTGGCGGCGATACGTCGTGCCGTCCTATCCCGCCGCGTCGTGAGTTCGCGCACGGATTGCCGCGCTTGTTCGAGTATCGCGGTTGGTGCCGTCTCGGGCGTGCCGCTACTGAACGGCGGTTCCGGCGCGTAAACCATATCTAGTTGGATCGCCCGTGCGGCCTCGTCGCCGCGTAGCTCAGCGGCGAGCCGCAACGCGCCGTCGATGCCCGCCGTGACGCCTGCAGCGAAGATCCGCGCGCCGTCCACGACCACACGCTCGTTGACGGGGATCGCGCCAAAAAATGGCAGCAGGTGAAACGACGCCCAGTGCGTCGTCGCCCGGCGTCCTTTGAGCAAGCCAGCCGCACCGCAGATCAAAGCGCCTGTGCACACGGAAAAAATACTGCATGCGCCTGCCGCTTGCCGGCGGATCCAGGCCAGCACCTCCTCATCATCCATCACAGCTTCCTGACCCGGCCCACCCGGCACATGAAGGACATCCAATGGCGGCGCATCGGCCAAGGCGGCATCGGGTGTCAGCCGCAATCCTTTCAGATCGCGGACGGGCGCTGCGGTCTTGCCATAGATGCGATAGGTCGAATTGGGGATGCGCGACAGCACCTCGAACGGTCCAGTCAGGTCGATCTGATCGATGCCCTCGAACAAAAGGGAACCGATATAGAGGTGGGTGTTATGCGGAATCATGGGCAGCTCCGGGTCCTGAGGTCAGCTGGACAAGTCGAACCTATCCGCGCAATGTCCGGTGAAGATGCCAAAGTCCCCTCGGTTTTCGCCAAATCCGGTCCGCGTCATCGACGTGCTGGCTTACCCGGCAGTGCAGTTGCTTGATGTCACCGGGCCGGTTCAGGTGTTTGCGTCCGCCAACGATCTCATCGCCGATGCCGGAGGGGCGCCCCCCTACGAACTCAGAGTCGTGGCCCAAGGCAGTAAAGGCGTTACGGCCTCGGCGGGCGTGACGCTTGCGGCGGGGCCGCTCTCGAAACCTGATGAGCCGCTGGACACTTTGCTGGTTGCAGGCGGTGAGGGGGTCGAGGCTGCGATTGAGAACTCGGTACTGGTCGACTGGGTGCGCGAGCGAGCGACGCAGGCGCATCGTGTCGCCTCTGTCTGCACCGGCGCATTCATGCTTGCAGCCGCGGGCTTGCTGGATGGGCGCCGCGCAGCGACGCACTGGAAATACTGCGCCAAGCTTGCCCAACGTTTTCCCGCCGTGCGTGTCGAGTCCGATCCGATCTTTGTGTGTGACGGTTCAGTATGGACCTCGGCTGGAGTGACCGCCGGGATTGATCTGGCGTTGGCGCTCGTCGAGGAGGACCTCGGCCGCTCCATGGCGCTCGCCGTCGCCCGCTATCTGGTTGTCTTCCTTAAGCGTCCTGGCGGACAGGCCCAGTTCAGCGCAACACTGGCCTTGCAAGCAGCCGACGACAAGTTCGGACCACTCCACGACTGGATCAACAAGCATCTGGCGAGCGATCTTTCGCTTTCGGTGCTCGCCGATCAGGCCGCGATGAGCGAGCGCAGTTTCAGCCGGCACTACGCGGAGGCGACCGGGCAAACGCCAGCCCGTGCGATTGAGCGGCTGAGAGTGGAAGCGGCGCGGCATCTACTTTCGGAAACGCGCCTGCCGGTGAAACGGATCGCGCAACGTTGCGGCTTCGGTTCGGAAGAAACAATGCGCCGCAGCTTTCACCGCATGATCGACACCACCCCACAAGATTACCGCGCTCGCTTCGGCTCTTAAACGTCACTATAGGCAGAAATTCTGGATCGCTTCGTCGCGTTGGTCCTCGCGATGACGGAGGCCGCGCACCTCCCTTGACATTCGCAATGTCCAACACGTTAGCAGGTGATTTGCCCGTCGTGTTGAAATGCCGCAGCAACTTGCTTGATGTGGAACGAAAATCACCGTCATCATCTCGGCCATCCCGCGGGCTCTCAAGAGGGGCGCTTCGCGATCGTCACCGAACGTTGGGCGCGGGATTCGATGGACGCAAGCCTTGTCGATACCGCTCGTGGTGTTTGAGGTGGGAATAAGCTGTGATTGTTGCGTCCAAATCATTGAATCAGAGGCGATCTTGCTTAATCAATGAAAGCATCATGACGCTTCCCGCCACTGCCTTGCCGCTCGAAGCCCCGCCAGCCTTTCTCGGCGTGTCGCGTTCGCTCACCGGTAAGCTGTGGCGCGACCGGTTAGATGCGCGCGGCGCGGCGCGGGCGCTTGCGATCGCACAGCGTCATCAATTGCCGGAAATGCTGGCGCGGGTGCTGGCCGGGCGCGATGTCGAGATCGATGCGGTCGAAGATTTCCTCGATCCGACCATCCGCAAATTGATGCCTGATCCGCACACCGTGACCGAGATGGAAGTAGCAGCCAAGCGAATTGCGGACGCTGCGGCACGAAACGAAAAGGTCGCGATCTTCGGCGACTACGACGTCGACGGCGCCACGTCGGCGGCGCTGCTCGCCTGGCACCTGCGTCATTGCGGGCTAGACCCGCTGATCCACATCCCCGACCGGATTTTCGAGGGCTATGGGCCCAATGTCGAAGCGGTACGGACACTCGCGGGCAAGGGCGCTACGCTGCTCGTCACCGTCGATTGCGGCACCACCAGCGTTGAGCCGCTTGCGGAAGCGCGGCGGCTCGGCATGTCGGTGGTGGTGATCGATCATCATCAATGCGGCGATGAAATGCCGCAAGTTGATGCGCTGGTGAATCCGAACCGTTCCGACGACCTTTCGGGCTTGGGTCATCTCGCCGCCGTCGGTCTCGTGCTGGTCACACTCGTTGCGGTCAATCGCGAGTTGCGGAGCAGGGGGTTCTGGACCAGCGAGATGCCGGAGCCTGACCTTCTCGGCATGCTGCACCACGTGGCGCTCGGCACGGTGGCCGACGTCGCACCGCTGATCGGACTCAATCGCGCCTTCGTCGCCAAGGGGCTGATTGCACTGCGCCGCCGCGACCATGTCGGTCATACCGCGCTGATGGACGTCGCGCGCCTGAACGGTCCGCCCGAGGCCTGGCACCTCGGTTTCATGCTCGGACCCCGTATCAACGCTGGCGGCCGGATCGGCCGGGCCGACCTCGGGGTGCGGCTGCTATTGGAAGGCGACGTCTCGGAAGCGGCGAGGATCGCCGCCGAACTCGACCGGCTGAACAACGAACGCCGCGTCATCGAGCAGATGGCGGAGGCGCAAGCCGAAGCGGAGGCGCTGGCCTCGCTTGGTCTTGAAGACAAGGCTTCCGTGATCGTCACGGCGTCCGAAGGCTGGCATCCCGGCGTCGTAGGCCTGGTCGCTTCGCGACTGAAGGAAAAATTCTCCCGGCCCGCCTTTGCGGTCGCGCTCGAACCCGGCGGCATCGGCACCGGTTCGGGCCGCTCGATCGGCGGCGTCGATCTCGGCAAAGCCGTGCGGCAGGCAGTTCACGACGGCGTTTTGCTCAAGGGCGGCGGCCACGCGATGGCGGCCGGCGTGACGTTGCGTAAGGAGAAGCTTGCCGAATTCCGCGCCTATATGGAGAGCGCGCTCGCTCATGACGTGGCGCAATCGCGCCACGTCAACGAAATCTTCGTCGACGGCGCGCTCAGCGCGCGTGGGGTAACGCCCGAACTGGTCGCCACCCTCAACCGCGCCGGTCCCTTCGGCAGCGGCAATCCCGAGCCGGTGATCGCGTTGCCCTCGCATCAGCTCGTTTATGCCGACGAGGTTGGGCAGGCGCATCTGCGCGTGCGGTTCAAATCCGGCGATGGTGCCATCGTGAACGGGATGGCGTTCCGCTCCATCGGACAAAAATTGGGCGACGCGCTGGCCGCGCAACGCGGCCAGACGTTGCACGTGGCAGCTTCACTTGCGCTCGACCGCTGGCAGGGCACCGAACGCGTGCAACTGCGTGTGCTCGATGTGGCGGTGCCTGATCAGGGGCCGGCAGTGATCAGGTAGATTCGATGTCCGGAGCGAAAGGTTCTCAAAAACCAGCGTTCTTGGGACCTCATGATGGTCGCGAGCTTGAGTTGATGCTGGAGGGAAGGAAGCATCTCAGCTACTTCTTCTTCGAAGTCGGCGCACGCCAGACTTTTCCAGAAGATCAATTCGATCTCTATGTAGCGAACGGATTTCTTATTAAGGACGAGTGCGTCGAAGAATTTGTTTCGCCTGAGACTGGCGAGCTAACGAGAGCACGAAATATTCTATATGCGACCGCAAGCGAAGCTTGGCGCATTCCTGCAATGCGCATCATCCAGGACATTTATCGAAGAATGCGGCCGGGTTGGCGGCCGGATCTGGAAAGAGTCGTTGGCGCGTTGCTGGGCTACGACTCGCGTGACGTCGAGTCGTTCATCGAACGGCTCGTCAAATACAACTAGTCATTCACGATCCTTGCCTCAACCGCGCCAGCACCTTCAGCCCGCCATATCCATCCGCCGGCTCCAGACCCATCTTGGTCTGGTAATCGCGGATCGCCTGCATGGTATCGTTGCCGACGCGTCCATCGGTGCCGCCGGTGTCGAAGCCCGCCTTGGTCAGGCGGACCTGCATTTCCTGAACCTCGGCGAGCGTCAGCGCGCGCTCGGAGCCGGGGAACGGCTGGATGAACGGGGGCGCGCCCAGGATGCGGTCGCCGAGATGGCAGATCGCAAGCGCATAGTTCATGGAGGGATTATAACTGCGCACCGAATAGAAATTCGCACCCAACAGGAAACTTGGGCCGCCCGGCATCGGCGTCCAAAGGTGCGTGGAGGCATTGCCCTGCGGGAACGGCTGGCCGTCCGCGCGCGTCACGCCCGTGCTTGCCCAGGCAGCATAGGTCCGGTTGCCGCGGCCGGAGGCGCCGTTCGTTCGCACCTCATAACCCCAATGTTCGCCGCGGTGATAGTTGCCGCGGTTGACGAGATAACGTGCAGTGGAGCCCAGCGCATCGTCCGGCTTTCCGAACGGCGACACCCTGCCGTCGTGGTCGTAATCGATGCCGACATTGAGCCAGACCTCGGGCATCCATTGGGTGTGTCCCATCGCGCCCGCCCACGACCCCCGCATTTCCTCCGGCGTGCTCCAGCCGCGGTCGACGATGCGCAGCGCATTGATGAGTTCGCTCTCCCAATAGGCGCGGCGGCGCGGCTCGTTCCAGGCGAGCGCGGCCAGCGCCGGAAATACCGGGCGCATGTGGTTCTGCTGCACCAGCGGATCGCCATAGGCGGATTCGACGCCCCACAGCGCGAGCAGCGTGCCGCGCTCGACGCCAAAATCCTGTTCGATCCGCGCAAACAACGCCTCGTTCTTTCGCAGCGCTTCCTTGCCGGCGATGATGCGCCATTCCGAGACGCGGCGGTTGATGTACTGCCAGATCTGCTCGTTGAACTCCGGCTGATTTCCTATTTGCTTGAACACGGACATGTCGGGCTCGATGCGGCCCATCACCCGCGTCCAGGTCGCCTCCGAAATTCCCTTGGCGAGCGCGTGCGATCGGAAGGCATCGCGCCATCGGTCGAAGCCGGGCGGTGTGGCCGCAAGCGCCACAAGGGGATGCGAGAGCACGACGCCCGCGCCGACGCTCGATCGGAGCAGAGAGCGGCGCGTGACGAGGTGAAAGGAATCAGGCCTTTTCATCGGAATATTTTAGCGGGAAGGAGCGAGCAAAAACCGTTGCTACCATCCGATCTAGTCACCACGCAACTCTGCGGCAATTTTGGATAACCGGCGCCGGATCATCATCCGCGATTTACCGAACGCCCGGATTCCAACCGCCGCTCAGGCATCATGGCATGACGGCGGTATTTGCCCCAAATGCCTCGCCCCGGCGGATGAGAGCTCTTATAACCAATCAGTGCATTGTTAACATGAGGCGATGAAGATGTCACACCCGCGCAGCGAGTATGAAGACTTCAGGAAAATCGCGCCCGATGCCTACGATGTCGTCGCAGCGCTCGGCCAGGTCGCCTCGAAGGCGGGTATCGACAAGCAACTGCTCGAGCTGGTCAAGCTGCGTGCCTCGCAGATCAACGGTTGCGCCTTTTGCGTGCAGTTTCACATCCTGCAGGGTGAGCGGCTGGGCGTGCCCGCCGACAAGCTCAACCTCGTCGTGGTCTGGCGCGAGGCACCGCAGTTTTCTCCGCGCGAACGCGCTGCGTTGGCGTGGACGGAGGCGCTGACGCAACTCGAAGGCGGCGTTGGCGACGAAGTATATGCGCAGGCAAGCGCCGAATTTTCCGAACAGGAACTGCTTTATCTCACTTCCGCCGTCGCCTCGATAAATGTCCAGGTTCAGCGTGGCCTATCGCTGGACGCCGCCTCCGCGCGCCAGCTGAAAGCCGCGGCCCGGCTGACGTGCGCGGCCGAAGCTGCTATGGTCGCGAGGTATTTGCAGGGAGCATCGCCATGGACGCCGCAACGCCAAAGAGCGCTCAGACCGCCGACACACACTCGCACCTTGTGCGTCCTCAGGAGATGGAATGGCAAAAAACCCGTTTTCCCGGCTGTGAGGCGAAAACCCTGCTGTTCGATCGCGCCACCGGCCTGATGACGGCCTTGATGCGGTTCGCGCCCGGCGCGGTGCTGCCGGACCACGAGCATGTCAATATCGAGCAGACCTACGTGCTGGAGGGTCATCTGGTGGACAAGGAAGGCCCGGCGAAGGGTATCGAGGCGAGGGCCGGTGAATTCGTCTGGCGCGAGCCGGGCAGCCGTCATGTCGCATGGTGCCCGCAAGGCGGGCTGATGCTTGCGATCTTCCAGGTGCCCAACAAATTCTTCGAGGCCGACGGGCGCGTCGTCGACGCGGCCGGCCAGGATTGGGACGAGGCGTGGGGGCACACCGGCAAGGCGGCTGGCAAATAGCGGTCGATCAGTTTTCGCCGCCTTCGTGTATTTCGGAACGGCTGACATCTTGCGGCAAGGCATGCGCCACGGCAGCCGAGGCCGGCATCTGCGGGCCGATCTCGCGCCCGCGGCTGCGGATCAGGCGCTCATAGGCCGAGATCAGGGTGACGTAGGGATTGACCCAGAGCCAGCCGTCGCGCGTAAACACCTGCACGTCAAAATGCAGATGACGGCTCGTGCCGTTGGGATGGTCCAGATAATTCGAAACGACGCCGATCTTCTCGCCTTCCTCGACCCGACGTCCGTTGAGTAGTCCGTCGGCATCCATGGCGGCGGGGTTCATGTGCATGTAGCGGAAGCGAATGTGCTCGGTGCGTGTGTTGACCTGTAAGGTCACGCCTTCTTGCCTGAACGAGCGGATCAGGACGCCGTCGCGGACGGCCACCACGCCCTGCTGTCTCGGATCACACTGGTCGGACCCTTCGCCGTGCTGAGGACAAGGCGCGGGGCGAATGTCCTGTCCCTGGTGGCCGTGGCCGCTGGCGCATTGTCCCACGCCAAAACTGCGCGATTCGCAAAAATTATCCTGCCAGGGGTAACTGACTGGCCCGCCCGCCAACTCGTCGGGCCGCTCGGCTGACCTTCGGATTCCGAACGATTGCGAGTGCGCGAAGGCGGGTGCCTTCTGCAGCGGAAAGCGGATCTGCGAATAGGCGGTGAAGTCGGCGCGGCCGCTCTGCTTGCGCCATCCGCTGTTGGCAATGATGTCGCCCGTGGGGCGATAGGTGAAATCGGCGGAATGGGCGAGCGGCCGATCGACGATCTCGGACGCGATCTCCGTCCGCGGCCGCGAGGGCAGGCCGCCCGCAACGCGCAGCGCCTTGAGAAACCGCTCGGCGACGGGATAGGCTTCGCGGCACGCCAGCCGTCGCGGCCGAGGCGCGCTGTCGAGGCACTGGATCGAAACCACGTAGGGAACGCCGAACCGCGTAAAGGCATAACGCACAAAGCCTTCGCGGATGAAGCGGCGCAGGTCCGGAAATTGCGAAGCCAGCGACTTGACCGGTTCACCCTTGCCGCCGAAGGGATCGTTGACCTGATAGGTCAGGATCGAGCCTGTGATCTGCACCTCGACGGGCCTTGCAAAGATCCGCTGCGGCATGCCGCCCGCACCCGGCTCGAGCGAAAACACAGCGTCGTAGCCGGCGGGACCGGCCTCGAACAGATCGACCGGGCGGAAGTCGGCCTGGTAATGCGACAGCGCGAGGCCGGCGGTCGCCCCATTCAGCTGCGCATCGACAAACGCCGCGGTGTCGAATGGCAGCAGCACAGGCACCGGGCTGCGGCCAATGCCCGCGAAAACTTGCGATGTCAGCGCATTCAGTTGCACCAGCGCAGGCATGGACCTCGGGTCGAATGCGGGCAGCTGACTCCTGCGGGCAAAGGTGAACGCCGGTCCAGTTGTGGACCGGGCGCCGATCTCGGATCTCAGTTGATCGATTGCCGCCCGCCATTCGACGCGCACCGTCGAAATCGCGGGCGTTCTGAATTCGTCGGCACGTAGATTGGCGATGCCCGCGATGAGCAACAAGAAAGTCGCCGGCAAAGCTGCGATGAACCGTTCAGCCCCCATCCCCAACGCGTCGCCCCCCGGCGAAAAATCCCGTCAGTTGATCATCAATCCTTCGCGCGCTCCACGTATGAGCCGTCCTCTGTCATCACCACGATCCGCGTTCCCGCCGTGATGTGCGGCGGCACCGCGGTGCGAACGCCGTTCGACAAGACCGCCGGCTTATACGACGACGATGCCGTCTGCCCCTTGGTGACCGGTTCGGTTTCGACAACCTCAAGGGTCGCGCGCTGCGGAAGCTGGATCGCGACCGGCGTTGCGTCGTGCATCGAAAGCTTGACCACCATGTTTTCCTGCAAATACGGCGCGGAGGAACCGACGACGTCCTTGGGCACCTGGACCTGATCGTAGGTGTCGCTGTTCATGAAATGGAAGCCGTCGCCATCTTCATAGAGATAGTTGAAATTGCGATCCTCGATCGTCGCCTTTTCCACCTGATCGGTGGTCTTGTAACGTTCGGAGACCTTTACGCCGTCGCTGATGCGGCGCATCTCGATCTGGCTGACGGGAGTTCCTTTACCGGGATGGATGTTCTCCGCGCTCAGAACCACGTAAAGCTTGCCGTCCTGCTCGATGACGTTGCCCTTGCGAATTGAACTGGCGATGACTTTCAAAGCTGTTTTTCCTGATATTTTGGCCTTGCGACCTTTCCAGACATGGAGGTCCAAGGCCATCGAAGCGGTTTCGGGCTGCAACATACTCATTTTGCCGATCGATGCCAGCGTTTTACGGATCCTTGTTCACATCCTGGAATAATATCTCCCGACGGGCAGATCGGCTTTGAACATGGCAAAACCAGCTTGATTCCGACCCCAGCTTTGGTCATCGAGATGCGTCGAAGTTCAGGTCAGGCCGCTAACGCCCAAATGGTCGAGATGACTGAGAAACCCGTTCCCCGGACTGGGCCCGAATCCCCACCATGGTGGACTGTTGGCCGGCATGCCGACCTCAGGCCCTTTTTGCTTGCCCGCAACGCCATCACCAGGGCGCTTCGGGCCTGGTTCGACGAGCAGGGCTTCATCGAGGTGGAAACTTCGATCCTGCAGATCTCGCCGGGCAATGAGACCCATCTTCACGCGCCTCGCACCGAACTCGTCGATCCCGGGGGCGAGCGCGCGAAGCGGTATTTACGGACCTCGCCGGAATTTGCCTGCAAGAAACTGTTGGCGGCCGGAGAAGCAAGGATCTTCGAGTTCGCCCGCGTGTTTCGCGACCGCGAGCGTGGCCGTCTGCACCTGCCGGAATTCACGATGCTGGAATGGTATCGGGCGAATGCCACCTATGATGCCGTGATGGCCGACAGCGTCGTCGTGATCGCCCATGCCGCACAGGCGACCGGGATCGGTCGATTTTCGTACCGCGGCAGCAGCGCCGATCCTTTTGCCGAGCCCGAGTTGGTGACGGTGGCGGCTGCGTTCGATCGCTTTGCTAGCATCGATCTGCTGGCGAGCGTCGCGAACGGGCGTGGCGATCGCGAAAGGCTCGCGGCCATGGCGAGCACGAAGGTGCGGATTGCGGACGACGACACCTGGTCCGATATCTTCAGCAAGGTTTTGGTGGAACATGTCGAGCCGAATCTGGGGCAGGAGCGCCTTACGCTGCTGTTCGAGTACCCGGTTCCCGAGGCGGCGCTGGCGCGCGTCAAAGCATCCGATCCGCGGGTCGCCGAGCGCTTCGAAATTTATGCCTGTGGCGTGGAGCTGGCGAACGGGTTCGGTGAATTGATCGATCCGGCGGAACAGCGGCATCGTTTCATGGTTGCGATGGAGGAGAAGCAACGCCGCTACGGAGAAAATTATCCGTTGGACGAGGATTTTCTCGCTGCTCTCGCCAGCATGCCAGAGGCAAGTGGCGTCGCGCTCGGCTTCGACCGGCTGGTGATGCTGGCAAGTGGCGCGATGGCGGTAGATCAGGTGGTGTGGACGCCGCCTGCGGGTGAGACATGAGCAGCCTTAAGTTCAAGCCGATCCCGACCTTGCGGGAGCCAGCGGAACTGGCCGCGCTTGGTCTCGTGGCCGTGGCGGATGTTCCCAATCTGCAAAAGGTCGCGGCGCGCTACGCGATCGCGGTGACGCCCGAGGTTGCCGCGCTCATCGACCCAGATGATCCCGACGATCCGATTGCCCGACAATATATCCCCAACGCCGCGGAACTGGTCGGCCAACCCAACGAGAAGCCGGATCCGATCGGCGATGACGTGCACTCGCCGGTCTCCGGCATCGTGCATCGTTATCCGGATCGCGTGCTGTTCAAGGTCGTGCATGTCTGCGCGGTGTATTGCCGCTTCTGTTTTCGAAGAGAAATGGTGGGACCGGGCAAGGCAACCGCGCTCTCGGAAGGCGCCTACGAAGACGCACTAACCTATATCCGTGCGCATTCGCAAATATGGGAGGTCATCCTCACCGGCGGCGATCCGCTGATGTTATCGCCGCGGCGGCTGAAGAAGATCATGGCGGACCTCGCAGCGATCGACCACGTCAGGATCATCCGAATTCACACCCGTGTGCCAGTAGCCGAGCCTTCGCGCATCACCGAGGAAATGGTCACTGCACTGAAGGTCGAGGGCGCTACCACCTGGATAGCGCTGCATGCAAATCACGTCAGGGAATTGACGAAAGATGCGCGCGCCGCCTGCGCCGCAATGGTGGAAGCCGGTATTCCGATGGTCAGCCAGTCGGTGCTGTTGCGCGGCGTCAATGACGACCCGGCGACGCTGGAAGCCTTGATGCGCGGCTTCGTCGAATGCCGCATCAAGCCCTATTATCTGCACCATGGTGATCTTGCCCCCGGGACTTCGCATCTGCGAACGACACTGGAAAAAGGCCAGAACCTCATGCGTGCGCTGCGTGGGCGGGTTTCCGGATTGTGTCAGCCGGATTACGTTGTCGATATTCCCGGCGGTCACGGCAAGGTGCCGGCCGGGCCAACCTATCTATCTGCCGCAAATTCTTTTTCCCCAGAACGTGAACAAGCTTCCCAAACGCGTTATCGTATTGTCGACTATTGCGGCGAGGTCCATCTGTATCCGCCGCAGACGTAATTGCATTTCTCACAATTCGGGAGAAGCAAAGATGCGAAAGCTGTTGTTGACGATTACATTTCTTTTTCTGGCGACAGGCTCGAGTGTGATCGCGCAAACCGGCACAGGTTCGTCGTCGGACAAGCAATCGCCGTGGCCAGCGCCGACCGGCCACCGGCAACCGCGTGCCGATCAGGTGCCCTCGGAGAAGGACATCAACAATCCCAACAATCCTGCCAACCGCGAGGACGCCGCGCTCGACAAGAAGATCAAGAGCATTTGCCGCGGGTGCTAGGCCGGTTCAGCCGTTGCGTGCCGCTAGTGCCATTCCAATCAGCGACGCGCCGCCGAACAGGAGGTTGATGCCAACCAACAGGCCGATCGCCCAGAGCGCCGAGTCGGGCAATCCGGCAACGATGATAATGGCGATCAGGATGTCCATGAGACCGGCGACCAACAGCCAGGACCACCGCTGGGACAGTTCGCGGCGGTGCTCCAGCGCGTACATAATGGTCGCGATACCCTCGGCCAGGAAATAGGCGCCGACGACGATTGTCAGCGTTAGCGTGCCTTGCACCGGCCGCGCCAGCAGGATGATCCCGGCGACGACG
>Ga0306922_10000675_pt1 | contig 29199 bp, 25 predicted proteins | sample sta12Cox44000082_FD_203758 | JGI IMG/M metagenome (GOLD analysis project Ga0306922, IMG submission 203758) | Lab enrichment of tropical soil microbial communities from Luquillo Experimental Forest, Puerto Rico - statoxic.12C.oxic.44.000.082 (v2)... | ecosystem: Environmental > Terrestrial >... | reverse complement strand
CGGGAGCTTTCCACACGAACCTGCTCGGATATGGCTTCTGGTTCGGTGACGCCGCCTACCACATGAGCTTCACGTTTCCGCACACAGGCAGCGCCGTGACCATTGCTTTTTCGAGCAGTCTGAATGAAGGGAAGAGTGAACAGGTGCATTCGACGCGCGATGAAAGTTGGGGCCTGGACAACGTTCGCGTCACTTCCCGGTAGACACGGCCGCGCCGCCCACCCGTCTCCAATCGCTCAGTTTACGGAACGCCGCGTCGCCAGTCGGCCCGGCAACCGGCGGAAGGCTCAGGTGAACCTCAGAAGTTTCGGGGGCGGAGCCTACCGGCACACGAAGCTTGCTGCTTCGTCTGTACTCCCAGCTCCCTTATAGGTCGCGACTTGCGGGTACGGACACAACGGGCGAGTACGGTCAACGACGCCGTTCGTCGCGTGTGACGCAACAATTTGATCGGGCGCCTGGTGATGCTCGACCCACTGTTCGAGTGCAGCGACCATATCGAATGTGTTCGGGCCTTCACCGCCGGCACAGTGCGCCATCCCAGGGGCCATGAACAACCGGTACGAACCCTGCACGCGGCTTGCGCCGCCGAGTGCCTCCAGCACTCGCGTGTAATACCGCGTGCTGTTCTCTGGTGAAATCTGCGCGTCGCTCCAGCCGTGATACTGGATCAGCTTTCCGCCACGATCGATGAACGGCTGCAGATTCGGATCCAGGGCGTTGATGATGTTGCCGTCCGTTCGGTCTGCGCGGGCGACGTCCGAGTCGAGATTGAACGCCCGCACCTCCCACGTTGGATCACCAAACACAAGAAACCGGAACTGATCGAGCCCGGTCGCTCGAGCGGACTCGGTCCACCCCATGTCGGTCCATCCCAGCTCGCTGCCCGGCGCGACACCCGCGATTTCGCGCTTCGTGTCGGGGTTGCTGATTGTCGAGTACATCAACCTCGCGGTGTCGACCTGTTCCTTCGTCAGACACCCGCCTTGACCAGCGGTTTTGCACAGCAGCGCGCTCGGATCGAACCTGCAGCGAGTCGGGTTTTCGATCAAGCCGTCCTTCACGCCGTCGAGAGCGTCGCAGGCGTCGACCACAGCGCGGTGGAGGAGCTGACGGTCTGCTGGTGACAGGCGTGCGGCATCCTTCTTCTCCAATACCTGCGCGACTCGCACGGCCTGCGCCGCGCGCCCCGTCCAATCGAGGCCCGGAGCACCGGCAATGATGCCGTCAAAGTCCGCGGGGAAACGCTGCGCTTCCTTCATCGCCTGCCGTCCGCCGGCGGAGCAGCCGTTCCAGTAAGAGAACTTCGCGCCGGTCCCGTAGTAGGTGGCGATGATCGTCTTCGAGGTCGCGGTCATTTCGTGGACCGCGCGCCAGCCGAAGTCGATCACTTTCTCCGAGTGTCCAAGCCCGAAGCTGGCGCCGTTGCCCACGTGACCGGTGTCCGTCGAGCTGGTGGCGTAGCCGCGAGTGAGCGCCGCCATCATGGCTGGATAGCCGATTGACCCGTTGAAGGCGCCATTACCGACCGCCTGGAACTTGCCGTTCCAGCCAGACGAAGGCAGCCAGAGTTCCATCTTGATGTCAGAATCGGCCGTGGGCTTCAGCGTCGCCGCGACGCGGCAGAATCTCGGTAACGTCCGCACCTGCCCGGAGCTCGAGGAAACCGGGAGCGTGAGACTCCCCGCTTCGATAGTCTGAGCCAGCGTAATCGTCGTGTTCAGCAATGCGAGGTGTGACAAGTCCGAACATGAGTCGCCGGCATCGACAGGGTGATCCGCAGTGAGTCCAGCAAGGAGAAACGCGAATGCCGTGGCGGCCAGCAGCTTCATTGGCGTTCCTTAAGAGCCGTGTCTCGCAGAGCTTACTTGTTTGGGGATTCTCCCCGCCCGCCGGGTGCCGAGCCGCCAAGGAACAGCTTCCGCCCGTCGGCGAGCGTGAGGGATCGCCCGACGGCGGTTTTCGACCGATCCTTGGCCTGGTACCCGTCAACGACGATCTCCATGCCGGGCATCAGAGCGTTTTTCGTGAATCCGAGCCTCAAGAGCGCGTTCGGGCTCCCTCCCTCGACCATCCAACTCACGACGGTGCCGTCAGTGCCCTTCACGTCGATGTGGATCCAGGAGTGGGGGTTGACCCATTCCATGATCGTCACGGTCCCACGCAGCGTGACGGGCGAATCGGCGTCGAATTCAGACGCGAACGCATGATGCGCGCGCACCGGGGCGGCGGTTGTCGCCAGAGCAAGAACGGCAGTTGCGCCGAAGAGCCCTCTCCGCATGGATGCGCTCCTACCTGGGGTCCTTCTTATTTTGCGGTGCGGCTTCCTCAGCCGCTTTCTCCACCGCGCGCGCGCCCTTGAGGTTGTTCGCCATGCCGTAATTGGCTTCGTGGCAGGCGTATTCGTAGATTGGCCCCTTGTCTCTTACCAACGGCAGTTCCCCTGACCACGGCTTGGTCCAGGTCGTCGGATCGTCGACGGTGAACTGATAACGGATGGTATTCTCGTCGATCAGCGTAAAGCGTTCCACGACGTGCAGGTTCCCGCGGGATCCGCGGAAATTTGTCTTGTCGGTGAAATTCGTCGTGTCGACAACAAGCGTGTCGCCCTCCCATCCTCCTCGCGAGTCGCCCAGCCACGCGCGGATGTTCTGGGGAAGGTGTGGAGACCCATTCAGCGGAATGATCCGGACATCGTGGATCATCTCCTGAAGAATGGCCACGGAGCCGGGCGCCTGCACGATCTGCAGGTAACTGTTGTAGCCCGGTGGCAGCATGGGCGGTCCTTCGCTCCCCCACACGAGGCAACGTTCCTGAATGGTGCGGCTCTCCGGGCCGTCGAATTCATGGCCTTTCATCAGCGCCGCGCGCTCGGCGATTCTCTGCTGGGCCTCGGGAGTGAGCGGCGGCACGCGGCCCTCCGGCCCGACGATCATCGATGTCCTGAGGCTGAAGGCCACCTGCGCCTGGCTCCGGTCCAAGCCGAACTGGGTGAATTCGTAATGCGCCTCGGTCCCGCCGCGTTGGGCGGTCGGTAGCGGCACCAGCGCCCGCTCGCGGTTCTCCGCCGCTTCTTCTTCGGTGAAGAATTCCTTCGCGCCGAGCTCCCGCGGCCGCTCAAGCGGCGTGATGGACGCGTTGGTCCAGACGCCCTGAAGGTCGGGATGCCCGTCCGGTGTTCGGGGCGGTGTCCAGGTTTGCGCGGATGCCAGCGACGACCAGGCGAGCGCGATCGCGAAAAAACCGGTTTCGAGCCTCATAGGTTGCCCTCGATCACTCTGCGCTAGCCTGTTATAGCAGACAATCAGCCGTCGAGAACATCGCAATTATGTCGGGGCGGCGCGGGGCCGGCAACCGGCTCACCGCTCGGTCGTTGCTTTTCCACAAAAGCCGTCAACATGTTCGCTCGGCGGCAGTAAGATTCCTCCACCTCAGGAGGAGCGATCCATGGCACGACACGCGACGCTGGTTCTCTTGACGGCTTTGCTGACAGCGGGAGCATCGTCGGGCACGACGGCTCAGGAGCCGGCGCGCGGGCGTGGGCCGGCCATGGCCCGCGTCACGCGTCCGCCTCTCTTCTGGAAAGAAGTATGGAAGCAGACGGCTGCCGGCGGCGAGCATCCGGTGATCCTGTCGGAGGCGCTCTCGAATCCGAACCTCGAGTTGAAGTTATACGGCTCGACCGGCAAAGAAATCCTGATGACGGGCAGCGCGCAGGACGAGAACAACCCGATTCATTTGTGGACGGGACTCTGTACGACGCCCTGCGCCGCCGCGTTGCGCGACAAGAACAGCTACGCCGACCTGACCGGCCTCGCGCGCATTCGCTGGGTGACGAAGGTCTCCGGATTCCACCAGGTGCGGCCGATCATCAAGCTGGCTGACGGGACGTGGCTGATCGGTGATCACACCGATGGATCGACAGTCGATTGGCTCCAGACCGACGTTTCACTCGCCGATGTCCGCTGGCTTCGGCTGGACATCGACGGCGTCGTGACCAAGGGCAATGTCGTCGACAAACCGGATATGAGCAAGGTGGACGAGATTGGCTTTGCCGACCTCATGCCTGGGAGCGGGCACGGTCCCGGAGGCTGGATCGATGTGGGCGCGATCGAGGTCTTTGGGAAGCCGATCCGACGATGACCACGGAGCGTAGGGCGACGCCAGCCACTCCGGCGGCGAGGCCGCCGGCGAAAGGCGCGGCCGAGTCGAGGCGGCGGCCTACTTGCCTGAGAGCTCGTCGACGATCCAGCCAGCGCCGTGGATGTCGCGCGCGACGGTCAGCGCAAAGCGGATATCGGTGCTGAGCGCGCGGCCCGCCGTGTCGCTGTAGGTCCAGTCGCCCGCCATCGCCTCTTCGTTGCCGTCGAAGATCAACCCGACGATCTCGAGCGAGCGGTTCAGCGTCGCGCTGCCTGAATTCCCGCCGGTGATGTCGTTCGTGGTGACGAAATCGACCGGCAACTGGGCGTACTTCTGCTTGAAGACGGCGTCGCCGATCGACTGGCGCCACGCCTGGAGCCTCTTCGGCAGGGCGAAGTCCCCCGTGTTGCCGCGGGCTTCGGCGAGCGCGAACATGTCGCCGAACCGCGTCGTGAACGGCACTGGTTTTCCACGGCTCGTGTAGCCCGCGACTCGGCCGTAGGTCACTCGGAGCGTAAAGTTCGCGTCCGGGTAGATCGTTCCGCCCTTCCAGGCCTCCAGGCCGCGACCGAAGCGCGAACGGTTTCTCAAGAGCTTCTCGTTCAGAATCCGTACCCGCTGGCGGCGATCGGTGATCGACGGCAGCAGGTCGCGTGCGAAAACGATCGCGGGATCGGTCGACGCGGCCAACGTATCGGGCGGGGCGTCGATCAACCCCTTGCGAACGTCGAGTGACGCGATCTGGCTCGTCCCGAGAACCGCACGGGCCATCGCTCGCGGATCACGGCTGGACTCCAACCGTGCAGACAGTTTCTCTACGGCGGCAATACGATGATGAGCGTCGAGCGCAAGCGCCTTCTCGAAACCGACCGCGAGGACGTCCTCGTCGAGCTGTTGGATGACGGGATCGTCGTTCAAGAGCTGCTCGCGGACCGACGGCCAGTTTCGCTGCTGATACTGCGGCTCGCGCTCTCGGTCCGACGGCTTCGCCCGCTCGAGCGAGAATTCGTCCAACCCCACCGCGTATCCGATGGTGTCGGGCCGCTCGAGCCAGGTGAGCGCCGCGTCGAGGGCGGCGCTGGCTTCAACGTCGTTCGCGTAAACGGCGGCCTGGGCCTCGAGCACACCCCCGAACTGCTTTTTCAAATCGGGCCGTGTGTCGAGGAAGGCGCTGAAGTCTCGCTCGCGCCGCTCCCGCTCCGCGACGACGTCGGTGGCTTTCAGCGCGGCGAGCACGTCCTGCTCGTACTTGAGCGAGTTGGCCAGGCTGAAGATCTGGCTTTGCAGTGCCACCTGATACGCGGGCTTCATCGCCGCGTACTTGCGCAGCAGTCCAAGCATGGTCTCGAGATCCTCGATCTGGTCCGGAATGCCCTTGCGCAGGTTGTAGCTCGCCGAGTAACTCTCGCGGTACCGATTCGTATTCCCCGGATTGCCGGAGACGAGCGCGAAGTCGCCGTCCTTGACGCCGGCCATCGACACGTGCAGGTAGTGATCGGGGGCGAGGGGCACATGCGCCGGATCGTATTCGCCGTGGCTGCCGTTCGCTCCGACGTATGCCCGGAGGATCGAGATGTCCGACACGTATCGCGGGAAACGGAAGTTCATCTCGTCGCCGCCGAAGTACCCGAGCTGCTTTTCCGGCGCGTAGACGAGACGGAGGTCTTTGTACTCTTCGTACGTGATCAGCAACGACCGCGCGCCGCTGTTGAAGTCGACGACGGAGCACGAGAAGTTGTCGCCTTTTTCAGTAGAGCACGCGCGCTCCAGGTCCGACCGTGCGGTCTGGCGGACGCGCTGGATCTCGGCGATCTCCATGCCGGGCTTGACGCCGGCGTTCACTTCCCCCGTGACGTCGCGCGCGGATCGCTCGACCTCGGCGCGGAACCGCTTGCAGGGCAGCTCGTCGGCCGGCGCCTTCGCCGTGAACCCGTCGTCGATCAGGTTATCGGCGCGCGCCTTGTTCTGCTCCGCGATGGTCGACGTGCGGATACAGTCGAGCGCCACGTGGTGGTTCGTCAGAATCAGCCCGTTCCCGGATGCGAAAGTGCCAGTTCCGCCGCCGCCGCCTGCCTGTATGCGGACCGGCGCGTAACGCAGTCGATCGAGGTCGGCAGACGTAAGGCGAACTCCGTATTTTTTCGCCATGGCATCGACGGGGAGCTGGTCGATGCGCCACATGCCCTCGTCGGCGAGCAGCGAGACGCCGGCCAGCGCGCAAAAGGCGGCAATGGTCCATTTCATCGGCTTCATGTGAGGCAGCATAGCCCAGAAACTCGTCTCCCGATGCCGGCCCCTAAGAGGCCCTGCTTCAGTTGGCGAGGGTAGGGACTTGCCGCCGGAGCTCGTGCTCGGGATCCCCTAGGGCCCGAGTCACGCGTGGGGAAAGGCGTGCGGTTCGAGCGCGTTCGGCCCGGCGCTCACCTGCCCGGCATCCAGATCCGCGACGCTCCGCCGCCGGCCAGAGCAAGCGTGAGCGAGTTCAGGCGCTTGACAAACGTTGCCGGGTCCTCGAGCTCGCCGCCTTCAGCGAGCAGCGCCTGATCGAACAGGATATGGCTCCAGTCGGCAAACAGCGTCAGGTCCCCTTCCTGCTTCAGCCGCTGGACGACCGGATGATCCGGATTGATCTCGAGAATGGGCTTGCTGGCCGGCAGGCGTTGGCCCGACTCGCGGAGGATTCGCTCGAGGTGCCGGCTGATTCCGCGCTCGTCGGCGACCAGACAGGCTGGCGAGTCTGTCAGCCGGTGCGTGAGCCGCACGCCGCTCGCGCGGTCCTTCAACACGTCCTGAACGCGCGCGACGAGATCCTTGTACTCCTGTTCCTTCAGTTCTTCGGTGACCGTCGACGAAGCCTCGCCCAGCTTGGTGACGTCCAGGCTGCCGTGGGCCGCCGACAGCAGCTTCGTCCCTTCGTACTCCGAGAGATGGGACACGACCCATTCGTCGATCCGGTCGGTGAGCAGCAAGACCTCGACGCCATTTTTTCTGAATACTTCCAGATGCGGGCTGTTCTTGGCGGCGGAGAAGCTGTCAGCCGTCACGTAGTAGATGGCATCCTGCCCGGGCTTGGCGCGGCCCACATAGTCGGCGAGCGACACCGCCTGATCGGCGCTGTCGGTGTGGGTCGATGCGAAACGGAGCAGCTTCGCGATGCGCTCCCGATTGGCGCCGTCCTCGATGACGCCTTCTTTGAGCACTCGGCCGAACTCGCTCCAGAACGTGCCGTACTTCTCCTGCTGATGTTCCGCCAGATCCTCGAGCAAGCCCAGCACGCGCTTGACTGACGCAGCACGGATTTGCGCCACGTCGGAAGATTGCTGCAGGATTTCCCGCGAGATATTGAGCGGCAAGTCACCCGAGTCGATAATGCCGCGGACGAATCGAAGATAGGCGGGGAGGAGCTCGTCGGCCGCATCCATGATGAACACCCGCCGAACGTACAGCTTCACACCGTGCCGCGTGTCGCGGTCCCAGAGATCGAACGGCGCACGACGCGGAATGAAGAAGAGCTGCGTGAACTCCTGACGGCCTTCCACTTTCGCATGCGCCCAGGCCAACGGCGGTTCGAAGTCATGGGCGACGTGCGTGTAGAGTTCCTGGTAGTCCTTCTCGGTGATCTCAGACTTCGGCTGAGCCCAGAGCGCTGACGCCTGGTTGACCTGTTCGTCCTCCTCCGTCGCGACTTGCGCCTTTACCGCAGGATCCCATTGCTCCTTCTTCATCAAAATGGGGAAGGTGATGTGGTCGGAGTACTTGCGGAGGATCTCCCGCAAGCGTGATCCGGATAACAGCTCGTCTTCTCCCGGCCTGAGACGCAAGGCGACGTCTGTACCCCGTGAGTCCTTCCGGACGGGCTCGATCGTGTAGTCCCCCTCGCCCCCGCTCTCCCATCGCACACCCTCGTCCGCCGGGGCCCCAGCGCGGCGAGTGAGAAGGACGACGCGCTCCGCGACTATGAAGGACGAGTAGAAGCCGACGCCGAACTGGCCGATGAGCTGAGCGTCTTTGGCGGCGTCGGCGGTCAGGCGCTCGAAGAACTCGCGCGTTCCGGACTTGGCGATGGTCCCGATGTGATCGATGACTTCCTGCCGCGTCAGGCCGACGCCGTTGTCGGACACCGTAAGCGTCCGCGCAGCCCGATCGTAGCTCACACGTATGCGGAACTCCGGATCGCCCTCAACGAGCGTGCCGTCGGCCAGGCCCTCGAACCTCAGCTTGTCGCAGGCATCGGATGCGTTCGAGACGAGCTCGCGCAGAAAGATCTCCTTGTTGCCGTACAAGGAGTGGACCATCAGATGCAGGAGCTGCTTGACTTCGGCCTGAAAACCGAGCGTTTCTTTCGGAGATGTGACGGCCATGTGGTGGATCCTTCGCAGTGGTTGCCGGCCTGGCGCGAGATTCCTACGATAGACGAACGTCACGGCGGGTTCAATGCGTCAAGATGAGCGAATCGCGCGCAGGTCTGATGCTTGACACTCGCGAAATCCATGTGTTAGGTGACAAAAGACAGACCAGATCGGGGAGGATGCTTATGAAAGTACGACCTCTGCGTGACCGAGTTCTCGTCAAGCGTGTCGAGGAGCAAGAGCAACGGATTGGCGGCATCATCATCCCGGATACCGCCAAGGAAAAACCCCAACAAGCCAAAGTGGTCGCGGTCGGCAGCGGCCGCGTGACCGACGACGGCAAGACGATTCCTCTGGAGGTGAAGGCGGATGATTACGTGCTCATCGGAAAATACGCGGGCACCGAAATCAAGCTGGATGGCGAGGAATACTTGATCGTCCGCGAGGACGAGATCCTGGGCGTGGCCGAAGGCGTGCCGGAGCTCGCCGCGGTATAGGAGGGAGCGATATGGCCGGCAAACAGATCGTCTACAACGAGGAGGCGCGCCACTCGCTCATGCGCGGCGTGAACAAGCTGGCGGATGCCGTGAAGGTGACGCTCGGCCCGAAAGGCCGCAACGTCGTGATCGACAAGAAATTCGGCGCACCGACGATCACCAAGGACGGCGTGACCGTCGCGAAGGAAATCGACGTTCCTGATCCGGTTGAGAATCTCGGCGCGCGGATGGTGCGCGAGGTGGCGACCAAGACATCGGACGTCGCCGGGGACGGCACGACGACGGCGACCGTGCTCGCCCAGGCCATCATTCGCGAAGGCGCCAAGAACGTCGCCGCGGGTGCGAACCCCATGGGCCTCAAGCGCGGCATCGAGCGGGCCGTCGAGCGGATGGTGACGGAGCTGAAAGGGCTGAGTCAGCCGGTGAAAGGCGACATGATCGCCCAGGTCGGGACTGTCTCGGCGAACACCGACGCGACCATCGGCAAGATCATCGCCGAGGCGATGGACAAGGTCGGCAAGGACGGCGTGATCACCGTCGAAGAAGCCAAGACCATCGAGACCTCGCTCGACGTCGTCGAGGGGATGCAGTTCGACCGGGGGTACCTTTCCCCCTATTTCGTGACCGATCCGGAGCGGATGGAGAGCGTGCTCGAGGATCCGCTGATCCTGATTCACGAAAAGAAGATCTCAGCGATGAAGGACCTGCTGCCGATTCTGGAGAAGATCGCGCAGACCGGCAAGGCCCTCGTGGTGATTGCCGAGGACCTCGAGGGCGAAGCGCTCGCCACGCTCGTCGTCAACAAGCTGCGGGGCACTTTGAAGGCGGCGGCCGTAAAGGCGCCTGGATACGGCGATCGGCGAAAGGCGATGCTGGAGGACATCGCGATCCTGACGGGTGGCCGAGCGATGACTGAGGATCTCGGCCTGAAGCTCGAGAACCTCAAGCTCGAGGACCTCGGCACCGCCAAACGCATGGTAATCGACAAAGACAATACGACGATCATCGAGGGGGCCGGGACCAAGAAGGCTATCGAGGGTCGGGTCAAGCAGATTCGGACGCAGGTCGAGGAGACCACCTCGGACTACGACCGCGAAAAGCTGCAGGAGCGGCTTGCGAAGCTGGTCGGCGGTGTCGCGGTGATTAAGGTGGGGGCGGCCACCGAGACGGAGATGAAGGAGAAGAAAGCGCGCGTCGAGGACGCGATGCACGCCACGAAGGCGGCCGTCGAAGAGGGGATCGTGCCGGGCGGGGGGGTGGCGCTGCTGCGGGCGTCGGCCATTCTGGAGTCGTTTGCCAAGGGCGCGGACCTCGACCACGACGAACGCCTGGGGATCGATATCGTCCGCAAGGCGTCGGAGGAGCCCACGCGCTGGATCGCCCAGAATGCCGGACTCGAAGGCTCGATCGTCGCCGCGAAGATTAAGGAAGCGAAAGACAAACACTGGGGCTTTAACGCGCAGAGCGAGGAATACGAGGATCTGGTCAAGGTCGGCGTCATCGACCCGACCAAGGTGGTGCGGACAGCGTTGACGAACGCCGCCTCGATTGCCGCGCTGCTCCTGACAACTGAGGCGCTCGTGTCAGAGCTCCCGGAGAAGAAGGAAAAAGTGCCTCCGGGCGCCGGCATGGACGATTATTAACGCTCGAAAATCCTGGTCGGAGATCGGGTTTTCCTGACTCGATCTCCGACTGGCCGATATGGCTCAGCGCATCAGGTCCAAGCTCATCTGTTGAGGGCTTCGCCGACTCGCTTGACCTTGACCGTGAGCCGTTACACGCGCACCCTTGATGGGCTGTGACGTCGAATGACTCCATCCGCAGAATCCAAACAATCCGAGGCGGGCGGCGCGAAGCGATTGTGTTCGAGCGTCCGGTGATGTCGAGCGCCGCCGGCGCAGGATGGCAAGGCCTGCTTCTCGAGCGCCACACCGCCGGCGAGGTGCACGAGGCTCGTGACACTGAAGCGCCCTCGAATATTCTCCATTTCATTGAAGGTGTGCCGTTGATGAGCGAGTGGCGATCCGACGGGCATACCTACCGGGTCGTGAACCGGCCTGGGAGCATGGCGTTCGAGCCGAAGGGTTTCCGGTTCGACGTTCACTGCGTTCGGGGGCGACCCGCGCCGCAGTGGATTCTGGATCTCGATCAGACGATATTTGGACAGCGAGTGCAGGAAACAGCACGCGGCGGGCGCGCCGAGCTGAGGCCGCAGTTGAATCTGACGGATCCGCAGATCGCCTCGCTGTGCCGGCTCCTGCAGGCGGATCTGGAGGCTGGCTGCCGGAGCGGCCCGTTGTACGGGGAGCTGGTGGGCGCCGCGCTCGCGGTGCAGCTTGTGCGCCATTGCTCGGCCACCGAACTTGAGGGCGTTTCGAGGGGCGGACTGTCGCCCGCCCGGTTGCGGCGAGTCTTCGAGTACATCGAAGCCAACCTCGACGTCAACATGCGTTTGAACATGCTCGCGGAACAGGTCGGCGTCAGCGCCTTCCACTTCTCCCGCCTGTTCAAACAAAGTACGGGGAGCAGCCCGCACCAATATTTACTCCGTCGAAGGCTCGACCGGGCCAAGACCTTGCTCCGCCAACCTCAAATCAGCCTGGCAGAAGTCAGCGCGTCAACGGGGTTCGCCGATCAGAGCCATTTCACGAAGGTCTTCCGACAGTTTGTTGGCGTCACCCCGTCTGAGTTTCGATGCCAGCATAAGCCATCCTTTCAGCATGTTCCCACCAATCGAGCAAGGTTGCACAAGACCCACACCGGCGCTTCGCTCTAGCGTGCTCTCCAGACGGAGCGGTGCCATGTCGAGCGATGATTGGCGGCCTCCCACAGACGACGAGATCCGGACGCGCGCCTACGAGCTGTACCTCGAGCGCGAGCGCTCGAGCGGAGGGCCACTAGACGATTGGCTGGAGGCGGAGGCCGAACTGTGGATGAGACAATCGACGGCCGCTCCCGAGGTCAACACCATCCCTCGATCCGGACGCCGCGCGACGCGTCCAAAACCATGATCACGGGGGGATTCGACCGTCAGCACGCCAGGCAAGTGGATCGGAGATGATGAGAGGTTTTCATGCTGAACGATTCAGTTCCCGCTCATGTGCTCGTCCGATCCCGGCGCATCTACAGCACATCACCCGACGGCGCGATGCTCGGCGCGATCGCTATTCGTGGTGATTCGATCGTGGCGGTCGCGCGTGAGTCGAACAGCCTCGACAGCCTTATCACGCCGACGACCTGCGTCATCGACGATCCGACGTTGACATGGTTGCCGGCGTTTTATGACACCCACAACCATCTGCTCGAGGCCACGCGGAATGCGACGTTCGTTCCGGTGAACCGGGCCCGCACCGTGGCCGAGCTCGTGTCGCTCATTCGCGAGCAGGCGGCGCGGACTCCTGCCGGACGCTGGATTCAAACGTCCAACGCCTGGCATGAGCGGAAGCTCGCCGAGGGCCGGCTGCCCACGGCGCAGGAATTGGATCTGGCGACGCGCGATCACCCCGTGATCCTTCGGCGTGGCGGACACATGGCCGTTTTGAACTCGCGTGGACTCGAGGCGTCCGGCATCACCGCCGCGACACCTGATCCACCCGGCGGACGTCTCGGCCGCCTAGCGGACGGAACGCTCGATGGCATGCTCGAAGGCGGCGCGCAGTATGCCCTGGTGCATGTGCCTCCACTGCCGATCGAGGAGCAAATCGCAGGCGTCGAGCAAAGTTGCCGAATGTTCACGGCGTCGGGTATCGGCACGGTCCGCGATCCGGTCGTGTCGCCTGAAGGTATGCGGCTCTACCAGGCCGCTGCTGAGGCAGGCCGCTTGTCGCTCCGTGTCCGTCCGATGCTGCTGATGTTCCCCAGCGGATCGGTTGCCGCGCGGATCGCGCAGATCGAGGGGTTCGCGATGCGCAGCGGATTCGGGAACGAGTGGCTGAAGGTCTGGGGGTTGAAGTTCGTCATGGACGGCGGTCCAGAGGGCGGCGCGCTCGACGAGCCCTACGTGACCGACGCGTCGTTTCGCGGCCATCTGAATTGGGATCCCGAAGAGATGTTCGCGGTCATGACCGCCGCGGTGCAGCGGGGATGGCGGGTGGGCACGCACGCGATCGGGGACCGGGCCGTTCGGACGGTGCTCGACATCTACGAGCGGATCATCACGGCGAATCCCCGGCTTCCCGCCGGCATGTTCGTCATCGAGCATGCGTTCCTCGCGGATACAACCGAGCGTGCCCGCGCGATCCGGATGGGTGTCCACATTACCGTCCAACATGCGTTGCTGCACGCGCTCGGCGCCAGCCTCCTGCGGCTATGGGGACCCGATCGTACGCGTCCCATCATGCCTGTGAAGGCCTGGTTGGACGAAGGAGCCGACCTCTCTGCAGGGTCCGACTACCCGATCGGCTTCTACGAGCCGGTCCGCACGATCTGGGGGATGGTGACCCGGCAGACCGAAACCGTGGGCATCCAGGGACCGGAATACGCTATCGACCGGGAGACCGCCCTTCGCCTCACGACCGTCGCCGGCGCGCGTCTGTCGGGTGAGCCAAATTGCCTCGGCCCTCTCGCGCCCGGTCGGTTTGCTGACCTCGTCGCCTTTCGTGCCGATCCCATCACGTGCGAGATCGACCGGCTTCCGGAGCTCAAGCCGGTCATGACCATCGTCGGTGGCCGCGCGGCCTTCGACCCGGAGGCCATGTTCGCGTCGAAGGCGGCGATGAGCGTTGGGAAGCTGTGAGACGGGAGCGTCAGGCTCGAGGAGGCATCTGTGAGCGCGTTCGGTTCAACCAACGGATCCCGTCGTCCGCGCCTCGCCGACTGCGTGATTCGTGCGGGCGCGGAGGGCGCCCTGCTGGGAGCGGGGTCGGACTACCCGGTCGGGACTTACGACGTCCGTCGTGATCCGTTCGACAGTCCTATCGACGAGATTCAGACGCTTCGCGTGGACCCGGCGATCGTCGGCGGCCGCGCTGTTCACGATCCGACTGGGCGGTTCGCATGAAGAGACGAACGGCGCTCCGCTTGAGCGTTCTCGGGGGCGCGACGATGGCCGCGCGGATGATGGTCGATCCCGTCCGCGCGACGGAGCGGTCGATCGGTCCGGTCGGCGTCCCGCGTTTCGACCTGCCGCTGAAGATTCCGCCGGTGCTCGAGCCCGTCGCGCGATCAGACGCGCACGACGAATACCACATTGTGCAGCGCGCCGCCGCGCAGGAGATTCTGCCCGGACGCCCCACGACGATCTGGGGCTACCAGGGTCTGTTTCCAGGGCCGACCATTCGTGTCCGACGCAACCGGGCCGCCGTGGTGCGTCATACGAACCAACTGTCGACGCACACCGTTGTCCATCTGCACGGCGGCGCGGTGCCGGCTGATTCCGACGGCTTTGCGACAGATATGGTGACGCCAGGTGCGTCGCGCACGTACACCTATCCGAATCGCCAGCGCGCCGCCACGCTGTGGTACCACGACCACGCGATGGACCGGACCGGCGAGAACGTCTTTCGTGGCCTCGCCGGTTTTTACATCATCGAGGACGACGAGGACCTGGCGCTGCCGCTCCCTCGTGGACCGTTTGACGTGCCGTTGGTCTTTCAGGATCGTGCGTTCAACGCCGATGGCTCGTTCGCGTACGACACCGGCCGGCACAATGGATTCGAGGGCGACGTCATGCTGGTCAACGGCGTGCCGTGGCCGAAGATGGAGGTGTCCGCCCGGAAGTATCGCTTCCGTTTCCTGAATGGATCCAACGCACGCCTCTTGCAGTTGACGCTCAACGGCACCGAACCGATCACGCTCATTGGAACGGAGGGCGGGCTCCTCTCGCAGCCGGTGCTCATTACCACGCTCCCGCTCGCGATGGCCGAGCGCGCCGACGTGGTTATCGACTTCTCACGGTACGACGTTGGAACGAAGCTGTTTCTGATGAACGTCGCAGAGAAACCCACCTTCGCGCAAATCATGCGCTTCGACGTGGTCAGGCGCGAGGCCGACGACTCCCGCGTTCCATCGCGTCTCAGCGACCCCGCCTTTCTGGAGCGACCCAAGACGGCCACCACTCGCACGTGGTCGCTCCGCGCGGGGCTCAGGTTCGGTGAGGGATTGCCGCCCATCGCCTGGACGATCAACGGAAAGCCGTTCGATCCGAACCGCAGCGACGCGGCGATCGCGCTGGGAGACGTGGAACTCTGGCGATTCCGGAACGAGGCACCGCTCGGCTTGCCGCTGCGCGTTCTTGCTCGACCGCATCCGACTCACGTGCATCTTGCGCACTTCCAGATTCTCGAACGCAACGGCAAACCGCCACTCGCCCACGAGCGTGGGTGGAAGGACACCGTGGCTCTCGATGGCATCGAGGACGTCCTGGTGCTCCTGCGGTTCAGTCAGTTTCGTGGTCGGTACTTGCTCCATTGCCACAATCTGGAACACGAAGATCACGCGATGATGGCGCGGTTCGACGTCACCTGAGGGAGCGGCGGGTGCTCAACTGTCGTCGAGATTCTGACGCCCCCTTCAACGCGGCCATTCTTAGCAAGGTGCACCATGAGCCAGCCCGCTATCGAGACGTCGAGAACGCCATCGGGTCCACTCACGCTGGCGTTGGCAGACGCCGAAGCTTGAAGTCGTTGCCCGTGACCTTCTAAAGGAGCCGACGGCGCGCGCTGCCGGCTAGGCTGAATTGAGTGTCTGGCCACATCATCCTCTGTCGTCACACACAAGTTGCGTCTGAGTCATAGTCCCGTTACACGCCTCAAGTAGAACCTGGGCCACAACCTTAATAGCCGCGCTCGGCTGGCGAGGACGGAGGGGAGCTCACTATGTACAAGCTTGTTGGCAAGGCATTGATCGGGGCTTTGGCCGGGGCAAGTTTGACAACCGCGCTCATGGTCAGAGGCGCCGACGCGAAGGCGAACCCCCATCCACAGGCGGCCGTCGAACGCGGCGAACATTCCGACGAACATTCTCATCGGTCGCCCCTCGCCGCGTGGGTGGAGCTCGGCGCGAACGGTCAGGCGATCGCTCGCGTCATCGTGTCCGACAGATTGTGCCCCTTTATCCAGCTGGACGACTCCTGGCACGAAATGTGGCTTCGCGCCCGTGCGGAAACCATCCCACAGCGCACAACCACCAGTCCCCCGGAGGATTCAAAGCCGTCGGCGTTCCCGGTCACGACGTGCGAGTATGCCATCCCCGATCGGACGCGGTTTGCACGAGTGATGAGCACCGTGCTTCCTCTCCCCAAGCGGAATCCCCGACGAATCGTGATCCTCGGTGACACGGGCTGCCGGCTGCTGATTGGCGATCCGTGGCAGGCATGCTCCGACCCAGATGAGTGGCCATTTCATCGCATCGCTGAGACGGCGGCCCGATTCAAGCCCGATCTCGTGCTTCATGTCGGCGACTACCAGTATCGTGAAAACGAGTGCCCGCCGGACATTGGTGGATGCCAAGGCAGCCCCTGGGGATACGGCTGGGATACGTGGGAGGCTGATCTGTTCAAGCCTGGGGCCAAACTGCTCGAGGCCGCACCGTGGATCGTGGTGCGTGGCAATCACGAGCTATGCACGCGCGCCGGTCAAGGCTGGTACCGGTTCTTGGATACGGAGCCGTATCGTTCGGTTCGAACCTGCAACGATCCTGCGAACGACGCCATCGCGAACTACAACGATCCCTACGCGGTGCGGATCGGGGATGACACGCAGATCATCGTGTTCGACAGCTCCGCCGTCCCCAAGTCGAAACTACCCGCGGGCGATCCGGCCTTTGCCAAGTATCAGGATGAACTCACGCAAGTGGCCGTCCTAGCCGCGAACAACCCGAACGGGCTCAACATCTGGACGAATCATCATCCCCTGCTGGCCTTCTCGCCAGTGGCGGGGACAGCACCCACTGGAGGCAATCCCGGGCTGCTCTCGGTGATGTACGCGACCTACGGCCCTAATTACTATCCACCGGGCATTGACCTCGCGCTTCACGGACATACACACATCTTCGAGGCGCTCAACTTCTCAACCAACCATCCGGCGATGATCATGAACGGCAATGGAGGCGACAATCTCGACATCAACCTGCCAGACCCGTTCCCATCCGACGCGCACCCGGATGCGGCCTTTGCGTCTGTGGTCGACGTGCAGGAGATCGCCGACACGAGCACCTTCGGCTTCATGGTGGCCGACCGAGAAGGCGGCGGGAGATGGACGTTCCGGGCGTACACGCGCGACGGGCGGCAGCTCACGTCCTGCCGGTTTGCAGCGTCGAAGATCGCCTGCTCGAAACTGGGGTTCCTCCACTGAACCCCAGCCGCGTGCGCCGGTGGTGGGTGAATGCGCTCGGATACGACCCGCGGGGTGGCGGGTCGGCGTTCGCTCTGGCTTTGGTCGTCCTCGTCACGATCGTTGCGCCATTCGCCGACGCGATGCCGAGCAGTTCCCGCGTGCCCCCTCGGGCCAACGGTTCACGGATCGCACTCGGCCGCGCGATCTTCTTCGATCCGGGTCTTTCTGAGCCTCCGGGCACAAGCTGCGCGAGCTGTCACGCGCCCGAGCGCGCGTTTTCCGGCAATCACGGGTCGTCGATCGGCGTCGCGCAGGGCAGCCGTCCGAATCATTTCGCGACGCGAAGTACGCCGTCCTTGCTGTATCTCCGATATGTGCCCCGTTTTCATTTCCATCAGGACGACGATGCGATTCAGCCGTCGGCGGTCGGCGGCTTCTTCTGGGACGGCCGCGCGGACTCGATCTCCGAGCTGGTCAGGCAACCACTCCTCAACCCCGACGAAATGAACAACCGGGACTCTGCGCAGATTGCGCAGAAGGTCGCCGGCGGCGGATACGCCGCCGATTTTCGACGTGAATTCGGCGAGGTGGCTAACGACCCGGAGGCGGCAGTGACTGCGCTCGGCGACGCGCTGGAGGCGTTTCTCACAAGTGATGACATGGCGCCGTTCTCGTCCAAATACGACGCGTATGTGCGTGGCGACGCCAAACTGACCGCGCTCGAGGCGAAGGGGCTCAAGCTGTTCAAGGATCCGGACAAGGGCAACTGCGTGTCGTGTCACAGAATCTACGACACGTCCAAGAATCCGGAGCGGTCGCTCTTCACCGACTTTGGCTACGATGCGGTTGCGGCGCCACGCAATCGGTATATCCCGGCAAACGCCGATCCCGAGCGCTTCGATCTCGGTCTCTGCGGGCGTCGAAACGCCCGCACACCAACGGAGGACGATGCGTGGTGTGTGAACTTTCGCACACCCTCATTGCGCAACGTGGCCGTCCGCCAGAGCTTCATGCATAACGGCGTGTTCAAGCGGTTACGCGATGTCGTGGCTTTCTATGCTACACGTGCGACGAACCCGATGCGATGGTATGAATCCGGCGTGAGGTTCGAGGATGTGCCCGTTCGGTACCGCGGGCAGGTTAATGTCAACGCTATCCCCTACAATCGCCGGGCGGGCGACGATCCTGCCCTCACGGACGCAGACGTGGATGCGATTGTGGCGTTCCTCGGCACGTTGACCGACGCGGCCTACCGTGACCAGGCAAACACCGGGGCCAGACCAGTAATCCGGAAGTGACGCGACAGTCCCATCCGCCCTCGCATTTGCTTCCGTCCGTAAGATGATATATAACATCTAATTGACGGTGACCGGTGCGATACAGCGCAAACCATAAACAACAGACGCGCGAGCGAATCGTCCGAGCGGCGGCGCGTCGGTTCCGCGGCCGCGGGGGCGAAGGGGCCGGCATCAGCGATTTGATGCACGATCTGCGACTGACGCACGGCGGCTTCTATCGCCACTTCAAAAGCAAAGAGCGGCTCTTCGTTGAGGCATTCGAGCAGGGCCTGAAGGAAGCCGGAGATCGGATGACGAAGGCGATCGAGCAGGCCCCACGCGGCTCAGAGCTCGAAGCGCTGATCGATGCGTATCTGGATATCGCGCATGTCAATGACATGGCCGGCGGCTGTCCCGTCGCGGCGCTCGCATCTGAAGTGGCGCGTCGGCCGCCGAGCGGCCGGGAGCCGTTCCTGCAAGCGCTCAGAGCATATGTCCGGCGGATGGAGCAGTTCATCCCGGCCGAGAACAACGAAAAGCGCCGTCAGAAAGCCATCTGGCTCTTAACGGGCATGGCAGGCACCCTCATGGTGGCGCGGGCATTCACCGAAGAGCACGATCGCCGCGCGATTCTTGACGCAGCGAAAAAGTTCTACCTCGCGGCGGCCCAGGCGTAATCTTTTTTTTGGATCCATTGGATGATAGTCGTCATCTAATAATTCAGGAGGCCGGGACGATGGAAGACCGTGTTGACATTCCGGGCGAGCCGATCACATCTGGAGTCGAGCCATGAATTTCGTCGCGTTGCGCATGCTCACCGGCGATCGGGCCAAGTACTTCGGCCTGGTCTTCGCCATCGCCTTTTGCACGTTTCTGCTGGAAAACCAGACGTCGATCTTCGCCAACATCATGAAGCGCACGGCCAGCCAGATCCTTGACGTGACCGACGCCGAGGTGTGGGTCATGGATCCGCAGACGGAGTACTGGGAGCAAACCAAAGCGCTGAAAGACACCGATTTGACGCGGGTGCGCGGCGTGCCGGGGGTGCAGTGGGCAGTCCGGTTGTTCAAAGGGAATCCCGTCGCCCGCACGCTCGAGGGCAAATTCGCCTCGTCGTTTCTCATCGGGATCGACGACGCGACTCTTGCGGGTGCGCCCCGGGAGATGCTGTCCGGCTCGTGGGAGCGCCTGCGGGAACCGGACTCCGTCGTTATCGACCAGGCGGGCTACATCCTCCTCTTTCCGGATCAGCCGTTGTCGCTCGGCCGCACGCTCGAGATGAACGACCACCGCGTGACGATTGTGGGGATCTCGGACGTGCCGGCGCCGTTTGTCAGCCTGCCGGTGATGCACACGCGCTACAGCGAGGCGATCAACTTTCTCGGCCGCGAGCGCACCCAGCTGTCGTTCATCATTGCCCGGCCGCAGGCGGGAGTGAGCGCGTCGGATCTGACCTCGCGTATCCATGCGCAGACAGGGCTTCGTGCGAGGACGTCGCTCGAATTCATGTGGGACTGCGTCCGGTATTACCTCCAGCACACCGGCATCCCCGTGAATTTCGGCATCACAATCGCGGTCGCGATCATCGTCGGCGCCGTGGTCGCTGGGCAGACCTTCTACCTGTTCACCGTCGAGAACCTGAAGCAGTTCGGCGCGCTCAAAGCGATCGGGATTACGAACGTGCGCTTGATCGGGATGATTCTGCTGCAGGCGTTTACGGCCGGCACCCTGGGCTTCTCGATGGGGACCGGGATGGCGGCGACCTTCTTCGAGATCTTCAGACACAAGCTGGCTACGCGCGGCATCATTCTGATGTGGCAGTGCGTCGCGCTGACCGGCGCCTGCATCCTGTTCGTCGTGATCGTTGCCAGCATCCTCAGCATCCGGCGGGTGCTGGTGCTCGAGCCGGCGGCCGTTTTCCGAGGATGACGTCGATGGCCAATGTGATGAACGAGGGCTTCGGCGTGTCGTGCCGAAACATCCGGAAACGTTTCGGCTCCGGGGAGGCCGCCGTCGAAGCGCTGCGCGGCGTGGATTTCGAGACGCGCTTCGGTGAGCTCAGCTTCCTTGTCGGACCAAGCGGGTGCGGCAAGACGACGCTGATTTCGATCATTGCGGGGCTGCTCGACCGAACCGACGGAGAGCTGACGGTGCTCGGCACCGATCTCGACGAGCTGTCGCCCGGAGAGCGCGTGCTCTTCCGGCGCCGCAATCTCGGATTCATCTTTCAGCAGTTCAATCTGCTCCCAGCGCTCACGGCTGCCGAGAACGTAGCCGTTCCACTCATCGCGGCGGGGACGCCGCGGCGGCGGGCGGTGGATCAGGCCAGCGCGCTGCTGTCGCAGCTTGGCCTCGGAACGCGTCTCCAGGCCTTGCCGTCGACCCTATCCGGCGGACAGCAGCAGCGCGTCGCGATAGCCCGCGCGCTCGTCCATGAGCCGCGCCTGGTTGTCTGCGACGAGCCCACGGCCGCGCTCGATCACGCGAGCGGTGAGGCCGTCATGGAACTGCTCGCCGCCAACGCCGTCCGGCCGGGCCGGACCGTCATCGTCGTGACGCATGATGCCCGTGTCTTCCATTACGCCCATAGCATCGCGCACATGGACGACGGTCGCATCGTCAACGTGACGCGCCCGGAGCGGGCGGCGCGCTCAGAGGAGTCGTGGCGGGAAGGTCCCACGCAGCCGTCCCCACAGTTTCAGGAGACCTACGCATGAAGCGATTCATCTTGCCAGCCATCGGCGTCGTCGCCGCGGTCTGGTCCGCCTATTCCGTTGTCCGGACGCAACCGCACCGAGCGCCGACGGATCCGCCAGCGCCGCCGGCGGTGTCCGATTACAAAGCCACTGTTGCCGCGGTGGGCCTGATCGAGGCGAGCACCGAAAACATCTGGGTCGGCACACCGCTCGGCGGCGTGGTCGAGAGGGTGTTCGTGACTGCGGGTCAAACGGTAAGAAGCGGAGCACCGCTGTTCGAGCTGGATACGCGCCAGCTCCGCGCGGAGCTCGCGGTCCGCCGGCAGGCTGTCGCCGTCACCCATGCCCGCGAGCACGTGGCCGAGGCCCGCGTCGATGACTTGCAAAAGCAGCTCGAATTCGTCGAACACGTGACAGACAAACGCGCCATCAGCGCCGAGGAATTGACGCGGCGCCGGTCCTCCGTGGAGACGGCGACGGCAGAGCTCGCGGAGGTTCGAAGCGAGATCGCTGCGGCGGAATCCCAGGTGGAGTCCGTGCAGGTCGACCTCGAACGGAGCGTCGTCCGCGCGCCGATGGCCGCCGAGGTGCTGCAAGTAAAAGTGCGTGTGGGCGAATATGCCCCGGCGGCGACAACCGCCAATCCGCTCATCGTGTTGGGCCGCTCGAAGCCGCTGCACGTGCGTGTCGACGTCGATGAGAGCGAGGCCTGGCGCGTGCGCGAGGGGGCGCACGCGATCGGTCATGTGCGCGGGAATGCCGACCTGAAAACGCCGCTGCAGTTCGTGCGGTTCGAGCCGTTCGTCGTACCCAAGCAATCGTTGACAGGCGACAGCACGGAACGGGTCGACACGCGCGTGCTTCAGGTGATCTACCGCGTCGAGCGCGAGGATGTGCGGCTGTTCGTGGGCCAGCAGCTCGACGTCTTCATCGATGCGGCTCGCCCCGTCGGCGCTCGCACTCGCGGCGAAGGGCGCGGAGAAGGGCAATGAAGCGTTCCAGATTCGCCATGTTGGTCCTGGCACCGGTGGTCTCGGCGTGTGCCGTCGGGCCGAAGTACACGCCGCCCAGCCCCGAGATGCCCGCCACCTGGCATGAAGCGCCGGTCACGAGCGGCACCTTCGATCCTTCCACGCTGGAGCGCTGGTGGACAGCTTTTCAGGATCCCGTGCTCGATGACCTCGTGGTTCGCGCGATCGACGGCAACCTGGACCTCAAAATTGCCGCGTCGCGCGTGCGCGAGGCCCGGGCGGCACGCGGGATCGCGGCATCCGCGGCGCTCCCCCAAGTGGACGTGGCCGCTCAGGGAGCCCGCAGCGAGCGCAGCAACGCCGTTCCGCCCTTCAACGTGGCCACTGGAGGGGCATCGCCCTTTGGTCCGCGCACGCAGAACGTCTTCGAGGCCGGGTTCGACGCCGCGTGGGAGCTGGATGTGTTTGGCGGGGTGCGGCGAGATGTCGAGGCGGCCGTCGCCCAGGCACAAGCCGCTGAAGAAACGCGGCGCGACGTCCTCGTGACGCTGGTGGCTGACGTCGCGCGGAACTATGCCGAGCTGCGTGGCGCACAGCGGCAGCTGGAGATCCTGGACGCCACGGTTCGGTCGCAGCAAGATACTCTCGATCTCGCGAAGACCCGATTCGATGCGGGATTGGGCGCGGCTCTCGACGTCGAGCGTGCGGCCGGGCTGCTCGAGGCGACGAAGAGCCACCGACCTGAGCTCGAGCGCGAAGCGATGCGCGCAATCTATCGTCTGGACGTTCTGATCGGCGAGCAACCTGGCGGGCTTGCTGCCGCGCTCGAGACGCCATCACCTTTGCCGTCGCAGTCACCGGAGCTTCCCGAGCTCCTGCCCTCAGAGCTGCTCGCGCGTCGTCCCGACCTCAGGCGCGCCGAGCGCGAAGTCGCCGCCGCCACGGCCCGCGTGGGGGTGGCGAGATCCGAACTGTTCCCTCGCTTTTCGATTGGCGGCAACTTCGGGCGCCGCAGTGAAGACCTGTCCGATGTCGGCTCGACCGGGAGCCAATTCTGGTTTCTCGTGGCCGGCGTGCGGTTGCCCATTCTGACCGGCGGCCGCATTCGCGCGAACATCCAGGTGCAGGACGCGCGCCAGGAGCAGGCGTCGCGGCAATACGAAAAAGCGGTGTTGGGCGCGGTGGAAGAGGTCGAGAACGCGCTGTCCGCGAACACGCGCGAGCAACGCCGTTTGGAGACGCTGGGCGCTTCGGTTGCGGCGAATCGACGCGCGTTCGATCTGGCGACAGAGCGATACACCGGGGGCCTGGAGAACTTCCTGTCGGTGCTCGACTCGCAGCGAGCCGTCTACGCGACCGAGGATGCACAGGCACAGAGCGAGACCAACGCAATGGTCAGTCTCATCGCTGTGTACAAAGCGCTCGGCGGGGGATGGACGACGGCGACGAACAGCTTGCCCGGAGACCGCGATGAACGGCCGTGAGCAAATCCGCGAGGCTTGCGAGCGCGAAGGGGCCCGCAGACGCTGGGCACGTCAGACGCCAGCAGGCCCCCAAGTGCGGTGGTTCGCGCCGCGATCGCGCGTTATTTGATGGTGCCCGGCTTGAACAACGCGGACAGGTCGTTAGCGGTGGACGCCGCGCCCAACCACGGGTAACCCGCATCCGGGTCAACGCTGAAGATTTCCTGCATCGTGCGCAGGAATGACGAGTGGGAGTACTCGACGCCGCTCTTGTACGGCACCCCCCCTACGTTCGCGTGCGCATTCTTGGAGATGATGATGAACGGGATCGTGTACTGCGAGGTGTCCCCGCCTTCGGTCTCATCCCACCACAGCGCGATCACGCCGCCGTCCTGGTAGGCGTCCGAAGCCATGATCAAAGGCACGACCCTGGCCAGGAAATTGTCCCCCTGTGCGATGCCGGCCTGGTCGCTGGTCGACGGGTAGATGCCGTACCCGGTGTCGAGACGGCTGTGCTGGTCGTTGTACTGGTTCGGCGTAATCCAGTTGTAGTCGGCCACCTTGTCGTGCTGCAGGTCGAGGGCCAGCTGCTGCAGCGGCGGATACAGCGTCGAGGCGGTGGCGGGGCATCCGCCGTTCGTGTCCCGGAAGAAAATCTGCGGGTTGTGCTTGGCCGCGTAGTTGTACTGCGATGTGTAGTTGTACTCGTTGAGCCCACTGCTGAATTTGCCGTTTTGGCTGAAGATCGGATATTTCCACGAACTCATTGGCAGCGGGACGTTGGTGGCCAGATTGACGTTGGCGTCTTCCTGATATGACTTCCACGTCTTCCGACCTTTCCTCAGAAATGCGGTCAGATGCAGATCACTCGTGATGACGGTGTCCGGACTGCAGTTGGGATGGTAGGGGTCGTCATCTGTTCCAAGCGTATCGAACGCCTGGCCCGCTTCGGCCCACACGTAGTTGGGCTCGGACGGATGAAGGCCCACGGCCGCGCTCACATAATTGGTCGCATAGGAGACCTCTCCGCTGATGCCAGAGGTGCCGTTGACCAGGCTGTTGATGAAGGGCGCGGCCGGATTCATGAAGATCTGCTGGGGGGACGACAGTGGGTTCGGCTGGGTCCAGTTATGGTTCTCCATCGCGATTACGAAGACCTTCCCGATTCGCCGATCGTCTTGATCGTCCCGCCGGTCGGCATGGGCGGTGAAGCTGCCCCATGCCACTGCACAGGCGACAGCCAACGCACACGCGGACAACTGATGCTTCATCTGCAGCATGGCACTCCTCCGGTTCTCATGAGCGGCGTTCGTCGGTACCGCCGTGCCAAGACTTACAGGCCGGATTTACAGATCGACATCGGCAGTGTTAACAACGGATGACTTTTTGGCCCAACGATGTTCTCCAGGGGGCGCCTTCGTGTTTGAATGGTCCCCCTGGGCGGAAGCACCTGGATAACGCGTTCGGCTTTCGCCGGGCGATTGCTCGTTTTATGGAGGCGCAGACTATGAAGTTGCCATGCCGACAACCAGTCCGGATGCCGTGTGCCCTGGTGCTGGTTGCCGCCGCAACCATCGTCCTGACACACCACGGGGGCCTCGGCGCGCAGGCGGGAACGGGCGATCGTTGGCTCGGGACCTGGATGACGGCGGAAGTGGGCCGCCCGCAGAATCCGCCGCCGCCTGCACCGCCGTTGGCACCGTTCATGACAAACACCCGTTGCCCGTCCGCACCCCCGCCGGTCGCTGCGCCGCGCCGGCAGACATTTGCGCCGCCACCGTTCACACAGTTCTCGAACCAGACGCTTCGTCAAATCGTGCACACGAGCATCGGCGGCTCGAAAGCGCGCGTGATCCTCAGCAACGCCTACGGCACGGCTCCTGTGACCATCGGCGCCGGTTCCATTGCCCTGCGTGACAGGGAAGACGCCGTCCAACCCGCGTCGAACCGACCGCTCACCTTCAGCGGCAAGTCGACGATCACGATTCCCGCCAACGCCATCATCTACAGCGACGCCGTGAGTCTGACGGTGCCGCCGGCGTCCGATGTCGCGATCGACCTCTACTTGCCGGGCACAACGAGCACGGCCCTGGCGATTACGATGCATAACGGCGCGTACCAAACCAACTACATCTCGGAGACCGGCAACCACGTTGGGAAGACCATGATGCCGACTGTCGGGAAGACTCAGAACTGGTTCCTGCTGTCGCGGGTGGACGTCGTTGCGCCTGATACGATTGGTGCTGTGGTCGCGTTTGGCGACTCGATCACGGACGGGTTCAGGTCGACGAGCGACGCCAACAACCGATGGCCGGATCAGCTCGCACGTCGGTTTTTCTCGCAGGGGATCAAGATGGCGGTGCTGAATGCAGGCATCAGCGGCAACCGCGTTCTGAGCGAGGCGAATGTGCCCGCCGGCTTCGACGTCCGCGCGGTTGGCGCCGGCATCAATGCGCTCGCCCGGTTCGAGCGACACGTGCTCTCGCTGCCCGGCGTCACGCATGTGATCGTGCTCGAAGGCATCAACGACATCGGCGGGGCGCGTCAGAACCCGTCACCGACGGCGGAAGATCTCATCGCGGGCCACAAACAGCTCATCGAGCAGGCGCACGCGCACGGGCTGAAGATCTACGGGGCGACCCTCACCCCTTTCTGGGGCGCGGCGTATTACACGGACGTGGGCGAGGCGAAACGACAAGCGCTCAACGAGTGGATCCGGACCGGCAAGGCTTATGACGGTGTCATCGACTTCGACAAGGCGACGCGCGATCCGAGCGATCCGAAGAAGTTCCTGGCGAAGTACGACTCGTGCGATTACCTGCATCCGAGCGACGAGGGATACAAAGCGATGGCTGACGCGATCGAGCTCTCGTTGTTCAAAAGCACGGGCTCGCGGACATCCAGCCGATAGGCAGATCCCCAACCGAAGATCCGCTGAGCTCGGCGTCAGTTTTGAAAATCTCCGCCGGATGAGCTCGTGCTTGGGGCGATTCGCCTGGCGCACAACGGGTGTAGCATGCCGCCTGGATTGAACGTCAAATCGGGAGCTCCCGGTCAGCAGAGGAGATGGACACATGAAATCACGCATCTCGCGCTGCCTCATCGCATTCAGCGTGTTCATCGCGCCGGCCCTCGGCCGGGCGCACGGCCAGTCCTCCATGAGCGACGAGGGGCCGAACCACCGATTCCAGGTGACCAGCACCACATTCTCTGATGGCGACACCTTGCCGCTCAGTGCGGTCTACAGCCAGTGCTCGTTTTATCCGGGCGGCGGAAACCGGTCTCCTGAGCTGTCGTGGACCAATGCTCCGCGCCACACGGTCAGTTTCATCGTGGTCGCGTACGACGTGACCGCATCCTTCACGCACTGGGGCCTGTACAACGTCGCGGCCACCACAACCGAACTGCCCGAGAACGCGGGCGTGGCCGGCAGCTCATTCGGACTCGAGGTTCACAACGACTTCGGGCGCACCAACCTCGAGTACGACGGCCCGTGCCCGCCGCCGTCGCTGAATCCGCCGGCTCACAAGTATGTGTTCACCGTCTACGCGCTCGACACCGCGGTGCCGACCTTGCCTACGTTCGGGGATTTTCCGCCCGGAGCCGAAGCCCTTTTTCAAGCGCTGATCCGAGCGGGGCGGCGGGGCCACATCCTGGCGTCCGCAAGCATCAGCGGCTTCTTTCCGAGCGCCAGCTAGAAGAGCCCACATGGGCGGTTAAGTTAAGATTCAAGTCCATGTTCGGCGGAAGATCGTGGGACGAGTGGATCACGCAGTATTCGACCAGCCACCGGCATCCGGTGAACCGGTTCTGCCACACGGTCGGTATTCCTCTGATCGTCCTGTCGCTTGCCATGTTCGCGGTGTCGCTCTTCGTGCCGGGATTCTGGCCGATCCCGCTGACGGTGTTTGCCGTCGGTTGGCTCTTCCAGTTCGTCGGCCACGCCTTCGAAGGCAAGGCACCGGAATTCTTCCACGACTGGCGGTTTCTGTTCGTCGGCCTCCGGTGGTGGGTCGCCAAGATCCGCGGACGGGCGTGAACGGCGCGATGAGCCGACGGCCTTTCCGTTCGTTGATCGCGGTCATAACTGTGTCGGTCGTGGCCCCGACGCCTTCGGGCGCCGAGACGCACACCTTCGTCCCGCTCGCGTTCTACAACACCTATTCGGCCGCGCATCCCGTCGCGCTGCGCGTCAAGCCGGGCGATCACGTCGTAACGAAGACCATCGATGCGGCCGGCGTCGACTGGAACGGCAAGTCAGTCGCCAGCGGCCCGAATCCCCAGACCGGACCGTTCTACGTCGAGGGTGCCGTGCCGGGCGACGTGCTCGTCGTCACCTTCGTCCGATTGGAAACCAGTCGCACGACGGCATTCTCCAGCAGCTTGCTTTCGCCATACACCATCGACCCGGCGGCGATCGCGGCGCGCGTGGAACGCGACGCGCGGCGCTTGACATGGACGATCGACAAAGCCCGAAATGTTGCACGGCTCGATCAAGGCGACGTCCAGCCTGGCGGGCTCGAGCTCCCGTTGAAACCGATGCTCGGTTGCGTCGGCGTCGCGCCGGCACGTAAGGAAGCGATCTCCACGGCCGCGCCCGGGCCTTGGGGCGGCAACATGGACTACGCATCAATGGGCAGCGGGGTGAAGCTGATGCTGCCGGTCAATGAGCCGGGAGCGTTGCTGTTTCTCGGGGACGGCCACGCCCGCATGGGCGAAGGCGAGGTCGCGGGCACCGGGCTCGAAACGTCGATGGACGTGGAGTTCAGCGTGGATCTCGTGAAACAGAAAGCGATCGGATGGCCGCGCATGGAGACGGGGACCCATATCCTCGTCCTCGGAAGCGCCCGGCCGCTCCTCGAAGCGTTCCAGCATGCCACCACCGAGTTGCAGAAGTGGCTGATGGCCGATTACCACTTCACCGAACGAGGCGCGCAGACTTTCATGGGCCAAGCCGCCGAGTATGAAATCGCGAACGTTGTGGACCCGAGCTTTACCGTTGTGGCGAAGATACCGAAGTCGCTGTTGCCGCGCCCCTGACAATCAGCTGGCGCGCTCAGACGATTTGCACGATGGCTCCGTCGGGATCCGTGATGTGAAACCCGAATTGAACATTCTCCCGTGGTGTGATCCGGTGCTGGTTCAGCTCCTCGGTCACTGATTCTTTGTTGAAGTTCTGGACACGTATCGCGAAGTGGTCGACGGTGCCGGGCTGGCCCTCGCGGCGAAGGGACACGATCGTTCGATTCGTCCCGAGCCGAAGAATCTGATTGGGTTTGTCCTCACTCACCTGCGTCATCCCGAAAAGATCCCGGTAGAACGTGGCGGAGTGCTGCAGATCGCTGACGAGGATCGAAACGTGATCGACGCTCGTTCCGCGAAGTCCGCTCGTTTGCGCAGCGGTCGCCCTTGGTGTGCCAGCCGCGGCCACGAGCATCGAAAGCCCCTGAATCAACTGTCGGCGCGTAAGCGCGCCGCGCTGGAATCGGTGTACCAAGTCGTCAATGATCGTTTCCATCGAATCACCTTT
>Ga0306922_10000671_pt1 | contig 29230 bp, 24 predicted proteins | sample sta12Cox44000082_FD_203758 | JGI IMG/M metagenome (GOLD analysis project Ga0306922, IMG submission 203758) | Lab enrichment of tropical soil microbial communities from Luquillo Experimental Forest, Puerto Rico - statoxic.12C.oxic.44.000.082 (v2)... | ecosystem: Environmental > Terrestrial >... | reverse complement strand
ATGATCCTGTCGTTCGGAGCTGATTCCGACGCCTGTTGGAACTGAACGATTGCCTTATCTACCAGGCCCTTTCGAAGAAGTGCGTTGCCGTAATCAATGTGAATGACCCCGTCGGCTGGGGCTAATTCCAGCGCCTGTTGGAACTGAACAATTGCCTCATCTGCCAGACCCTTCTGGAGGAGCGCATTACCCATATTAGACTGCACTTCGGCCCGCTCGGTGCGATTTGGCGCTAACTCCATGGCTTTTTGGAAATGAAGAATCGCCTCATCGGTCAGGCTCTTATGGAGCAAGGCCGTACCCAGGTTGGCCTGAAACATCGGGGAATTTGGTAACAAATTCACTGCCGCTTGGCAATGAGCGACTGCTTCATCGATCAATCCTTTTTCAAGAAAGAGCTTGCCAAGGTGGTTGTGCGCTACCGCGTTGTTTGCCGTCACAGCAAGCGTGTGCTTCCACAGCGACTCGCTCTCGCGCCAATACGAGGCTTGAATCCATGCACTCCAACTCAAGAAGGCAATCACGCCTGTCGCTGCCGCGGTTAAAATCCATTGGCGACGCCAGGCTTTCGCCAGATCGGCAATCATCCACGTCAGCGCAAGATACAGGCCGATCTGCGGCAGATATGTGTAACGATCAGCATGCGCCTGCGAACCAACTTGGACGACGCCGATCACAGGCACAAGCATCCCAAGGTACCAGAACCAACCGGTTGCCAGATAGGGATGCCCTCGTCTCAGAGCGATCGCTGCTGCAGTAATCCCGATCAGTAGCACAATGGAAAGCGCGACTTCCCAGCCGGGCAATGTTGTTTGAGGATAGCTGTAGAACGCCGTCAGACCGAATGGCCAGAGCATCTGGCGCACATACACAATGTAGCTCAGAAAAGCATTATTCAGCCGTCACCAAAACGGCAACCGCGAGATCGAAACGATCGCGTCCCCTTGGGCGAGAAGAGTAATAACGGAGGAGACTACACAGCGCGAGCAAAGGGACTTTTTCCAATATGAGATGGCGAACCAGTGACCACCTCGGCTCTCCGTAGCTTTCTGAAGGCGGCTGACTACTGACTCCTAATCTCCGACTTCCGACTTCTAACCTGTGATTTCTGACTCTGTTGAGCGGCCAATAGTCCAGGAGCAAAAGCACAAAGGGCAGCATCACCAGCATCGGCTTGCACATCAGCCCACACGCAAACAAAATCCACACGACCGCGTATCGGCCAAGGGTTTGCCGGTGAACGTAGCGAATGTAGGCGCCCAACGTCAGCATGAAGAACACGCCGCTCAACACATCCTTGCGCTCTGCGATCCATGCGACTGATTCCACGTGCAGGGGATGAATCGCAAAGATTGCCGCTACGAAAGCGCTGCGCCAGAGCGCTCCCGTCATCTGTGCGACCACAAGAAACAACAAAAGCACAACAACTGTGTGCAACAGCACGTTCGTGAAATGATGGCCGCTAGGTTTCCGCCCGTACTGCTCCCAATCGAGCATGTGCGTTAGCCAGGTGAGCGGATGCCAATTGTTGTAGTGGCTGTGCGTGAACGCCCACGTCATTCCGTGCAGGCTGAGGCCGCTCGTCACCTCTAAATTGTTATAGACATACTGCGGATCGTCGTAGTCAACGAAACCGTGACCCAGCGTCTGGCCGAAGACCAGCCACGTAATCGCCGCCAGGAAGACACAAACGGCAACGATGGTGAGTGATCGCTGACTGATCTGATAGCGGAAAATCCTCAGCACAGCGAGATCATTTTATAGACCACAAATTACAGAGCAATGCTTCCGAGCACATGGTTTTCGTTTTCGGAAAAATCAGGAGAACTACGCTGGCACAGTAATCGGAAATTAACCAGACAATGCTTTTGCAGGTTCACTGAGTGAGTGTTTGAGGACGCATCGCAAAATAGCGCAACAAGAAGCGACGATTGCGCAGGAAGCGAAGGAAAATTCCAGCCCTTACCGCAGGCCTGTGAGGGCAGGCGTCGCAAATGCAGAAGGTGAGCGTCCGGCTTGAGCTGCAAAAGGCGTTGGCACAAACGGCCTTCACAAAATCTTGCGCGCATTAATTCGATGCGTTCGACAAGCTGCTGACTCTACAGGCCTGCGGCCTGTGCTCCCAGGATTCTGCAGCCGTTGTCGTTTTGAGCTTTGGACCCTACTGATTCCTTGGTGCTTGGGGGTTTGGCATTTGGTGCTTTAGTGTTGCGCAATGGCTCAAGTAACAATCGAGGCAATCAAGAACGGCCCGTACATCGTGACGGGCGAAGTGGAACTGATCGACGCCGATGGAAACAAATTCCAGTGGAAAAACGGATGGCGCTCTGTCGCTGCGGCGCGTCAACCGAGAAACCCTTTTGCGACGGCACGCATTCCAAGATCGGTTTCAAAGCCGCTGAGAAAGCAGTGCCGGAATCCAAAGAATAGTCTTTGTCATTCCGAGCGAAGTCGAGGAATCTCTCGAATGAGCTTTCGAATTGCGCTCGTAATCGCGTTCACATTCTTCACTGCGCCGGTTCACGCGGAGAAGATTTCACTCGTCGGCGCGACTGTGATTAATCCGGCTGACGGCAAAGTGTTGCCAGATGCAACGGTTGTGATCAACGGCGACAAGATCGAACGCATCGCGATGGGCAAACAGGACGCGGCCACACTTGGTAAACAGATCAGTTGCGTCGGCAAATTCATCTTGCCCGGCTACATCGACACGCATGTGCATTTCTTCCAATCAGCAGACCTATTTACGCGACCCGATGGCGCCGATCTCAACAGCGTTCGGCCGTACAAAGACGAGGCCGCGTGGATCAAGTCACACCTCGATGATGTTTTCGCCCACTACATTCGTTGCGGCATCACGAGCGTGGTTGATGTCGGCGGGCCGATGTGGAATTTTGAAGTGCGCAAAAAGGCGAATGCAACCGCAAAAGCGCCGCGCGTCGCTGTCGCTGGACCACTAATCTCGAGCGTTTCGCGTGAGAAACTCGATCTCGGCGATCCGCCGATTGTGAAAATCGAGGCTCCCGATCAAGCACGCGAATTCGTACGCAAACTTGCCGAGCAAAAACCAGATCTGGTGAAGATCTGGTACATCGTGGACAAGGATCATCCGGTTAATTCGTTCCGACCCATTGTGCGTGCGACGATTAAAGAAAGTCATGCGTACAAAATTCGCGTCGCGGTGCACGCGACCGAATTGGAAACCGCGCGTGCGGCCGCTGAAGAAGGCGGCGATGTGCTCGTCCACAGCGTGATCGATAAACCCGTGGATGATGTGTTCGTGAAGCTCCTGAAGGATCGGCACATCATTCTGTGTCCGACGCTCGTTGTGTTCGAGCGCTACGGCCGCACCTTTTCGCACCAGTTGAATCTTACTCCCGAAGAACAAGCCTGGGGCAACCCCGAAGTAATCGCGTCGCTCGACGTCACGAAGATTCCTCAGGACAAATTGCCACAAAGAATCAAGGACGCGTTGGCTGATCCGAAAGCTGTTCTGGATCGGATCAATAAGACGTATGCTGTCGCGCTGCCGAATTTGAAAAAACTAGAGGATGCCGGCGTGACCATTGCTGCTGGCACGGACGCAGGAAACATCGGAACGATTCATGGACCAGCCTTGTTTCGCGAATTTCAGTTGATGAAACAAGCCGGGCTGACGCCGGTGCAGATTCTCCAGTGCGCCACGGCCAATGCGGCGAAACTTTTCGGCGGCGACACCGGCGCGCACATCGGCAAAGTCGAGAACGGCAATTTTGCCGACTTAGTGATTCTCAATTCCAATCCGCTGGATGACATCGCGCACGCTTCCGACATCGACAGCGTGATTAAAAACGGTGTGATTTATCCGGCTGATTCAATTTTGCGGTGAGGTCGGGTCAGGGAGCGCGCGTGCCTTCAGCACAAACCAAAATCCCTTGCTCGCTTGCGAAAGTAGCCGCAAGTTTTTCTTCCTATGGCTATGAATCCAACTCAGTACGCGCATCCCGAAGCGCTGGTGGAAACAGATTGGCTGGAGAAACATCTCACGGACGACGGTATCAGGATCGTCGAGTCGAATGAGGATATTCTGCTTTACGACACCGGGCATATTCCAGGCGCGGTGCATATCGATTGGCGTGCCGATCTCCAGGATCCGCTGATTCGCGATTATATTTCGCCGGAAAAATTTGCGCGGCTGTGCAGCCGCCACGGAATCACGCCGGAGACCACTTGTATTTTTTACGGCGATAAGGCGAACTGGTGGGCGTGCTACGCGCTCTGGGCGTTTCGTTTGTTTGGGCACGAGAAAGTCAAAATCCTCAATGGCGGCCGGGACAAATGGAAAGCCGAAGGCCGCCGCATGACGCGCGAAGTGCCAGAATATCCGACCACGGATTATCCAGTGCCGAAGAAACGTTTCGACAAGGAGATTCGCGCGTTTTTCGATGAAGCGCTGACGCAAAGTAAAGGTGGCAAACCCCTGGTGGATGTGCGTTCACCCGGTGAATACAGGGGCGAGATCACGCACATGCCGGAGTACCCGCAGGAAGGCGTCTTGCGCGGCGGCCACATTCCCGGGGCAAAGAGCATGCCGTGGAAGACCGCTACAAATGACGACGCGACATTCAAACCCGCGGACGAACTGGCGAAAATTTATTTCGATCAGTGTGGAGTCGCTCCTGACAAAGAGACAATTGTCTATTGCCGGATTGGCGAACGCTCCAGTCACACCTGGTTTGTCCTGACGTACTTGTTAGGCCTGAACAACGTTCGTAATTATGACGGTTCGTGGACCGAGTGGGGCAACAAAGTCGGCGCGCCCATCGAAAAGAGCGGGTGAGGCGCAATTAGAGGCGGCCTGCCTTTTGCAGCAGTTCGCGAATTAACCGCATTCGCTTTCGTTCTTTGCGGCTGGAACGGAGCTGCGCAATGGAGCGCTGCATTCGCCGCGTCCAATTCAAGTTGGCCTTTGTCCCCGGAACGTTAAACCTGTACGTGCGCGCCAGCAGATCGGTGATCATGACCATGGCGATCCACGAGTCGCTCTTGAAAAGCGAATCCATAATTACCGGATAAAAATCTTTTTCAAAATCGAGCTGGCCGATTTTTCGATTCAGCCCGGAAAATAGCGCGATCTTTTCTAGCGTGGCTCGCGCTTGTTCGGACGCTGCCGTCGAACCGGTCGGACTGGTCGGACTTTTGAAGGCCTCGTTCCAGAGCGCGCGGATCGGTTCGTGGTCGTGAGTGGTGTAAGTGGCTACAGAAAGCCGTTCATACATCTCTCCGGGAATGATCATCCCATCACGCACCTCCCATTGCGGAATTTTGAATCCGGCAATCCCGAGCGACCGTAAGTTGGGCCGCACATATTCTGGGACAACGCCAAGGTCTTCGCCAATCACACGTGCGATACCCGCTTCTTCCAGAACCACGCGCAGGTCTCCTTCGCCCTCGCGTTTATTTAGTTCGCGGTTTTCAGGTGTGTTGTCATCACGGGGAACGAAATGCGGCGCGCGGCCGCCGGTTCGTTCCAGCATTTGGCGCGCATCGAGAGGGAGAAATTCCTTGTTCCATCGTGGCCGCCACGGAAAGGCATAGATTCGATAAAATCCCTGGACGTGATCGATCCGGAAGAGATGAAAGATGCGCCGGACAGCACGCACTCGTTCTCGCCACCATTGACAATTGTTCGCCCGCATGGCGCTCCAGCGATAGAGTGGGATACCCCAATTCTGGCCCCATTTTTGGGTGAATGCATTGTCTGTAAAGGTCGGCTCGGGCGGCGCTCCGCCGGACCAATCGAGCACGAATTCATGCGGGCGCGCGAAAACATCGGCGCTGTAGTAACTAACGCCGAACGGAATATCGCCCATTAGCGCGATGCCACGTTCTTCCGCGTACGATTTGATGCCGCGCCATTTCTGGTGGGCAATCCATTGAACGTAACAAAAAAATTCCTCGCGCCGCGTCAGGACTGCTTGCCGATCAGGAGACACTCCATCCCGCCAACTGCGCGCTTTCTCTATTGTTTGATGCTGCGCCGGCCATCGATCCCACGCGGCGCTGCCATTATTTTCCTCCACCAGAGCCCGGAAAAATGCGTAATCGAGCAACCAAGCGGATTCTTCTTCACAGAACGTTTGGAATGCTGCTTGCCGTGCTTCACTGGCGCGTTTGGAGAAACTCGCGAATGCCTTTTCCAGCAGGCGCCATTTTAGTTTTTTTACGTGGCGGTACTTCACTGCTCCGCGCCAAAGGCTGGGAAGATCGAAATCAGCGATTGATCTCCCAAAATCTTCGCGTGTTAAATCCTCTGGTGAATTCGGTGCGAGCTGCAGCGTCGTTGGCTCGATGGCGACGGCGCTGATCGCATTATATGGACTGTTATCGGCTCCGGTCTCGTTGATGGGCAGAAGCTGCACAAGTTTGAATCCGATTTCTGCTGCCCAATCGATGAACTCCCGCAAGGCCCCTGTGTCGCCGATTCCCAAATCATCCTCACCGCGCAATGCAAATAGCGGCGCTAGAACGCCAGCGATCTTTTTTTCCGGTGAAAGGTTCATCGGTAGAATGAGGAATGAGGAATGACTAATGACGAAAAAATGACGAAATCCGAATGATAAAAGGGTCTGTCGCGTGTGATTGTCATTCGAGTATTCGAGCTTCCTTTGTCATTCGGCATTCGTGCTTCGTCATTTGCGGAGGTTTACCTCCGCATCACTTGCCAGTCCTCCAGAAGCTCATTTGGAATTTCCTGCAGAAAACGCGATGGCCGCTGGAAAACGTCACCGTAGCCGCCAGACAAGCGCATTTGCGGATACGTGAGATAAAGCTCGTCGCGCGCGCGTGTAATGGCCACATAGAACAAACGTCGTTCCTCTTCCAGCGCGTCGCGCGTATTGAGGGAGCGGCTGCTCGGGAACATCCCGTCCGTCAGCCAGATCACGAAGACCGTATGAAACTCGAGGCCCTTCGCCTGGTGCACTGTGGATAGATTGACCGCTTCTTTGTCTGCGCCTTGAGTTGGCGTGGCCTCCGCATCGACGTTGCTGATCAGGGCCAATTGGGCAAGAAATTCGTGCACGTCCTTGAATTGACGGGCAAACACTGCCAACTGGTCGAGGTCTTCGCGGCGCAGCTCGTAGTTGGTGAAGTTCACTTTGGCGTAATCGTCATAGATCGCTTCCACAATCGATGTGATCATTTCCGAAGGCGGGTTGGGTTGGCCACCGGGTGCGATTTCGTCCAGCGTATGTGCCAGCTGCGTCCACATTTTCTTTGATTTTGCGAGAACGTTCATCGCAAGCAGCCGCTCACTGTAGCCGGGGGCGTTGACCCCGGCGGGCGGTGATTCGTTTTCGCTGCCGTGGTCAACGCCCGCGGCTACAATCAACTTCTCCCATTCGCGCCACAGATTCTCCGCGGTGCGGTTGCCAATGCCGGGAAGCAATTTCACCATCCGGTTAAAAGCGACTTCATCGCGCGGATTGGCCACGAAACGGATAAATGAAGTCACGTCTTTGATGTGCGCCTGCTCGAAAAACCGGATGCCGCTGGTGATTTGATAGGGAACGCCGCGACGGGAAAGCTCCAGCTGCAACTCAACGGCGTGATAGTGCGCGCGGTAGAGCACTGCGATGTCGTTGAGATCGACATTTTCATCGCGTAATTCTAGAATCCTTTGCGCGACAAACTGCGCTTGCTCCGCGCCATTGTTCAACGCTACCAAAGCCGGCTTCAGCGCTTTTGATTCCCGCGTAGCGCTTAAGTGCTTGCGGAATTGTTGCACGTTTGCGGCGATCGCTGCGTTTGCTGCCTCCAAAATCTCCGGCACGCTCCGGTAATTCATTTCGATCTTGAACACCTGCGCATCCGGGTAGCGCTTGGGAAATTCGAGAATGTTTTGGAAATTCGCGCCGCGCCACGAGTAGATCGACTGCGCATCATCGCCTACCACCATCACGTTGCGCTGATCGCGGGCGAGCAGGTCAACGAGATCAGCCTGAATTTTGTTCGTGTCCTGATATTCATCGACGAGAATGAACTGAAACTGTCGTCGGTAAACTTCCGCAATTCGCTCGTGCTGCTGAAACATCGACAATGTCTTTTGCAGCAGGTCGTCGAAATCCACCGAGTTCGTCGCCTTCTTCTTTTTTTCATATCGCTCGTGAACATCTTGAATTTTATCGAGTAACGGCAGGAAATAAGGAAACTTTTCCGCGAGCAATTCCTCAAGCGGCTTCTCCGTGTTGACGACGAAACTGAAAATTTCCGCTAGCACATCTCCTTTCGGGAACCGGATTTCCTTGGGATCAATCCCAGCACTGGCTACTACGGTATCGATTAAATCCTTTTGATCTTCGCGGTCCATGATGGTGAAACCGCTCGAGTAACCGAGTGCGCCGCCGTGCCTGCGCAAAATCCGGTTTCCTACCGAATGAAATGTTCCGCCCCAGAGCCCGCTCGCATCGACCGGGAGCAAATTCGCGACGCGGCCCAGCATCTCGCGCGCAGCTTTGTTGGTGAACGTGAGAAGCAGAATATTGCGCGGGTCGATTCCGTTTTCGAGCAGATACGCCACGCGATAAGTGAGCGTGCGCGTCTTTCCCGAGCCCGCTCCGGCAATCACAAGGATCGGCCCCGGCGGCGCAGTCACGGCCGCAAGCTGTTGTTCGTTCAGCTCAGCAGCGTAATCGACATGGATCGATGTCGACCTTGGCGTGCGTTGCAGCGTGTATTGCCGAGACATGGTTCGTGTCCGGTCCGCCAACGCGGGCCGTGTTATGAAACGGTTTCCAACGGCGTCGCCTGTGACACCGGATCAACCCATTTGCCGTGCTCGCGGATCAAATCTTTCAGTCGATCGACTGCTTCCGCTTCGGGGATGTTGAATTTCACCGCCGTCTTGCCGACGTAGAGATTCACCTTGCCGGGCGCGCCGCCAACATATCCGAAATCCGCGTCCGCCATTTCACCGGGGCCGTTCACAATGCAGCCCATGATGGCGATCTTTACTCCTTTGAGATGCGACGTCGCTGCTTTGATTTTCGCTGTTGTGGTTTGCAAATTGAACAGCGTCCGCCCGCAAGAAGGGCAGGCGACATAATCCGTTTTGAAAATCCGCGAACCAGCGGCCTGCAGAATGTTGTAACTCAAACGTAGCGCTTGTCCCGGCGCTTCCTCGCCCTGAACCAGAATGGCGTCGCCGATTCCATCACACAGCAAAGAGCCAATGTTGGTGGAAGCGATGAGGAGGGTCTCAAGAAATGACGAATGACGAATGTCCAAGGACGAAGGAATGCCGAAATCCGAACCGCTTTTCGTCATTCGGTCATTCGGGCTTGCTTCGGCATTCGTCATTCGTGCTTCGCCATCCTTCAGCACATCCTTTAGCAAAATCGGATGCCGCGCCTGCAATCGCGCTGCCAGCAACCGAAAAGCCGCGATCACTGGTAGATTGACATCATCTCTGACGGTCACGAGTTGCTCGCTCCGCTCCGCGTTGATTTTGGCGATGGCTGCGTCATCGCATGGATCGATTTCAACTGCGTTTGCGTTTTCGTAAACAATCTCGGGCTTGTAATCGCCCAATTTGTCGATCTTGTGCGCGATCTTAGCGAAGTTGGCCTGCCGCACGACGACGCGAATTAATTCGTCTCCGCCGAGTTTCACTTCGTCGCGCTCGATCTTCTCTGCCGGGCGCCGCTGATATGAAAACGGATCAAATGATAATTGGACGTTGGGCGTTGAGCGTTGGGCGTTGGACGTTGTCTGTACATTCTCGGTCAGCGCTTTCGCCACAGGGATTTCATGAGGGCTGTCTTCCGTCAGAGAAACGCGGATCGTATCGCCAATGCCATCGGCAAGAAGCGAGCCGATCCCGATTGCGCTTTTGATCCGCGCGTCTTCGCCTTCACCCGCTTCGGTGACGCCAAGATGCAACGGATAATTCCAGTTCCGTCCAAGTTCGTTTAATCGAGCGACGAGCAATCGATACGCGGCGATCATGATTTTCGGGTTGCTCGCTTTCATCGAGAAAACGAAATCGTGATAGTCCAAGTCGCGTGCGATCCGCGCGAACTCGAGCGCGCTTTCAACCATGCCCGACGGCGTGTCGCCGTAGCGATTCAGGATGCGATCCGAAAGCGAGCCGTGGTTCGTCCCGATACGCATGGCGATCCCGCGCTTCTTGCAAAGATCGATTAGCGGCGAAAAACGCTCGCGAATCCGCGCCAACTCGGCTGCGTACTGCTCATCTGTGTATTCGCGGATGACGAACTTTTTCGAATCGGCGTAATTGCCCGGGTTGATCCGCACCTTGTCCACCCATTTTGCGGCTTCCACTGCTGCCTCGGGTTTGAAATGGATATCTGCGACGATCGGGACGTTGCAGCCGCGCTCCCGCAAACCCTTCACGATGTGCTCGAGGTTGCGCGCGTCCTTTACTGTGGGCGCGGTGATGCGGACAATCTCACAGCCAGCTTGCGCCAATTCGATTGTTTGTTGAATCGACGCCTCGGTGTCCATCGTATCGCACGTGATCATCGATTGGACACGGATGGGATTGTCCCGGCCGATGCCCACGTTTCCCACCTTCACCTCGCGCGTAGCGAGGCGGCGATAATGAATAGGATCAACGCAATAGTTCACGAAATTTCGAATGTACGAAGACTCGACCGAACTCGCAACGCGCTCCGCACTTATGGCGTTTGGGAGCTTTTTGCCGGTGACTGCGCTTCTAGCTGGTCGAGCTTTTTTCTGACGAACGGCAAATCCTGCACATCGAAGAACGTGATGTAGAGCATGTAACCGATGATCACCACGGCGCAGCTGGTTTGAACAACCTCCAGCACGCGCATGTTCACCGGTTTGCGGCGCACCGATTCGATGAGCGCGAGCACAATGTGACCGCCATCGAGCACAGGAATCGGCAGCATGTTCAAAATCGCGAGGTTCACATTCAGGATCACGCTGAACCACAGCGCGAGTTTCCAACCGCCCTCGGCTTCAAAAAGCCTAAGGTAAATGTTCCAAATCCCTACTGGCCCGCTCAAGTGCTGAAGCTTCACGTCCGATTTCGGGGATGCCACCGCGCCGATTGTCTTCAATGTGCTGGCCACGCTGTTGTAAACCTGCTCAATTGGGCTGGGATGCTGGATAGACACGATTCCAGCTGTGTCCCACTCAATGCCAATTCGCGGCTTCATCTGATCGCCAGTAGGCAGAGGCGTGGGTTTTACGGGGATGTCCAACTTCGCGCCGCCGCGTTCTACATGAAGGACCAGCTCACCCTTGGGATGTTTGGTGATGTATTCCAACAACGCGATCGGATTGTAGATAGGCGTCTGATCGAACCCACGAATGATGTCTCCTGCACGCAATCCGGCCGCCGCTGCCGGCGTGTTTGGCTCTACTTTAGCGATGATCGGTGTCTCTGCCGGATAGACCAGCAGTTGGCGAACACTTTTCCTGCGCCATCCGCGAGTCTCGGCCTTGTAAGGCTCCACCCACACGGTTTGCACTTTGCCGTCTCTCTGAAATTTCACTTCGATCTTGTCGCCTTCGCTGCGCACCACATCCCAGCTGACGCTATCGTTCATCCCGAGAAAGCGCCTGACTGGTTTGCCGTCCACTGAGAGGATTTTGTCGCCAGGTAGCAAGCCAGCCTTTTGTGCCGGCGAATCGGGCGTAACGTAACCAATCATGGTGGTCGAATCAGCTTCGCTCACAGGATGACCGACCGCCCAAACAATGGCCGCGAAACAAAGCGCCAGCAGCAGACTGAAAAACGGGCCGGCGATGGCTACGATCATCTTGTCGAGTGCAGAAATTTTCGGCAGCCGCGCCCGGTCCACATCGGCTTTTCCCTCGATGATGTCCATCGGCGCAAGTTGCGGCAGGGCCACGAAGCCTCCGAACGGCAGCGATCCGAGCGAGTATTGGACGCCGTTGATCTTTTTTTTCCACAGCGGTTTGCCGAACCAGACGCCGAATTTTTCGACGTAAAGCCCTCGCCAGCGCGCCGCCAGAAAATGCCCCAGTTCATGCACCACGATCAGCAGGTTAAAAAGAATAAGGACCTCGAGCAGAATGAAGATGACGCGGGCGATGTGAAGTAGCATGATTGGTGATCAGTGATCGGTGAACGGCTATCAGTTGGACGCGTTCCCGCTTCAACCGTTCAACGCTTTAACGCTTCAACGCATTTCCTCGCTTGAGCCCGCGCCCACTGGTCCGCTTCCAATATTGCATCGAGATCAGCGTGCGCAACGGACTTGTGCCGGTTCATGACTTCCCCGACAATCTGCCAGATGTGCGGAAAACGGACTTGTCGATCCAGGAAGGTTGCGACCGCGATCTCGTTCGCGGCATTCATCACAGCGGGCAAAGTGCCGCCGGTCTCGCCCGCCCGCCGCGCGAGGTTCAATGCGGGGAAATCGTCGTAGCGCGGAGTGAAAAATTCCAACTTCGACAGTTTCGAAAAATCGAGCGGCGGCAAACTGTTCGGGACGCGGTCTGGCCAGGTCACCGCGTATTGGATCGGGAAGCGCATGTTTGAATGACTCAATTGCGCCAGTGTCGAGCCGTCTGCGAACTCGACCATTGAATGGACAATGCTCTGCGGATGAATGACGACTTCGACTCGCTTCATCGAGACGCCAAAAAGCCAGTGCGCCTCGATCATTTCCAAGCCCTTGTTGAACAGCGTTGCAGAATCGACGCTGATCTTCGGTCCCATGTTCCAGGTCGGATGTTTTAACGCCTGTTCCGGCGTGATCGAATCGAAATCTTTCCGCGGGGTTTCGCGAAATGGCCCGCCCGATGCCGTGAGGATGATGCGACGGACGTCGGAAACGTCCAACGTCCAACGTCCAACGTCCAACGGTGAATCCCCTTTATTGGACGTTGGGTGTTGAGCGTTGAGCGTTGAGCGTTTGCCTTCCAAACACTGAAAGATCGCGTTGTGCTCCGAATCCACAGGCAAAACGTTCACCCCGTTCTCACGCGCCTGCCGGATCACAATCTCGCCCGCCATCACCAAAATCTCCTTGCTCGCGACGGCGAGATCTTTGCCGGCTTCAATTGCCGCGAGGGCCGGGCGCAAACCGCCCGTGCCAACGATCGCCACCAGCACCATGTCCGCATCGGTCAGGCATGCGATCTCGCGCAAACCCACTTCTCCAGAAAAAATCCGCGGCTGATAATCGAGTGCTCTCCTAAGAGCGTCGATCTGGGTCTTATCAACCAGACATACCGATTCCGGTCGGACTTCGTTCGCAGCTTCCGCAAGCTTCTGCGCATTACTTTTCGCCGCGAGCCCGGCGATTTCCATCCGCTCCGGAATGTCGCGCGCCACTTTGAGCGCGCTTTCGCCGATGGATCCGGTCGCGCCCAGAATAACGACACGCTTACGCTTCATTGATTAACCACGAATTGGTTACGATACTCGAATCACAAGCCGCAGATAAAAAAACAACAACGGCGCGGTGAAAAGCAGGCTATCAAGAAGATCGAGCGCGCCGCCAATTCCCGGGAGCAAATTTCCCGAGTCCTTTACGTCAGTGCTACGCTTGATGATGGATTCGGCCAGGTCGCCGAGCACCGCGGCGAATCCTAGAAGTAACCCGAGGACTGTCGCGTGCGTCCAGGTCAGCGCGGGCAGATGACCTGGCATTAGTTTGAACAGGCCCAGGCTGCAGAGCAGCGCGAAAATAATTGCACCAAAGAAACCTTCCCAGGTTTTCTTGCCGCTGATGTGCGGGACCATCAGATGCCGGCCGATCGCGCTGCCGGTCAGATACGCGCCCATGTCTGCGAACTTTGTGACCGCGATCAAGTACAAGACGTAAAACTGCCCCGTCAGTTGGCCTGTGCTCGAACGCGGAGTCAGATAAACGATTTTAGTGATGAAATTGTAAAGCCAAAGGACGTAGAGCAGTCCGAACAAAGTGTAAGCCATCGTTTGCAACGGTTCGTCATGACGCAGCCCCGCAAACATTTGTCGGCCGAAGACCGTCAGCAGAAAAAAGAGTAGAACGGCAACTTCGAAATCGTAGGAGCCGGTCGGCCCGATTTTGGAAAAGTAATAAAAACTGCCTGCAAGCATTACAGCACCGCAGATCATTCCCGTGATTTTGAAATTCGGGAGTCCTTTGTGATCGAGCATCCGATAAAATTCCAGGAGGCCGATCATTCCAAAGAGGCTGATCAATAACCAAAACAAGATCTCATATCCGGAGAACATGATCAGCAGCGCGATTGTCCAAAGCGCGATCGTGCTGGCGAATCGCAAAATGAAAGCGGAACGGGACGTGATGACGTTTGTCTCAGTTTGCTCCAAAGTCACGGGCATGCGTTTGCATCATCTCGAAGGAAGGCGCGCCGCGCAAGAGCGGAGCGCGGTCAGAATTGAAGAAGACCGCTGATTACGCAGGAGAGCATCTCCTATTCCAGCATACAGGTGTGCTGAAAAGAGTCAGTAACGCGGGTAGATCGCAGCATGAGTTTGGTTGGCGCGTTTCGCTTTTTTCATACTGCTGCCTTCCGTCAGTGCGCGCCATATGGCCTTCGCTGAGACTATAAGGCGTGCAAGCCAGGGAAGGACGAGGAAAAACGCTATGACCGTGGCAATGGTATCTCCGTTTTTCATAGATTGATTTCCTTTCTTTTTTGGTCCTTTACCGGTGGGTGCCTGCCGTCGCTGCCGAGGACGAATGCCTTGCGGAGTAATCGACGCCGCTGTTATCAGTGTTGATGACTGTAATGGTGCCCCGCGCGTGAGAAGCGCGATAGCCAAAAACAACGCTATGGCGATTGCAGCGGGACTGAGATGGCGTGCGATTTTCGTTTTCATAGGTATTCGCTTTTACCTTTTCCTTCGGGAAAATTTCTCCACCGTTGCAAAAATTCTCGAAACCAGAATTTCTGTCGCGTATTAGACGCGGTTCACGGCACAATCAGAAATCAAAAGGAAACCATTGAGCAACATCGCGCTTGATCTCCGTAGCGCATGCTGCCGTCCACTAATAATGGTTGCAAGATACGACTATAATTTTCCGGCTGTTCGTCGAGCAAGGGTTCCAGCTCGATGCGTGTTTGCCGCCAATAATACAAACAGCTCTGTCGTGACAAGTCAGAGGGTTTTATCGGGAAGACTCCAACGGATGCCTTTGTCCTTTTACTTATGCACATCTCTGGAAAAACTGTGCAGACCTTTGTTGGGCAGCGTCGCTACCGTCCTCAGCTGTTTCTTCCTTTCACTTACTTTATACGGAACTTCCTGGCTGAAGTTCTCCAAATTCCTTCCGAAACTCGAAAAAGATCGATTTGTCCGACGGCAAAGTGCCAAAAGCCCCTGGCCTTGCACGGGACAAGATCGCAAGCTCGCCACGCCGAGTCCGTCCGGTGGGGGACGAGACGCATGCCTGCTTAACTGCGAACTTTCCTGCTTTCCCGCGTCCCTGATTCGCCTAATTTCTCCGTCGTGCAAAAAATGATGAAGGCCGTGGTCAAGGCCAAAGCCGAGCCGGGGCTCTGGCTCGAAGAAGTTCCTGTTCCCAAAGTTGACGGCGATGACGTGCTCGTTCGTGTGTTGAAGGCGTCGATCTGCGGGACTGACGTGCACATCTACAACTGGGATGCGTGGGCGCAGAAAACAATTCCCGTGCCGATGACAATCGGCCACGAGTTTGTCGGCGCAGTCGATGCTGTCGGCGATCACGTGAAAGGTTTTGCGCGGGGCGATCTCGTTGTGGGCGAGGGACACATCACCTGTGGACATTGCCGGAATTGCCTGGCCGGGCGCCGACATCTTTGCCCAAATACACAGGGCGTTGGTGTCAATCGTCCTGGTGCATGGGCGGAATTTGTGGCGATTCCGCAGGACAACTGCTGGCACGCCGATCCGTCGATTCCGCTCGATGTGCTTTCCTGTTTCGATCCGTTAGGCAACGCGGTGCACACTGCGCTCTCGTTCGATCTGGTCGGGGAAGACGTGCTCATTACTGGCGCCGGACCGATCGGTTGCATGGCCATTCCGATTTGCAAACGCGCCGGCGGTCGCCACGTCGTAATTACAGACGTCAATCCGTATCGTCTCGATCTCGCGCGCAAAATGGGGGTTGATCTCGCATTGGACGTGCGCACTGAAACGGTGACCGACGCAATGCAGAAGCTTGGAATGAAGGAAGGCTTTGACATCGCGCTGGAAATGTCCGGCAACCCGAAAGCGTTCGCCGACATTTTGCCGAACATGTTTCACGGCGGCAAGATCGCGCTCCTTGGCATCATGCCCGCCAGCGCCGCGATTGATTGGAATCTCGTGGTATTCAATCAGCTGACGATCAAAGGCATTTACGGCCGCGAAATGTATGAAACGTGGTACAAAATGACCGCCATGATCCAGAGCGGCTTGGATATCTCGCCGGTCATCACGCACCGCTTCCCCTACACGCAATTCAAGGAAGCCATCGAGCTGATGAAATCCGGCAACTCCGGCAAAATCGTGCTCGATTGGAGCGGACGCTAAACCATCAACCACGGATTCGCTTTCTGTCATTCCGAGCAAAGTCGAGAGCCGAGCGGCCGGGACACCAAGCCGAAGGCCAAGCACTCGCGTCTCGCGGGATGTTACTCAGCCGCGAGGTCGCGAAGCCGCGCCGACGTGGAATCGTTACTGAAGCGCTGCCGCTTCTCGGTGCCGGCCCTCGAGCTCGAGCACCATTCGTCTAATGTGCTTGTAATCCTGGTGCCGCTGCAGGAATTGTAAGCTTTCCTGCGGATCGCCCCACTTCAGGACTTGGATGGCTTCTTCGCGCGCACCCCAGGAATTCATTTCGCGTTCGTTCGCCATATAAAGGTCGATCGTGTTGCGTCCGGACAGCGCCCAGCCGTAATCTTCGACGCGGTAATTTTGTCCGGTTGAAAGCAAGCGAAATACCGTGCCCGCTGGCCAACGCGACCAGTCAGCCGCCGCACTGCCGACCTGCGGCGGTCGGCGGCGTTCGCCCAAGCCGCGGCGCCCGGGCGACACTGGAATGGCGCGCTTCACGCTGCGGCCCGGCTTAGCCGCGTGCTTTGATGGACGGGCAACCGTTCGGTTTTCGTCCATCGAGAACGGTTGCAGTGGCGGCGCATCCGAATCGGTTTCGTCGACTGGAGTCGCGCGGCGGACTTCATACGCCAGGATCGCGTGCGTCCCTAGTTCCGCTCGATGAATTGGCGGACCGGCGGCGTGGAGTTCTCCACCGAGCGCGTTGTGATTGCTGTATCGAAGATGGTCCGCTTCGGTGTGCGTGTACGCTGTGGTGCGCACGTGTTGAAAATCCGTTTTTGCAAGCGGCGGCTCGTATGGCGGAAGCGCGTGCTGAGTCGTTCCACAGGCGCTGAGGAAAATAAGAGCGATGAACGCCGCGAGAACGGCTAAGGCAAGATTACGACGCTGGGCGTAGGTCAAGGTGGATCGCCGGCGAAGTTATTAACAGTTATTCACAATCCATGCAAGAGTTTTTTAGAGGTTTACGTGGAAGCCTCTTATCCTCGGGAGTTGCAGTGACGTTTGTCATTTCTTCAGTCCTTCGTCATTCGACATTCGTGCTTCGTCATTTTAGTTATCATTCATCTATGGTCGCTGAATTCGAAGAACAGGTTTCGCAAACGCTCGAAGAAATTAAATCGCAAGGTCTTTTCAAAACCGAGCGAGTCATCACGAGTCCACAGGACGCGCACATCGCGATCACCGGCGGCAAACGCGTGCTGAACATGTGCGCGAACAATTATCTCGGGCTCGCCGATCATCCCGCGCTGATCGCTGCTGCGAAAGAGGCGCTCGAGACGCATGGCTTTGGAATGGCGAGCGTGCGTTTTATTTGCGGGACACAAGACATTCACAAGGAGCTCGAAGCCGCGCTCACAAAATTCCTCGGGACGGAAGACACAATTCTTTATCCGTCATGCTTCGACGCCAACGGCGGATTGTTTGAAACGCTGCTCACCGACAAAGACGCGGTGATCAGTGATGAATTAAATCACGCCAGCATCATTGACGGCATCCGGCTCTGCAAAGCGCAGCGCTTTCGTTACAAGCACAACGACATGGTCGATCTCGAAGCGCAATTGCCCGGAGCAAAAGCCGCGCGCTTTCGATTGATCGCTACTGACGGCTGCTTTTCGATGGATGGAACAATCGCGAATTTGCGCGCGATTTGCGACCTCGCTGAAAAATACAACTCGCTCACCATGATTGACGACGCACATGCCACTGGTTTCCTGGGCAAAACCGGGCGCGGCACACACGAGTATCGCGGCGTGATGGGCCGGATCGACATCATTACCGGCACGCTGGGCAAAGCGCTCGGCGGCGCCAGCGGCGGATTCACCAGTGGCCGCAAGGAAATCGTCGATCTTTTGCGGCAACGCTCGCGTCCCTATTTGTTTTCCAACACCATCGCGCCGCCAGTTGTCGCCGCGTCATTAAAAGCGCTCGAACTTCTTAGTGCATCGACGGAACTGCGTGACAAACTTGAAGAGAACACAAAATACTTTCGCGCGGCTTTGACTGAGCGCGGCTTGACCATCAAGCCCGGCGTGCATCCGATCGTCCCGATCATGATCGGCGATGCAGCAAAGTCGCAGAAGTTCGCTGCGCGCATGCTGGAGAAAGGCGTTTACGTCATCGGTTTCTTCTATCCCGTCGTGCCACACGGCACGGCGCGTGTCCGGACACAAGTGAGCGCGGCGCATTCGCGCGAAGATTTGGAATTTGCCGTGAATGCCTTCGCCGAGGTGAACGAAGAATTGGCAAAATAGCACCGCTGTTTTGTCATCCTGAGCGGAACGCAGCGACGTCGAAGGATCTCTCAAAGAACCGCAGATAACGCGGACGCTCTGGGGCGTACACGCGACCACGCATTTCCCGACAAAATAGTATTGATCAAGTAGGGCGGAGCCTGTTGCGCCGCAAACAGTGCTCAACAATCAATAAAATTGCGGCGGTGTGGCGGTGCTTGTGTCAAGCACCGAGGAAATGTGGGAGGCGTTTGGCACAAACGCCTCTACAACTTCGCTCTGTAGCGGTCCAGGTGTGGGCGACGCGCGACGCTTCGCACAGCGACTCGGCTACAGGGCGATTGAGTCAATCGGCCCTACCAAGCGTCTGAATAAAGTGGCGTCTCGCGGCGCATGGAGCAGATTATGGGGTGCACAAGGTTGCCAGCAGCGTGGTCGATTGGCAGGCTATTCGTGAGGATTTCCCGATCCTGCGCGAGCGGGCCCATGGGCATCCTCTGATCTATTTCGATAGCGCCGCGACTTCGCAGAAACCGCGCGCGGTGATCGAGGCGCTTCGGAATTTTTATGAGCACGATAACGCGAATGTGCATCGTGGACTCCATACGCTGAGCTCGCGCGCGACGGAAGCTTACGAAAACGCCCGTCAGCGCGTCGCGGGATACATCGGCGCTGCCAATGCGAACGAAATCATTTTCACGCGTGGGACTACGGAGAGCATTAATCTGGTGGCCCAGGCGTGGGGTGGAAAATTTATTCGCGGAGGCGACGTGATTCTCCTCACTATCATGGAGCACCACAGCAACTTTGTGCCGTGGCAATTGTTAGCAGAACGAACCGGCGCACGTTTGCGGTTTGTCCCGGTTCGCGATGATGGGACTCTCGATCTCGAAGAGCTTTCCTCGCTGCTCACGCCTGAAGTGAAGCTGTTTACTTTCACACACATCTCCAACTCGCTCGGTACAATCAATCCAGTCGCCGAACTCTGCGCGAAAGCGCGCGCAGTAGGCGCGCTCACGCTGGTGGATGCCGCGCAAAGCGCGGGGCACATGCCGCTCGACGTGCGCGGAATGGGCTGCGATTTCCTGGCGTTTTCTGGACACAAAATGTGTGGACCGACTGGGATCGGCGTGCTTTATGGACGCGCGGATGTTCTTGATTCGATGCCGCCATGGCACGGCGGCGGCGAAATGATTGTGAGCGTGACACTGGAGAAAAGCTCGTTCAAAAAACCGCCTCATAGCTTCGAAGCTGGCACGCCTGGTGTCGCCGACGCGATCGGGCTCGCAGCAGCGATTGATTACATCGAAGGGATCGGGCGCCCGGCGATTTTCGAGCACGACTCGCAGTTGGCGCATTATGCAGCCGAGCGTATCAGCGAATTGCCAGGAACCCACGTCTTTGGGCCAAAGAAAGAGCGAGGCGCGCTTGTCGGGTTTGTCATGGACGCTGCGCATCCGCACGATCTGACCACGTTCGCGGACCAGTACGGGCTGGCCATGCGCGGCGGACATCATTGCAACCAGCCGTTGATGCGCCGGTTCGGCGTGTCGGGGACAACTCGCGCGAGCTTCTACTTTTACAACACGATGGAAGAGATCGACCGAATGATTGAGATCCTCCATCGCGCAGTGCGTTTCTTTTTTCCCAAGGAGGGGCGGTCTCCCTTGGGCGCCGTAGCCTCGGCGAAGGCGGCAGTCCGCCCTCTGTCATGATCCCGGAAATCGAAGAGCTTTATCAGGAAGTGATTCTCGATCATTCGCGGCGGCCGCGGAATTTTGGCGAGTTGCCGAACGCAGCGGTGCGGGTGCACGGCGATAACCCGGCGTGCGGCGACGAAATTCATCTGGCAGTGAAATTTGATGCCGACGGAGGCTTGCAAGACATCAAGTTTACCGGGCGCGGCTGCGCGATCAGTCAGGCCTCTGCATCATTGATGACGATGAAATTGAAGGGAAAAAGTCGCGCGGAAGTAATGGAAATGCTCTGTGCATTTCGAGATCTAGTGACCGGCGACAAGAGTGATGCGCCAACGGCCTTGGGCGATCTTCGAGTGATGAGCGGCGTACGAAAATTTCCGCTGCGAGTTAAGTGCGCCATGCTCGCGTGGCGCGCCGTGGAACAGGCATTCGAGCAAAGTGCAGGTGAAGCGACGATTTCCACAGAGCCGGATTGATCGCGAGAAATCAGTTAAAGTTAAAAGAGTTACAAAGTTAAAACGCGCAGCGGCTTCACCCGTTGTAACAGTTCAACCTTTTAACGTTTTAACTCTACGCGGACGCGTGCAGCGCGATGGTGGCGCCGACCCAGGTTTTGTCGATGTTGAAATCAACACCCATCATTTTGCCCTGGCTCATTCGCACAACGTTGTTCACCAGAGTGGGATCGCGATCTTCGTCGGGCCACACAAACATCATGCGAATCTCGGCTTTCGATTTCTGACCATCGACTGTTGGCACGAACGCCGCGTATTCGATTTTCTTTTGCAGAATCCATTCGTGCGGATTTCTGAGCGCCGCGATTTTTTCGCGCGTCGGTTCCATGTCCACGCCGTGTCCGGCAAATGAGTACAGCGGTTTCAAGACATAATCGTAGATGTTTTCGCCGGGAGGGAATTCATCGCCGAGGAAAGCCGGCGACGTGTACTCGGTTTTGAGAAATGGCAGCGAATGCTTACTGATCCGGAAATACCAGTTCGGATGACCGACCCATGTGACATCTAGATCGCCCTGAAATCGGAATGCTAGCTTTAGATCGGAACGGTGACTCAGCTCATCGAAGATGACGCGATTGTAAATTCGCTCAATCCGCACTTCCCGGCCGTCGCGATCGTAAAACAATTGCCGGCCGCACTTCTTGATTTTGGTCACGCACACGGGACGAATGCCCAGCAATGTTTCTGTGGTCGCGAAATCTATCCGGGTCTTTTGTTTTTCCGGCTCGATGTCAAGCAGCACCACATTTTCAGGATCCGATTCGGCGATGATCGTGCGTCGCAGCAAATCAACATACGTGTCGTCTTTGATTCCGCCGAATGATGACGTCCAGTTGCGGGGAATCACGGAATAGGCTTTTCGGATGCAACCGAGAAGCAGCAGTTGAAATCCGAACACGCTGGGAAAAGCTTGCAACTCAATCAAGCGTGGAACCAGCCGCTCGCCCTCGGCGCAAATTGCAAAATCAACGACGTGAAAATTCGGATGGGGCGATTCGTTTGGCACTTCAAATCCTTTCGGAATCGCCGATGCCGCGTGCTTCTGGAATTCCTGTGTGCGCGTGACTGCGACGATCTCATTCGCTGCGCGCGTGACTTCATCCGCGAACTCGCGGGTCAGGAAAATCGGAGTTTCTGAAATCCGGAAATCCGCGGGCCACTTCTCGGTTTCATTCACACAGCGCACTAGCGCGGCATATTTTTCAGTCGTGAAATCGGCGTTGAAAGCCGCGCGAAGTTTCGGATCCATCGTATGAGATCCGAGGCGCGTTATTCCCCGTTTGCCTGCTGCTCGACGATGCTGTTGATGCGAATCGGCCCGAGGACGGCTGTCGTCCCTTCGTCATAGACGATAACCACACGATTGCCACGTGGGGGGACAAAGGCATGATCACGCAACGGCACCGAGTATTCCCGTCCGTCGGACGTGCGGATAACAAACGGCACAAACGGGACCGCCAAAAGCCGCTCGCGAACATCAACAATCATAAGGGTATTATATCAAAAACTTCCCTTTCCGCATTACTTGCTCGCCGTTGAACCAGACATCGAAATCGCGGCCCACGCAGTCGATGTGTGTTTTGGAAGCCCAGTTCGCACCGGTGTGTTCGGCGTAAGGATGACCAAAGGCAATGTGAACCCCCGGAAGTTTTTCATCTTGCAAAATGTGCCCAATGATATGTGTGCAGGCGATATTGGTGCCGATGGCAAATTCGCCGACCCGATTACTGTTTTCGTCTGTGTTGGTGTAAGCGCGAAATTCGTCGCGCAAATCTTTGTTCTCGGAGCGCAGGGCGCGGATGCGGTTATTTTCCACTTCGATTGTGAGCGGATTTGACTGGAGATCACCGAACCGCTCGCACAAATAATCGCCCACGACGCCGTCCACCACGAATGTGCCGTTGGTGTTCATCGGTGTAGTGAAAATCTCGCCACCGGGCAGGTTGCCCCATTTGTCAGGCGTAATGATCCCGCTGGTCTTAAGCCATTTCAGCTTTGGCGAAAGTTCCGCTTCAAATTCGGTGCCGCTTGGCGTCTTGCAAGTGATGCGATCGACCTGGCGCGCCCGGTCAACCAACCGCTGGCTGAGCTTATCCACTTCGCAAAAATCGGCGCGCATGCCTTCAAGCATGATCTGGCGATTGATGTTCACCATATGCGCGTGGCGGATCCGATGATGGTTCACCACCGCTGTCATTTCGGTACGCGTGCTCAACTCGCCCGGCTGGCTCTGCACCGCAAGAATGGAAACCTGCGAGCATGCCAGGTCCTCGAGGATCACTTCCGGCATAAACTTGAGCGGCCGCCGCGCATGGTGCTCGAGCACAAACAAACTGTAACCAGAACCGACGCGCTCAACTTCTCTTTGCAGCGCAGCGGCGATCTCGCGCGTGACGGTGTCGGTGACGATAGTGATCCGCTCCTCTCGTTTCAACCGAAGACAAACATCGACCGCGTTCCGCGCGCCGGGAATCAGTTCCGGATCAATCGGATGGAGATAGGCGCGATCGGGCATACTGAAGGTTGTGAGAATTACGCTGAAATCCAGAGCAGGCAAACGCCGCAGTTTGCGATTTTATCCAGCAATGCTCTTTCGGAATTTCAAAACGACTCACGTTGCATCCTTGATTACAAAGAATCCCGTTTCGCCTCCTCCCGAGGTGACGTTGACGATTGGCGAACTTGAGAGACGAACCATCGCGCCGCAAACGTTGCCCCGAAACAGAAATGGGTTGGTATCAACAAACATCGGCTGCAAACTCCAGTCGGTATCGCCGAAAATCGGAAACGTCTCGGTGTGCAAATCGATCGCATCCTGTGCGACGTAGTCACCTGAAAGCGCCGTGGCGATGGCGTTGTCCCACTCGCGCTCATCCATGTCCGAGCCGAAATAAACGCCATGACCACCGTAATCGTCGTTCGGTTTGAGAACGAGACGCGAGCGATTCGTACGGATGAATTGGAGTAGATCGATCCGTCTGCCCTCGCGGGTCGTTTTCCGGTCGGCGACACGTCGAGTCCACGGTACAGAATGCTGGATTGCTTCCTTTTCACTGGAAGCGAACCAATCGCGGTGCTCGTCGTCAGTGAGCAGCTCAAACACCGCTTTCTTGTGCATGATTTTGCATCGGAACGGATTCACGAGACAAACGTCGTGATTAACGTATGCGCGGATAAGCGGATGCGTCTCGTCGTAGCGCGCGAGGAATTCGTGGATGATTACCCGTTTATAAACAAGATCGATCCGAGAGCCGCTACACTGCAGCTGGCCAGTCCGATATTCGAGGTCGTCTGGGGAGCAAATGATGGTGGGAACGCCACGCGCCGTGAAATGATCTCGCAACAGATAAAATTCATTCGAGGTCGGCACGTTTTCCCAATCAAGGATCGCGACGTTCGGCGCCCCGGCACCGCCCCATTCGCGAAAAGTGCTCAGCAGCGTTTCGAGCAGTCTTTCGACGGGCGAGTACTGTAGCAGGCGGTAACGCTCGGCAAAACTCGCCATCGCAGGGACATCGAACAACAGACCATTCAGTGCCTCCTGATCTGAGAGACTCGAAGGATTCTCTGCGTTGTATTCGACAAATTTGATTTTGTCACCGTGAACGAATGCATCGAGCCGGGTCGTTACGCCGGCCATCGAATATCCCGGATCGACCAGCGCCATCTTGTGTTCTGCATCTGTCAGCCCAAGCTGACGCATTAGATTCGGAGATTGCACGGCTACGGCTGCAACCTTCTCCAACGCGCTCGCAACGCGCTCCGCGGCGCATGTCAGCGCACGGAATTGTTTCTCATGAAGGAGGTGCGGCCTGAGCGCAATACCGATTGGGCGCCCACCATAGAGAAGTCGGTTTCTCCGCATCGCGCTGCGCAACTTCTCACAAACCGCAGCGGATAGCGCTTCGTCTGCTGCGAGCAGGTCGTGGTATTCGGAAATCGCCCTCTCGCGCAGGGTCTGCGTCGTTGATTTGCGTTTATTCAGAGATTCGACCGGCGATCACCTCTTAGCCCAACCGGCGCGCAACGCTCGCTATGCGCGCCGGCAGGCACTGTGCAATTATTGCACCTTCACTTCAATGGCTTTCGGCTTTGGCATGGGGCGTTTTGGCAGATGAACCTGCAACACGCCGTCATGAAACTCAGCCATGATCTTCGTTGCGTCCGCGTCTTCGGGCACGGTGAATGTGCGCTCAAACGTGCCGAAGAAGCGCTCGAGCCGATGGAATTTTTTCTTCTTTTCCTCTTTCTCGGTTTTGCGCTCGCCGGAAATGTAAAGCATGCCGTTTTCGATTCTGATTTTCACGTCATCCTTTTTCAATTCGGGCAGATCGGCCTTGAAGAGATACTCGTGGTCATCTTCGATGATATCCACCAAGGGCGACCAGTCGGGCATCTTGAACCTCTCGCCGTTCTTTGGGAAACGAAACGGGAACGTCGGAAAGCCGCCGAAGAATGTGTTGAAGCGGTTCTGAAATTCCTCCATCTCCCGGAACGGGTTCCATGTTGTTAGTGTCTTCATACTGTTTTTTCTGCCCGGATCGCGGATCGCGCTCACCGTAATTTGCCAGAGGTTGTTCAGATTTTGCGCTAGGCCCGCGCATCTGCGAAATCCCGACCGCAAAGAATGCCTGCCTTTTCACAAGAGCTGCATGGCGAAGCTGCGTCAGAAGTCTCTTTATGAATGCCAAAACCAAATCGAACGATTCGAAAACTCCATCAAGGAAGGAAACATCTATGCTTGCAGAACTCATTTCGCACCAAAGAGCACCGACCCATCGCGGCGACACCACCATGCGATTCGGCCCACGCAGGGGTGGATTCATCAACGCCGCAGATCGCGTCTTCGAAGAAGGCTGGCTGCTGGACGAAGCGACTGTGGAACAATGCGAAGCGTTCGATCTCGTTTACCGCACGCTCTGTGCTGTGATGTACAATTACGTGCCATTGTCGGGGCATCCTGGCGGCTCAATTACTTCGGGCCGCTTTGTCGCTCGGCTGTTGTTCGACGCGATGGATTATGATCTCGCAAAGCCGAATCGTCAGGACGCCGACATCATTTCTTACGCAGCCGGGTACAAAGCGCTCGGACTTTACGCAATGTGGGCGCTGCGCAACGAAGTGGCGCGGATCGCCGCGCCAGATCTATTGCCTGCACGACGCGTATTTTGCCACGCGCCCACGGCTGAGTCAGATCAGCGCTTTGGGCTTCGAAACAATCGCAACCTATGCGCGACTATTTTGAACTTGAAGCACAAGTCGCGAGAGCCGCGCTACGTTTTGGCATCGGAGAAATACCGCGTCCGCCGTTCTGGTCTGGCTTTCGTGTCATTCCGGAGCGAATTGAATTTTGGCTGCAAAAACCATGCCGCCGTCATCAGCGGATTGTGTATGAGCGTGTGCTCAATGGTTGGCGAAAACAATGGCTCTATCCCTAGGTTCTCAGGCGTGAAGACAATGATTGCATGCAGTCGGCGCAACAGTTTTAATTAGCGGTCGTGCAGCTGCGCACGCGACGCGATTTTGATTGCCTCGGCTCCCGCCTTGGTCTCCGCTACCTCGCGGCTTTGCCGTCTATGTCGCTCGTCCCACTCGCTCCATTCTTTTCCTGATGCTGCCAATCCCATGACAAGCCCGAATTCTTTCATTCGCAAGCGCACCCGTCGGGATTTCATTTCCCTCGCCGGCAAAGGCCTCGGTCTGGCCGCGCTTACGTCGGCGGCAGTCGCGTCGTTGCTGAGAACGGTCGAAGCCGCCACGAAGAGCGTGGCGCATCTGTCACCGAAGGACGCGGCGATGGATGAAGATTATTGGGCCATCATCCAAAACTCGTTCAGCGTCACCCGCGGGATCATCAATCTGAACAATGGTGGCGTTTCGCCCAGCCCGCGGATCGTGACCGAAGCGCTCGTCCGTTACATCTGGGAACAGGAAGACGCCACCGCTTACACGATGTGGCAAATTCTCGAGCCGCAATGCGAAACGATCCGCACCGGTCTGGCGGAACTGTTCGGTTGCGACCGCGAAGAGATCGCGATCACGCGCAATGCTTCGGAGTCACTTGAGATCCTGTTAATGGGTATGGACCTCAAGTCAGGCGACGAAATTCTCACCACCACCCAGGATTATCCGCGCATGCTGACCACGCTGCGGCAGCGCGAAAAGCGAGAAGGCCTCAAACTGAAGCTGATCCAGATTCCCATTCCGCCAAAGAAGCTCGAAGAGATCACCGCGGCATTTGAAAAAGGAATCAGCGACCGCACCCGGCTTATTTTGATCTCGCACATGATCAACATCACTGGGCAGATTACACCGGTGAAAACCGTCTGCGACATGGCGCATGCCAAAGGGCTTGAGACGATCGTGGATGGCGCGCATTCCTTCGCCCAGTTCGAGTTCAAACAGAAGGATCTGGGTTGCGATTACTTCGGCACGAGTCTGCACAAGTGGTTATACGCGCCGAAAGGCACCGGCATGTTGTACGTGAAGCGTGACAGGATCGAAAAGCTCTGGCCGTTAATGGCCGGCGAAGCCAAGCAAGCTGCCGACATTCGCAAGTTCGAAGAGATCGGCACACACTCGGCCGCGCCCAAGCTGGCCATCGGCGAAGCGCTCGTTTTTCACCAGGGTGTCGGCGCCAAGCGCAAAGAGGCGCGGCTCCGTTACTTGTCTCGTTACTGGATGAACCGGCTCAAAGACGTGCCCAAGATTCGCTTCAACACTTCATTTGATCCGACACAAATGTGCGCAATCGCGAACGTGCACATCGAAGGCACAAATCCCGAAGCTGTAGTGAAGTACTTATTCGACAAGCATCACATCTTTACCGTGCCCATCATGCACCAAGAATTTCAGGGGATTCGCGTCACGCCGAACCTCTACACCACGCTTAACGAGCTGGATCGTTTTTGCGATCAGATGGAACGGATCGCCCGCCAGGGTCTCCCGTCTTAGCAGCCATCACGTAGCTGAGCAGCGAGCTGAGCGCAATAACTGCACAGCAAAACGCAATCCCGGTACATCGCTGCGGCAGTCAGGTACTATGATTTCGCCAATAACAACAGATTGGAGGCATTCCCATGAAACTGGCTACTACTTATCTTGGATTTAAACTGCGGACGCCGCTGCTACCATCAGCGTCGCCGCTTTCGGAAAATCTCGACAATATCAAACGAATGGAAGATGCCGGTGCGTCAGCAGTCGTTTTCCATTCTCTTTTTGAAGAACAACTTCACCCGGGAAATTATCGCATGCGCCGTGGTTCTGGAAATGGCGATGAATTTTCATCGGACGCGGTCGCGGATTTTTCCAACGAGCCGGACTTCAAAGTAAATCCCGAGGCATATCTCAACCACATCGCGAAGGCAAAAGCAGCGGTGAAGATTCCGATCATCGGCAGCTTGAACGGCTCGACCTTCGGTGGCTGGCAACGCTGCGCCCGGCAAATTGAACAAGCCGGCGCGGATGCGCTGGAGCTGAACATCTACACGGTCCCAACCGATCCCGATCGCACCGCCGACGACATCGAGACTGATTACTTGACGATCGTCGCGTCAGTGAAAGGGCTGTTGAAAATCCCGCTGGCGGTAAAGCTGAGCCCGTTCTTCACCAATCTTTCCCGGTTTGCGCAACGCTTGGACCAAACCGGCGCAAACGCGCTGGTGTTGTTCAACCGCTTTTATCAGCCTGACATTGAACTCGAGACACTGGAGATCAGCCCAAACGTGCTGTTGAGCACGCCAATGGCGATGCGCCTGCCGATGCGCTGGATTGCGCTTTTGTATGGACGGATCGGAGCGAACCTGGCCGCGACCAGCGGCATTCACCACGGCGTCGATGCGCTGAAGATGATCATGGCGGGCGCAGACGTGACGATGCTGTGCTCGGTCCTGTTGCGCCGCGGGATCGATCACATCCGCGTGATCGAACGCGAGATGCATGAATGGATGGAGGAACACGAATACGAATCGGTCGAGCAAATTAAAGGCATCATGAGCCAGAAGAACTGCCCCGACCCAACCGCATTCGAGCGCGTACAATACACGCGTGCGCTTTCGACTTTTCCACAGGCCGCTACTTAAGAACGCGAAGGCTTAGTCCGCCTGTTCAAAGAATTTTTGGTGCCGCGCATTTTGCGCACTTCGGCTGCGACTCTCACGAGTTGCTGACTCGCGTCGTTGCGCTGGATTTTGAGCTCGATCACATTAAGCCGATCAGACTTTTGAGCACGCGAGAGCGTGGCGTCGAATT
>Ga0306922_10000670_pt1 | contig 29232 bp, 23 predicted proteins | sample sta12Cox44000082_FD_203758 | JGI IMG/M metagenome (GOLD analysis project Ga0306922, IMG submission 203758) | Lab enrichment of tropical soil microbial communities from Luquillo Experimental Forest, Puerto Rico - statoxic.12C.oxic.44.000.082 (v2)... | ecosystem: Environmental > Terrestrial >... | reverse complement strand
GTCGCAGCCCGGACTGGTCAAAAGCCCGCGCTCGGCGCGTGCGTGACGTGGTCCGGCCGCGACGTAATACGAGTTGAAGAGATAAGCGTAGCTCTCGTTAAAGACGCGATAACCGGCGAGATGCGGCACCAGCAGGAACTGTTCGAAAAACCAGGTGGTGTGCGCGCGATGCCATTTGGTCGGGCTGGCATCGGGCATGGACTGCACGACCTGATCCTCGGGGCTCAGGGGCGCTGCGCGACGCTCGGTTTCCGCGCGTACCGCGCGGAACGCATCGCGCCAGCTGATACGAGGATCGTTGGTCCTGTCGATTGCGAGAGCCGCGCCGTCAGTGTCGTCGTGGCGACGCAGGACGGCAGACGACGTGGGGGGCGGCATGCCCAATCCCGGGTTGGAGAGATCGAAACGCGTTGGTGACAGAAACTGCTGGGAGCGTTGCGGGTTCCTAATTATACGTGAATCGACACCCGCCCCAGTCCCGCTCGCGCATATGTTACAAGGCCGCGAGCGGCACTGCGGTGTTGCGGCAAAAACCAAGAATTCCGAGTGGCTTAGCGGCGTGCGGCTACTTGGCTGCGCTGGCGCCGGCGTTCGCTGCAACGCCGTCCTGCTGGCCGGTGCCGCCGCTCGCCCCGATCGCGCCGACGATCTTGCCGTTCACCGTGATGGGGACGCCCCCTTCCGAGGCAACCGGCTTTTCCGGAAAGGTCATGAAAGCAGTATTTCCGGCGGCGAATTGGTCGGCGAACGTTTTGCTCGGACGACGGAACATCACGGCGGTGCGCGCCTTGCCCTGGGAAATATCGGCGGAGGCGAGCTGCGTGCCGTCCATCTTCTCGAAATAAACGAGCTCGCCCGCCGGGCCGACAACCGCGAAAGCCATGCGCCAATTGTTCTTCTTCGCCTCTGCGACGGCTGCGGCGGCAACCGCCTTGGCCTGCTCGTTGCTGATCGGCGGGCCGTACTCGGGAGCAGGAGGAGTAGAAGTAGTTGGAGCAGCCGCAGGCGGCGGCGTCGGCTGCTGGGCACCCGCCGTGGCGGCGAAAAATGCACTGGCAGCGGCAAGCACAATCAAACCATGAATTCGCATGGATCTCTCCACCTCAATTCCTTTCCCGCGGCGTCATGATGTTGTCGAAAATTCGGCGTCTGTGGGCGCGACGGAATGACCGACGCGATCGCAATGCTGGAGCCGCCGTTGCGGACGGCCACGAGAATAGTCGAGTTGGCGTCGCGCGGGCAAGCAGCGTGGACACGTCGCGGAGCGGATCCGCGAAATCGAAATGAAACGGGGGTAGTGCGATGCGCATGATGGGAGCGGCGGCGGCAGCCTTGACCGCCATGCTTTTGGGCGCGCCGAGTGCGGCGCTGGCACAAGCCAACTGCCGCAATACCGGGTCGTTCGAAGCCTGGCTCGCCGATTTCAAGAAGGAAGCAGTGGCGAAGGGGATTTCGCCTTCCGCCATTGCCGCGGCTTCGCCCTATCTCGTTTTCGATCAGCGCATCATCAATATCGATCGTGGACAGCGCTTCTTCGCGCAGGACTTCCTGGAAATGTCCGACAAGATGCTCACGCGGGCCGGACGCCTTACCAGCGGTCCGCCGCAGATCAAGAAGCATCAGGCGCTGTTCGCGCGCGAGGAAAAAGAGTTCGGCGTGCCCGCCGCGGTGATCACCGCGTTCTGGGGACTGGAGAGCGATTTCGGCGCCGGCCAAGGCAAGGATCAAGCGATCAAATCGTTGGTGACGCTCGCCTACGATTGCCGGCGCTCCGATATGTTCCGCGGCCATCTGTTCGATGCGTTGCGCCTCATCGAGCGCAGCGATTTGCGTCCGGAAGAAATGATCGGTTCCTGGGCCGGCGAGCTCGGACAGACCCAGATGATGCCGTCCGAATACATGGCGCACGCGGTGGATTATGACGGCGACGGCCGGCGCAACCTGATCAAGAGCGTGCCGGACGTGATCGGCTCGACCGGCAAATATCTGGTCCATCTCGGCTGGAAACGCGGCGAGCCGTGGCTCGATGAGGTGCGTTTGCCCGCGAACTTCCCGTGGAAGGAAGCCGACCTCTCCATCCAACATCCGCGCTCGCAATGGGTGAGCTGGGGCGTCGTGCGGGCCGACGGCAAACCGCTGCCAAAAGACGGCATGCCGGCTTCGGTCGTGCTGCCGGTCGGGCGCTTCGGACCGGCGTTCCTCGCCTACGATAATTTCCAGGTCTATTTGCGGTGGAATCAATCGCTCAATTATTCGTTGACCGCGGCCTATTACGCGACGCGGCTCGACGGCGCGCCTGCCATGAACCGGGGCAGCGCAAACATTCCGAAGATTGCGTTCGAGGAAACGCGCGAGTTACAGCAGCTGCTGGAGAAGCGCGGTTATGACGTGGGTCGCATCGATGGCGTGCTCGGTTTGAAGAGTCGCGGCGCCATTCGCGACATTCAGATCAAATTCGGCCAGGCGGCCGACGGGTGGCCGACGGCGGAGCTGCTCGATCGCCTGCGCGCCACGAGGTAAGTTTCGGCCTTGTAGGATGGGTTGAGCGCAGCGAAACCCATTATTCCTAGGCGATGTTGTGGTGGGTTTCGCTACGCTCAACCCACCCTGCGGTCACGCCCACAGCTCTTTGCTGGCGATCCTGGCGCCGTCGACCAGCGACCTGAATTTCTCCCAGACGATGCTCGGGTGCACCTCCTTCGAGCCGGCGAAGGTGGCAAAGCCGCAATCGGCACCGGCGATGACGTTCTCGCGTCCCACCACCTTGGCGAAGCGTCCGATGCGCTCGGCTACCAGTTCGGGATGCTCGACCAGCACCGTCGAGTGGCTGATGACGCCGGGGATGAGCGACTTGCCCGCAGGCAGCTTGACCGTTTCCCATAATTTCCATTCGTGCTCGTGGCGCGGATTGGCGGCCTCGAACGAATAGGCCCCGGCGCGGATCTTCAGGACGATATCGATGATGTACTTGAACTCGAGATCGTGGATGCGCGGCCCCATGTTGATGCCGTAGCAGGTGTGGTGACGGATGTTTTCCGGCGCGATGTTGCGCAGCGCATGATTGAGCGCCTCGACGCGCAGCTCCGCCCATTTGCGGCATTGTTCTAGAGTGAGGTCGGGCTCCTTGATCCAATAGGTCACGAGGTGTGGATCGTCGACCTGCAGCAGAAAGCCTGCCTTGACGATTGCCTCGTACTCCTCGCGCAGAGCGTCAGCGATGGCGAAGAGATACTCTTCCTCGCTCTTGTAATAGCCGTTGCGCTGCCAGTCCGCCGCGCTGGTTGGGGAGATGGCCGGCATGAACACCTCGGCGGGCTTGGCGCCGTTGAGCGCGGCCCTGAGATTTGCAATGTCGACCTGAAGCTGCGCCATCCCGCGGTAGGTAACCGGCGCGGTGCAAACCATGTGGTTCTGCCGCGCAGCGACGTGTCCATCGCCGTAGAACTCGGGAAATGATCGCGCTTCGCGCGAGGCCGCCCACGGGCTTTGCCGCGGGACTTCAGTGTCCAGTTTGAAGCCGCCGAGGCGCTCGTTGACGTAGGAAACGAAGCTCGGCTTGCCGAATTCGCCATCGTCGATGATGTCGATGCCAAGCTCGATCTGCTTGCGAACGACGTCCTTGACCGAAGCGCGTAGCTTCGCCGCGTGTGCCTTCTCGTCGACCGGCTTTCGCTGCTCCTTCGCCTGCACCATGTCGAGCAGATCCGGCGGGCGCGGCAGACTGCCGACGTGGGTTGTGAGAATTCGCTCGCCGCTGCGCTTCATGGCCGCCTCACATGGTTTGCGGACAAGCCTACATCACGTCTCCCATCACCACCTCGCCTTCCGCCGGCGGGCGCTCATAAAATTCCAGATTCATGCGGCTTGCCACGCCTTCGCGCTTGAGTGCCGCCTCGAACTCCTTGCGGATGGCGGGATCTTCCTGGTGATAGGGAATGGCGCTGCCGCCTTTGCTCAGATCGATCGCCCCGTAGTCCATGAGTTGCTCGCCCGGTCGACCGGCTTTGCGCGAGCGCTGGTTGTTGGGCCCATGCCAGGCGGTGATGCGCAACCCTTCCTTGCCGATGCCGAAATGCTGGTGGAACCAGTCGCCGCTCATGGGCGCCGCCGACACCAAGCCGACCGGCTCGTAATCCTGGCGCAGGATCTTGTCCGCCTTGCCGTCCTTCCAGGGGGTCGTGCCGAGCGTCTCCGGCCACGTGTAGGTGTAGCCCTTGCCTTTGATGCAGACCAACACGGCGGCGGAGGCGTGCTTGTGCGCTTTCGAATAGCGGCCGGTCTCGTGCTGGCCGATCCAGAGGTAGAAACGATTGCCCGCCATAAATGGCTCGACCCGGCGATAGCCGGGCGAGCGCCGGTTATCGAGCGGCAGGTCGGTGTTGACGATATCGGGAACGAGGTTGGTGCGCCGCATGGCAAGGCCGCGAATCGGATCGGGCTCGATGTCGTCGCGCGGCTTGAAAAAGTCGTCGGCACCGGAGAAGCGTTCGCTGAACGTGTACGGACAGTTGAAAATGAAATCCGTGTTGTCGATGACGTTCATCACGTTGGGCGCCGAAGTCCCGCACAACAGCAGCGCCGGTGCGCTCGCCGCGTTGATCACGCGGTGGTAGGCATTGAGCGGAATGGAAAACAGCGAGCCCTTCTGCCATTCGAACACGTGGCGCTTGTTCTGACCCTCCTGCCAGACCTCGGTGCTGCCGCGGCCTTCCACCACCAGCACGACCTTTTCGTAGAGATGCCGCTCGACATTGAGTGCGCCGGCTGCCGGGACTTCGACCACGGAAAGTCCCCATAGCCCCTCGGTGCCGTACAGCTGGATGTACGAGCCGCGGCCGCCGAGGCGCTTCCATGGCAACAGCGGCAGATCCTGCACCCGCCGCACCCCGATGCCGCGATAGACCGGCACGCCTTCCGCTTCCATGAAGCGGTCGTACGGCATGGGCGCGCGCTTGAAAGTGCCGTAACCGGCGTTCTCGCCGGCCTTGGGTTCGTGCCAGTGCACCTGATCGGGGGTGTCATGCATGGGGCATTCTCGCGACGTTCGATTTCGGTATCGTGGAGCGTAGCGCGATCGTGTAGATGACGAAAGTCAAGCTGCGGGCGATGCTGGATCGTCGCCGGGCGGCCGCAGGCGTCGCATTGGGGAGGCCGGCAATGCCTTTGAAGATCAGGCGCGTCGTGACCGGACATGACCAGGAGGGACGCGCGATCATTTCCATCGATGAAATCTGCAAGAACGTCCTTTCGCGACGGCCCAAGCATGAAAGCTGCGTGGTCTGGTCGACCGGATCGTTTCCGGCCGACAATTCAACCGACGAAGACGGCGGCGCGCGATCCGTCGCCACCACCGACCCCAACGGCACGGTGTTTCGCATCGGCATGTACCATCCTGGTGTCGCGCCGCGCAATCACCGCACCGAATCCGCGGACTACGCGATCGTCATGTCGGGCGAGATCGTCATGGAGATCGACGGGGCGACCGTGTACCTGCGCGCCGGCGACGTGCTGGTGCAGCGCGGCACCATTCACAACTGGACCAATCCGGGGACGGAGCCCTGCATCATCGCGTTCGTGCTGGTCGCAGCGAAGCCAGTCGAGCGGGCGGGCAAGATTCTCGGCGCGACGGGGTGAAAGGAGCATGCCGATGCTGCGAATTCTGTGGTTGGCCGCGGCCCTCGCAATGCCAGAGATGAGGGAGAAGCTCGCCAGCGATGGTGCCGTGCCGGTTGGCACCAGCCCCGAAGAATTCGCAATGCATATTCGCAACGAATTGGAGAAATGGACGATGGTTGCGCGTGCGGCCAAGATCGAGCCGCAGTAGCAGCGCCCGATGCGCTACCCGCCGCCTCTGGTTTCCGCCAAAAGCTTGCGCACGTAGTCGAGCAGCTCGGGCGGTGCGGCAGCGATGCGATCGATGGCACGGAGAACTTCCGTGCCGTCGATCGGGCTGATGTCGATCCGAAGCTTGCCGGCTTCCTCCAGATAGAGCGGATCGCGCTGCGCCGCGAGAAATGCGGCCTGCAAGGCCTTGGCTCGCGCCGGCGGCACGGCGGGCGGCGCGGCGAATGGCCGCGACAGCGTGTACGGCAGCTCGGCGAGCTCGATCAACGCGCGGGCAGCCTCGTTCTTCGCGAGCTCACGCGCGGTCGGCACATCCGGGAGTTCCGGATGACGGGTGGCGCGCGCGAACTGAACCAGCACCCGATAGCCGCTGTCCGGCCGCAGCCATTCCGGTTTCACCGACTTTATCGAGGAAAGATCGACGGTGCGGCCGTGCACCTCGCCGCGCTCGATTGCCAGAAAGATCGCCGTGCTATCGGGATAGCCGATGACCTGTTTTACGTGCAGGCCGATCGTGTCGCGCAGGATGATCGGCACGTCGCTGCCGGTAGCACCTTCGGCGGTGCCGCCGAGCACGAGCGCGGGAAGATCGTGACGGCGCGCCTCGTCGATCGACTTCACCGGCGCGTCCTTGCGCACGATGAGCACATAGGCGTCGTTGACGAAACTCGAAGAAGAGCCGAGCCACGTCAGCTTGCGCGGATCGAATGCGACATTGGAGTTGCCGCCGAGCACTCCGATGAGCGGCATGTTGCGCGCGAACATCGCGAAGGTGGCGCCGTCCTTGGGCGCGATGTTGTAAAGATAATTGACCGCGCGCAGACTTCCCGCGCCGGGCATGTTCTGCACCACGACCACGGGACTGCCGGGAATGAAACGGCCGAGGTGCCGCGCCAACAGGCGCGCATAGATGTCGTAGCCGCCACCCGGGCCGTAGCCGACGATGAGATTGACCTGCTTGCCGCGGTAGAAATCGGCGACGACATCGGCGGCTTGCGCCGCGCTCACTGCAACTGCCGCGGCGATCACCGCCGCGGCCGAACGCGCCAACATGCTTCCTCCCGATTTTCTTGCGAGGCTACGCGCGCGGGCGCGGCTGTTCAATGGCGGCGCGATGACACGGCGACATTAATTCAGCCGCCGCCCTTGCCCTCGGCGAGCAGTCGTTTCATGCGCTCGAGCAAGTCAGCGGGCGCGTTCGCAATGCGCTCGATTGCCTGCAGAGCGTCTGCACCGCCGACCGGGCTGACGTCGATCCTGAGTTTTGCGGCCTCTTCCAGGTAGCGCGGATCGCGGTGCAACGCGAGAAACGCCGCCTGCAGTGCCTGTGCGCGCTCGCTGGGCACGCCGGGAGGCGCGGCAAACGGCCGCGACAGCGTGTAGGGAATTTCCGCAAGCTCGATCAAGGCGCGGCCGGCATCGGTGGTCGCAAGTTCGCGCGCGGTTGGCACGGCTGGAAAGGTTTCGTGGCGCGTCGCCCGCGCGAACTGAAGAAGCGCGTGCATGCCGCTCTCGGGCCGCAGCCATTCCGGATGCGACGATTGCACCGAGGACAATCCGACGCCGCGTCCATCCACCTCCTTGCGATCAACGGCGAGGAAAATCGCGTTGCTGTCGGGATAGCCCACGACCAGCTTGAGGTTGAGGCCGAGCGCGTCGCGCAACGTCGGCGGCACGTCGTTGCCCGAGGTGCCTTCGCTGGTACCGCCGAGCACCAGCGGTGGGCCGCCGGGAATGCGCGCGTCGGCGATGGATTTCACCTGCGCGTCGGTTCGCGTGAACAACAGATAGGCGTCGTTGCCATAGCTCGAGGAGGAGCCAAGCCAGGTGAATTTGCGCGGATCGAACCGCACATTCGGATTGCCGAGAATGCCGATCAGCGGCATGTCGCGGGCAAACGCGGCGATGACGCTGCCGTCGCGCGGCGCGACGTTGTAGAGGTAATTGACGGCGCGCAGGCTGCCAGCGCCCGGCATGTTTTGCACGACGACCGTGGGATTGCCGGGAACGTATTTGCCGAGATGCCGTGCGATCAGGCGGGCGTAAACGTTATAGCCGCCGCCCGGGCCGTAGCCCACGATCAGACTGAGCTGCCGGCCTTGGTAGAACTCGGCGACCGCCTCGGCGCGTGCGTGGTCTGAGGGCAACGCGAGGAAAATCACAACAGCCACGAGGCGTATGAAGCTGTGGCGACCACTCACTGCAGCGCTCCACATTTGCATCAGCCACAATCTAATGCTTGCGGAGCCCGAACATGCGTTCCGCGTTGCCGTGGCAAATCTTTTCCATGTCTTGTTTGGAGAGATCAAGCGATTCCATCACCGCGATGGTCGCGCGGATGTAACCTTTGCCCTTCTCCTTGTCGAATGGACAATCGGAGGCAAACAGCACGTGATCCGGTCCGAAGAACGAAATGCCGCAGATCGTCGGCGCGCGGGCGCCGGCGAGCGCGGTGTCGCCGTAGAAGCCTTTGAAATAGTCAAAAGGGCGCTTTTTGAGCTTTTTCAGCAGCGACGCATAATCCTCGTCCGAAGTGCGCACGCCCAATTGATCCCAACTGTGGGCGACGCGGCCCTCGAAGTACGGAATGATGCCGCCTAGGTGATGCGCGATCACCTTCAGGTTGGGGAAACGATCCATGATCCCGGAGAACACCAGGCGCGCGAGCGCCGCGCCGGTCTCGAATGGCCAGCCCAGCACGCTGCAGATCTCGTATTTCGATTTGCTTTCGTTGCGATAGTCAGCCATTTCGCGCGTGCGGATCGGATGCAGCAGAATAGGCTTGCCCGACTTTTCGATGACTTCGTAAATCGGCAGGAACTGATCCTGGTCGATCGGGGCGCCGTCGACATTGGTGTGCAGCTGGACCGCGTTGGCGCCGTTCGCCAGCACGCGCTCTACCTCCTTCACCGCCGCGTCCGGCGCGTTCATCGGCAGCGAAGCGGCATAGCCGACGAAGCGGTCGGGATATTTGGCGACGATTTCGGCGAGCCCGTCGTTACCGAGGCGCGCCCATTCCGGCGCTTGATGCGGGCCGGTGAGCCGGTCGATCGCCGGCATGCCGAGGCAGATGACCTGGCTGTAATCGGGAAACGCATCGACCACCCGCAGCCGCTCGTCGACGTCGTGGAGCGCCGGAATTCCGCGCATGCGCTTGCCAAGGTCTTTTTGACCCGCAGGGGAGTCGAGCATCAATTCGTAAATGCGCCTGGGAAAGAAATGGTTGAACGCATCGATATAACGCATGCCCCTGTTCTCCTGCTTTCTGCTGCCGATGCGCCGGCGCCGCCGCGCAGGCCGCGACGCAATTGTCTTGCGAGCGCGCTTGTTTGTATACTCGGGCGCGCCCGCGGAAGAAACGTCACACTCGGGAGGTCGCCATGAAGCGATGGCTTGTCGGACTCATCGTGTTGCTCAGCCCATCGGCATTCGCGCAACAGTCGCCGCCGGAGCTTCCTTATGATTCCGTCGCCAATCTGCTGAAGCTGCCGCCCGACATGCATCTCGGCGAGGCTGCCGGCGTGGCGGTCAACTCCAAAGGGCACATCTTCGTCTATGCGCGCGGCGGCTCGAGCCGCGGGCCTGCCTACGGCAATACCGCCTCGCAAATTCTGGAATTCGACCGCAACGGCAATTTCCTGCGCGAAGTCGGCAAGAACCTCTATGCCTGGGCATTCGCGCACACGGTGCGCGTGGACAAGGACGACAACATCTGGGCGACCGACAAGGGCTCCGACATGGTGATCAAGTTCACCCCGGAAGGCCGCGTCGACATGGTGTTCGGGCGCAAATCCGAATCGTCCGATCTCGAAGCGCATCCGTGGGAGCGCAACGCCAATCCGCCGCTGCCGCACGTCGACGGCCGCTTCCGCCAGCCCACCGACGTGACCTGGGATCCGCAAGGCAACATCTATATCAGCGACGGCTATGTGAACTCGCGGGTCGCCAAGTACGACAAGAACGGCGAGTGGGTGAAGTCATGGGGTCAGCGCGGCAAAGGGCCCGGCGAGTTCAACCTCGTGCACAGCATCGCCGCCGACGCCCAGGGCCTGATCTATGTCGGCGACCGCAACAACCGGCGCATTCAGGTGTTTGACGGCGAGGGCACGTACAAGCGCGAGATCAAGATCGACGTGCCTTTCGACCAGAACGCCAAGCCCGCGATCGGCAACAAACCCGATCTCACGAATTACCTGCAGACCGGCGGCAGCTTCGCCCCGGGCGCGCCGTGGGCGCTATGCATCACGCCGCCGCCGAACCAGGTGCTCTACAGCTCCGACTCCTATCCCGGACGCGTCTACAAGCTCAGCCTCGACGGCAAAGTGCTGGGCTATTTCGGGAACTCGGGCAAGCAGCTCAAGCAGTTCGGATGGATTCACGAGATCGCCTGCCCGTCCGAGAACGAGCTCTACGTCGCCGAAATCCTGAACTGGCGCGTGCAGAAGCTGATCCTGCGCCCGGAGCAGCAGAAGGCGGCAGCGCAGTAACTGCGTCGCGCGGTACGGTTACCCTCTCCCCGCGAAGCGGGAAGAGGGAAACTCACCGCGACGGGCCGATGATGGTGCGCTGATAAAGCTCCTGCCATTTCCTGGCTTGGTCGAGCATGGCGGCGGAATCGATCAGCTTGAGCTGGCTGCGATTGATCGGCGCCTCAACCTTCGCGCTGGCCGGCACGAAGGCGCGGCTCGCCAAAATCGGCTGCGCGTCGCTGATGAGGAAATCATAGAACAACATCGCCGCATACGGGTGCGGCGCATTGCGCGCGAGCCCTTCCGCCGTGGAACGCGCGATCGGCGGTGGAATCACGAACCAGTCGACCGGCGCGCCTTTGCGCTTGGCCTGCTCGGCCAAAAACCCATAATCGCTCAAGGCGAGCGGCACTTCGCCGGCCGCCACGAGGTTGGTGAGGAGGTTGTGGCCCTTGCGCACCGAAATGCCGTTGGCCGCGACGATCTCGCGGAACACGCGCAGCCCGCGCGCCTCGCCCATGTCCATGAGCACTTGCGCGAACCAGTCGAAATCTTCCGCCTCGATGCCAAGCTTGCCCTTCCACTCCGGCCGGACGAGATCTTGAAATGTTTTCGGGAGGCTGTCCTTCGTCACCAGATTGGTGTTGTAGGCCTGAACGAAGGTGCTGAGATAAACCGACACCCATTGCCGGTGCGGCGCGATCGCTTGCGGAATGATGTCCGCAAGATAAGGTGATTTCACCTCCTGCAACAAATTTTCGCGATAGAGGGGCTCGAGCGCGGAGCTCGCGCCGGCCATGACGTCGACCTCGAAACGCCGACCCCTCGCGTCGCCGAGGATGCGCTGCAGGAACCCTTCCGAATCCGCGCGCCACACCTTCACTTTCACGCCGTACTTCTTGTCGAACGCGGCCGCCAGGACCGCAATATCGTCGGGCGGGATCGACGAGTAAAAGGTAAGCTCCTTCTCGCGCTTGGCGCCGTCGATGAGCCGCTGCTCGCGGTCAGCGCCCTGATAATTGGCGATTTGGGCAACGCGGTCGTCGACGCGGCTGGTCTGCGCCGGCGCCGGCCGCGCATCAGGCAGCTGCGCCATCGCGACGAACAGGGCGAGCAGAATGAATCGCCGCATGCCGACCATACCGGGTTCCGCCCGCCCCCGCGGTTGGTGACGCGCAGCAACCATGGCACAATTTCGTACGGCTTGTCAGTCCGGCGAGCGCGGCCCCACCCATCCCTCCCCCCGCTTGCGGAGGGATGGGAGGGGGCGGAGGCCACGAATGAAGATCGTGAGGCTCGAGGATTTCCACGCCGATGGCGGCTGGGATACCTATTCGTTCCTGAAGGTCACCACCGACGAAGGGCTGGTCGGCTGGTCCGAATTCAACGAAAGCCGCCGCCCCGGCATGACCGCGCTGATCCATGGCCTCGGCGCGGCGCTGATCGGCCAGGATCCCCGCGAAATCGCGCGCATCGACGCGGCGCTCTATGCGCGCACCCGGTCGACCGCGGGCGGCCTCACCGCCCAGGCCATCGCCGCCATCGAGAACGCCTGCCTCGACATCAAGGGCAAGGCGCTTGGGGTCCCCGTTTATGAGCTTCTCGGCGGCGCCGTGCGCGACCGGATGCCGGTCTATTGGTCGCGCTGCGGGGTGCTGCGCGCGCGCTGCGCGGAGCTGTTCGGCGGCAAGGTCATTGATCGGCCGCCGGTCCGCACCATCGATGATCTCAAAAGCGCCGCGCGCGAGGCACGCGAGCGCGGTTTCACTGCGCTCAAGACCAACGTGTTGCTGTTCGACGAGAAGGGCGGCCGCCAATTCGCGCCCGGCATGATCGGAGCCGGCGCCGGTCACCCCGAGCTCAACCTCACCGACGCCGTGCTCGATGCGCTTGTCGGCCAGCTCACCGCGTTGCACGACGGGGCGGGACCGGAGGTGCGCCTGCTCCTCGATCTTAATTTCAATTACAAGCCGGAAGGATTGCGCCGCATCGCCAAGGCAGTCGAGCCGTTCAATCTGCTGTGGCTGGAGATGGACCTATTCGATCCCAAGGCGCTCGGGCTCATTCGCCAATCCACGACCACGCCGATCGGCTCACTGGAAACCATCTACGGCCGGCGCGATCTCAAGCCGTATCTCGAGCATCACTCGGTCGACGTTGCGATCGTCGATCCGCAATGGAACGGCTTGGTGGAAGGGATCAAGATGGCCGCGATGGCCGATGCGTACGAGGTCAACGTCGCCTCGCACAATTTCAGCGGACCGCTCGCCAACGTGATGAGTGCGCATTTCTGCGCAGCGATTCCTAATTTCCGCATCATGGAGTTCGATGCCGACGAGGTGCCGTGGAAGCCAAAGCTGCTCACGAACCCCTACGTGATCGAAAATGGCGCAATGCTGCTTCCCACCGGACCAGGCTGGGGGACTGTGGTCAACGAAGCCGTGGTTCGCGCGCACCCGCCGAAGCTGTGAGCAAGCTGTTTGAATGCTATCTTCGCTGATGGCCGCAAGAGGCGCGGCCGTCCCCAGGAGTCGCTTCGATGACGACGACGAGAGACATTCGACACACCGTACGCATCAAGGCCAAGCCGCACGCGGTCTACGAAGCGCTGATGGATTCGAAGAAACACACCGCCTTTACGGGCTCGCCGGCCACGATCAGCCGCCGGATCGGCGGACGCTTCAGCGCGCACGGAGCGCATCTCAGCGGCATCAACGTCGATCTCGCCAAGAACAAGCGGATCGTCCAGGCCTGGCGCGCGGCGGGCTGGCCGAAGGGACATTTCTCGATCGTCAGCTTCGATCTCAAGTCGGCAGGGGCCGGAACCCTCCTCGAGTTCACGCATGTCGGCATCCCCAGCCACCGCCTGCGCAGCATCAATCACGGCTGGAAGCACTATTATTGGAAGCCACTGAAGGCGGCGGTGGAGAAAAAATCCCGCGCGAAAAAATCACGGCGGTGACGTGAACGCCGCGCGAGCTCCATGCGAGCACGGCAATCGCGCACCGCGGCCGATTTCTGGAAGGGAAAAAAGCTCGCGCGCGCCGTCCAGCGTCATGCCAAATCATTCCAGCCTGGATCGGGCCTGAAACGTTCGCCGTAGCGCTGCGAGAACTGCCAGAGCGTTTGCCGGATCTCGGTTATCCCGCGCGCTCTCGCGTAATGCATGGGACCGCCGCGGAACGGCGCGAAGCCGGTTGCGAAAATCATGGCACCGTCGGCCGTGTCCTCGTCGGCGACCACGCGCTCGCGCAGCGAGGCCATGCAGACGTCGAGCATCGGCAGGATGAGGCGATCCGTCATCTCCGCCGTCGGTTTTGGGGCATCGCGGTCCTTGACCGCCTTGCCCTTCTTCCAGCTGTAAAAGCCCTTGCCGGTTTTACGGCCGAGATCGCCCGTCTGCACCTTTTCGCTGAGCACGTGCGAGACGTCGGGCAGCGGCCGGTCGAGACTGGCCTTGAGCACCTCGGCCACGTGCAGGCAGATGTCGAGTCCGACCTGGTCGGCGAGCTCGATCGGCCCCACTGGCATGCCGAAGGTTTCTGCCGCGGCATCGATGGTTTCGCGTTTAACGCCTTCTTGAAGCATCACCATCGCCTCGAGCAGGTAGGGCGTGAGCGCGCGGTTGACCAAGAACCCGGGCGTGCTCTTCACCGGCGCCGGCAGGCGATCGATGCGACCGAGGAACGCGCGTGCCCTTGCCAGCGCATCGGCCGATGCCTGATCGTGGCTCACCACCTCGACGAGCTGCATACGCGAGACCGGATTGAAGAAGTGCAGGCCGACGAAGCAATCCGGCCGTCGCAATCCCGAGCGCAGCTCCTCGAGCGGAATGCTCGACGTATTGGTCGCCAGCACCGCCTCGGCGCGCATTTTCAGCTCGGTCGCGGCGTAAACCTTGCGCTTCAACTCCAACAATTCCGGCACCGCCTCGATGACCAGATCGGCGGAGCCCACGCCGTCACCCGTCAGATCGGGAATCAACCGGTCGAGCGCGTCGCGGATCTGCGTCCGCTTACGACCGAGCTTCCCGAACAGCTCCGCAGCGCGCGCAACGGCGTGCGCGAGCGGCTCCGGCTTCACGTCGCCCAGCGTGACCGTAAAGCCCTGCCAGGCGCACCAAGCGGCGATGTCGCCGCCCATGGCACCGGCGCCGATGACGTGGACGCGGCGCCCCGCGAACTTGCCATCGGCCATGCCCTTGAGCTTCTCGCGCAGGAAGAACACCCGCACCAGATTGCGCGACGTGTCGCCGACCAGGAGTTGCGCGAATGATGCGATCTCCGCCTGCTGCATCGCTTTCGGATCGCGGCCGTGCGTCTCCCACAGATCGATCAGGGCGTGCGGCGCCGGATAATGTGCGATCGGCGCCTTCGTCGCGGTCTGCGCGCGCATGCGCTTGGCGGCGAGCTTGCGGCCGGCATCGGTATTGACGAGGGTGATCAGCAACCCGCCGCGTCGCGCCTTCAACTTGCCTTCCACCGCGGCGTAGGCGGCCGCCTTTACGTGCCGTTCGGGCACAACCGCATCGACGAGACCGAGCGGCTTCGCGCGGGCCGCGTAGACGTTGCGCCCCGTGAGCATCATCGTCATCGCCTCGAGCGGATTGATCAGCCGCGGCAGCCGCACCGTTCCGCCGAGTCCGGGGTGCAGGCCCAGCATCACCTCGGGGAAGCCGAGCCGCGCATCGTCGACTGCGATGCGATAATCGCAGGCGAGCGCGACTTCGAGGCCGCCGCCTAAACAATAGCCGTGGACGACGGCGACGGTCGGCGCCTTGAGCCGGTCGAGGCGATCGACGACCGCATGTGCCTCTTTCAGGCGCGCCTCGACCGCAGCCGCATCCGCCATCCCACGAAATTCGCCGATGTCGGCGCCGGCGATGAAGCCGCTCGGCTTGGCCGAACGCATGACAACACCCTGCGGCAATTCGCGCTCGAGCTGTTCGAGCACATCATTGAGCTCAGCCACCACCTCCTCGGACAGCGTGTTGACCCTTGCCCCCGGTTTGTCGAGGAGGAGCCAAGCAATGCCCTGCTCGTCGCGCGCGAGGTGCCAATTCCGCCATGGGCCCGGCGCGCCGGCGGCGGGTGGCCCGAGCTCGAGATCGCGCGGCTTGAGGACATCCCAGACGTTTCCCATGCGCCGCCCCTACACCGCCTCGATCAACATGGCGCCGCCTTGGCCGCCGCCGATGCATTCGGTGGCGATGCCCTGCTTGACCCCCAACCGCTTCATCGCATTGACCAGGTGCAGCACGATGCGGTTGCCGCTCGCGCCCACGGGATGACCGAGCCCGATGGCACCGCCATCCACGTTGAGCCTGTCGCGGGGAATAGAGCCCGCAGCCTCGGCAAGGCCCAGCACGTCGCGGCAGAAGATTTGATCCTGCCAGGCGGCAAGACAGGCGAGCACTTGGGCGGCGAAGGCCTCGTTGAGCTCCCACAGCCCGATGTCATCGAGTGTGAGCCGATGCCGCTGCAGAATCGCGGTCGAACAAAGCACCGGCCCCAGTCCCATGATCGAGGGATCGAGCGCCGACCATTCGCTGTCGACGATCACGGCGCGCGGATCGAGCCCGTGCTGTTTCACAGCCTGCTCCGAGGCCAGGATCACCCATGACGCGCCGTCGGTGATTTGCGAGCTGTTTCCGGCGGTAACCTTGCCCCATGGCCGCTCGAATGCCGGCTTGAGCTCGGCGAGCTTCTCCACCGTGCTCTCCGGACGCACGCCATCATCGTGGTCATAGACCTTGCCGTCGCGGCTGAATAACGGCTCGATCTCGCCGTGAAACCACCCTTCCTTTTGCGCATGCGCGAGGCGCCGCTGGCTGTCGACCGCGTACTGGTCGGCATCGCGCCGCGATATGTTGAACAGATGCGCGAGCAGCTCGGCGGTCTGGCCCATATTGAGCTCGACGATCGGATCGGTGAGGCCGCGTTCGAGGCCGATGACCGGTTTTAGAAAGGACGGCCGAAAGCCGACAAGCGCCACAAAGCGGGACCACAGGTTGCGGGCGCCGAACAGGCGCGCGTACCAATCCACTGCGCCTTTGCGAAAAATCAGCGGCGCATGGCTGAGCGCCTCGGTGCCGCCGGCCAAGATGAGATTCGAGCGGCCCTCCCGAATGTACTGGTACGCGGTGTCGATCGACTGCATGCCGGAGCCGCAGTTGATCTGCACCGTGAATGCGGTCACTTCGCCCATGCCGAGGCGGAGCGCCGCGATGCGCGCGGGATTGGCCTCGTCGGCCATCACGTTGACGCAGCCGAGGATCACTTCATCGAAGGCGTCCGGCGCAAATGGCTGGCGCAGCAGCAATGGCCGCCCGCAGGCGACGGCAAGATCGACCGGGGTGAATGGGCCCGGTCGTCCGCGCGCGCGCAGGAAGGGCGTGCGGCTGCCGTCGACGATATAGACCGGCCGGGAGGCTACTCCGCCGCCGTGGGCCGCGATATCGCTTGCGATGGGATCTCTCCTCGCGCCAGCGCAGCCGACAATTCCTCAGGCGCGAAATCGTCGACCGCGACCGCCGCAGCAACTGCGTCCGCGGCGGCGCGAAGTTGCGCCGCCTCGGCGTCATTGATCAAGCCCTGCCGGCGCGCCTCACCGGAGCCGGTGATATGCGCCCGGTGCAGGCGGTCACGCAATGGCTGCGCCGCAACGGCCAGCGCGAAGGCGCGCTCGAGCCGTGCGAGGCCGTCGTCGCCAACGCCGTGGAAAATATCGGCGGTCAGCCGGTCGCGTGTCGCGGAGGGAGCAACCAGCAAATCGGCGCAGGTGCGCGTAAGGCGATCGGAAGGACCGCGGCGCCGCAGTCCAAACGGCAGCAACAGGAATCGCAACAGCCACGCCGCTGGCCGATTGGGGAAGTTGGCGAAGATTTCTTCGAAGCGCGTCTCGATCGCGGCGAAGCCGCCCTCCATACACCATTCGACAACAGGCAAGTCGGCTTGTTGCCGGCCCTCGTCCTGCCAGCGCTTGAGCACGGTGGAGAGGAGATAAAGCTCGGACAGGATGTCGCCGAAACGCGCGGAAATCATCTCCTGGCGCTTGAGCGCGCCGCCCAAGGTCAACAGCGCAATATCGACCGCGAGCGCGAACGCGGATGCGTAACGTCCGAGCGGCTTGTAGAAGCGTGACGCACCGCCGGCATTGGGCCGGGGCGCAAACGCCGCGCCGGTCCAGGCGCCGGCGATAGCACGCAGAGCGTTGACGCAGGCATGCCCCACATGCGCCCAAAGCGCGCGATCGAATTGCTCGAGACCGCGCGTTGCGTCGGCATCCTCGAGTGCCGTCATTTCCTTGAGCAAATAGGGGTGGCTGCGAATCGCGCCTTGGCCAAACTCGATCAGGCTGCGCGTGACGATGTTTGCTCCTTCGACCGTGATCCCGATCGGAACAGCGCGATAAAAGCTGCCGAGATAATTGAGTGGCCCGTCCTGCACCGCCTTGCCACCATGAATGTCCATGGCGTCGTTGGCGACGACGCGCAGGCGCTCGGTCGCCTGCGCTTTCATGATCGCGGTGATCACTGCCGGCTTGTGGCCTTGATCGATGGCGGCGCAGGTAAGGCGACGCGCCGCGTCGACGAGATAGGCGGTCGCGGCCATGCGCCCGAGCAACTCCTGGATCGCCTCGAAGCGGCCGATCGGCACGTGGAATTGCTCGCGCACGCGCGCATAGGCGCCGCTGACGTGAGCGGCGAACGCGCAGCCCGCCGCGGAGACCGACGGCAGCGAAATGCCGCGCCCGGCCGCCAGCGCGCTCATCAACATTTTCCAGCCTTTGCCGACCTGCCCGATCCCGCCGATCACGTTGTCGATCGGGATGAACACGTCACGGCCGCGATTCGGGCCGTTCTGGAAGGCGTGCAGGCACGGCAAATGCCGGCGCCCGATCTCGATGCCAGGCAAGTTCGTCGGCACCAGCGCCAAAGTGATACCGATCTCATCGCGTTCGCCGATGAGGTGGTCGGGATCGTAGAGCTTGAAGGCGAGCCCTTGCACGGTGGCGATCGGTCCCAGCGTGATATAGCGCTTGTGCCAATTCAGCTTGATCCCGAGCACCTCACCGCTTTGCCAAATGCCGCGGCACACCACGCCGGAATCGATCATCGCGGCGGCGTCCGAACCGGCTTCCGGGCTGGTCAGCCCGAAACACGGAATTTCTTTCCCCTCGGCCAGCCGCGGCAGCCAATAGTCCTGCTGCTCTTGCGTGCCGAAGCGAAGCAGCAGCTCGCCCGGGCCGAGCGAATTCGGCACCATCGCGGTTACCGCTCCCGAGATCGAGCGGGTGGCGAGCTTGCGGATCACCTCCGAATGGGCGTAGGCGGAAAACCCCAACCCGCCGTAGCGCGTCGGAATGATCATCGCGAAGAACTTTTTTGCTTTCAAAAAGTCCCAGACCCCCGGCGGCAGGTCGCCCAATTCCCAGTTGATCTGCCACTCGTCGAGCATGCGGCAGAGTTCCTCGACCGGACCATCGAGGAATGCTTGCTCCTGCGTGGACAGCCGCGCGGGGGGGAAGTTCAACAGCTTGGTCCAATCAGGGTTACCGCCGAAGAGGTCCGCATCCCACCACACGTCGCCCGCTTCGATCGCCTCGCGCTCGGTGGCGGAGAGCTGCGGCAACGCGCGCCCTGCCCACCGGAAGATCGGCTTGGAGATGAAGTCGCGGCGAAAGGAAGAGAGGCTCATCACGCGGCAAAGATTCGATGGCTTTCGGTAGGGCTCAACCCATCCTAACGTAACGGGGAGCGGGGGGCTAATGACGAAGCACGCGATCGCCGCTGGAATCGGCCAAGCCGTTCGCCGCAAGGAGGACGCGCGACTCGTCACCGGTCGGGGCCGCTTCAGCGACGGCGTCAATCTGGAAGACCAAGCCTATGCGGTGATGGTGCGCTCGCCGCACGCCCATGCCCGCATTCGCTCGATCGATAGCGCCGAAGCCATGGCGCTGCCCGGAGTCATCGCGGTGTTCACCGGCACCGACGCGATCAACGATGGGCTCAAGCCGATTCCGCACCGGCCGATTATCGGTCCGCCCGACATAGCGTTGGGGGCGCGCGACGCCTCGGACAAATTCATCTCGCCGCACCGCGTGCTTCCCCACGACAAAGCGCGCTTTGTCGGCGAGCCGGTGGCAGTGGTCGTCGCGGAGAGCGTCAGCGCCGCGAAAGATGGGGCCGAGCGAGTGGCGGTGGACTTTGCCCCCTTGCCGGCGGTGACCGACACCGCCGCGGCCGCCGCGCCCGATGCGCCGCGCGTCTGGGAACAGGCAGGTTCGAACGTCTGCGTCGACGCGATGATCGGCGACGCTGGTGCGACTGCGGCAGCCTTTGCCCGCGCCGTCCATACCGTACGCCTGGAAACATGGGTGCAGCGGGTTACCGGCGTTCCGCTCGAGCCGCGCGCGGCGGTAGGCAGCTACGATGAGGCCGGCGGCCGCTACACGCTTTACGCGGGTAGCGGCGGCGTGGTGCGCCAGAAGCACGAGCTTGCGGTCATTCTCGACGTGCCGCTAGAGCGCGTGCGCGTCGTCTCCGGCGATGTCGGCGGCAATTTCGGCACGCGCAACGCGTTCTATCCGGAATTCGCGCTGGTGGCCTGGGCCGCGCGAAGAATCCGACGACCGGTCAAGTGGACCTGCGAGCGCCACGAATCGTTTGTCAGCGATTATCAAGGCCGCGACCTCCTGGTCGAAGCCGAGCTTGCGCTCGATCGCGTCGGAAATTTTCTGGCGCTGCGCGGCTCGTTGACCAGCAATGTCGGCGCCCATACCGTCTCGTTCGTGCCGCTGACCAAAGGCGTCGGGGTGCTTCCCAGCGTCTATCGCATTCCGACCGCGTGCGTGCGCGCGCGCGCGGTGATGAGCAACACGCCGCCCACCAACCCTTACCGCAGTGCTGGCCGGCCCGAGGCGATGTTCGTGATCGAGCGTCTGATCGATCTTGCCGCCGCGCGCCATGGGTTCGATCGACTCAAGCTGCGGCGGCGCAACCTGATCCGGCCCGATGCGATGCCCTGCGCCAATCCGCTCGGCCTCACCTACGACAGCGGCCGCTACCCGGATGCCATGGATGCGGCGCTCGCGCTCGGTCAATGGGAGGGATTTCGCAAGCGCCGGCGCGAAGCCAAGCGGAAGGGCAAGCGGCGCGGCATTGGTATCGCCAATTACGTCGAGTTCACCACCGGTGCGCCGCGCGAATGGACGCAACTCCACGTGCGACCGGAAGGCCGAGTGGAGGTGGCGATTGGCACGCTGTCGAGCGGACAAGGCCACCAGACCAGCTGCGCGCAGCTCGTCGTCGATTGTCTTGGTGTGCCATTCGAGCGCATCGATCTGATTCAGGGTGATACCGACGTCATTCCGGTCGGCGGCGGCTCGCATTCCGGACGCTCCATGCGGCTCGCCGGCATCGTGATCGGCAAGGCCGCCGATGCGGTGATCGTCAAGGGCAAACGCATCGCCGCCCACGTTTTGGAAACCGCTGATCACGATATCGAATTTTTTGGCGGCCGCTTCACCGTGAAGGGCACCGACCGCTCCCTAGATCTGTTCGAAGTTGCGCAGGCGGCGGAGCGACGCAACGATTTACCGGACGAGTTCAAGGGGCGGCTTTCCGCTGAGTGCGACGAAACAGTCCGGGTGGGCGCTTTTCCCTACGGCAGCCATGTCTGCGAAGTCGAGGTTGACCTGGCCACTGGCGCGGTCGAGATCGTGGGCTACGCCGCCGTCGATGACGTGGGCCGCGCGATCAATCCGCTCATCCTGCACGGCCAGACCCACGGCGCAATTGCGCAGGGCGTCGGCCAGGCACTGCGCGAGATCTGCGTTTACGACAACGCCAGCGGGCAATTGTTGTCAGGCTCATTTATGGATTACGCCATCCCGCGCGCGGGCGATCTTCTCCGCTTCGAGAGCCAACTCAGCGAGGTGCATTCGCCCACCAATCCGCTCGGCGTGCGCGCCGGTGGCGAAGGCGGCACCACGCCGGCGCTCGCGGTTGTCGTCAACGCCATCGTTGATGCACTGCAGGAATTCGGTGTCGCACATCTAGAGATGCCGGTCACGCCACAGCGGGTCTGGCAGGCGATCCGGGGCAAGACCGCGGGTGCGGCCCCAGGCGGGAAGCTGTGATAGCATTCAGAACCAAGATGTTCGATCTGACCAACGTCTGGACCGTCGGAGCAACGTGAATGGCCAACGAAATTCTCACCGCCCGCAAGGGCCCGGTGCTGGAAATAACGCTCAATCGGCCGGAGATCGGCAACGCCGCCTCCGATGCGATGGCGGTCGAATTGACTAAGCTGCTCCTGACCGCCGGAGAGAGCGCTGAGATCGTCGTCCTGCGCGGCGCCGGCGAGGATTTCTGCGTCGGGCGCGAGACGATGGGCAAGCGTCCCCCCGGTCCTCCTCCCGAAGCATTCGAGTTGCGTCGCAGGAACGACGTCGTGTTCAACTGCTACGGTGCTTTCCGGCGCTGCGAAATTCCTGTGATCGGCGTTGTGAGGGGGCGCGCCTACGGCTTCGGGTGCGCCATTGCCGCGGTCTGCGACATTACGCTGGCGGCAGATTCCGCCAAATTTCAGGTCCCGGAGATGGCGCACAACATCATGCCGACCATGGTGATGTCGGCGCTGGTGGATCGCGTGCCGCGCAAGGCGCTCACCTATCTGGTCTGGTCGACCGCGGTGATCAGTCCGGCGCGGGCACGCGAGGTCGGCATCGTCAGCGAAGTTTTTCCCGCAGCCGAGCTTGACACCGCAGTCGAGGCCCAGTGCAAGCAGATCATGCGGGCGCCGCGGCCCGCCCGCGTCGGCTGCAAGGACTACGCGCGCGCGGCGCTCGACATGGACGTTACCGGCGCGATCGAATATGCCCGCAACATCCACGCGGTGATCAATTCGTCGAGCGAGATGCTGCCCAGGGGGAATACGTGATGAACAAGGTTGCATCCGCCCGCAACGTCGATCTCGATAAATTTCGCTTGCGCCGCTTCATCGAGAAGCTGATCGCGATCGGCGAGATGGAGGTGCATGAGGAACCGGTTTCGCTCGCCGACTTGAGCGCGGTGATCGAGTCCTCGCCCAAGGCCAAATACTTCAAGCGGGTCGGCGCCGAGCAGTACGAAATGGTGTCCGCGGTGTCGGGCAGCCGCCGTCGTCTCGCTACCGCGTTCGGCGCCGACGAGCGCAACCTCGTGCACGAATACACGCGCCGGATGAACGATCCGCAGCCAGTGATCGAGATACCCTCGGCCGAGGCCCCGGTCCATCAAGTGGTCATCAAAGGCGATGACATCGATCTCACCAAATTGCCGTTTCACCTTCAGCACGAGCTCGACGGCGCACCCTATATTTCTTCGGGCATCGATTACTGCGTCGATCCCGCGACCGGCCGCAGCAATGTGGGCTGCCGCCGGCTGATGCTGCGCGATCGTCGCACGATGCGCGCCAACCTCTCGCAGCCATCCGACCTCAAGAAGTGCTACATCGCCTGCGTCGAGCGCGGCGAGAAACTGCCGGTGAGCTTTGCCATCGGCTCGCATCCGCTCGATTATCTGGCGGCGGGCCTGCGCATCGGCGGCGACGAGTTTGGGCTGGTCGCTACGCTGCGCGGCGAGCCGGTGCCGATGGTGCGCGGGCTTACCAATGGCGTGTTGGCGCCGGCCGACGCGGAGATGATCATCGAAGGCTATTTCGACGAACTCGGCTATCGCGAGCAGGAAGGTCCCTACGGCGAATTCTTCGGCTTCTACGGACCGGTGCACATGGATCCGGTGTTTCACGTTACCGCCATCACAATGCGCAAGGACGTCCTGCACCAGACCGTGCTGCACAGCGGGCGCCACCTGAGCTGGACCGATTCCGGCAATCTCGGCGGCCTCAACGCGGAGCTGCAGATCTGGAAGGTGCTGCGCGGCGCTGGCATCGAGCCGGCAGCGGTGTTGGCGCTGCCGGCGACCAACGGGCGTCAGCATGTACGGGTCGCCTTGCAGCGCGGACAGCCCGGCCAGGCGCGCTACGCAATCTCTGCGCTGCATGCCGTGCCGCGGGTAAAGCATGTGTTCATCGTTGATGACGATGTCGACGTGTTCGACGACGAGCAGATGGAATGGGCGATGTCGACCCGATTCCGGGCGGCAAGCGACACCGTGATCGCCGGCGGTTATCCCGGCACCTACATGGACCCGGTCGCGGACGAGAAGGGGCTGGTCGACAAGGCCGGGTTCGATCTCACCACGCCCTACGGCATTCCTGAGACGGTCGAACGGCGCCGACCCCAGGCGCCGCGCTTCAACGGACAGCAGCGCTTTGCCAGCGCGCAAGAAGCCCTGCGCAGCGGACCGATGTTCTTTTCGCAAATCATGGAGGCACTCGGCAGCAAGGACGGACGCGAGATCGCGCTCGAACTCCACGCGCTCTACGAGCAGGGCGTACTCACGCGCCTGCGTGACGGCGAATGGGCGCTGAAAAAATGAATTCCGTAGGATGGGTTGAGCGAAGCGAAACCCATCATGCTGGATTGGAGCGCCGCGGGGATGGGTTTCGCTCGCGCTCAACCCGTTCTGCGATCCTGGCGCTTGCACTCGCGCTCCTGCCCCTCACCGTCGCCGCGCAGGATTATCCGGCTCGCCCCATCCGCATCATCGTGCCCAATCCGCCGGGCGGCGCCGGCGATATCAGCGCGCGGCTGATCGGACCGAAACTGAGCGAAAGGCTGCATCAGCCGGTCGTCGTGGAAAACCAGCCCGGCGCATCGGGGGCCATCGGCATGAACATGCTCAAGCGCGCGGCGCCCGACGGCGGCACCATCGGGATCGTGATCTCGCTCGCGCAAAGCATCGATCGCATCCAGAACAAGACCGCCTCATTCGACCTCGCCAACGATTTCACGCCGATCACCGCGATCGCCAATAACCCGGCCGGACTGGTCGTGCATTCGCGGGCAGCTGCGACGTCGCTCGCCTCCTTCATCGCTCTGGTGCGCAGCCGCCCCGGCGAGATTTCCTATGGCGCCGCCGGCATCGGCACCGCGCATCATCTCTACGGGCAGGTGCTCAACCGGAGCGCCGGCATTGAGATGACGTATGTCCCGTACAAGGGCGTCACCCCTGCGCTCAACGACCTTCTCGGCGGCCACATCCCCGCCGCGATCGTCAGCCTCGCCGCGGCGCTGCCGCATATCGAAAGCGGTCAGCTTCGTTTGTTGACGGTTTTTGACAGCAAGCGCTATTCCAAGCTGCCGCAGGTTCCAGCCATCGTCGAAGAACTACCGAACTTTGTCCCCGGACGCGCCTGGATCGGCTTTGTGGGACCGCCGCAACTGCCGGAGGCAATCACGGCGCGACTGCACGATGCGGCCGCGCGCATCATCAATTCGCCGGATGTGCAACACGTGCTTGCGGAGAATGGGCTCGAAAGCATCGCCAATTCGCCGGCCGAGTTCGCCGCCATGATCAAGCAGGACACCAGGATCTGGGACGCAGCAGCGGCGAGCGCCGGGCTGATTGCGCAGTAGGTGTCCGTTCACCGCATTCCGGCAGCAATGAATTTCTCCAGGCTCAGCGGATCGCCTGGCTTGACCGGCGCGCGCGGCTCGACCTCGGCAAAGCGGCTTGCCTCGGCGAACCATTGCCGCCGCGCCGGAAGCTGCCAGCGCCGCTTCATCGCAAGGCTCACGTCCCAACGCACCGGCACATTCTCGATGTCCATCACCTGGTAATGCGTGTTGAACAGCTCGATGCGGTGCCCGTCGGGATCGCGCAGATAGACGAACAGTGCATGACCCGGACCATGGCGGCCCGGTCCGAACTCGACATTCGCCGCAAATCCCATCTCGGCGGCGAGATCGCAGACATAGAAGAAGTGGTAGGACTCCGGAATGGCGAAGGCAGCATGGTGAAGCCGTGGACCGGCGCCGGGAGCGAACACGATATCGTGCGGATTGCCCTTGCGCTGCAGGAACACGAACAAGAGTTCTTCGGTTCCGTCGGGAGAAATGTACTCGGAGAGCCGGAATCCGAGCCTCATCCAGAATTCGCAGGCTTTTTGCACATCCGGCACCAGCAACTGGAAATGATCGAGCCGCTGCGGCACGGCACCGCGGTGGTGCTCGAAGGCGACCACGAGGCGCGGCTTGAGCTCCATGCTTGCGCAGAATTCGATCGGCGCGCCGCTTGCGTCCGACACGTGCAGCGTGCGGCCCTGATGTGCAACCTCCACCCATTTTGCCGGCAGGCTTGCCTTGTCGAAAAAGAATTTGGCCCTCTCCAGATCCTCCTCGCTGAACACGCGCATGCCGACGCGCTCGGCCTGCGGCTCACCCCGCGCACGCTTGAGCACGAGGCTGTGGTGACACGCCTCGGCGACGCCGCGCAGATAGATTGTGTCGCGGTCCTCGTCGCTGACGATGAAGCCGATGAGATCGACATAGAATCTGCGGCTCGCCGCTAGATCCTTTACCGTAATCACGGAATGGCTTGCGCGCGTGACGTTGAACGGTGGATGGTAAACTGGTTTCGGAATCATGGGCGCTCCACCTGAACGGGAAACTTGCGTCGCAGCGATGCGAACGATATCGAAGGTCGCATGCCGTTCGAAAGCGTGAGATGGAGATGACGTATATCACACGCATGGGTATCGCCGGCGTGGCCTCTGCCGGGCTGCTTGCGCTTGCTATTCCCTCTCCTGGAATGGCTCAAGGCGTGAGTTCGCAGCCCTGGCGGCACGCGATCATCGAGCCCAAAGGCGATGCCGGCTTCCAGGTCATGGCGGTGCGCGCCGGTTTTATCGCCAAGCAAGGTCTCAAGCTTGAGCTTCCCCATTTCCAGAACGACGTCATTGCGCTACGCGCGCTGTTCGCGGGCGAGATCGAGAGCTACGAGGGCGGCACCGCGACGGCGATGATGGCGGCAGCGCGCAACGCCGATCTCAAGATCATCGGCTGCCATTGGCAGACTGTCGTCCACAGCGTGTTCGCACGCGCGGAGTTCAAAGGACCGAACGATCTCAAAGGCCATACGCTCGCAATCTCGGCGCCCAATGCGACGCCCGACCTGATCGGACGCGCCTATCTCGCGCAGAACAATGTGCCGGCCGCAGAAGTGAAGTTCGCTTCGCTCGGTAACGACCCGGAACGTTTCAAAGCTATGCTGGCGAGGCTGGCGCTCGCCACCGTGATCTCGATCGAGTTCCTGCCGATCGCCGAGCCGGCCGGCATCAAGCTGGTCGCCCGCGGTAGCGACGTGATGCCGAATTATCTGCGGCTGTGCACGGTGACGACGGGAAAGCTGCTCGCGGCACGGCGCGAGGATGCGATTCGGTTCCTGACCGCGCAGATGCAGGGCTATCGCCACGCGCTCGCGCATCCCGACGAGGAGATCAGGATCACGCGCGAGATCACCGGCATGAAAGCCGATGATCCGCGCCCGGAATTCATCTTCAAGGAGGCCGCCCGCCCGGACACCGGCATCGATCCGAGCATGCCGATTCCGATGCACAAGCTCGAATGGTTGCAGGGCGAATTGCTCAAGGTCGGGACGCTGGCGCAGCCGCTCGATTTACGCCGATTGGTGGACACCGACATCCGCACCCAGGCACTCGCGCGCGCTGGGCTTCAGCAGTGAAAATCTAATACGACTTCGGCAGGCCGAGGGCCTTCTCCGCAATGTAGTTGAGTATCATGTGCGGCGTAATCGGCGCGATGCGCGGGATCATGACCTCGCGCAGATAGCGCTCGACGTGAAACTCCTTGGAATAGCCCATGCCGCCGTGGGTCATCACAGCGGTCTCGCAGGCATGGAACGCCGCTTCGCCGGCAAGATATTTTGCGGCATTGGCCGCGGCCGCACAATCCAGCTTGCGGTCGTAGAGCGTTGCCGCCTTCAGCACCATCAGGTCGGCAGCCTCCAGATGCATCCAGCATTGCGCGAGCGGATGCGCGATTCCCTGGTTCTGCCCGATCGGCCGGCGGAACACCACGCGCTCGCGCGCATAGTTCGCCGCCTTGCGCAGCGCGGCACGGCCGATGCCGACTGCTTCCGCCGCGGTCAGGATGCGTTCCGGATTCATACCGTGGAGAATCGCGCGAAAGCCGTCGCCCTCGGCGCCGATGCGATCGGCCGCGGGCACCGCCATGCCTTCGAAAAACATTTCGTTCGAGTCGACCGCGTGGCGACCCATTTTGTCGATGACACGAACCGCCACCCGGCTGCGATCGAGGTCCGTGTAAAACAGGCTGAGCCCCTCGGTCTTGCGTTTGACTTGCTCCAGCGGCGTCGTGCGCGCCAAAACAAGCATCTTGTTGGCAACCTGCGCCGTGGAGATCCAAATTTTCTGTCCGGAGAGAAGGTAATGGTCGCCGCGGCGCTCGGCGCGCACCTTGATCGATGTGGTATCGAGTCCGGCATCGGGCTCGGTCACCGCAAAGCAGGCCTTGTCCTTGCCGGCGATCAGCGGCGGCAGCATGCGCCGCTTCTGCTCCTCGGTGCCAAGCACGATCACCGGCTGCAGACCGAAAATATTCATATGCACCGCCGAGGCCCCGCTCATGGCGGCGCCGGATTCGGCAATCGTTTGCATCATAATTGCCGCTTCGGTGATGCCGAGGCCGGCCCCGCCATAGTCCGAGGGCACAGCGATGCCGAGCCATCCGGCTTGTGCCAGCGCGCTGTGCAGTTCGTGGGGAAATTCGCCGCTGCGGTCCTTTTCCAGCCAGTAGGCGTCATCGAATTGGGCACAGAGCTTCGCGATCGCGTCGCGGATCTGCTGCTGCTCCGGCGTCAATGAAAAATCCATCGTCCGGCCCTTTCGGTTCGGCGCATTTCTCACGCGCAACGCGGCGCTACGACCTTCTCGATGCCGGCAGCGATGGCCAGCAATCGCCGATCCGCATCGTGCTCGCCGATCAGCATCAAACCGACCGGCGCATCGCCGGCCCGATGACACGGGATCGAAATCGCGCAACGGTCGAGGAAATTGGCGATCGAGGGGTTGCGCAGCACCAGTGCGTTGGTGTGGCGGTAGGCATCGTCCGCCGCGAGCTCAGCAAGCCGTGGCGCGATCACCGGCACTGTCGGCATGACCAGGGCGTCGTAAGGTGCCGTCAGTGGCGCGATGCGGCGGATGAAATCGGCGCGCGCCTTGACGAGGTCGATGTAGTCGGCGGCGTCTTGTTCCTGGCCGCGCAGAATGCGCGCCAGAACGCGCGGGTCGTAGCGTTTCGCGTGCTTGGCGAGCAACGGCCGATGGATGGCGTAGGATTCGGCCGCCGACAGCCCGCCCTTGGCATTGATCTGCGGTAGCTCGGAAAATTCGCGCAGCGGAATGTCCGTTATGACAGCACCGGCCTTGCGTAGCAGAGTTAGCGCGGCATCAAACGCGCCTGACACCGCAGGCTCGACATTGTCCAGAACCATCGTCTGCGGCACCGCGAGTCGCAGTCCTTGCACGGGGAACGGCTGCAGCGGCGCAATCGGCTCCCCGGCGAGCACGGCGTCGAGCACGGCGGCACATTCGACCGTGGCCGTCAGCGGGCCGATCGAATCGAGTGATGTAGACAGCGGGAATGCCCCTTGGGTCGGCACGCGATGCGCCGTCGGCTTGAACCCGACGATGCCGCACAGCGCCGCAGGAATTCGGCAGGAGCCGCCGGTATCCGTGCCAATTGCACCAAAAGCCATGCCATCGGTCACCGAAACCGCGGCACCCGAGGACGAGCCGCCAGGAATGCGCGCGGCGGCGCGATCGTAAGGATTGCGCGGCGTGTCATAGTGCGGATTAATGCCGAGCCCGGAGAAGGCAAACTCGGTCATGTTGGTGCGCCCCATCGTGATGAACCCCGCCGCGCGCAACCGCGCGATAGCGGGCGCGTCGTCTTGAGCGGGCGGCGCATCGCGCAAAATGACCGAGCC
>Ga0306922_10000667_pt1 | contig 29268 bp, 27 predicted proteins | sample sta12Cox44000082_FD_203758 | JGI IMG/M metagenome (GOLD analysis project Ga0306922, IMG submission 203758) | Lab enrichment of tropical soil microbial communities from Luquillo Experimental Forest, Puerto Rico - statoxic.12C.oxic.44.000.082 (v2)... | ecosystem: Environmental > Terrestrial >... | reverse complement strand
ATGGCTCCATGAAAGAGTATGCGCCCATATTGCGCGGCTCCTCCTGGCACCACATGAATTCCGCATTCTTGAAGCGGCTGAGTTCATTCACCAGCGCTTTCAGCGGGACGGGGTAGAGCTGCTCCACGCGCAGCAAATAGACATCGTTGATGCCGCGTTTCTCGCGTTCCTCATGGAGGTCGTAGTAGACCTTGCCCGAGCACATCACCACCCGCCGGATCTTGTCGTCAGCGACAAGCTTGGTCTTCTCGTCCGGGAGTATCTGGGCATCATCCCAAAGCAGCCGATGGAACGTCGTGTTCGGTCCCATCTCGGCGAGCTGCGACACCGCCCGCCGATGGCGCAGCAGAGACTTCGGGGTCATCAGGATGAGCGGCTTGCGAATGTCGCGTTTGAGCTGACGGCGCAAGATGTGGAAGTAATTGGCCGGCGTGGTACAGTTTGCGACCTGCATATTGTCCTCGGCGCTCATCTGCAGGAAGCGCTCGAGTCGCGCCGAGGAATGCTCCGGTCCCTGCCCTTCGTAACCGTGCGGCAATAAGCATACGAGCCCGGACATGCGCAGCCACTTGCGCTCGCCCGATGAGACGAACTGATCGAAGACGACTTGCGCGCCGTTGGCAAAATCGCCGAACTGCGCCTCCCACAGCGTGAGCGCGTTCGGTTCGGAGAGCGAGTAGCCATATTCGAAGCCGACCACCGCCTCCTCCGAGAGCATCGAATTGATGACCTCGAAGCGGGCCTGCCGCTCGGCCAGATGGTTGAACGGAATGTAACGGTCCTCGTTCTCTTGATCGATCAATACCGAATGGCGCTGGGAGAAGGTGCCGCGCTCGGTGTCTTGGCCGGACAACCGCACCGGATGGCCCTCCAGCAGCAATGAGCAAAACGCGAGCGCCTCAGCCGTTGACCAGTCGATACCCTCGCCGCTCTCGATCGCCTTGCGGCGGCTTTCAAGGAAGCGCTGGATCGTACGGTGCACGTGGAAGCCTTCCGGTACGGCCGTGATTCTCTCCCCAATCTGCCCGAGCAGCGCGAGCGCGGCACCGGTATGGCCGCGACGCGGGTCATCCGCGTCGCGCGCCGCCTTGATGTCGGCCCAGCGCCCGTCGAGCCAATCGGCGTTGTTCGGCTTGTAGCCCTGGCTCGCTTCGAGCTCGGCATCGAGTTTTGCGCGCCACTCCAAGCGCATCTTCTCGACCTCTCCCTCGCTGACGACGCTCTCGCCAACAAGCTTTTTGGCATAGATCTCGGCGATGGGAGGATGCTTGCGGATCGCCTTGTACATCAGCGGCTGAGTGAAGGACGGCTCGTCTCCCTCGTTGTGTCCGAAGCGCCGATAGCAGAACATATCGATGACGACGGGGCGCTGGAATTTCTGGCGAAACTCGGTGGCGACCTTGGCTGCAAACACCACCGCTTCCGGGTCGTCGCCGTTTACGTGGAAGATCGGGGCCTCGATCATCTTGGCAACGTCTGAAGGATAAGGCGAGGAACGCGAATAACGCGGATAGGTCGTGAACCCGATCTGATTGTTGACGATGAAATGCACGGAGCCGCCGGTGCGATGGCCGCGCAGCTCCGATAGGCCGAAGCACTCAGCCACGACGCCCTGCCCGGCGAAGGCGGCATCGCCGGAAATCAGCAGCGGCATCACCATGGTACGATCTTCGCGGGTTCCGCCGAGCTGATCCTGCTTGGCGCGCACTTTGCCGAGCACGACCGGATTGACGATCTCGAGGTGCGACGGGTTGGCGGTGAGCGAGAGATGCACGCGGTTGCCGTCGAACTCGCGGTCGGACGAGGCGCCGAGATGGTATTTTACGTCGCCCGAGCCCTCGACCTCGTTCGGCGTCGAGGAGCCGCCCTTGAACTCGTGGAAGATGGCGCGATGCGGCTTGCCCATGACCTGCGCCAGCACGTTGAGCCGGCCGCGATGGGCCATGCCGATGACGATCTCTTTTACCCCGAGCGCGCCGCCGCGCTTGATGATCTGCTCGAGCGCGGGGATTATCGATTCGGCGCCGTCGAGACCGAACCGTTTGGTGCCGGTGAACTTAAGGTCGCAGAATTTCTCGAAACCTTCGGCCTCGATCAGCTTGTTGAGGATGGCGCGCTTACCTTCGGGGGTGAAGGTGATTTCCTTGTCGGGCCCTTCGATGCGCGCCTGAATCCAACCCTTCTGCGCGGGATCGGAGATGTGCATGAACTCGACCCCAAGCGTCTGGCAATAGGTACGGCGAAGGATGGCGAGAATTTCGCGCAACGTGCCGAATTCGAGGCCGAGCACGCCGTCGAGAAAGATCTTGCGATCGTAATCGGTCTCCGTGAAGCCATAGGAGCGCGGGTTGAGATCTTCCTCGTCGCGATGAGGCTCCAGCCCGAGCGGGTCGAGATTGGCATAGAAGTGCCCGCGCGCTCGGTAGGCGCGGATCAGCATCAAGGCGCGAATCGAATCGCGCGTCGCCTGCTGGACCTCGGGCGCGGACAGTTCGACGCCAGCGCCCTGTGCGCGCGCCTTCACTTTATCGGCGAGAGCGCGCTCCACCGCTTGCCAGTCGCCATCGAGCGCGGACACGAGTTCGCTGCGCGCAGGCTGCGGCCAGTTTGGCCGCTGCCATGACGGCCCATGAGCGCTCGCCAAGACGTCGGCACGGTCGTCTTTCAGGCTCTCGAAAAACGCACGCCATTCGGCGTCAACCGCGGCCGGGTCGGCCTCGTAGCGCGCATAGAGGTTCTCGATGTAGTCGGCGTTGCCGCCGTAGAGGAAACTGGTGCGGGCAAAGGCGGCGTTCGCGTCCTGACGAGACATGCTCAGGTCCTGTGGCTTCGAGCTTTTCGCCGGGTCGCAATTTTTCGCCCAGCCCCGGTCCGCGGCGAGCCTATCTTATTTATGCTGCACTTGCGGCATGACAATCGAAAAACAGTGAATCACAATTCAGACTATCAAAAACGTGAAGCGGAGCGGCAAGGATTGGCCGTTTGCCCGGCCAAATGAAAGAAGGGCCGCCTGCAAGCGGCCCTTCGATCAGAACGGTTCAGATTGGCGATTAGTAGCCACCCCATTTGTAGTTCAGACCGACGCGCACGATGTTGTCGGTCGTCTCGCGAGTCTCCGTAGCGATCGTCCCGAGGCCAAGGCCGCTGAATGTTCGCTCAGTCCTGCCGAGGTCCAGATAGAGATATTCGACTTTGGCGCTCCAGCCGCCCCCCAACGCCCCTTCGACGCCGCCGCCCGCGGTCCATCCGGCCCTCAAATCACTAGAGCTCGCGACAGCGGACAGGCCGGCCACGGTGATCGTCGCACTATTCTTGACTAGGCCATAGGCAGCGCCGCCCGTGCCATAAAACAAGATGTTCGGCGTCGCCAGGACGCCCAGACGGCCGCGCACCGTGCCAAACCAGTCGAGCTTGTCATCGGTCGTGATCGACGTCAGAGGCAGCACCCTGTGAAGGTCGAGCTGCCCTTCTGACCGGAGGCCTGAAAATCGGTTTCGAGACCCCATACCCATGCTCCGAACTGATAGTTGTAGCCGGTTTGGACGCCGCCGATCGCGCCGTCGATGTTCTGGGAATTCGACACGGTCCCGACGCCGGTCAAAGTGGCGTCATACTTGGACTTGCCCCAGCTGTAGCCGACGTTGGCGCCCCAATACATGCCCGTCCAGCTGTATACCGGGGCGGGCGGAGGCGCATAGGCCGGCCGCACCGACATATCCGCAGCCTCCGCGGAAGCGGCGGCGAGCAGAACAAACGCAGTCGTAGCAAGGAAGAATTTTTTCATCGCAGATCCCCTTTCCAATTTGACTAAGTTCGGAAAACCGCTGCTCTAAACTTTCCCCGGCAGCAGCTCGAACCCCGCATCGTGGCGCTCGGAAAACGCCCGATGCGAACTTGCAGTGAGTCTAGTCCGGTTGTTGGAAAAAGCTGTGACCTATTCGCCACAATCGCTGGCAAAAGCGCGGCGAGAGGCACCTGGGTAGGTCATCAAACCAGTTTTTGTATCGTCCCGCCCGCTATGCCCCCGCGCCGCTTTGCTATTTTACCTCCGCATCAGTTCGGCCAGGGTGTTGCCTAAACGCGCCGGGGAGGGGGCGACCTTGATGCCGGCGGCTTCCATGGCCGCGATTTTGCTTTCGGCATCGCCGGTTCCGCCGGAGATTATGGCGCCGGCGTGCCCCATGCGGCGGCCAGGCGGGGCTGTCCGGCCGGCAATAAAGCCTACCATGGGCTTCTTGCGGCCGCGTCTGGCCTCGTCGGCGACGAATTGCGCTGCGTCTTCCTCGGCCGAGCCACCGATTTCGCCGATCATGATGATCGCCTGCGTCGCCTTATCGGCCAAGAACATGGTCAGCACCTCGATGAACTCGGTACCTTTCACCGGGTCGCCGCCGATCCCAACCGCGGTCGTTTGGCCCAACCCTTCGCGGGTAGTCTGATAGACCGCCTCGTAGGTGAGCGTTCCCGAACGCGACACGATGCCGACTTTGCCCGGCGCGAAAATGTTGCCCGGCATAATGCCGATCTTGCATTCGCCCGCCGTCATCACGCCCGGGCAGTTCGGGCCGATCAGCCGCGACTTCCCCCCGCAGAGGGCGCGCTTCACTTTCACCATGTCGAGCACGGGAATGCCTTCGGTGATGCACACAATCAAGGGAATTTCCGCCTGAATCGCTTCGCAAATCGCATCCGCCGCGCCCGCCGGAGGAACGTAGATGACGCTTGCGTCGCAGCCTGTGCGCTCCTTCGCCTCGGCCACCGTGTTGAACACGGGCAGCCCGAGATGACTGGTGCCGCCTTTGCCCGGCGATGTGCCGCCGACCATTTTGGTGCCGTAAGCGATCGCATGCTCGGAATGGAAGGTGCCGTTCTTGCCGGTGAAGCCCTGGCAGATGACCTTGGTGTTCTTGTCGACGAGAATGGACATCGGGGATGTTGTGCCTCAACCGCCCAGCAAGGCCGGTGTGTCAACTGCACGGGAGAGGTCGTCGAGCCAGCCCCGAATCAGCATCGCGCTACGCGACTTCCTCATCACGCCCTGTCCTTCACCGCCGTGACGATTTTCTGCGCGGCATCGTCGAGATCGTCGGCGGAAGTGACGTTGAGGTTGGATTTCGCGATGATCTCTTTGCCCAATTCTACATTCGTCCCCTCGAGCCGCACCACCAGCGGCACACGCAAGCCCACCTCCTTCACCGCCGCGACCACACCTTCAGCGATAACATCGCATTTCATAATGCCCCCGAAAATGTTGACGAGAATGCCCTGCACTTTGGGATCGGCGGTGATGATCTTGAAAGCTGCTGCAACCTTCTCCTTGCTGGCGCCGCCTCCGACGTCCAGAAAATTCGCCGGCGCTTCGCCATAGAGCTTGATGATGTCCATGGTCGCCATGGCGAGACCGGCGCCGTTGACCATGCAGCCGATCGTGCCGTCGAGCGCGACGTAATTGAGATCGTATTTCGAGGCCTCGATTTCCTTCTCGTCTTCCTCGGTGAGATCCCGCAACGCCACTATGTCCGGATGGCGATACAGCGCGTTATCGTCGAAGCCGATCTTGGCGTCGAGGCAGATGAGCTCTTTTCCTTTGGTGACGACGAGCGGATTGATCTCGAGCAGGCTCATATCCTTGCTGGTGAAAGCAGCATAGAGCTGTGTCACAAGCTTTTCCGCTCGCTTGGCAAGATCGTCACGCAGCCCAAGTGCCTGCGCTGCCCGCCGTCCGTGATGCGGCAGAATTCCGGTCGCGGGATCGACGGCGAACGTGACGATCTGCTCGGGACGCGTGCGCGCGACCTCCTCGATATCCATGCCGCCAGCGGTCGAAACCACGAAGGCAACACGCGAGCTTTCGCGATCGACGAGTGCGGAGAGATAGAACTCGCGCTCGATGGCCGAGCCCTCCTCGATATAAAGTCGATGGACCTGCTTGCCATGCGGGCCGGTCTGATGCGTGACCAGCACGGCGCCGAGCAGGCGCTCGGCCTCCTTGCGAACCTCCTCTTTCGACTTCACCAGCTTGACGCCGCCGGCCTTACCGCGGCCGCCGGCATGGATCTGTGCCTTGACGACGAGCACCGGCGCGGCCAGATCGTCCGCGGCCTTGATTGCCTCTTCGACGGAGAATGCGGCGTGCCCGCGCGGCACCGGCACACCGAATTCCCGCAGCACTGCCTTTGCCTGATACTCGTGGATGTTCATGCGAGCCCCGGTGCAGCGCGCGTAAATCCGCTCACGCGGCGTGGACAAGTTTGACTGCGGCGCGCCTCTTGCGCATAGCGGCGCGCCAATCGGGGACCGGCCCCGACGGCAACGGTCCCACCACCGCAGCACATCCGAGCAAGGGCATCACGCTGCACTTTTCCCGCAACATGGCCCCATCACTTCGCCAGATTTGGCGCAATCTTCTTGCAAGCCTCGACCAGAGTGGCGACGGCCTCGGCCGATTGTTCGAACATGGTACGTTCGGCGCCGTTTAGCTGGATCTCGACGATGCGCTCGACGCCTTTCGCGCCGATCACGGCCGGGACGCCGACGTAAAGATTCTTGATCCCGTACTCGCCGTTGAGATAGGCGGCACAGGGCAGCACGCGCTTCTTGTCCTTGAGGAAGCTCTCCGCCATCGCGATCGCCGAGGAGGCCGGCGCGTAATAGGCCGAGCCGCTCTTGAGCAGGTTGACGATCTCGGCACCGCCGTCGCGCGTGCGCTGGACTATATCGTCGAGCCGCGCCTGGGTCGTCCATTTCATCTTGACGAGATCGGGCAGGGGAATGCCGGCAACGGTCGAATAGCGAGTGAGCGGCACCATGCTGTCACCGTGGCCGCCGAGCACGAAGGCGCTCACATCTTCGATCGAAACGTTGAGCTCGTCGGCGAGAAAAAATCGGAAGCGCGCGCTATCGAGCACTCCGGCCATGCCGACGACCATCTGCTTGGGAAGGCCGCAGGCCTTTTGCAGCGCCCAGACCATGGCGTCGAGCGGATTGGTGATGCAGATGACGAAGGCATTGGGCGCGTATTTCCTGATGCCCGCGCCGACCTGCTCCATCACCTTGAGGTTGATGCCGAGGAGATCGTCACGGCTCATGCCTGGCTTGCGCGGCACCCCAGCGGTGACGATGCAGACAGCGGCACCGTCGATGGCGTCGTAGGAATTGGTGCCGGTGAGACGCGCATCGAAGCCTTCGACCGGCGAAGACTGAACGAGATCGAGCGCCTTGCCTTGGGGAATGCCTTCGGCAATGTCGAACAGCACTACGTCGCCGAGTTCTTTGAGGCCAATAAGATGGGCGAGCGTGCCGCCGATCTGGCCAGCACCGATCAATGCAATCTTGGGACGCGCCATGCGGGGGAAGAACCTCGGATCGAGGACGGCGGAAGCCGGCGAAATCGGTCATAGACCGTTTTCGCCCTGCCGTTCAAGCCGCCCGCCGCAACAGGCAACGCCCGCTCCGAGGAGCCCCCATCCTCTCACGTCTCCACCAACCCATCCGTCGACCCCGGCGCGACGGCATGGCCCCGGCCGTGCGGTAAAGCGAGGTAAGCCTCCGAGCGCATCTCAATAAGGCGCGAGGCGGTCCGCTTGAACTCATCGGTCTCGAAACCGTCGGTCGCGCAGTAGAGGGTGTCGGGCTCGGCTTCCGCGGAAGCAACGAGCTTCACTGCGTTGTCGTAAAGTGTGTCTATCAGGATAATGAATCGCTTTGCCTCGTTGCGCCGGTCGTAATCCATGACCGGGACATGATCGAGCACGACAGTGTGGTACTCACGTGCGATCTTTAGATACTCGGCCGCCGCGAGCGGTTGTTGGCACAGACCCTGAAAGGAGAACCGCGCCACTCCCATCGCCGCGCATGGCACCCGCACGGTGCGCCCTTTTATCCAGGTCCTGTGGTTCACCGGCATTGCCCGAGGTCAGCCGCCGCCAAGCCTCGTCGAGAGCGGCCTCCGCTGCACGGTCGGCGGGAACGTACCACACCGGCACGCCGGCGAGCTTTTCCAACCGGAAATCGGTGCGGGCGTTAAGCTGCCTGACGTCCATGTGCTCCTGGATGAGCGCAATGAAAGGCAAGAACAGCGCGCGATTGAGACCGTCCTTGTAAAGTTCGGTCGGCGGCACGTTCGATGTCGCGACTACTACCAGCCCAAGCTCGAACAGGCGCTTGAAAAGTCGGCCGAGAATCATTGCATCGGCAATATCGGTGACGTGAAATTCATCGAAGCAAAGAAGCCGCGTTTCCTGCGCAATTGCGGCGGCGGCAACTCCGATCGGATCCTCGCCGGCGATCTCCCCCAGTTTCGCTTTCTGCCGCAGCGCATGGACGCGCTCGTGCACCTCGGTCATGAATTCATGGAAGTGCACACGGCGTTTGCGCACGACTGATGATGCCGCGAAGAACAAATCCATCAGCATGGTCTTGCCGCGACCGACGTCGCCGAAGATGTAGAGGCCCTTGATCGGCTCGGCCTCGCGCGATCCGAACAGCCAGCCGAGGGAGGACGACTTGCGCGCGAGGCGACGCTCGCCAAGCTCGTTTTCCAGCTGCGCCACCCGATTGACCATCGCCTGCTGGGCGCTGTCACGTTCGATCTTTCCAGCGGCGACGCGCGCTGCATACAGCGCCGAGACGGAAGCTGACATGAGTGGGTGAGGCGTTGAGGACTGCGATGGAATAGCGGCCTTGCACCGCTGCGCGCAAGCCGCTTTCCGGCAGACGGAACGCCGCGCGATCAGCCGATGCGCCGGAAGAGGTTGAAGGACTCGGCGCCAAGGCGCGCTCTGGCGTTGCGGGTTCGCGAGCCCGCACCGAGCCGCCAAAGGGGCAACCGGCGCACAGGCTAAGTGGCGGCTCACCTGGCTTTCCTCAAGGGTCATAGTGCAGCGCGAAGGAATCCCTAGCGACGGACGGCCGCCGCAGAGTTCCCGCATGGCAGGCATGCGATTTTCAACAAATGAATCAGTAACTTCATTGTGACCCCCCGTCATTCGCATGCCCTTTCCCGGCCTGTATTGCACCGCAATATCAGGGCAATCGATTCGCAATCAGCGAGGGTAATGGCGCATGTCCGATATGCTCCCGTCCGGCGGACTGATTCGGAAACTGTGGATTGGGGAGTCCGATCTCTACCGCGACCACCTGCTGCGGCTCGATCCCGCGAGCCGACGTAATCGCTTCGCCGGTGCAGTCTCGGACGAATTCGTGCGCGACTACGCCGATATTTCATTCGGCATCGACGCGCTCATTCACGGCTTCTTCATCGAAGGGGCGTTGCGCGGGGCCGCCGAACTGCGACCGATCGGAGCATCCATAGCGCGCGAGGCCGAGGCGGCATTCTCGATCGAGAAGCCATGGCAGAGCCACGGCGTCGGTTCGATGCTGCTCGAACGAACCCTGCTGGCGGCCCGCAATCGGGGCCTCAAATTTCTGCACATGACCTGCCTTGCCGACAACAAGCGCATGCAGCAACTCGCCCGCAAATATGATGCGGAGCTAAGCTTCGATTTTGCCAGCGTCGTGGGTGAAGTTGCGGCCCCCAGACCAACGCCGCTCTCGCTCATGCGCGAAATCCTTGCCGACGGCCACGGCTTTGCCACCGCGATATTCGACGTGCAGTCGAGATTGCTCAAACCCGTGTGATTAGGGACGGCGCGTCAAGCCGCCAGCGGATAAGCCGCCTCGATCACGTACGGACCGCCGCCGACCGACGCCCGCGACGAGAACAACACGAAGCGAGGCACCTTAAACGGCGGCGAGCGGAACGGCGCGCGCAGCGCGAGATAGTCCGCAACTTGCCGGCTGGACGACTCGCGTAGCCGCGCGAGCGAAACATGGGGGATATATTTGCGGCCCTCCGGCTCGAGCCCGACGCGCTGCATCAGCCTCTCGTGCTCGGCCTGCAGTTCCATCAGCGCCTGCGCCGGTCCGAGCGTGGCTACGATCTGCCGCGGTTTGCGCCCGCCAAACGATTTGAGATCTTCGATGCGCAATTCGAATGCCTGGCGCCGCACCCGTCCCAGCATGGATGCGATCTCGTGCGCGACAACATCATCCACATCGCCAATGAAACGTAATGTGACATGATAATTCTCGGGATCGATCCAGCGTGCGCCCGGCAGGCCGCCACGCAGCGTCGACAGCGACTGGCACACGTCGGATGGGATCTCGAGACCGGTAAAGAGGCGGGGCATGGGAACGACTGCAGTGTTAAATGTGCATATAGGGCAAGTTGCGATGATTCGCACGCCGCTCGTAACGCTCACATCGCGCGCCCATTGCGGGCCCGGCGGACAAGTTCTTCGACCTTGGGCAGGATCCGCGCGACGATCGCATCGACGCCCGCAGCCGTCGGATGAAGTCCATCGCTCTGGTTGAGCCCAGCCTCGCCGGCAACGCCGTCCAGGAAGAAGGGATAAAGCACGAGGTCGTAGCGGCCAGCCAGATCGGAATAGAGGGCTTCGAAAGCGCGTCTGTAGTCATTGCCGAGATTGGCCGCCGCCCGCATCCCCACGAGCAACACGGGCACGCCTCTCGCCGACAGGCGGCGCACAATCTCTTCGAGAGCTTGACGCGTGAGCTTGGGATCGATCCCGCGCAGCATGTCGTTGGCGCCGAGTTCGAGGATCACGGCATCCGTCCCCTCCGGCACCGACCAGTCGAGGCGGGCAAGCCCGCCAGAGGCGGTGTCGCCGGACACTCCCGCATTGATGACCTCGATTGCCAGGCCCTTGGCTTTGAGCGCTCGTTCAAGCTTGGCCGGGAAGGCTTCGTCGGCTGGCAGGCCAAGGCCGGCAGTCAGCGAATCGCCCAAGACCACGATTCGAACCGACCGATCGCCGGCAGCGGCAGTTGGCCCGTGCGCCAACAAGGCGAGCACGAGTGCGACGGCGAGCGGTGCAAATGTCTGGACGTGCATCCCCCAAGTCCCATATGACCGGCGCAATCCCGAGCGGGGCATAACCGAAGGCAGCAAAGAGCGGCGGAACATGCAGGACACCTCGGGGTCAGGGCGCGCACCGCCAGCGGTCGCGCTCAGCGGCGTCAATCTGTCGCTTGGGCGGGGCGCCGCCCGTGTTCATATCCTCAAAGACCTCGACCTGCACATAGCTCGCGGCGAGGCGATCGGTTTGGTCGGTCCGTCGGGCTCGGGCAAATCGACCCTGCTCATGGTCATGGCCGGGTTGGAGCGCGCTGATACTGGATCGGTCATCATCGCCGGCGAGACCCTCGGCCCATTGAGCGAAGACGCGCTGGCGCGCTTCCGCGGGCGAAATATCGGCATCGTCTTCCAATCCTTCCACCTCATTCCGACCATGACGGCCCTGGAAAACGTCGCCGTGCCGCTGGAACTTGCCGGCGTCGATGATGCCCGTGAGCGTGCGGGGCACGAGCTTGCTGCTGTCGGCTTGAGCGAGCGGTGTCAGCACTATCCGGCCGAGCTTTCGGGCGGCGAGCAACAGCGTGTCGCGCTCGCCCGCGCGCTCGCACCAGAGCCGGCCATCCTCATTGCCGACGAGCCGACCGGCAATCTCGACGAGACTACCGGCGGGCAGGTCATCGATTTGCTTTTCGCGGGCCACGCACGACGAGGGACCACGCTCGTGCTCGTCACCCACGATCCCGCACTCGCCGCCCGTTGCGACCGCATCGTGCGATTGCGCTCCGGGCGAATCGAAGCCGTCCCCGGTCACCGGTCTGTGAGCGCCAGTCCATGAGGCAACCGAGGCGCCAATCGTCTTCTCATGGCGCGGCCCAGGTCTGCGGGCAGGACGTGCAAGCGTGAACGCCCGGTTCTGGCTTCCCAGCCGACACCATGGGCTTCCGGTGGCGCTGCGCTTGGCTGCACGGGAGTTGCGCGGCGGCCTGCGCGGTTTTTACGTGTTCATCGCCTGCATCGCGCTGGGAGTCATGGCGATCGCCGGCGTGAGTTCGCTGGCATCGGGACTTGCCGAGGGGCTCGCACGCGAGGGCCGCGTCATCCTCGGCGGCGATCTCGCTTTCACTCTCAGTCTGCGCGAGGCGAAAACCGACGAGCGGGCGTTTCTCGAGCGCCGGGGGCTTGTATCACTCGCCGCGACCATGCGTGGCATGGCGCGCGCCCCGGATGGGCGCACGGCCCTGGTCGAGGTGAAGGCGGTCGATGCCGGTTATCCGCTCTACGGTAGCGTGGCCCTCGACCCGCAGCAGCCGCTGCCGCAAGCACTGGCATACCGCGATGGAGCATTCGGCGCCGCCGTCGACCCGGCGCTGCTCGCGCGGCTCGATCTCAAACCCGGCGCGCGCATCACCCTCGGCTCGGCGGCGGTCGAAATTCGCTCCTTGCTGTCATCTGAGCCCGACAAACTCGCTGCTGGGCTCGGCTTCGGCCCGCGCTTGCTCGTCAGCGAGCAGGCGCTGCGGGCGAGTGGTCTCCTGCAGCCCGGCAGCGTCGTGCGCTGGCATTACCGGCTGCGCCTTCCCAACAACGACGCAAGCGATAAGGCCATGGGTGCGGTCACGGCTGCGGCGCAAGCCCAGTTGCCTGAGGCCGGCTGGGAGGTGCGGTCACGGGCCAATGCGTCACCGTCGCTGGAACAGAATCTCGAGCGCTTCACGCAATATCTCACCTTAGTCGGGCTCACAGCGCTGCTGGTTGGAGGAGTCGGCGTAGCCAATGCCGTCACGGGGCATCTCGATGGCCGCCGCGAGGTGATCGCCACGTTTAAGGCGCTGGGGGCGTCTGGCATGCGCGTTTTCTCCATCTATCTGACGCAAGTGCTGGTGCTGGCCGGTCTCGGCGCGCTGCTCGGTGTCCTGGTCGGCGCAGCGTTGCCGTTTTTCGTCGCCTGGGCCTTCGGCCCTCGACTTCCCTTGCCCCTCGCCCCCGCGCTGAATCCAGCCGATCTTGTGCTCGCGCTCGTCTATGGACTGGTCACCGCCGCCACTTTCGCCGTGTGGCCGCTCGGACGCGCCCATGACGTGCCGGTCTCGGCACTCTTCCGCGATCAGGTTGCAAGCGACCGGCGCCGCCCGCGCCGTTTCTATGTCGCCGCAACCGTTCTTCTCGCATGCTCCCTCGCCATCCTCGCTATTGCGCTCGCTTATGACCGGCGCGTTGCCGCGATCTTCGTCGCGGCGGCAGCCGCCGTCTTCGTGCTGCTGCGGCTGCTGGCGGCACTCATCATGCTGGCTGCGCGTCGTCTGCCACGACCGCGCTCGCCAGTCGTTCGACTCGCCATTGCCAACATTTACCGGCCTGGCGCGCCCACGCCGAGCATCGTCCTTTCACTGGGCTTGGGGCTTGCGCTGATCGTCACCGTGATCGCGATTGAAAGTAATTTGCGAAGCTACTTCCTGGCGGCGTTGCCGGAGAGGGCGCCATCGTTCTACTTCGTCGATATTCCGGCATCGGATGCCGAAGCATTTGCGGCCTTCGTCCACGCGCGCGCTCCGCGCGCGGTGCTCGAGCGGGTACCCATGCTGCGTGGTCGTATCGTGGTGGCGAACGGCGTACCCGCCGATAACCTCAAACCGTCTGCGGATGCCGCCTGGGCTCTGCGCGGCGATCGCGGCATCACCTATGCGGACGCGCTTCCGGCCGGATCGCGTCTGGTTGAAGGGAAGTGGTGGCAGCCAAACTACAGAGGTCCGCCACTAGTGTCGCTCGAGAACCGCATCGCGGATGGGCTCGGTCTCAAGGTCGGCGACAAGATCACGGTCAACGTCCTCGGCCGCAATCTCACCGCGACCATCGCCAACCTGCGCGCGGTCGATTGGCAGAGTCTCGGCATCAACTTCGTCATGGTGTTCTCGCCCGATACCTTCCGCAGCGCTCCCCATAGTCATATCGCCACGCTCACCTATCCTGGCGGCAGCACGATCGACGAAGAGGTCGCTCTGCTCAGAGCGATGGCCGATGCTTTTCCGATCGTCGCTACCGTGCCCGTGCGCGAGGCCCTGGATGCGGCCGGCCAGATCGTGTCGAATCTGGCGCTGGCAATCCGCGGAGCAGGTGCACTCACTTTGCTCGTGGCTGTGCTGGTCCTGGGCGGAGCGCTCGCGGCCGGCCATCGGCACCGGGTCTACGACACCGTAATCCTGAAAGCCGTTGGCGCAACCCGACCTCGCCTTTTGTCTATTTACGCGCTCGAATACCTCGCGTTCGGCGTGACAACCGCCCTGTTCGGTGTCGCGGCCGGCTCGGCAGCCGGGGCCTTGGTCATCACCAAACTCATGAAGCTGCCGTTTGTCTGGCTGCCGGGCCCGCTACTTCTCGCCGCCGCGGCCGCGGTCGCCGTGACGACAGCGCTGGGCCTCATCGGCACGTTCACGGTACTCGGCCAGAAACCGGTCCGCGTGCTTCGCAACCTGTAGAGCGCGTTTACCAGGTGGGTCCGAGCATTAAGCCCATCAGTCATAGACGCTTCGGCTAGTTCGGCGGCGAGGCGGACGTGCTCGCGCTGCCGTCAAGCGAGACAACACGCCGCGCCTGATAGGCGCGTCGCAACGCTGTCACATTGCTAGACTGTAACTTGGTAGGATTGGCGTGGTGCGAGCCAGCGTCAACAAATCGCCCTTGTGGCATCTGGCGCGGGAACCCTTCCCGCACTAGATTCCGCGCATCGGACGCCAGCCGCTGTTGTCGGTGGGCGCCATATCATCCGGCCTGGGAGCCGGAATAGAGAGAGGTATCTTCCATGTCGGATTTCGACCGGAACTACGCGGCTGCCAGACGCAGCGTCGGTGCGGACCGGGCAGTTGCGATCGATCAGGGCCTGCGGGCCTACATGATCCGCGTCTACAACTACATGGCGATGGGCGTGGCCCTCACCGGCATCGCTTCATGGCTGACGTTCCAGGCGGCGGCTGTCACCAACGCCAATGGCGCGATCGTTGGCTTGACCTCATTCGGTCAGATAATCTTCAGCGGACCGGCGGTGCTGGTTCTGTTTCTGGCAACGCTCGGGCTGGTCTTTCTCATCAGCTGGCGCATCGACCGGCTGGAGCCCTCGACCGCGTTCGCACTGTTCATGGTGTATGCGGCGCTGCTCGGCGTGATGTTGTCGTCGGTTCTTCTGGCCTACACGCTCACCTCGATCACCCGAGTGTTCTTCATCTCGGCCGCCTCGTTCGGCGCACTGAGCCTCTACGGCTATACCACGAAGCGTGATCTCTCGCCGATCGGCTCATTCTTGATGATGGGCCTAATCGGGTTGATCATTGCTATGGTGGTCAACATGTTTCTCAAGAGCCCGGGCCTCGAGTTCGTGTTCTCCCTGGTCGGCGTGCTGATCTTCGCGGGGCTGACTGCATGGGACACGCAACGCATCAAGGAGATGTATGACCCGATGGAGGACGGCACGATCGTCGGCCGCAAGGCGGTGATGGGCGCGCTCTCGCTCTATCTCGACTTCATCAACCTCTTCTTGTTCCTGTTACGCTTCCTCGGCGACCGCCGCTGAGCGACCGCAACGAATGAAGTGACGGCGGCGCCTCGGCGATGAGCCGGGGCGCCGTCGCGCTATGTCGAGCCAGACAGCGCAACACGAAGGGGCTATCATTCCCGCCGTCCCTCGGCTCCTTCATGATCGCTATCCCCATTCGTCCCGCCGAATCGCGCGATCTCGCAGCAATCACCCGCATCTACGATCACGCAGTACGACATGGCACCGCATCATTCGAGATCGAGCCGCCCGATGCGCGCGAAATGGCGCGCCGGTATGAGGCACTTCGCACCGGCGGCTACCCGTATCTAGTGGCGGAACTTGACGGCGAGATCACGGGCTACGCCTATGCCGGCCCCTATCGCGCGCGCCCGGCTTATCGCTGGAGTGTGGAAGATTCGATCTACATTGCCCCGGCATCGCACCGCCGCGGCATCGGCCGGGCACTTCTCGAACGGCTCATTGCCGAGGCCGAAGCCGGCGGCTTCCGGCAAATGATCGCGGTGATTGGGGACACCGCCAACGCGGCCTCGATCGAACTGCATCGCGTCGCCGGCTTCCGGTTGGTCGGCACGTTCGACAATGTCGGCTTCAAGTTCGGCCGCTGGCTCGACAGCGTCTTGATGCAGCGCCCGCTTGGAACCGGGGCGACGAAGATGCCGTCACTTATGCCCGCAATCAGGACGCCACGACGCTGAGCGACCGATCGATCGCCCGCAGCACGGGGTCAAGCTCGTGGCCACGGCGCACGATGAGGCCGGTCGCGGAGATCACGCTGTAGGCGCCTTGCCGGCGCGCGAGCTTCGGACTTTTCTCGATGCGGTAGACGGGAACCTCCGCAGCGCGGCGGAACACGGAAAATACCGCGCGGTCCTTCAGGAAATCGATTGCGTAATCACGCCATTCGCCGGCGGCAACTTTGCGACCATAGAGGCCGAAAATGCGGTTGAGCTCGCGCCGGTCGAAGGTCACTCGGGCTGGGGGAGCGAGGGACGAAGGAGCGGGGGCCTCGCCCCCGTGGAACTGGCTCGGCTCAGTATCGCCGTAGCTCATTCGGCGCCTCCGTGTGATCGATCGAATGGAACAATGATTGCGCCGGATGCAGGCATCGGCAAGAGGGAATGCATGCCCAATCGCGCGGTCACGCGACTGCGACATAGTGACAGCCGGTCATCACGGATTCGTTAATGGAATCATAATGCTGCCCAATTGCCGTCAAGCACGCGCCAAGCTGAAATGCGAACGAGGAGATCGTTGCCTCAGGGCCCGATCATGCCTTTGAGCACCGGATTTCCAGCCCCCCAGCCCCCCGGAGTTCGAGGTGGATCGGGCCCGCTCAGTAGTAGTCATGAGTAGAGAGCGTAAGGTTGAGTTCCAGTGACTAAAGGGCCGGCCCCAAGCCGGCCCTTTTTTCTCGGGCGGCGGCTGACACTGGACAAAAGGAAATGGGAGGCGACACGCCTCTTCGTTGTGCGTTGTCGGTCGTTATCGATTTACTGAATTGCCGCCAGCGTCGCGCCGAGGATCGCCTTGGGCTTTTCCGTCGTGCCGCTCTGCACCAACACGGCAGCTTCATCGACGCTTCCACCCTTGAGCGTCTGCACTGGGACGGTCCACGAATTGGCCTTTCCACTCCAGTCGCCGAGCTTGATCCAGCGCCGCACAACGTTGTGATAGGTGATCGTGCGGCCTTTATTCTCGCCGCGCCCAATCGCAATGCTCGCTGCCCTGACCAGTCCGAACAACCAAACTTCGCCGCCGGTGTGAGTGCCCGCAACGTCCGGCACCGTGACGTTGAGTCGCCCGTCGGCGACGGTGAGCGTCGGCGCCAAGGACATTGCGCCTTTCTTTCGGCTCGCGGCAATGGCGACCTCGATGGCGGCCTTGTCGCTGCCCAGAGCGTGCAAGATGCCGTTCACCACCACCTGCGGCGTGTACACCTGACCGTCGCCGCGCGCATGCGCATAAGCCTTCTGCCGGGCGCTGTTGCGAGAATCGGCGAGCGTATCCTTCCAGCCGAGATAGTCCCAGTAATCGACCGGCACGCTCACCGCAACGAGAGAGCGATCAGCCGTCAATTCGCCAAGGAGCTTGTCGGCCGGTGGGCAGGATGAGCAGCCTTGGCTCGTGAACAGCTCGACGACGGCACGCGGCTCGGCCTGGGCGAAGGAATCCGTTGGGAAAGAACAAATGACGACCGCCGCGTAGGCGAGGCAAAAACGTACCATCGCAATCCTTCCCCGCCGCACTAGGTCCAGTCGCCCCTCCTCGATGGAGTCATAGGCAGGCGCGCGATCACCCGCCACTCAATTCGAGGTGAGCCGGCAGCCGTTTTTAGGCGGCCACCAGGTGCCGCAGCACGTAGTGCAATATGCCCCCGTGCTTGAAATAGTCGAGTTCGTCCAGCGTATCGATACGGCAGACCAGCGGGACGCGCTTGAGCCCGCCGTCCGCGGCGACGATCTCGGCGATCATGCGCTGGCGCGGCTTCATCTCGCCGTGGAGCCCGCGGATCGTCACCTGCTCGTCTCCCCTGAGACCGAGCGATTGCCACGATGTGCCTTCCTCGAAGCACAGCGGCAGCACGCCCATCCCGATGAGATTGGAGCGATGGATGCGCTCGAACGATTGGGTGATCACTGCTCGCACGCCGAGCAGGCCAGGTCCCTTGGCGGCCCAATCGCGCGAGGAGCCGCTGCCGTATTCTTTGCCCGCGAAAACGACGAGAGGAATTTTATCGTTCTTGTAGCGCATGGCGGCATCGTAGATCGACATGCGCTGGCGTGACGGGTAGTGTACGGTCACGCCACCTTCGACGCCCGGCACCATCTGGTTCTTCAGACGAATATTGGCAAAGGTGCCGCGCATCATCACTTCATGATTGCCGCGGCGGGTACCGTATTGATTGAAATCGGCCGGCTTTACCTTGTGCTCGATAAGGTACTTGCCCGCAGGCGAATCGATCTTGATCGAGCCAGCTGGCGAGATGTGATCGGTGGTGATCGAGTCAAGCAGCAGGCACAACACGCGCGCATCGACAATGTCGGTGAGCGGCGCGGGGTGTCGCCCCATGCCGACGAAATAAGGCGGATTCTGCACGTAGGTCGACTTCTTGTCCCATGTGTAGGTCAAACCTCCTTTCACGTTGATGCCGCGCCAATTGGAGTCGCCCTTGAAAACGTCGGCGTATTTCTTGGCAAACATCTGTTTGCTCAGCGTCTTGCGAATGACGCCGCTGATCTCGCGGCTCGACGGCCAGATGTCCTTGAGGAAGACCTTCTTGCCCTTCTTGTCGAGGCCGAGCGGCTGCTTCACGAGATCGGAATACATTGAGCCTGCGAGCGCATAGGCAACCACCAGCGGCGGCGAAGCGAGATAATTCGCACGCACATCGGGGTTGACGCGACCTTCGAAGTTGCGATTGCCGGAGAGCACGGCGGCGGCGACAAGATCCTTGTCGTTGATCGCCTTGGAAATCTCCGGCGCGAGCGGACCGGAATTGCCGATGCAAGTGGTGCAGCCGAAGCCGACGAGGTTGTAGCCGAGCTTGTCGAGATCCTTTTGCAGCCCGGATTTATCGAGATAGTCGGCGACAACCTGCGAGCCTGGTGCCAGCGACGTTTTCACCCACGGCTTGACGGTCAAGCCTTTCGCCACTGCCTTGCGCGCGAGTAGCCCAGCCCCGACCATCACGTTCGGGTTCGAAGTATTCGTGCACGAGGTGATAGCGGCAATGACGACGTCGCCATGGCCAAGATCGTGCTGGCGGCCTTGCACCGCTACCCGCTTTGACGAACCCGCCTTGGAGAAGCTCTTGTCGAGAGATGTGGCGAGGGAGGGATGGAGATCGAAGATCTCCTTGCCCCCGTCGCCGCCTTTGTTGAACTCTTTCTCCATGGCCAAAGCAAAGCCCGCCTTGACGTCCCTGAGCGCCACCCGATCCTGGGGGCGCTTGGGTCCGGCGAGCGAAGGCTCCACCTGCGACAATTCGAGCTTAAGAACGTCGGTGAAGATCGGGTCAGGCGTCGACTTGGTGCGGTACATGCCCTGCGCTTTGGTATAGGCAGCAACCAAAGCGACGTGCGCCGCGAGGCGGCCGGTATCCGTAAGGTATTTCAGCGTATCGTCGTCGACCGGGAAGAAGCCGCAGGTCGCGCCGTATTCCGGCGACATGTTGCCGATGGTGGCGCGATCGGCAACGGAGAGATTGGCAAGACCGGGGCCGAAATATTCGACAAATTTGCCGACGACGCCGCGCTTGCGCAGCATCTGGGTGACGGTGAGCACGAGGTCGGTAGCAGTGACACCTTCCTTGAGCTTGCCGGTGAGCTTCACGCCGATAACTTCTGGTAGCAGCATCGAATAGGGTTGACCGAGCATGGCAGCCTCGGCCTCGATACCGCCTACGCCCCAGCCAAGCACGGCGAGACCATTGACCATCGTGGTATGCGAATCGGTTCCGACCAACGTATCTGGATAGGCGACATCCATCACGACCGGCTTGCCGTCGATTTTGACCTTGTCCTTCTTGCTCCACACCGTCTGCGACAAATATTCCAGGTTGACCTGATGGCAGATGCCGGTACCAGGCGGCACGACGCGGAAGTTGTCGAAAGACTTCTGCGACCATTTGAGGAATTCGTAACGCTCCCGGTTCTGGCGGTATTCCTCTTCGACATTCCTCTTGACCGCATTGTTGCTGCCGAAGAACGTAACCGCCACCGAATGATCGCAGACCAGATCGACTGGAACGAGCGGATTGATCTTCTTCGGATCGCCGCCGAGCATCTTCATGGCGTCTCGCATGGCGGCGAGATCAACCACTGCCGGCACTCCGGTGAAGTCCTGCATCAACACGCGCGCGGGACGAAAAGCGATCTCGCGTTCGGACGTCTTGGTTTTGAGCCACTGGGCGACCGCCTGAATGTCTTCCTTGGTGATCGAGCGGCCGTCTTCATTGCGTAGCAGATTCTCCAGCAGCACCTTCATGGAGAACGGCAGCCGCGAGATGCTCTTGAGACCGTTCTTCTCCGCGGCCGGCAAGCTGTAATAGGCGTAGGTTCTGCTGCCCACTTTAAGGGGTCTGCAACAACGAAAGCTGTCGAGTGACGTCATAGATAGGGTCCCATCCAACCGGGAGAGGAGCGGCTCGAGGGTAGGAAGCTACCGGAAGCGCCTCCCCGTCACCCGGCGCGCGTCCAGCGCCGGTTGATAGGGGGCGCGGGACGATGGCTTATAGGGTCTTTTTTTGTGCCATTCCAGAAAATCGACGCTCGCCAACAACATGGGCATAGAATCACGGTTTTTTCCGCTTCCGCTTCCGGCAAGAGGCGCCGTCCATAGGGGTGCTGGCGCTGGGAAGTTTGGCTCGAGCCTGAGCCTCCAAGGCCGTTCGTCGGGGGCCCGCCGGTGATCCGGCTCCTGGGGTCAAATCTCGCCTGCGTCAGAGGGGGCCGCGAGGTCTTTCGCGGACTTAGCTTTAGCGTGGATGCGGGCGAAGCACTCCTCGTGACAGGCCCCAATGGAGCGGGCAAATCCTCTCTGCTGCGCATGGTGGCGGGCCTGCTGCGGCCGCAGCAGGGACGGCTCGAGTTCGAGGGATGTGATTCGGAGCTGACACTGGGCGAACAGGCGCACTATCTGGGCCACCAAGACGCACTGAAGCCGTCGCTCTCGGTGCGCGAGAATCTCGGCTTCTGGACGGCGCTTCTCGGGGGTAAAGGGAGCCAGATCGACCTTGCGCTTGCCGCCCTCGGTCTCGACGGGCTCGCGCAGCTACCCGCGACCTATTTGTCCGCCGGACAAAGGCGCCGCCTTGCGGTCGCACGTTTGCTCGCGGTCGAGCGGCCGATCTGGCTGCTCGACGAGCCGACTTCCGCGCTCGACGCCGCGGCGCAAGCGATCCTGGCCGATATCATGCGCGCGCACCTCTCCGGCCGCGGCCTCATTCTCGTGGCCAGCCATGGCCCGATCGGATTGGACGGAGCCAAGGAACTGCGCCTAGGCGAGCGGCCGCATCAACGGACGCAGCCGCCGTGACCGCGCTCTCCGCGCTTCTCGCCCGCGACCTGCGGCTCGCCGTGCGCGTCGGCGGCGGTGCGTTGATCGGCGTGCTGTTCTTTCTCATCGTCGTGACGCTGGTGCCGTTCGCCATCGGTCCCGATCTCGCCCTGCTCGCGCGCATTGGGCCAGCAATCCTATGGCTCGGGGCATTGCTCGCGAGCCTGCTCGCCCTCGACCGCCTACTTGCAATGGATCAGGAGGATGGCTCGCTCGACCTGATCCTGACAGCCCGGGTACCGCTCGAGCTTGCCGTGGCCGCCAAAGCGCTCGCGCATTGGCTTACCACCGGCGTGCCGCTGATCATCGCCGCGCCGCTACTCGGCCTTCTGCTCAATCTCGACCCGAAGGCAACGGCCGCGGTTGCACTCACCTTGCTCGCAGGCACGCCCGCGCTAACCTTCACCGGCCTCATCGGGGCGGCTCTCACGGTTGCGTTGCGGCGCGGTGGTCTGCTGCTGGTGATCCTCGTCCTGCCGTTGACGGTTCCCGTGCTGATCTTCGGCGTCGCAGCCTCGAACGCAGCGATCATCGGGCCGGTACCGTTTGGCACGCCGTTCAGTATTCTGTGCGCGCTGACGCTGATAAGTCTGGTGATCGGCCCGCTGGCCGCCGCCATCGCCCTGCGGCAAGGACTGGACTGAGCGCGGCGTCGCATGACACGAAGGGCGCAAAGCGAGCGCTTCGCCGCATTGCTGCCGGCGCAGCCCGCAATTAGGTACGAAGCACTGAGACTCACAATGAGCCTGATCGAGCTTGCCAATCCGTCCCGCTTCCTGGCTCTTACCGGGCGCGCATTGCCGTGGCTTTTGGCGGCAACTGTGCTGGCGTTTGCCTTCGGCATCAGCCAGATCTACTTCGCGCCCGACGACTATCAGCAGGGCGCCACCGTAAAGATCATGTTCATTCATGTGCCAGCCGCGTGGCTTGGCGTTTTCGCTTGGGTGTTGATGAGCGTGGCCGCCCTCGGCACGCTGGTCTGGCGCCATCCGCTCGCCGACGTTGCCGCCAAGGCTGCGGCGCCGATTGGTGCAGCGTTTACGCTGATGTGCCTTGTCACAGGATCGCTGTGGGGCCGGCCGATGTGGGGAACCTACTGGGTCTGGGATGCGCGGTTGACCTCGGTACTGGTCCTGTTCCTGATGTATCTCGGCGTGATCGCGTTATGGCGCACGATTGACGACCCCGCGCAGGCTGCGCGTGCGGCGGCGGTTTTGACGCTGGTGGGCGCGATCAATATCCCGATCATCAAGTTCTCAGTGGATTGGTGGAACACGCTGCACCAGCCGGCCTCAGTTCTCCGCCTCGGCGGATCGACAATCCACCCCGCGATTCTCGATCCGCTCATCGTCATGGCCGTCGCATTCACGCTGTTATTTCTGACGCTACACCTGGCCGCCATGCGCAACGAGATCATGCGACGACGCGTGCGCACGCTGATGATGCTGCAGGCGGGCGCCCGGGTCCGGCCGTGACGATGAATCTTGGTCCGCATGCCACATTCATCGTGACTGCCTATGCCGCGGCGATCGCAATCATTGCGGGATTGGTCGCGTGGATCATGCTCGACCGCCGGCATTTGATGCGCATGCTCGACGACTTCGAAAGGCAGGGGATGACCCGGCGCTCCGGCCGCGTTGAGGGGGAGGAAGTGCTGAAGTGATGGAAACGAGCGTGGTTGAAAACCATACAGCGGCATGGCGGCGGCGGATACTGGTGCTCATCCCGCTCGTCGCATTCCTCGCCGTTGCCGCACTGTTCGTATTGCGGCTCGGCGCCGGCGATCCTTCACGTATCCCCTCGGCCTTGATCGGACATCCAGCCCCGCGGACCGATCTGCCGCCGCTTCCCGGGCTCGAGCGCGACGGAAAGGCGGTGCCCGGGCTAGACAGTGCGCACTTTCGGGGCCAAGTGACGGTGCTCAATGTCTGGGCCTCATGGTGCGTGCCATGCCGCGAGGAGGCGGCATTGCTCATGGCGCTGTCGGCGGATCGGCGCGTGCGGGTCGTCGGGATGAATTACAAGGACCAGCCCGATAATGCGCGGCGCTTCCTCGGCCGGTATGGTAATCCGTTTGCCGCCAACGGGACCGACGGCAACGGCCGCGCAGCCATCGAATGGGGAGTGTATGGGGTGCCGGAAACCTTCATTATCGGCCGCGATGGTCGCATCACCTACAAATTGATCGGACCGGTGACGCCTGAGAATCTCGAGACGGCCTTGAAGCCCGCCATCGAGAAGGCGCTCACCAATTCATGACTACCGCTCTTCCGCCTTCTCTGCCGCGGCATATCTCGTCAACAGCGGATATTGCAAAGCGGCAAACACGAAGGTCAGCGGCACCACGCCGAACACCTTGAAACTCACCCAGACGTCGGTCGACTGCGAACGCCATACGACCTCATTGAGAATCGCCAGGGCGAAGAAGAACAGCGCCCAGCGCACGGTCAGTTTGCGCCATCCCTCCTCGGTCAGATGGAAAACGGAATCGAACACCATCCCTAGCAGCGGCTTACCGACGGCCAGCCCGCTGAGCAGCACGGCGCCGAACAACACATAGATGATTGTAGGTTTGAGCTTGATGAAGTGCTCATCGTGCAGGACGAGCGTGAGCGAGCCGAATACCAGCACGATGACCGCGGTGACGAGCGGCATGGCGGGTAAGCGCCGCGTCAGCACGTATGACACGGCGAGCGCGAGCAGTACGGCAACCATGAAGACAGCCGTAGCAACAAAGATTCCGCCGCGCTCGCCGGACGCAATGTCCGCAGGCAGTATCGGCGAGACTAGCGGCAAGAACAGCGCCGGACGGGAATTGGCGAGGAAGAAAAGCAACAGTGGGCCCAAGTCGAGCACGAGCTTGAGGAGAGGATGGAGCTGCAACCTTGCGCTCATGGCGGCTCATGTAGCGCGGCCGCGGCGCAATTGCCATGGCTGTTACAGTCTGGCGCGCGACAAACAGCTTTTAATCGATCCCCGCAATCGCTCGCGCGAAGTCCTTGGCCGAGAAGGACGCCAGATCGTCGATGCCTTCCCCCACGCCGACGAAATGGACGGGCAAGCCGAATTTTGCAGCGACGGCGACCAAGATGCCGCCGCGCGCGGTGCCGTCGAGCTTGGTCATGACAAGCCCAGTGACCCCGGCGATATCGCGAAAAACCTCGACTTGGGAGAGCGCGTTTTGTCCGACCGTCGCGTCCAGCACCAGCAGAACGGCATGCGGCGCCGTCGGATCGATCTTCTTCATGACGCGCACGATCTTCTGAAGTTCTTCCATCAGCACCGCCTTGTTCTGCAGCCGCCCGGCAGTGTCCACGAGCAGCACGTCGATCTCCTCGCCGCGCGCTTCGGCGAGCGCATCGAAGGCGACCCCCGCGGCGTCGGCGCCCGGCGCGCGCGCGATAATCGAAGCGCCGCTGCGCCCGCCCCAAATATTGAGCTGGTCGATGGCGGCCGCGCGGAAGGTATCGCCCGCGGCAAGCATCACCGAGCGGCCCTCGGCGCGGAACCTGGCGGCAAGCTTGCCGATGGTGGTGGTCTTGCCTGAGCCATTGACTCCGACGACGAGCGCGACGAAAGGCTTGGCTCCGTCGATCGCGAGCGGCTTTGCCACGGGCGTGAGGACCTTTTCCACTTCAGCGGCGACAACCGCTTTGACCTCATCCGCCGTGATCGCTTTATCGTAGCGTCCTTCGCCCACCGCGGTGGCGATCCTCGCCGCGCTCTCAATACCGAGATCGGCACGAATGAGCACATCCTCGATCTCGTCGAGCATCGCCTGGTCGAGCCTGCGCTTGACGACGAGATCGGAGACAGCGCCGCCGATCGAGACCGATGTGCGCTTGAGACCGCCGCTGAGCCGCTGCCACCAGCTTTGCTTCTCTGCCGGTTGATCGTTCATATTGTTACGGCTCGGTCGATATCACGATCGTGATAGCGGTTTCGCCCGACCTTGGTAAGGGATCATGACCGCAGAAGAGATAGTGGCTCGGCTCATCTATCGCGATGGGCTCATGCTAGTCATCGACAAGCCGGCGGGCTTGCCGGTCCACAAGGGCCCGAAGGGCGGCGAAAGTCTCGAAGACCATTTCGGCGCGCTGCGCTTCGGCTTGCCGCGTCCGCCGGCTCTCGCGCATCGTCTCGACCGCGATACCTCCGGCTGTCTAGTGCTCGGCCGTCACCGCAAGGCGCTCGCCACGCTCGGGCGCCTGTTCAAGAGCGGCGAGGTCGGTAAGGGCTATTGGGCGGTCGTCGCCGGCGGACCGACGCAGGACGAGGGGCGCATCGACCTTCCGCTCGGCCGCAAAGACGCAACGCGCGGGTGGTGGATGAAGCACGACCCCGCCGGTCAGCCGGCGGTCACAATCTGGAAGGTGATGGGACGATCTATCCCCGCCTCCAGCAATTCGCCTCATCTCACATGGCTCGCGCTCGAGCCGCTGACCGGCCGTACCCATCAGCTGCGCGTACATTGCGCAGCCATGGGATGGCCGATCATGGGCGACAGCGTGTATGGAAATGCCCCGCGGACGGGAACTCCCGGCCTGCATCTCCACGCGCGTGAAGTCGTGGTGCCCCTTTACAACAAGCGCGCGCCGATCCACGTCACCGCGCCCGTGCCGTCGCACATGCAGCAGCTGCTGCGCGCGTGCGGATGGCCGCAGGACGCAATCGTCGAATGACTCCGCGTGACTCCCGGCACAAGTCAGTACAGCGTCGCTTTCAAGCGCTCGGGCGCAGCGCGGTCGTGAGCCTCTCCACCGAGCTGGCCGCCCGTCAACTCGGCGAGAATCGTGCCGTTGCTCGGTAGGCTGTTGCGATCGATGTGGCGCGACGGATCCCACAGCTTCGAGCGCACGATCGCTTTCGAGCATTGATAGAAGACACGATCGACGGAAACGACAAGCACGGCGCGTGGCGTCTTGCCGTTGACGATGAAGCTTTGCGCCAGCGCCGGATCGGTCGAGATTGCGGCACGGCCATTGACGCGGATGGTCTCGCCGCAGCCCGGGATGAGGAACAGGAGCGCAACCCGCGGGTCGTGCAAAATGTTTCGCAGGGTGTCGATGCGGTTATTGCCGCGTCGGTCGGGAACCAGCAACGTTTTTTCGTCATGAATACGGACGAAGCCCGGCGCATCGCCGCGCGGGGAGCAATCGAGGCCGTCAGGACCTGCGCTGGCCAGCGCAAAGAATGGCGCCGCGTCGATGAACGCGCGGTATTGTGCGGTGATGCGGTCCGTCTCCTTGGCGATCGACGGCCCATAAGGCTCGCCATAGATGCGCTCGAGCGCGTCGACGCTGGTAACGATGTGATCGCGAAATTCGGTCATGTCAGGCTCCGAAAGACCTAATGGATCATATCATGTTAGTCTCACGGTCACCCCTATGCCGCGAGGAGTTGCCGACCATCGTGGCCGGTGACAGCAACCTCGACGATGGTCCCCGGCCGCATCGGACCCGCGAGGCGAACCCGGGTGAAATGTTCAGTGCGGCCGGCCTCGCTGGACTCGACCAATACCTGGCGCCTTGTGCCAACTTGCGCCTCGAGGTGACGGCGTAGCGCCGCGTCGCCTTTCTCGCGCAGCCGGCGGGCGCGATCCTTGATGACCTCGCGCTTGATTTGCGGCATGCGGGCGGCCGGGGTGCCGGGCCGCGGCGAGAACGGAAAAACGTGAAGATGCGTGAGCCCGCACGCATCGACGAGATCGAGCGAACGGACGAACATGTCCTCGGTCTCGGTCGGGAATCCGGCGATGATGTCGCCGCCGAACACCACGTCAGCCCGCAGCCGTCGCATCGCTGCGCAGAAGGCGATGGCGTCGGCGCGCGAGTGGCGGCGCTTCATGCGCTTGAGGATGAGATCATCGCCCGCCTGCAGCGAGAGATGCAGATGCGGCATCAGGCGCGCGTCGTTGGCGAATACGTCGAGCAGCTCGCGGTCGGCCTCGACCGCATCGATCGACGAGACGCGCAACCGCGCGAGCTCCGGCACGTGCTTCAAAATCTGCTTCACCAGTGTGCCCAGCTTGGGTGCGCCGGGGAGATTCGCACCGTAGCTCGTGAGATCGACGCCGGTGAGTACGACTTCTTGATAGCCGCGCGCGCAGAGGCTGCGCACTTGCGCCACCACCTCGCCCATGGGCACCGAGCGCGAATTGCCGCGGCCATAGGGGATGATGCAGAAGGTGCAGCGATGGTCGCAGCCGTTTTGCACCTGCACGAAGGCCCGTGCTCGGCCCTCCAGGCCATCGATGAGATGGGTGGCCGTCTCCCTGACCGCCATGATGTCGTTGACCGCAATCTTCTCCTCTGCGGCGAGACCGAAGGATGTCAATGCCTCGCGATGCTCGCGCCACGCCGGCGGGCTGATCTTCTCCTCGTTGCCCAGCACCAACGCGACCTCCGCCATCTGCGCGAAGCTCTCGGGTTCGGTTTGCGCCGCGCAACCCGTCACCACGATGGGGGTGCCCGGACGTTGGCGCTTGAGCTTGCGGACAGCCTGGCGCGATTGCCGTACCGCCTCTGCCGTCACTGCACAGGTATTGACGATGACGGTATCGGTGAGACCGGCGGCTTGTGCGTGACGGCGAATCACCTCGCCCTCGTAGGCATTAAGCCGGCAGCCGAAGGTGACGACATCGACGCTCACGGCTTCACACTCGCCATGAATAATGCCGGATCGAATTTCCCCTCGTACTCGTAGGACACTGGGCCTGTCATCAGCACGTGATCATCCTTCAAGCGCCATTCGATCCGCAGTTCGCCACCCGGCAGCGCCACCGTCACCGCACGGGCGGCAAGCCCCAGACGCGCGGCGGCGACCGCCGCCGCGCAACCAGCCGAGCCGCACGCCTTGGTAAGTCCGGCGCCGCGCTCCCATGTGCGCACGACAAGATGCTCGCGGGAAGGCACCTGCGCGAGCGAAATATTGGCCCGTTCCGGAAAGGTCGGATGATTCTCCAACAATGGCCCGATCTTCGCGAGGTCGTAGGCGTCGACGTCGTCGACCCAGAAGATGGCGTGCGGATTACCCATGCTGAGGACGGACGGCGTGTGCAGGATTGGCTTGTCGACCGGCCCAATTACCAGATCGATCGCGCGGGTATCCTCGAATTCCTTGGCGAGCGGGATCTCGTTCCACGCGAAACGTGGCTTGCCCATGTCCACGGTCGAGACCAACGGCCGGTCGCCCTTCCAGCAGCTCAGCAATCCGGCTGCAGTCTCCAACGTCAAGGCGCTTTTGCCGGTCTCCTTGAATAGCAACTCGGCAACGCAGCGCATGCCGTTGCCGCAGGCGCCGGCTTGCGAGCCGTCGCTGTTGTAAATTCGGAGGTAGGCGTCGGTGCCGGGCGTGCGCGGCGCATGCAGTGCCATCAGTTGATCATATGGCGCCCCGTTTGGCCTTGCGGCGGCGCGCGCGTCCTCCGCGGTGATCGCCTCAGTCTCTCTTCGCATGTCGACCACCACGATCTCGTTGCCGAGACCGTTCATTTTTATAAACGGATGATTGCCGAGCACGCTCATGAAAGGCCGGTTGTTATCGCCTTATATGGGAAAATCGATGCCTAGGAGCAAACTTAACGTTAGCTCAAGGTCCTGGCGATTAAGTGTCGAAAGGTCCCGTTTCCTTGACAGTTTTAGCCCCCGCCGCCATAAGCATCCCCGCAAGTCGGCCCGCGCCGACTTGCCTTTTTTACGCGCCGGCCTGGGCTAAGACGAGACGAACGCGGGGCTTCGCGGTCCGCATCCCGTCAAGGGCGATTAGCCCCGCAAATGCGCACAAC
>Ga0306922_10000666_pt1 | contig 29269 bp, 22 predicted proteins | sample sta12Cox44000082_FD_203758 | JGI IMG/M metagenome (GOLD analysis project Ga0306922, IMG submission 203758) | Lab enrichment of tropical soil microbial communities from Luquillo Experimental Forest, Puerto Rico - statoxic.12C.oxic.44.000.082 (v2)... | ecosystem: Environmental > Terrestrial >... | reverse complement strand
GCTCACTCGGGTACAAGCAGGCTGTGCAGTTGCTGCAAGGAGAGCTCACGCGCGATGAAGCAATCGCCGCCGCGCAACAGGCCCATCGCAACTATGCCAAGCGTCAGCTCACCTGGTTCCGCAGAGAACCAGACGTCCACTGGCTCAGCGGCTTAGGCGATGAACAAGACATTCAGACCCAGGCAGTGCACTTTCTAGAGAAGCTGGAAGGCGCCGCCGTACAAGGACCGACTCGGCGAGGAGAAATGTAGCGCCGGCACCTTGCCGGCTGTCACGAGGGCGTCTCGCCCTCGCGGCGGGCGGGACGCCCGGGGGACTGCCGCCGTCCCCGGCGGCGCTAGCTTGCTTCTCTACTTCCACATGTAGTAGAAGCCCACGTGCTGGTCCATGATCCTTTCTTTGGTGGGCAGCCACTCGGATAGGTCTCCGAAGAGCAGGTCGCTGAGCGTCTTGCGTTCCTTCTCTGGCTTGACCAGCACAGGTTCGCCCTTGATGCCGACGGTCTTGGCAGTGTCTTCCACCGCGCTTTGAAAGTCGGCGAGTTGGTCGACGAGTTTCATGGGAAGCGCCTGTTGGCCGGTCCAGACCTTGCCGTTGGCAATCGACTTGACGTCTTCGAATTTCATGCTGCGCCCGTCGGCGACGGCCTTGATGAACTGCGAATGCATGTTGTCGATCATGCCCTGCAGGTATTCGCGCTCGGCGGGAGTCATGTCGCGTGTGGGCGAGCCGGTGTCTTTGAATTCGCCGGCCTTCATGGTGATGTCTTTGAGATGAGCCCACTGCAGCAGCTCGCCGTAGTTAACCCACTGCGCTATTACGCCGATCGAGCCCACGACGCTGCCGTTGTCGGCATAGATCTTGTTGGTTGCTGAGGACACGTAGTAGGCGCCGCTGGCCCCGACCGTCTCGATCGCAGCAACGATGCGCTTCTTCTTTTCGTCGCGGATGCGCTTGACCTCGCGGTAGATCTCTTCCGAAGCTGCCACACCACCACCAGGTGAATTCACATGAATGATGATGGCCTTGATGGAATCGTCATCGCTGAATTTCTTCAGCTGCTGCACCACGGGGTTGGGGCTGAGGATGACGCCTTCCAGATCGACCACGCCGATCTTGTCGCCAAAGGCGAGAGTTGTGTCTTTACCAGCATGCAGGGTGATGTACACCAGCGCGAAGACAGCCAGCACAAAGAGGAAGAAAGCTCCTCCACCAATCACAACCCACAGCCAGGTGCGCGAACGCTTCTCTTCCGGCATAGATGAAGGGTAGTTTAGCACTCCGACGAGGCGCGGGACGCGACCGCAAGCTTGCGTGCATAATGGTCGGCATGCGACATGCGATCCTTGGCCCGGGCGGCGTTGGCGGACTGATCGGTGCCTGCCTGGCAGACGCCGGCGACACGGTCACAATGATTGTGCGCGCCGCAGTTCTCGAACAATATCCCGCGCAGATCCGGCTGGAGAGTCCGCTACTCGGCAAATTCAACGCGCCCGTGCAGAAGACGGCGCAGGCTCCGCCAGCCGATGTGCTGTGGATCACGGTGAAGGCCACACAGCTTGATTCAGCGCTGAAACTCGTGCCCTCGAGCGAAGTGGCGGTCGCGATTGTACCTTTGCTGAACGGCGTCGATCATATTGCCGCGTTGCGTGCTCGCTTCGGGCATGACCGGGTCGTGCCGGCAACCATCGCCGGAGAGACGGAGCGTGCCGCGCCTGGCTACATCATTCATCGTTCACCGTTTGAAAACCTCAACCTCGCCAGCAGCGGGCAGTCACGGCTGGCGGACACAGTGGAAAAGCTCACGGCACACAAAGTCAGCTGCCGCTTCATCGAGAACGAAGCGACGCTGATGTGGAGCAAGCTGGTGTTCCTGGCTCCGTTTGCCCTGTCGACCACAGCTTTCGATACCACGATCGGGCGCGTGATAGAGAAACCGGAGTGGCGCGCGACAGCGGAAACCGCGATCCGCGAGGCCTGCGCGGTGGCCAACGCGGAGGGAGCGGCGATCAACGTGGAGAAGGCCTTGCACGCAGCCGACAACCTTCCTTACGACATGCGCAGCTCGATGCAAAAGGATGTGGACCACGGCAACCCGCCGGAACTGGATGCGATCGGCGGACCGATCCTGCGCGGCGGGGCGCGGCACAATATTCCCGTGCCCGCCACGCGCGAGTTGCTGGCGCGGATTGAACAGCGGGTCGGGCAGAAGGCTTCCGCGTAGTTTTCCGATCCCAGGTTAGTGTCGAAGCGACGGACGCGAACCTGGGCCACCATCCTCCGAGATCACTCATCTCGCAACGGGGGCGAGACGCCCTCACGACAGCCGGCGGGACGCCGGCGCCACCTTTCCTTGCAACGGTTTCGGGAGTCTTGACTTTTGGTGGTTTTGTCGGTAATTTCTGTTTGTACAGAAATTACAGGATTCTATGGCGCTATCACCCACGGAACAGAAATTCATCCTGCACTGGGGGGAGATGGGGACGCGGTGGGGGATCAACCGCACCGTTGCCCAGGTGCATGCGCTGCTTTTCCTTTCACCGAAGCCGCTGCATGCGGAGGAGATCGCCAGCACGCTGGTGGTGGCACGCTCCAATGTGAGCACCAGCCTGCGCGAGTTGCAAGGCTGGGGAATCGTGCGGGTGGCGCATGTGCTGGGCGACCGGCGCGATCATTTCGAGTCAGTGAAGGACGTATGGGAGATGTTTCGCATCGTGGCGGAGGAACGCAAGCGGCGGGAGATCGACCCCACGCTGCGCGTGCTGCAGGAGTGCGTGGCCGAACTGAAGGGCCCGGCGAGCGGTTCAGCCTACAACCGGGAACGCCTGCAGGAGATGCTGGAGTTTCTGACCACGGCATCCGGGTTGTTTGACGAAATGGTTCACCTGCCGGCCGGCACGCTGCGGGGCATGGCACGGCTGAAGGGGAAACTGCAATCGCTGTTTGGCAGCGGGAAGAAGGCCGCTGCGAAGTGAGGGTGTGATGATTTCGCTCGCCTCGGAAATGACAGAAAGCAAGGGCCGGCACGCGCGGGGTTGGCTTTTCTATGACGCCGACTGCGAGTTTTGCACGCGGATGGCGCGTTGGCTCGCGCGTCCTCTGAACCGGCACGGCCTGGCTACGGCCCCCCTGCAGGACCCTCGAGTAGCGGCGCTCCTCGGATTGCCGACTCAAGAACTCCTGCGGGCGATCCGCCTGGTGCTTTCTGACGGAAAACAATATGTGGGCGCCGACGCGATCCTTGCACTGGGATCCGAGTTGTGGTGGGCGCGTCCATTGGCCTGGATGGCAAAGCTGCCGGGCGGGCTTGCGATGCTGCGGTCGGCATATGACTGGGTGGCAAGCCATCGGCATTGCAGGCATCTCCCCACACGCCTGCTCCTCACCCGTTAGGTGTAGGGGCTCTGAGGTCATCTCGTCGGGACGCCGCAGAATTCCTGCCCACGCAGGGTGGTGGGCGGCATTCCTCATTTTCGCTTTATTGTGGCGACCCGCGAGGACGGAACGCCCCCGGGACAGCCGGCGGGATGCCGTCGCTACAAGCCGGTACCAAGAACGGCACTTCCGGCTTCTGGCTTCAATCTTAGAATAGAGAAAGGATCGCGCCACGAATCTATCCAGGAGCGGTGTGTATGGCGGCCAAGCAAGTGATCCTCTATTTTGACGATCAGAAGGATGCACTCCGTTTCGCGTTAGCGGCAGGATCGGTGATGTCGAGCGAGAGTGGCGCGGGGACGGCCGAGAAGCATTCGCTGGTCCAGGAAACGCAACGCGCCAGCCGCATCCTCCTCGACGACGCGGCCAGTGCTGCCCAGTCCGCCGAATCCAACCCTTGATTCGCGCCGTACGTCGGATGCTATGGTCCGGCGAGAATCTTATCCGGTCAATCTTGTATCAGTCAGCCGCGCTTCTGCGCACGGTATACATCTCCGCCAGGTATTGAATATCTGGGGCACCTTTCACGCCCGCCTCGTTCATCTTGGTACGCAGTTCAAGCGAACTGATGTAGCGCTGCGCGTGTTCGAGATTGTCCCAGTCGAACAACAGGGTGAGATCGTTGGGGTTGCCGGCTTTGCGGAAGATACGGCAGCTCAGTTCCCCGCCCTGGTGGCGGAAGTCGAGGGCAGCGTCGAAGACCGCCCGCCAGCGGTTGTAGTCGGCGACTTCGTGGTGCACGAGCACTTGGATCATGATGGACTCCCGCGTCCAGATTGTGGGATGCGCGCGGTAATTGCTATGACGTGCGTCACAATCCACAAGGACTACTCAAAGCTGGGGCAGGGTCAGCGGGGACCTGGAAATCACAGCGTTGGCCCCCAAAAGGGCGATTGAACGAGAGGGGGCATCTGGCATCGCTCCCCCCGATACAAGTACGTTCTAGTGGCGGGGGGCCAGGATGGTCAGGATATCTTTCAGGCCTTGGCGGATTTGGCGGAGATCGGCCGGAGAGCTGGCCATGAAGGGGAGCGCCACTTGCTTCTTGTCGCCCTTGCCTTCGTCGCGGAGATGCTGGCGGGCGCCCGCGATGGTGTAACCCTGCTCGTACAGTAATTGCTTGATGCGAACGACGTTTTCGACGTCGCGGCGGCGATACATGCGCTGCCCGGTACTGCTTTTGACCGGCTTGAGCTGCGGAAATTCGGTCTCCCAGAAACGCAGCACGTAGGCAGGGAGGCGGCAGAGACGGGCGACTTCGCCGATCCGGAAGTAGAGTTTCTCCGGAATCAGAATGTCGCTGGTCTTGCCAGATTTTCCGTTACTCTTTTTCCTGGGGCTCATTCTGCCTGAAAGAAGTGGGCGCAGCCAAAGCAGGATGGCCAGATTCCCGCTAAGCGTTTCTAGCACGATGCGGGCGCGGGAACAACCCCAATTCGTGCCAATGGCTGGCGGCTGGCGGCTCGCAGCTTGAAGCCGGCGGGTTGCGGCAAAAGCGAAGACTTCGAGTCGCCGAGGAATGCGGAGTTGGATTGCGGTTGATCGCTACTCGCTGCGAGCGAAGTCAAAAGCCTCCCGGGAGGTGATGCTCCTGGGAGGCTTTTCAAATCCCTTGGGTCTTTGCGAGGTACGTCTCGCAGGACGGTTAGTGTTTCTTTTTCTTCTTCGCAGCCTTCTTCTTGGTTGCCATGAAGTGTTTTCCTCCGTGAACTGTTTCCCTTGCAAGGTGTCTTCGGTTGGGCGCCTAGCCCTTTTTCCGATTGAGCCCAATTTCTGGTATGGGCCCACCTGTTGATACAAGATATTGCGGCAGTGTTACAGGGATGTCAATGAAAATCTGGGGGGCAGGTTCGGGGGCCCAGGTCCTGAGGATGGAAGACGATCGAGGATCTTGGAGCAAAGCTTGGGTCTGGTCGTATTTTTCTCTCTAGTACACTCGTGGCAACCATGACGCGGGATCCGATTGAACTTGAGATTTTCAAGAATCTCTATCACTCGATTGCGGAAGAGATGGGGGCAGCGCTGCGGCGGACGGCGTTCTCTCCCAATATCAAAGAGCGGCGCGACTATTCGTGCGCGGTGTTTCAAGGCGACGGCGAAGTGATCGCCATGGGCGATCACATGCCAGTGCACCTGGGGTCGATGCCGATGTCGGTGCGGGCGGCGATTGACGCGTTTGCGCTGGTGCCGGGCGACATGGTGATGCTGAACGATCCATTTGCCGGTGGAACGCACCTGCCGGATATCACGGTGGTGGCTCCGGTGTTCGTGGGTAAACGGAAGTCGACGAGCGCGGGGAAGCCGGATTTTTTGGTTGCATCGCGGGCGCACCACGCGGATGTGGGCGGCACGTATCCGGGGTCGATGGGGCTATGCCGGGAGATTTATCAGGAAGGATTCCGCATCCCACCGGTGAGGATTGTGCGCGGGGGCAAGTTCGATCGCGAGGCGTTGGCGTTACTGCTGGCGAACGTACGGACGCCACGTGAGCGTGAAGGCGACCTCGGGGCGCAGCTGGCGGCGTGTCACACGGGGACGGCGCGGTTGCGGGAGATTTGTGCGCGTTACAGCCTAGCGCGGGCGCAGAGGGCGGCTCGGGAGTTGCTGGTGTACTCCGAGCAGATGATGGCGGCGTTTCTGGCGCAGGTGCCGGAGGGAGAGTATCGGGCGGAAGATTTTCTAGACAATGACGGGGTCGGCGACAAGCCAGTGAGGATTTCGGTGGCTGTCACAGTCCATGATCAGGCCGATAGAGCTTCTTCACGCCGCCGGCGAGCGCCGGCCGGAATGCCCGCGCCACACCGAGTAACGGTGGACTTCACGGGCAGCGATCCGCAGGTAGAGGGCAGCGTGAATGCGGTCGAGGCGATCACCTATTCGGCGTGCTTCTACGTTTTTCGCTGCCTGGTACAGGAGGACGTGCCTGCCACCGCGGGGCTGATGCGTGCGGTTCGAGTCATCGTGCCGGAAGGAACGGTAGTGAATGCACGGCCGCCTGCGGCGGTGGCGGGCGGTAACGTGGAAACGTCGCAGCGCATTGTCGATGTCCTGTTGCGGGCTCTGGCGCAGGCCGTGCCGGAGAGGATTCCGGCGGCGGCTTCGGGCACGATGAACAACCTGACGATTGGCGGAATCGATCCGCGGACGTGGGAGCCATTCGCCTATTACGAAACCATTGCCGGTGGGATGGGTGGACGGCCGACGAAGGATGGAGTCTCTGGCGTTCACGCGCACATGACGAATTCGTTGAATACGCCGGCGGAGGCATTGGAGTATGCGTATCCGCTGCGCGTGCGGCGGTATTCGCTACGGCAGGGGAGTGGGGGCAGCGGCGTGCATCGCGGCGGAGATGGAATCGTTCGGGAGATTGAAGTGTTGGCGGACGCCGAGGTCACGTTGCTCGCGGATCGGCGCCTGCGCGGGCCGTGGGGATTGAGCGGAGGCGCGGAAGGGGCGGCAGGGAAAGCCGCCGTGGTCCGCACAGACGGCTCAAGCGAGGAACTGCCGGGCAAGTTCAATGTCCGGCTCCGGAGCGGCGAGCGAATTCGGATCGAGAGCCCGGGCGGGGGTGGATGGGGAACGCGTTGATTCCGAAGTATGATTGATGTATGGGAGCGATTGAGACTCATCTGTTGGACGAAATCGGCCGCCAGATGCGCGGACACAAGCGGCTAGCCGAAGGGGCGCTGGCGCAATTGAAGGACGAGGATTTCTTCGTTGCACTGGATCCCGAGTCGAATTCGGTAGCGATCCTGATCAAGCATATTGCCGGCAACATGCGGTCGCGGTTCCAGGATTTCCTCACCAGCGATGGCGAGAAGCCGGACCGGCATCGTGACCAGGAATTTGAGCTAGGGGCAAAACCCAACCGGGAAGAATTGATGCGCTGGTGGGAGCAAGGGTGGAGCGTCGTGTTCGGTGCGCTGGACGCGCTCAAGCCCGAAGACCTGGCGCGGACGGTGTATATCCGGCAGGAACCGCATACGGTGGTGCAGGCGCTGAATCGGGCGCTGGCTCACTACGCGTTTCATATCGGACAGATCGTGTTCCTGGCGAAGCATCTGCGCTCGAATGAGTGGAAGACACTGAGCGTACCGCGGGGCAAATCGGAGGAATTCAACCGGATGTCGCTCGAGGAGCGGCGCCGAATTGGGCATCCGCTGGCCAAGGATTCGGCGGCTAAGTCATAGCTTTCGCGCTGCCAGTGCTACCATAATGAGTTTGGCTCTTACTTTCGACTTTATAAGGTAGCCTCATGCCCAACACCATGCTCGCGGTCGTGAAACCCGAGGCCGCACCCGGCGCCGACGTCCGTGAAGTGAAAATTCCCGCCTTCGGGCGGACCGACGTGCTCGTCAAGGTGAAGGTCGCGTCGATCTGCGGCACCGATCTTCATATTTATGAGTGGGATCGTTGGGCCCAGGGGAGGATTCATCCCCCGCTGGTTCCCGGGCACGAGTTCTGCGGTGAAGTCGCGGCGTTTGGCGATGAAGTCACCAGTGTGAAGGAAGGCGACTTCGTTTCCGCTGAGATGCACGTGGCCTGCGGCAAGTGCCTGCAGTGCCGCACGGGCGAAGCGCACATTTGTCAGAACGTGAAGATCATCGGCGTGGATGCGGATGGCGCGTTCGCCGAGTACGTGGTCATTCCCGAGTCGAACATCTGGAAGCTGGACCCGGGGATTCCAACGGAGTATGCGTCGATTCTCGATCCGCTGGGCAACGCGGTACACACGGTGCTGGCGGGTGAGATTGCCGGAAGGACGGTGGCGATTACCGGCTGCGGCCCGATTGGGCTGTTCGCGATTGCAGTGGCACGGGCGGTTGGAGCAGCGCAAGTGTTCGCGATCGAGGTCAACGAGCACCGGCGCAATATTGCGAAGCAGATGAAAGCGGACCTGGCGCTGGATCCTTCTAAGGACGATGTCAACGCGATCATCATGGAGCGAACGGGCGGGGCCGGCGTGGATGCGGTGCTGGAGATGGCCGGGCATCCGAGCGCGATTCGAACAGCTTTCGACATTGTGCGTCGCGGTGGACGCATTTCCCTTCTAGGCCTGACCTCCAAGCCGGTTTCGCTGAACTTCTCCGAAGACATCATATTTAAGGGCATCACCATCCAGGGCATCAACGGCCGCCGCATGTATCAGACGTGGTTCCAGATGACGGCCTTGCTCAAAGCGGGAAAGCTGGATCTGCACCCGGTAATCACCGACCGCATCGCGATGAAGGACTTCTCGAAGGCGATGGAGCGCCTCAAGACCGGCGAGGCCAGCAAGATTCTGGTGTACCCGAACGGGACGAAGTAATGGGGTTCGATCGTTCGCCATAGCAGGGCCAAGCGCAGACTCCTCCTGCCTCGCTTGGCTCGCCCGTCGGAATGACAAACAATGAAAAAGAATGGAGGGCGCGACTGCGGGCGTGCCCTTCCCAAACCTCATTTGTCAATAACAGCGAGGTGATCCATTGACCAATCTTGGCATTCTGCATGAGGTGATCCATTGACCAATCTTGGCATTCTGCTTTCGGGACGCGGATCGAATTTCGAGGCGATTGCGCGCAATGTTGAGGCGGGCAAGATTCCGGGGGCCCGGATCGCGGTCGTGATCTCGAACAAGGCGGATGCTGGCGGACTGGAAACGGCGCGGCGGCTAGGTTTGACGGCGCTGGCGATTCCATCGAAGGGTGTTCCGCGGGAAGAGCATGATCGTGCTGTGGCAGCCGCGCTGCAGAAACACCAAGTCGATCTTATTTGTTTAGCCGGTTACATGCGGTTGCTTTCGCCCTGGCTTGTGCAACAATTTCCGCGGCGCATTTTGAACATTCACCCGTCGCTGTTGCCGGCGTTTCCCGGACTCGAAGCGCAGGAGCAGGCCTTTGCCTATGGCGTCAAGATTTCCGGCTGCACGGTGCATTTCGTGGATGAAGAACTGGATCACGGGGCAATCATCGTGCAAAAGGCGGTGCCGGTGCTGGATAGCGACGACGAACACGGTTTGTCGGCAAGAATCCTCGAGCAGGAACACATTGCCTATTCGGAGGCGATTCGGATTGTGCTGGAGGGGAAGTATGAGATTCGGGGAAGAAGGCTGGTGAGGGACAGCTAGAGGCTGGTCGCTCGCGGCTAGCGGAGTTCGCTTCCGTCAGTGTTGAGGTTGTAGAAGTAACTGAAGCGGAGGCCGAGATAAGGCCCATTGAACTCTTTGGGCAGTGGCGGGAACGGGTTGGACCCGGTGATGCTGCCGTAAGCCGGCCGGTCGAGGGCGAGGTCTCCAGAGGTACCCACGACTCGCAATCCGGCAACGCTTCCATCCTTAAGAATTGCGAATTCCAGCACGACTTTTCCCTTCTTCATGCCGGCGGACTCCGGAATCAGCGAATACCATTGTTGCTTTACGTCGTGGAGCACGCGACTCAGGTACGGGTTGAAGTCGACTCCCATGGTGTCGGTGAGGACTTCCAAGGGCCCCATGGTGCCGGCCCTGCCCTGTGTCAAGCCGAAGTCGCCGCCATCACCGCCGTAGCCGCCGCGATTTTCCGCGGCCGCGCGAGCTGCCTGCTCAATGGCTGACCCAGCCGACATCGCTCCACCAAACTTGATCTGCGGGCGCTCGACGGGGGGAGCCTGTACCTGGGCGATAGAACTGTTTCCCGTTTGGGCCGGTTGCGGTTGAGGCGCAGGCGGGGTTTGAGCTTGGGCCGCAGGATTCGGGGGCGCGGCCATGGCCGCCGACTGTGTGGCCTGATTCCCCTGTGGTCCGCTAGGCCCAGGCCGTCCAGGTCGGCTGCTGTCGATGATCTTGCGAAGTTCTTTGGGATCGAGCTGCGGGTTGCGCGAGCTGGCGGTGCGGTCCTTGTCGGAAATCACATTCGTGTCATGACGCTTGGTGACTTTCTGGAGGTCGGGCGGCAACTCGAGATAGGTGAGTTCCTTCTGCCGGATGAGGTCCTGGTTCCAAACTCGCATCACCGGACGCTGATGCAGAAACGTGCGGCGGTAAAAACCCTCGAGCTTAGGCTGATTCACGAACAGAATGATGACGGTCAGGTGGACGATGACGGACAGCCACGCGGCTTCGCGACGGCGGGCGCGCGCGAGGTCGTCCTGCAGATGGAGCAGGAGCGTGGGGACAGCGTCTTCGTCGAAGTGACGGTAGGCAGTTTCCCAGTGCCTTGCGTCATAGAGTTCGGGAGCCTCCGGCGGCGGGGGTGCGGAGCCGCGAGGCGTTGTGGGTGTAATCGACATCGACGAGCGTTCTAGTGTTTAGATGCTGGGTCTTTCGTGCCGTGAGCGCACTCCGACACCCGGTCCATCCGACCGCATTGCCTTATTTTCGCACTTTTCGCGGGAAACAGCTAAACATCGGAAGTCCAGAGACTTACGAGCATCCGCTTGGGTAACAGTAAAGCATGGGGAGACCTGTGGGGCCACTAGAGATTTGTAAAGCTTTGTATCGTGAAGTATCTCGATCTCAAGAACAGCGGGGAGGACGACGCAAAAGAATCGTCCTCCCGGAACGCTGTAGGTGCAAAGACGCGTGAAAAGGCAGGAGACTAGGGCTTGACTACCTGCAGGTTGTTGTTCACCGCGAATGTCCCGGAAACGGTCTTAGCACGGATTCCGGCGGTGTTCTTGTCGCCTTCGTTATCGACCACGCCCTCGAGCGTCACGTTTCCACCCTTTACGATGATGCGGATCGGTTTCTGCACGCCCAGCGCATATTTCTGCAGGCTGGGGTATCCATAGATGGCGCGGTAGAGCCGCAGGCGGATCCGGTCATCCCCAGGGGAAGGCGGCAGGACTTCGATCTGGTTGTCAACCTTCTCAACACCTTCAATCTTTTTCACGACTCTCTCCGCATCGCTCTTCAGCGTGGGGCGAGTCACTTGACCCATCAACGTTACGTTGTAGCCATCCACTTTGTAGGCGAGAGAGTCAAATACATCGAGGTAGGGCAGCATGAGCAGTTCGTGGCGAACCTCGCGCTGAATGCGTTCAACGGCGCGGGGCGAAACTTCGTTTTGCTGGGCTGCCGGAGCAAACGTCAAAAAAGCCAAGATAAGGGGGGGCAACCAGACACGGAATTTCATGGTTTGTCCTTTCAAGTTCCGAATGAGGGCTCGGAATGAGCCTCCGACTTCACCGAGGAGGCAAACGGAGAAATCTTAAAGGCGGTCAAGCATCCACCAAAGGCGCGCGGACCGTCAAGCGGCGGCGGACGCTCGGAGGTGCGGAAGAGCTTACCTCGGGATGTCGAGCCTCAGGGAGCCACTATCTGGGTTCATGCGAAAGGTCGCCCTCGGCGCCGGGAGTCTCCGCCGCGTTGGGACCTGGGACCAGTGCATGTGTGGGGTCGGATGCCGCGTGGGTTCGATAACCCGGCCGGCGCCGGGCATCCTGCAGGGCGCGGATAGCGATCCACTGGACATCAGCCGGAGTGCACGGACTCGCAATCGCCTCGAAGGCACCTAGCGCTGCCGCCTCGCGATAAACTTGGTCGAGGTCACCGGTAGCGGAGATCACGACCAGCAGCGCGCGGCGGGTCCGGCCGAGGTCGCGCAGCAGGTCGCGATAATCTCCATCCGACAGCTGTTCCTCACAAAAAATCAGGGTCCGGCCGGCACGCGGAAGCAGTCCTCCTACTTCCTTGATGCCTGAGCAAAAGAGAGGTTCAATCGACCAGCGGTTCATGGCCAATTTAACGGCGTCCCGGTTGGAACCCGTGCTGACCACCACGACTTGCATTGCAGGCCTCGTAAATGCCTCCTCGGCATAAGGCCGCCAACGGCTGAACTCGAACCGGCGGCGACGTGATTCTCCAAACGGCACGTCACTGGGCGGCCTGCCCTAATGCCTAGGTTAGGTAAGCACGCGCCACAAGCCCATCCAGCTTTTCATGTAGGGGCGGCAGCGAAATGAGATATCGCTCCTTTTCTAGGCCACTTGAACGATGTTGTTGCGCACTGCGTAGCGAACCAGATCAGCCACGGAGTGGAGATCCAGTTTGCGCATGACGTTGGTGCGGTGAGTCTCGGCGGTCTTGACACTGAGATTGAGCACAACGGCCACTTCTTTGCTGCTCTTTCCCTCGGCAAGCAGTTGAACCACCTCTCGTTCGCGAGGAGTGAGGCGTTCTTTGACAGGACGGTGAGACACTCCGTTGCGATCGAGATAGCCGTTCAGGACCATTTCGGCGACACTGGAAGTAAAGAACGTAGTCCGGCGCTGCAGGGCCTGAATGGCAGCCACCAAATCCCGGGCGGCGTCAGACTTGAGCAGGAAGCCGCGGGCTCCCACTTCAAGCACTTCACGCACGATCTGCTCGGACTCGTGCATGGTCAGAATCAGAATTCGAGTATTCGGAGAGAAATCAAGAATCTGACGGGCGGCGTCGAGTCCGTTCAAATTAGGCATCCCCACATCGAGCAGGGCGAGATCAGGCCGCAGTTCGCGCACCTTCTCGACTGCGTCCCGTCCATCGGTTGCCTCACCGCAAACCTGCCATCCCATTTGGTTTTCGATCAGGGAACGAATGCCCTGGCGAACAATCTCGTGGTCATCAGCGATCAGAATGCGAAATGGATTCATGCTTCACCTCCAAGAGGAAGAGTGGCGCGTACAAGCGTGCCCTGGGAACTCGAAGAAATGTCCAAGCGGCCACCGAACTGCCGGACACGCTCGCGCATGCCCGCAATGCCGACGCCGACGGCCCGGCCGGCGCCGTCGTAGCGACGCAGCCTGAGTGCCGGGATTCCACGTCCGCGGTCGTGCACCTCAAGCACCACCGCCTCGGCGTCAGCCAACAACCGAATTTCTGCCATCGTGCTGCCCGAATGGCGATGTATGTTGGTAAGGCTTTCCTGCACGATTCGGAACAATGTGGTCTCGACCGCCTGGGGCAGGCGCATTTCTTCGGTCGGGAGATCCATCGACAGACGAATTCCGCTGCGTTGGGCAAACCCGTCGCCGTACCAGCGAATGGCGGAAGCGAGACCGCGCTCGTCGAGCAAAGGTGGATGCAGCAAGTACGAAATCGTTCGTGTGTCAGAGGAGCATTGCTCGGCGAGACTGACGGCCTCGGTCAGGGCCTTCGCGGTGCGCGGATCGAGATTCTCCTTCGACACGCATCGATCGAGGGTGTCGAGGTTCATCTTGATGGCAGCGAGGCACTGTCCAACGCTATCGTGCAGTTCGCGAGCAATGCGTCGCCGCTCCTGGTCCTGAAGTTCCATCAGGCGCCCGCTAAGGCGGCGCAGGGATTCCTCGGCTCGACGGCAGTCGGTAATATCGAGAAAGACACAGCCGATGGCTGAGATTTCACCGGCGAGGGTCCGGATCGGGAAGCAGTCCACAAGCCAATGGCTGACGGAGTCTTCTGCTCCGGTGGCGGTGCCGCATATCTCAAGGTTCCGCTTTCGCTGCCCAGTCAGGAGAACATCGCGCATTGCGGGCTCAATCTGCCCGGCCAGTCCCGGGATCACGTCTCGGAGCCGTTTGCCCAAGTGGGCTTCCGCCGGAACACCGCTGATCTGTGCCCAAGCACCGTTTACGCGGTGAAAGCGAAGGTTTGCGTCGAGAATGGCGAGGCCGGCAGGTGACGACATGAAGAAACTGTCGAACAGGCTCACGTTTTCCCGCAATGCCCCCAGCAGGGTCTGCACGGCGAGCGTCTGCACTGCGGCATCCCGTTCCCAGAAGTTAAGATCACGCTCCACAACTTCATGCATGACGGATTCCTCCCGTACTTGCGTAAGGTTAGTGTCAGGTGCACGAAGAGAACCTGGTGACGATCAGAATCCAGGGGTGAGCAGCTGATTCTTCACGTCAGTATCATTCCGGCGCTTCTGCGGCGGCCGCGTGTTCGCTCGAACCGGAAATGTTTCCTTACATCTATCCGCTTGCGCATGAACATTGCACCGAGCGTGCCAAACTCGTAAGAGACTGACTTCTCGAGGTTAAGGTGTTTCCCTCAGCCAAGCTACGTGTAATTTTTGCCAAATGTCCCGCAGTACAAGCATGATCGTAAAACGATCTTTTACACACTTTCCGTGCGAAGTCACCGAAGTCGGCCACGTCCGCTCGGGGCCAAACTTCTGCCATCCATTCGCCATTAGGAATTTGTCGGGAAATGTCACGCACTCAGTACAGCCACCACCTGATGGGCTGGATCCCGAGGTGGTGTTTACAGTTGCGCATGCTCACCGCACTGCAAACACGGACGCCAGAGCTTGAGCTCATCAAGCGTGCACAAGGGGGAGACGGAGAAGCGTTTGCCCGTCTTTACGAGACCCATAAGAGCAGGGTGTATGGCATCTGCCTGCGCATCACGCGGGAACGCGCGGAAGCGGAAGACTGCGCCCAGGAAGCTTTCCTGCAATGCTTCCAAAAGCTTTCGACATTCCGCGGCGACTCGGCTCTCTCGACCTGGCTCTACCGGTTGACCGTCAATGTCGTACTCATGCGCCTGCGCTCCGACAATCGGAGCAAGCCGGTCTCGCTTGACACCGGCGGCAACCCGGAAGACACGAGCGAGAGCCCGATCCTGAATTCCTGCCCGGTCGACGATCTTGCTCTGATTGGCACGGTGGATCGGATCGCTTTACATCGCGCGCTACGAAGGCTTCCACCTGGATACCGGACAGTCTTCTTACTACATGACGTAGAAGGCAAAGCGCACAGCGAGATCGCCCGCGATCTGGGATGTTCCATTGGAAACTCCAAATCGCAGCTCCACCAAGCGCGGGTACGTCTGCGGCGCTTTCTGCGGCGGAAGGGCCCGCTGGGCGCCCTGCGAAAGCCGGGGCTTCGGTTCTCCCTACAGTAGATGCAGGGCGAAAGCGGCCTTCTTAAGGGTTTCACTGGATTTCGAACGCACATTGCGCGCGCCTATAGTCGAACTGGTGAGGCGGGCTTCTCAGGCTTCGCTGCAGCGAAGCAGAAAGCAATCGGCATGCTTTGGACAATCGCGGTAATTCTCTTGATCTTGTGGGCGCTCGGTATGGTGAGCTCTTACACGCTGGGCGGATTCATCCACTTGTTATTCGTGCTGGCAATCATCGTAGTCCTGATCAGGGTAATTCAGGGACGCAGCCCAGTTGTGTGAGCAGGTTGAATGGCGCCTTGAGATGCGGATACGCAGCACAGATGAGGTGAAGGAGCATCCGGAATGAAACGACCGCTGAGCATTTCATTTCTCTCTCTCGCGATTGGGCTGGCGATCGCACCCTCGGCGTGGCCGTCGGCCGAAGACAAAAAGAATGAGGCGGACGAGGGCCGCCGCATGGACGCCGCCGCCACCGTGCTCAATGAAGTGATGGGGACTCCGGACAAGGGGATTCCCGAGGAAATTCTCGAGTCCGCGAAGTGCGTCGCGGTTGTGCCTTCCATGCTGAAAGGCGGATTTGTGGTTGGGGCCAACTACGGAAAGGGAGTTGCCACCTGCCGCACTCGCACTGGTTGGAGCGCCCCTGCTCCCTTTAAGATTGTCGGCGGTAGTGTAGGCTTTCAGATTGGCGGGGAAGCTGCCGACGTAGTCATGATCGTTGTGAACGACAAGGGGATGAAAGAGCTGCTGAGCAGCAAATTTAAACTCGGGGCGGATGCGTCCGTGGCCGCGGGGCCCGTCGGCCGGCACGCCGAGGGCGACACCGACTGGAAAATGCGTGCGGAAGTCTTGTCTTACTCGCGTGCGCGAGGAGTGTTTGCGGGTGTCGCTCTGGACGGCGCCGCAATTACCCAGGATGAAGACGAGACACGGGTGCTCTACGGAGAGAAAGTCTCTTTTGAGCACATCTTAACTGGGGACGTTCCTCCTCCAAGCGGATCGGGAACTTTCCTGGCCACGGTGAAGAAGTACACCGCGGAGGCCCGTGCAGCAAAAGCGGAAACCCGGTAGTCAACCCCGGAAACAATGAGAACGGGCGGCTCAGCCGCCCGATTGTTTTTGCTCCCAGTTCAGTTGATCCTGGAGTGCAGGAAGTCCTCAAGGTCGGCGATCTTGTCGTTGACGTGATTCAGCTTCTGCGCCAAGCCCTGGATTTCAGTTTCCGCGCGGCGGTTGACATCGTAGTCGAGTTCGCTGCGCAAACGGTCGCGGGTGTCCTGCCGGTTCTGGCTCATCATGATGACGGGAGCCTGGATGGCGGCCAGCATGGAGAGAATGAGATTGAGCAGAATAAAAGGATAGGGGTCCCATGCCTTCGTGCGCAGGTAGACGTTGATGGCGCTGTAGATGACCAGGCTGACCAGAAACGTGATGATAAAGGTCCACGAACCACCGAAGCCCGCGACCAAGTCGGCGATACGCTCGCCAAATGTGGCTCCACGATCAATCACTTCGTTGGGATTGCGCATGGCGCGCAGTCGCACGAGCTGCTGCGAAGCGTGAAACTGGCGGCCCAGCACCGTGAGCATGTCCATGCCCGCCAGCGGCTTGCGCTGCAGCAGGATCGCGATGTCATTGCGGTCGACCTCGACGCAAACAGTATCCTCGACGGCAATGGCGGTGGTCTGGTGAGGGGTCTGCTCGAGCATGGAGGCGAACCCGAAAAACTCGCCGTGGCCGGGTTCGTCGACCAATACCTCTTGATGGTCCTGATCTACGGTCGTCACGCGGACGAGTCCGGAAACCATGACGTAAGCCGGCCCGGTCGGATCGCCCATCTTGTAAATGCGCTGGCGTGGAGAAAATTTCTTCAATTCAACCTGGCCAGCCAGGACGGCCATTTCGGCATCGTCAAGCAAGGCAAATAGCGGCACGTGTTTTAACACTTCGGGATCACACGTCATAGGTCACCTCAAGGGACCGATATTTCTCGCCGTACCCGGGAGCTGTCGAGTTTCTGGCATGATGTTGCCTGCGGGAACAGCCCGCGGGCGGGCCTAAGGTTTCTCGTTCCACCACCAGAGGGGCGGAAGAGTCTTCTGCACGGGCCATACCTGGTTTAGAGTGTCGCCCTCGAATAATTCGCCATTCTTCATCACGTAGTGAATCGTATTTGTGTTGTGGATGTCGTCGAGCGGGTTCTTGTCGAGCACTAGCAGGTCGGCCAACTTCCCGGGTTCGATGGAACCCAGGTCCTGGGCGTAGCCCATGGCCTGAGCGCCGTATAGGGTCGCCGAGCGCAGCACCTCCATGTTCGAAGCGCCGCCCGAGGACAACGCCCACATCTCCCAGTGATAGCCGAGACCCTGGAATTGGCCGTGGCTGCCGATGCAGACTTTGCCGCCGGCTTTGATCAATTTCGCGTCTTGCGTGGCGAGACGCGGAAATGCCAGTTCATCCTTGCGCGTCCAGATAGTTCGCCGGCGCGTGTGGTCATCGACGATGTTGTGCGGCAGGAAATGGCGCACTTTGGGATCGTCGTGCACCTCAGTGGTTTCGTAGAAGTAGTTTTCTGCCCAGGGGCCGCCGTAGGCAACGATCAGAGTTGGAGTGTAGAAGATTCCCGAGCGCGACCAGAATTGAACTGAGTCGTCAAAGAGCGGTGTGATCGGGAGGCTGTGCTCGTTGCCGCTGAACCCATCGATGGCGTGCGTGAGGTCAAGCTTCATGTCGAGCCCGCCCTCGGTGGTCGGCATGACTCCCTCTTTCTTGCAGGCCATCACCATCCATTGACGTTGTTTCCGATTGCCGACCAGATAAGACTTCAGGTACGTGGTGCGGTAGAACTGCTGGTAGCGGCGGACGACATCGTCCGCATCATCAAAAGACTGGAAGTCCGTATCCGGAAAGACGCCGGGGCCGGTGGAATATGGCCGGGGCCCGAGAATTTCTCCGGTGTCGACCAGGTCCTGATAGGCAAACATGTCGTTGGTTGCGGTTTGCGGATCGCGCCCGGCCGTGACACCGTAAGCAAGATTCGCCAGGAAACTCCAGTTTTGCAGGTCGAGAACACCGCGGCGGATTTCGGTCCAGTGCGGATGGATATCAATGAAGCCGGGGACAATGGTCTTCCCGCTGACATCGATCACCTTGGCTTCAGCGGGAATATTGGCGGCGCCTTGCTTGCCGACGGAGACGATGCGGTTGTCCTTGACCACGATGTCAGCATTCTCGAGAACCTGGTCGCCGCGCATGGTGATGACACGGGCGCCCCGCAAGACTGCCGCTCCAGAGGGCGTATGACGCGGGAACTGCAGATTCACCGTAATCACTTCCGGCTTCAGCTTGGGCAGCTTGTCCTTCTTCTTCTCCTTGCTCGCGGCATCGTCCGCATCGGCAAAAGGTTTGGGCTTCTCCCCTGCAGTTGAGGGTTTTACCGAAGGGGTAGATTCATCCTCAGATTTCTTGGGTGTTTCAAACTCCACCTGATCCAAGGGCAAGCGGAAGAACGTAGATCCTTCGGCCCAGGTCAGCGTCTTGCCACCGTCGGCAAAACCCATGTAATCGCCACCCACATCCGTAATCTTGCGCATGGGCACCGGCGATTTGGAAACGTCAACCGTGATAGCGTCTCCTCCAGTCCGGGGTACGGCGAGCAGATATACCTGATTACTGACTTGCGCGAGCGCCCATTTTCCATCTGTGCTGATGCGAACATCGTCGGCGGGATTGCCGTCGGGACGCTCCGGTTGCGGGAACCAGACCTTTCCCACCACCTTCACGATCGTGCGCCGGTCAGTCCCGTCATAGCGCATCGACATCAGGCCCTGTTCGGAATAGACGTAGACGCGGTCCGGCTCCGGACCGAAATGCGGGTGGGCCGCGCCACGCGCTGGCAAGATCAGATTGACGTCCCCGCCCTCGGAAGGCAGCCAGATCAGATCCAGATTCACAGGCTTCGCGTCCCATTCGTCGAACTGCTCGACATGCCCCTGGCGTGGGCCACGCAGGGCCACGATTCGCTTCCCGTCCGAGGAGAATTCAACGTCGCGATAGTAGGCAGACACCCGCGTGAGCTGTTGCGGGCTGCCACCGCCATCCGAACGGATTTTCCAGATTTGCCCGCCGTCCTGGGTCCAGGTAACGTAAGCGATCCACTGACCGTCGGGCGACCAGGCTGGCATGAATTCGCGCTCGCTGGTGCTGGTCAGGCGGCGCGGCGTGCCTACGGGGATGTCCATGGCATAAAGATGAGTGAGGGCGGAAAAAACCAGGCGCTTGCCGTCAGGCGATTGCACGGGCTGCTGGATGAGGCGAAGCTGCACCGGCCCCTCGTCGACTCGCATGGCGAGGTTCAGGTCCGGGCCAAGCTCGCGTGATACTTTCGCGGTGAAGGGGACCTCCTGGTCATCGCCAGTCACGATGTTGATGCGGTGAATCCTGCCACCCCAGGCAGCCACCACTTCTTTGTCGTCGGGGGTGAAGGCGTATCCGGGCATGAAATCGCGAGTAAATAGCGACTCCTGATCGTCCCGCTGCACCGGATACTTCAGCCAGTGTTCCTCGCCATTTTTGAGGTCGCGGATGCGGAAACCGGTCTCCGTTTCCGTGCGGGTTGCGTAGATCAGCAGGTTTCCGTCGGGAGAGATACGGGGGCTCATGCCACTGCCGGGCGCGTCCGTGATGGTATCTTCGTCTCCGGTCGTGAGATCGCGGCGCGTGATCTGGGACAGTGGGAACGTAACGTTGTAGAAGCCGTTCAGGTTCTGGCGGGACGCATAATAAAGATAGCGGCCGTCTTTCGAAGGAGACGCGCCCAACGCGTTCATCCACTGGCGAGGCCGCGTGTCGGGCTTCGCATGCGACTTGGTGACTTTTACGCCGGCGCCACCCTTGACGTGATACATCCACAACTCACAGGCGCCGATGGGGAACTGCGTAAAGCGGGAGGCAATCACGTAATTGCCGTCGGGCGTCCAGGCCGGCGACAGGAACTCGCTCTCCTGATCCTGGCTGAGCTGCCGGGGATTGGAACCGTCCACGTTTGAGATCCACACATTTTCCGCGCCGCCCTGGTCGCTGATGAAAGCGATCTTCTTGCCGTCGGGCGAGTAGCGAGGCTGGCTGTTGAAGCCCATGCCCTTGGTGACCTTCGTTGCCTCCCCGCCAGTGAACGGAATGGTATAGAGATCGCCGACCAACTCAAAGATGATGGCCTTGCCGTCGGGAGAAACGTCGAGCGAGAGCCATGTGCCCTCGCCAGTGGTGAACTCGACCTTGCGCGTGGGCGTCAGTGGCAGCGGCTCTTCTTTTCTCTTTTCGGCGGCCTTGGCTTCAGCGCGGCCAGCTTTCGAAGCCATCAGGGGCGGGGCGAGGGTCACGGCGAGGAGAATTACGAGGAGGCCAAGAAAAGCGTATGGGCGCAGACGAGCAAAAAGGAGCATCGGTTTCATATCTCCATCAGACATTCGAGACCAGAGATGTCCGCGTATCCTATTTCTGAGCCAAGGGAGTAGTCAAACTGCGGGGACTGCGGACGAAACTGCGATCAGAGTCGACTGTCCTGATGCGGAGCTGGCGATCCCTACCGAGGCACCCTCGTAACCCTTAGAATGAAGGCCCCTTGGAAACATGCCCGGGAGAGTAATCTGCGAAAAGGAGGACTGCCAATGCTATGAAACGAGTCGGCGCCCTTCTCTTACTCCTTTCTAGCCTGACGATTCCAGCACAGCCGCAGCAGGCCAGCTCAGGCTCGTCGCCTGATCCTTACAAGCCGGTACTGGACCGGCTGCAATCGCTGACGAGTTTGGAGTTGCCTGACTGGCGCTTTCACAGCGACATCGCGCATCCGGAAGATGTCGCCTTAGACGATAGCGAGTGGCAGCGCGTCAAACTTCGCGAAGAGTGGAAGGCCGGCCCGCGGGTACTACGAAGATGGATTGAGATTCCCGACAAACTGGGCGGCTATTCGACAGCCGGCTCGCGCGTCACGTTGAATCTGGTGGTTCGGAGCGACGACTGGCTAGGGTTGACAGTCTTTTCGAACGGAGGAGTCGTCTATCGCGGCGATGAGGACATGCAGCAGCCGATCTTGCTCACGCAACATGCGCAGGCCGGGCAAAAGTTCCTGGTCGCTGTCCGGGTTGTGTCGGGAACAGTGGCCACCCGGATTGAGGAGAGCTCGTTACTCATCACGCCTGCTGCGAACCGGCCAAGTCCGGCATTGCTTCGGATGGAGATCCTTGCCGCCGAGCCCTTGGTCGCTGCCTATGAAGACGGGAAAGGAGAGCGTCAGCAGCATCTCGATGCAGCGGTGCACGCGATTGACTTCTCCGGACTGGATCATGGGGACCAGGAGAAATTCGATCGGTCGCTGAACGATGCGCAATCGAAACTGACACTCCTCAAGCCCTGGTTGCAGCAATTCACAATCCATGCGGTCGGGAACTCACACATTGACATGGCGTGGCTCTGGCCATGGACCGAAACCGTGGAGGTCGTCCGCAACACCTTCCAGAGCGTTCTCGATCTGATGCGCGAGTATCCCGACTTCAAGTTCACGATGTCGTCGGCGCGCACCTATGAGTGGATCGAAGAAAAATACCCGGACCTGTTCAAACAGATCGAACAGCGTGTCCGCGAAGGGCGATGGGAGGTTATCGGCGGAATGTGGGTCGAGCCGGATTTGAATATGCCCGATGGCGAGTCGCTCACGCGCCAGATTCTGATCGGGAAACGTTATTTTTCCAGCCGGTTTGGCGTGGACGTCAAGATTGGATGGAATCCAGACTCCTTCGGCTACAACTGGCAGCTCCCGCAGATCTACAAGAAATCTGGCATGGACTACTTCGTCACCCAGAAGCTGCTTTGGGCGCACGAGTTCACCACGTTCCCCTACAAAGTCTTCTGGTGGCAGGCTCCAGATGGCAGCCGGCTTCTCACGTATTTCCCGCGCGACTATGCCGCCAGCATCGAGGGACCAGGCATGGCCAAAGACCTGTCGGTGTGGGCTCCGTCGATCTACGGGCCCGACTTGGCCCATGCGCCTGAGATTCTTCACTTGTATGGGGTTGGCGACCACGGAGGCGGACCGACGAGGCTGATGCTCGACAATGCTCGCGAGTTGATGTCGCAAGGCACAGTTTATCCCCGCGTGGAGTTGGGCACCGCTTTCGGTTTCTTCAATGACCTCGAGAAGAAACTGCCTGCTCTCAAAGTCTCCACCTGGAACGGCGAATTGTACTTTCAATATCACCGGGGCGTGTTCACCACTCAGGCGGAAACCAAGCAGCGGATCCGGCGCAGCGAGGAAACAATGCTAAATGCCGAGAAGCTCGCATCGCTGGCTTTGCTGGATGGAAGGCCTTATCCGGAAGAAGACTTAGACCTGGCCTGGAAGCGACTGCTCTTCGATGATTTCCACGACATCATGCCCGGATCGGGTATCGGCGTGAACTACCTTGACGCGCGTCGCAACCTGAGTGACGTTCGGCGCACGGGCAACGAGGTGATTCACAACTCGCTGAATGAGATCGCAGCTTACATTAACACCGAGGGCGCGGGAGTCCCGCTGATCGTATTCAACTCATTGTCGTGGCCGCGCACGGAAGTGGTCGAACTGGAAGCGCAGCTGCCAGGTCCAGCGAAACGGATTGCCGTTTCGGACGCAACGGGAAAGGCTGTCGAAACAGAGTTGTTGAACATCGATCCTGCCACGCATCGCGCTCGATTTCTCGTGCTCGCGGATACCCCAAGTTTGGGTTACAGGACTTATTTCGTTCGCCAAGCCACCGGTGAGCGGGCAGGGCAATCCACATTAAAGGCCACATCAAATACTCTTGAGAACGAGTTCCTGCGCGTCGAGATTGACGCTCAAACCGGATGCATGACCAGCCTCTTCGACAAGCGCAATAAGCGAGAAGCGCTGGCCCCCGCTGAAACCGACTCCGGAGGACCGAGAGATCGAATTTGCGGCAATCTCCTGCAGGCGTTTGTCGACAAGCCACAAAAATGGGATGCCTGGAACATTGACGCCGATTTCGAGAAGCAGCATTGGGATCTTGATCGGGCCGACGATGTCCGGTTGGTTGAGAATGGCCCGCTGCGCGCCGTAATCCGAATCAAGAAACATTTCCAGAACTCGACGTTCATTCAGGACGTAACTCTCAGCCCTGGTGCTCCCCGAGTCGATGTCAAGATGCAAGTGGATTGGCACGAAAAACACATTCTGTTGAAAATCGCTTTTCCGCTCAGCGCACACAGCCCGAAAGCGACGTTCGAGATTCCGTATGGTTCCGTGGAAAGGCCAACGACTCGCAACACGCCTGCCGAACAGGCACAATTCGAAGTCCCTGCGATTCGTTGGGCTGACATTTCCGACAATACACACGGCTTCAGTTTGCTCAACAACTGCAAGTACGGATACGACGCCAAGGGCAACGTGTTGAGGCTCTCCTTATTGCGTTCCCCCGAATGGCCGGATCCACATGCCGATGAGGGCCATCATGAGTTCGCGTATTCCCTGTACCCTCATGCCGCCGGCTGGCGAGAGGCACTGACAGTACGCCAAGGATACGACCTGAACTACACGCTGCTCTTTATGGCCGCCGAGAAACATGCCGGGGCGCTGCCGCCTGAACATTCATTCGTCGAGATCAAACCCGAGAACATCGTTCTGACTGCGATGAAAAAGGCCGAAGACGACGATGCTCTTATTTTTCGTTTCTTTGAGTGGGCCGGGAAGGAAACGAATGTTCAGATCCAGCTTCCGCCCGGCGCAAAGAGCGCACAGGATGCGGACCTGATGGAGCGTCAATTTTCGGATCTCGCGGTACAGAACGGTGTAGTCACGGTCTACGCCAAGCCATACGAGATTAAAACGATTAAGGTCACCTTCGACCTGCCACCGATTTCACAACCACCCAAAATCGCCAAGTAAAGAACCTGGCTCGCCGAAGCAATCGCACTTCGGGCTGACCGCTCGCTGGGCCCTCTCGTCGGCAGGAGTTCGCCTGCCGCCAGTTACCACAGTAATCTGTTGCAACGAAACGCCTGGCAACGATAATTACTCCTACTAACCGGAGTGTCTCCACAATTCCCTTAGCGGATAACGCGATGCCCTGCGGGCAGCGACTTGGAGTCAATGTCCACTGCTGCACCAACGCCGGAGAACGATCAGCGGAAGCTGCCAGAAGCCCTGTCCCTTCTCGATAAAGCCGTTCTCGAAATGATTATGGGGGAGCGGCCCATTGCCCGGGTTCTGGAAACCGTTTGCCTACGTATCGAGGAACTGTCGCCCGGTCTCACATGCTCGGTGTTATTGCTCAATCAGCGTGATAGAACGCTCGAGGGCGGTATTGGACCGAGCCTGCCGAAAACCTATCTAAAGGCTGTGAATGGCTCGAAGATTGGTCCGCGAGCCGGCTCCTGCGGCACAGCCGCGTACCGGCAAGAGATGGTCGTGGTTACCGACATCGCCACCGATCCTCTCTGGGCCGAACACAAGCATCTTGCCTTGCCGCACGGTTTGCGTGCTTGCTGGTCGGTTCCAATCCCTTCGCGAGATGGAACGATTCTCGGCACTTTTGCCTGTTATTACGGCCAGCCCCGCACGCCCGACAACCATCATCTGGCGCTGATCCATCGCGCCAGTCACCTGGCCGGCATCGCAATCGAGCACCAACGCACCAAAACTGAACTCCGTGCCGCCGAACAGCGCTACCGCACCCTGGTCGAACGCCTGCCTGCGATCACCTATATTGCGGAAGTGGGAACCAATGGCCGTTGGCACTTCGTAAGCCCGCAGATCGAATCCATGCTGGGATTTTCTGTAGAGGAGTGGCTGGCTGATCGAGCCATCTGGATGCGCTGTATTCACGAGGAGGATCGCGGGATTGCTCTGGCCGCTGAAGAACGCGTTCAGAAAACCGGCGCGCTCTACCAGGCCGAATATCGGATGCGCGCTCGGGATGGGCGTGTCGTGTGGTTCCGTGATGAGGCCAATCTGCTTGAGGGCCCCGAAGGGGAGACGCCAGTGATGCAAGGCGTGCTGTACGACATCACCGAGCACAAGCGGCTGGAAGATCAACTCCGGCAAGCTCAGAAAATGGAAGCCGTGGGACAGCTCGCGGGAGGCGTAGCCCATGACTTTAACAATTTGCTGATGGTCATCCAGGCACATGTGGACCGGATCCGCGGAAAGCTTGCCCAGACCGATCCTTGTTATGGCGATGCGGTTGAAATCCATAACGCGACCATCCGGGCAGCATCGCTCACCAGCCACTTACTGGCGTTCAGTCGAAAGCAGATTTTACAGCCCAGAGTATTGGAACTCGGCCCCGTGTTGAACGAAGTGGGCAAGATGCTGGAGCGGCTGATCAGCGCGAAGATCACGCTGCACGTCGAAATGGAGCCCACATTGGGGAGGGTGAAAGTCGATCGAGGCCAACTTGAACAGACGATTCTCAACTTGGCTGTGAACGGGCGCGATGCCATGCCTGATGGAGGAACTCTGTCGATCCGCGCGAAGAATGTTCACTTCAGCGAACCCCAGATCTGGCGACACTCGTCTTTGCAGCCCGGTTCTTATGTGGAGTTGGCCGTTCAAGACAGTGGTACAGGGATCGAGTTGGGTGACCAGTCGCGAATCTTTGAACCGTTCTTCACAACGAAAGACCCTGGCAAGGGAACGGGGCTGGGGCTAGCGATGGTGTACGGCGTGGTAAAGCAGAGCGATGGAGCGATTCTGGTCGAGAGCGAGCCGGGCCAAGGCTCGACCTTCAGAATATTCCTGCCACAATGCAGCGAAAAAGAAACTCCCACCCGAAATGAGCAGGAGCAACCGGATCGACTTACTGGCAGTGAGACGATTCTCTTGGTTGAGGATCAGGCAGCCATTCGCGACGTGACCAGAGACTATCTTATGCGCCTCGGCTACAACGTCCTGGCGGCGCCCGACGGCGAGGAAGCGCTACGCATCGCCGCAACCCAGCAAAAAGGCGTCGACCTTGTTGTTACCGACGTTGTCATGCCAAATATGGGCGGACGCGAATTAGCGGCCCGCATGAACCAACGTCATCCCAAAACGAAAGTCCTTTTTATGTCGGGCTACCCCGACCACGCAGTTCGCCGTCAGGAGGGTCTGACGGAAGACGTAGAAATCTTGCAGAAGCCTTTCTCCCTGAAGAGCCTGGCAGCCAAAGCGCGGTCCATACTCGATCACAAGGGCAAGAGCTCGACCCAGAGTAAACTCTGAGGCGATCGGCCCCCGTAGCGATTCATGATGGTGCACCGTTTAACTCGGCCCTTATTGCGCGCGCGTCAACAAAAACCAATCACGCACGTTAACTTGCACGTGGCCAGACCCGTTGCGGGGCGCACGCGCCTACGTTTCCGATATCGGTTGACTCGCAAAGCCCTGTTGTCCGCCCGCGCCCGCCCCTCCGCGCGCCGCTCGTCCGCTCGGGATAGGAGACAGAGCGCTCCAAAACCAGCCCACCATATGTTGTCTGTGCCCGAGTTCGCGACCACAACGCTCTATTAGCAGCGTATTAGCCGTTGGGTAACCGCCCCCCACTTTGGCGGGATCGGGTTTTTGCGCGGAGGCGACGAGCGGACGAGCCGCGGCAAAAATTTGGCTACCCCCTTTTGCGCCCCCATTGGGCAGCAGTGTTGAACCGAGAAAGCGATGAATGCAAGCGCTGGGGGCACGTCGCGAGTGAGCGGGGACGGCCCGGTATAACGGCGGAAACGGCGGGCGGCGTTACGAGTCAACGTTAGGGGCGTGGTTTTACCTGCAAAAATTGGTAGGTACTTGTGTGATCTTGCGCAACAAACCCGGCCTGAATAGGGTTGCTGTCCATCGAGCCGTAGTTCTTTCTCAAAACTCACTGACTATTTTGTTCAGTCTCGTAGGCTTCAGTCTCGTAGGCACTTCAGTCTCGTAGGCTTCAGTCTCGTAGGCTTCACTCTCGTGTTTCTGAAAACCCCGTCTTATGTGGTTGGGGGCGACCCTTGGGATCGAGAATTCTGTGTTGTATGGTGATGGTATTAGCGATTCTACCTGGCGGGAAGCTGGCAGGACAGGTACAGTCGTCCGCGAACACGCGCAGCCCACACGGCAGTCTTAGTATTCCCTGCCAGAACTGTCACACGCTGAGCGGCTGGAAGCCCATCCGTGCGGTGCCGGAGTTCGATCACAACACCACGAAGTACCCTCTGCGCGGCATGCACGAGGGTGTGGCTTGCACGCAGTGCCACATCAAGCCGGTGTTTACCAATGTGGGCAAACTGTGCGCCGACTGCCACGCTGACATCCACAAGGGCCAAATGGGCGCCAATTGCGAACAGTGTCATTCCGTCAAGGGTTGGCATGTTTCGGTGCAGGAGATTAACCAGCACCTGAACCGGTTCCCGCTGATCGGCGCGCACGCCACCGTGGACTGCGACTCCTGCCACAAGAGCGCAGCCGTGGGGCAATTCCAAGGGTTATCCACTCAGTGCATTTCCTGTCACCAGACCGATTTCATCAACACGAAGTCCACCGGCCTGGACCACGTCGCATTCAAATTCCCGATCGCGTGCGAACAGTGCCACACGATGGACAACTGGTTAGGCGCGAAGTTCGACCATGCTGCACCGCCAGCGAATTTTCCGCTGGTTGGGGCACATGCGGCTCTGGACTGCAATGCCTGCCACGCGGGCGGCAAGTATGCCGGTACTCCGGCGACCTGCGTCGGTTGCCACCTAGCGGACTTTAATAAGACCAACAACCCGCCGCACGCACAGGCCGGCTTCCCGACCACTTGCCAGACTTGCCACAATACCAGCGCGTGGGATCCGACAACCTTCGATCACAATACCTTTACCAAGTTCCTGTTGACGGGAGCGCACTCCACGGTCGCGTGCAACCAGTGTCACATCAATGGGCAGTTCGTAGGCACGCCAACGGATTGCGCCTCGTGTCACATGAAGGACTTCGACGGTACCACCAATCCGAACCACGTGACTTCCGGTTTCCCGACGACCTGCCAGCAGTGCCACAACACCGCTTCGTGGAACGGCGCAACGTTTGCTCACTCAACGACAGGGTTCCCGCTAACCGGCGCGCACTCAAGCCTGCAGTGCGGTCAGTGCCACGCCAACAACAACTTCAGCCTGACTAGCGCTAATACAGCTTGCGTGAGTTGCCACTTGAAGGATTTCCAGGGCGCCGCCACCCCGAATCACGTGCAGTCGGGGTTCTCGCAGACTTGCCAGCAGTGCCACAACACGACCTCGTGGACCGGCGCCAGTTTCGATCACTCCACGACAGGATTTACGCTGACCGGGGCACATACATCCCTGCAATGCGCGCAGTGCCATAACACCACCTTCAGCCCGAGCGGAGCCTACAGCTTTACGGATGGCGCCTGTGTCCAGTGCCACTTGAACGATTTCAAGGGCACAACCAATCCAAATCACGTGCAGTCCGGTTTACCGCGGACCTGCGAGCAGTGCCATAACACCACAAACTGGAATGGTGCTTCGTTTGATCACTCCACCACCGGGTTCCCGCTGATGGGGGCGCACACGACGGTGCAGTGCGCGCAATGCCACGTCAACAATAACTACAACTTGACCAGAGCCGACACGACCTGCGTGAGCTGTCACCTGAAAGATTTCCAGGGCACGACGCAGCCGAACCACGTGCAGTCCGGATTCCCGCAGAACTGCACTCAGTGCCACAACACAACTTCGTGGATGACGGCGAATTTCGATCACTCGGCGACCGGCTTCCCGCTGACCGGCGCACATACGACGGTGCAGTGTGCCCAGTGCCACGTGAACAATAATTACAACCTGACCAGCACGAATACCGCCTGTGTCAGCTGCCACCTGAAAGATTTCCAGGGCACGACACAGCCGAACCACGTGCAGTCCGGATTCCCGCAGAACTGCACACAGTGCCACAACACAACTTCGTGGATGACGGCGAATTTCGATCACTCGGCGACCGGCTTCCCGCTGACC
>Ga0306922_10000665_pt1 | contig 29274 bp, 22 predicted proteins | sample sta12Cox44000082_FD_203758 | JGI IMG/M metagenome (GOLD analysis project Ga0306922, IMG submission 203758) | Lab enrichment of tropical soil microbial communities from Luquillo Experimental Forest, Puerto Rico - statoxic.12C.oxic.44.000.082 (v2)... | ecosystem: Environmental > Terrestrial >... | reverse complement strand
GGGGCAGGCAGCCGGCGGACGAGCGACTCGACGTCCGCGAAGCGCGCGACGAGGTGCGCCGCGAGCACCACCGCGAACAGCCCGGCGAACACCGCGAGGACCGACGGCGCGAGCGCGTGCCCCCCCCCCGTCGGCGTGAACAACCCCGCGTACACTGTGCCCGCGTCGGAGAGCGAGCGCGCGCGGAACAGGACCCAGCCCAGGCACACGCACAGGAACGTGAACCCGGCGCGCGCCGGCGCGAAGGCGGCCCGCTCGAGGAAGCGCGGCCAGGGCAGCGCGCGGTGCAGCGCGAGCAGCGCGCCGTGGTACGCACCCCAGGCGACGAAGGTCCACGCCGCGCCGTGCCACAGCCCGCCGAGCAGCATGGTGAGGAGCAGGTTGCGGTAGGTCGCGGCGCTCGAGCCGCGGTTCCCGCCGAGCGGGATGTACAGGTAGTCGCGCAGCCAGCTCGACAGCGAGATGTGCCAGCGGCGCCAGAACTCCGCGACGTTCAGCGACATGTAGGGCACGTCGAAGTTCATCGGCAGTCGCAGCCCGAACGCGTGGGCGCAGCCGAGCGCCATGTCGGTGTAGCCCGAGAAGTCGCAGTAGATCTGGATCGCGTACCCGAGCGTCGCGATCCACAGCGCGCTCGTAGCGTACGCGCCGGGCGCCGCGTAGACCGGATCCACCAGCAGCGCGAGCTGGTCCGCGATCACCGCCTTCTTGATGAAGCCGAGCACGAACAGCCGCAGCGCGAGCTCCATGCGCGACCAGTCGAAGCGCTGCAGCACCCGCAGCTGCGGCAGGAACGAGGCCGGCCGCACGATCGGGCCCGCGATCAGGTGCGGAAAGAACAGCAGGAAGAGCGAGTAGTCGAGCAGCTTCCGCTCCGCGGGCAGGCGGCGCCGGTACACGTCGACGACGTAGCTCACGGTCTCGAAGGTGTAGAACGAGATGCCGAGCGGGAGCACGATCTGGAACACGGGCGCTGTGCCCGCGAGGCCGAGCGCGGCCCCGGCGGACCAGAGCACGCCGGCCAGGAAGTTCGTGTACTTGAAGAACGCGAGCAGGCCGAGCGTGACGCACAGGCTCGCGACCAGCAGCGCCCGGCGCCGGCGCGGGTCGTCGCTGTCCTCGATGCGGATGGCGATCCAGTAGTCGAACAGCGCCGTGCCCAGCACCAGCCCGACCAGCCAGGGGTTCCAACGCGCGTAGAAGTAGATGCTCGCGAGCAGCAGCACGACCATCCGCGGCGTCTGCCGGCGCAGCGACCAATACGCGGCGAACGCCAGCGCGAACAGGTAGAAGAAGCGCATGCTGTGGAAGAGCACTCTGGTCCCCCCGCCCCGGCCGGATTGCTGCGCGTTCGGTGTACCTCAGCTCTGTTAGGATCGCGAGCCGGATGAAGCGCGTGGTCGCGATTCCCGGCGAGGACGCCGCACCCGAGGCGTTCCATCCGACCGTCGATCTGCTGAACCGGCTCGGTGTCGAGATCGAGTGGGTCTTCCCCGCGATCGCGGACGCGCGGCGCGAGATCGACCGCTCCGATTCGACGCTGTTCGGCGCGACCAGCGGCCCCAGCGCGCCCGCGTTGTTCCACCTGCGCTGGGGCAGGCGGACCTACGCGAACGTGCGGCCGACGCGCTGGATCCCGGGCTACCAGAGCCCGCTCGCCTGGCCCGGGGGCATCGACCTCGCGATCGTGCGCGAGAACCTGGAGGACCTGTACGTGCGCGCCGAGGGCGACGTGGCGACGCTCGCGCCGCTGGGGCTCACGAGCGAGACCTCGCGCCGGCCGGTGCACGAGCTCGGTCCCGGTCGCTTCGCGCTGAAGGTGATCAGCGAGGCCGGCTCGGAACGCGTGCTGCGCTTCGGCTTCGAGCTCGCGCGGCGCCGCCGCGCCGCCGGCCGCCCGGGCAAGGTCACCGTGGGCACCAAGCACAACATGCTGCCGCGCTCCGACGGCCTGTTCCGCGAGGTCGCGCTGCGGCTGGCGCCTGAGTACGACGACGTCGCCTTCGAGTCGTTCATCATCGACGACCTCGCGCATCGGCTGGTCGCGCGCCCGCACGAGCTCGACGTCGTGGTGCTGCCCAACCTGTACGGCGACGTGCTGTCCGATGCGGCCGCGGCGCTCGCGGGCGGGCTCGGGGTCGCCGCGAGCGGCTGCTACGGCGACGACTACGCCTACTTCGAGTCCGCGCACGGCACCGCGCCCGACATCGCGGGCCTCGGCATCATCAACCCCACCGCGACGATCCTCTCGGCAGCGATGATGCTCGACTATCTCGACTTCGCCGACGCCGCGACGCGCCTGCGCGCGGCGGTGGAACGCACTTACGCCGAAGGCAGCGTGCTCACGCCCGACCAGGGCGGGAAGGCCACGACGGTCGAGTTCTGCGCCGCGGTCGCGAAGAACCTCTGACTTGCTTCGCTCGCCTACGGCTCGCTGCGCGCGGCTTCGCCGCTTGCGGCCTCGCTCGGGACGGCCCTCGCTCGGCCCGAGCAAACGTCAATGCGCCAGATGCTTCTGGAACCACTCGAGCGTGCGGCGCCACGCGTCTTTGGCGGCCGGTTCGTTGTACGACGGCCGCACGTCGCAGTGGAAGCCGTGCTCCGCGCCCTCGTACAGCACCACTTCGTGGGGCTGGCGGGTCTCGCGGTCCAGCGCGGCGCGCAGCTGCTCGACGTCCTCCACCGGGATGCCCTGGTCCTTGTCGCCGAACAGGCCGAGCCAGGGCGAGCCGAGCTTGGCGGTGTCACCGATCAGTGTCGGGAAGCCGGGCCGCCGTGCCGCGACGATGCCGCCGCCGTAGAAGCCCACCACGGCGCCGAGCTTGCGCCGCGTCGCGACCAGGAACGAGACGCGGCCACCCATGCAGAACCCGACCAGGCCGATCTGCGGGTCGCGGAAGCCCTGGGTGTGCAAGTGCGCGATCGCCGCGTCGACGTCCATCATCACCGCGTCGTCGTTCACACCCTTGAACAGCGGCATCACCTTGGAGAAGTCAGTGTAGGGCGCCGTCCCGCCACCTGCGCGGTGGAAGAGCGCGGGCGCGACCGCGCGGTAGCCCGCGGCCGCGAAGCGTCGCGTCACGTCCTGGATGTGCTCGTTCACGCCGAAGGCTTCCTGGATCACGATCACTGCGCCGCGGGGCTTGCTCGCGGGGGTCGCTTCGTACAGGTCCATCGGACCGTCGGCGGTGGGGACGCTCGTCGTGGTCGTCGTCATGCGCGCAGCATATCACGCAGCCGCGCTCAGCCGTCCTTCGCCAGCGCGCGTTTGAACGCCGTTCGAGAAGTCACCCGCGCCAGGTAGTCGTCGAGGACGTCGGCCTTGGGCAGCGCGGCGCGCGACCACTGCGCCACGCTCGCAACGAGGACGTCGGCGCCGGAGAAGCGTCCCCCTACCAGATAGGGAGCCGCCTCGAGCGCGCTCACGATCCGGCGGTCCATCGCCTCGAGCTCCGGCGAAGGCTGACCCGCCGCGCGCAGCTGGATGGCCGGCTCCATCACGCCCGCGTAGTACGCGAGCCACGTCAGATAGGCGCCGCGACCGCGCTCGCCCGACAGCGGCCCGAGCTGCTTCGCGGGAAACAGATCGGTGAGATAGAGCACGATCGCGGCGGACTCCGTCACCAGCTCACCGTCGTGCAGCAACGCGGGGACTTTCTTGTCGGGATGCGGATTCTTGGGATCGGGGCCGCCGGAGCCGTCGCGCCGGCGGATCGTCACGTGCATGAGCTCGTACGGAGTCTCGAGCTCCTCGAGCAGCCACACGAAGCGCGAAGAACGAGAGCGGGGCGCGTGATAGAGCGTGATCATGCGCGTCATCGTAGCGCGCGTTCGCCGCAGCTTGCGCGACAGCTGCGCCACGATTTTCGCCCGCGCAACTCGCCGGGGAGTGCCGGGTTCCACCGGCCATGAAGAAAACCATCAAGAGCCTCTTCCTGGTCGTGGCAGCGGGAAGTCTGGCTCTCGCAGTTGCTGCCCATGCCGACGAGAACAGCCCTGTCGATCCTGGCCACCCGCGGGTCACCGAGGTGCAGGAGCGGCAGCAGAACCAGCAGGACCGGATCGCGAACGGGATCAAGAACGGATCCCTCACGCCCAAGGAGGCGACGAATCTCGAGAAGCGCGAGGGGCGCATCGAGAAGCAGAAGGAAGCCGACATGGCCGCCCACAACGGTCATCTGACCAAGGGCGAGCAGCGGCAGCTGAACCGCGAGCAGAACAAGGCCAGCCACAAGATCTACGCGAAGAAGCACAACGCGAAGACCGCCAGCAATCCCACCGGCGCGGCACCGGCCACCAAGTAGACCCACGACCAAAACTCCTGCAACTTCGCTCGAGCCCCGTGCGCAATTCGCTCACGGGGCTCGAGCCTCTTCTGCCGGCGCGTGTGCGTCCGTCACACGCCGCCGTGGCCGCCAAACCGATGGGGACCCGGTCCGGTGAATGGACTCGGGGTCCGCCGTCTCCAAGCTCTCGGTTGGAGTGCCGCACAGGAAATCTCGGTTGCGCGCGTTCTGCCGGTTCGCCGTGCTTCTCTTGGTCGCGCTGGGCGCTTCGCGCCTCGGCCGCGCCGACCCACGCCCGGCGGACCGCATCGTGCGTGCCGCCGACGACCGCGACACCGCGGTCGTGCCCGGCAACCTCGCCTCCGAGCTTCGCCGCCAGTTCGACCAGGGCCGCGTCGAAGCCGGACGGAAGCTCGAGCGCATGGCGATCGTGTTCAAGCGATCCGCCGCGCAGGAAGCGGACCTCGACGCGCTGCTCGCGGCGCAGCAGGACCCGCGTTCGCCGAGCTTCCACCGCTGGCTCACGCCCGACGAGTTCGCCGCGCGTTTCGGCACGAGCGCTTCCGACCTCGCGAAGGTGAGCGACTGGCTGCGCGCGCACGGCCTCAGCGTGCACGAGGTCTCGCGCGACAAGGGCGAGCTCTACTTCAGCGGCACCGCTGCCCAGGTGGAGCAGGCGTTCCGCACCGAGCTCCACGACTACCTCGTCGCGGGCGAGCTGCACTACGCCAACGCCAGCGACGTGTCGATTCCCAGGGCCTTCGCCGACAGCGTGCTCGCGGTGCGCCACCTGAACGACTTCCGACCCGTGCCTCGACCCGGACACCGGGTGGTGTCGGGCCGCTTCACCTCGTCGATCAGCGGCAATCACTTCATCGCGCCGAACGACTTCGCCACCATCTACGACCTGCAGCCGCTGTACGCGGCGGGCTTCGACGGCTCGGGCCAGAAGATCGCGGTGGTGGGGCAGACCGAGCTCGCGCACAACGGCGCGACCACCGACATCGACGCCTTCCGCGCTGCCGCGAACCTGCCGGCCACGCAGCTGCAGCAGGTGCTGGTCCCGAAGACGGGCGCGGCGACGGTCTGCTCGGGCGACGTCGGAGAGTCGGACCTCGACGTCGAGTGGTCGGGCGCGATCGCGAAGAATGCGACCGTCGTGTTCGTGTACGTCGGTGTCACGGCGGGTCACACCTGCACCAACGCGACCTCGAGCATCTGGGACTCGCTGCAGTACGCCGTGGCGAACGACCTCGCGCCGGTGATCACCACCAGCTACGGCGCTTGTGAATCCGCAAACGGCGCCGCCTTCGCGTCCACGGTGCGCGGCTGGGCCAAGCAGGCGAACGCCCAGGGTCAGACCCTCGTGGCCGCGTCGGGCGATTCGGGCGCGGCCGACTGCGAGGCCCAGACCTCGTCGTCCGCCACGACCGGCCTTGCCGTGGACATGCCGGCGAGCATCCCCGAGGTCACCGGCATGGGCGGCACCGAGCTCAACGACCCCACGCCCGCGACAGACTGGGGCGCGACCAACGACGCCGGAGGTGGCTCGGCCCTGGGCTACATCCCCGAGATTGCCTGGAACGACTCGGCCGCTTCGGCTCCCGCCGGCGCGGGGCTCGCCGCGTCGGGCGGCGGCATGAGCGATCTGTACGGTAAGCCGGTCTGGCAGACCGGCCTCGGGGTTCCCGCCGACGGCAAGCGCGACGTCCCCGACCTCGCGCTCAGCGCCTCGGCCGACCACGACGGGTACCTCACCTGCTCGCAGGGCAACTGCGTGAACGGCTTCCGCAACACCGACCAGACGCTCGGTGTCGTCGGCGGCACCTCGGTCGCCTCGCCGAGCTTCGCGGGAATCGTCGCGATCATCGCCGGCGGCACCGGCGCGACGGGGCTGGGCAACGTGAACCCCACGCTGTACGCGCTCGCCGCGAGCGACCCGGCCGCGTTCCACGACATCACCAGCGGCGACAACATCGTTCCGTGCAACCACGGCACACCGGACTGTTCGGCGCACGCGCCGTTCGAGCTCGGCTACAGCACCCATGCCGGCTACGACCAGGTCACCGGTCTCGGATCGGTCGACGCGAACGAGCTGGCCAACCACTGGGCGGCCAAGGTCGCGACCACGACCACGCTCGCCGCCGCGAGCCCGAGCTTCGGCGCGGGCGCCAACGCGAGCTTCACCGCCACGGTGACTCCGGCAGGCGCGGGCTTCGGCTCGCCCGCGGGCGGCCGCGTGCAGTTCTCGGTCGACGGCGCGCCCTCGGGCAGCCCGGTGCTGGTCGCGCCGAGCCAGGGCGCGTTCACCGCCATGTTCTCCACGACCACGCTCTCCGCGGGTCCGCACACGCTCTCCGCGAGCTACGGCGGGAACCTCGTCTACGACGCGTCGAGCTCGGGCCCCGTCGGCGTCGCGGTTTCGGACTTCACGATCTCCGCGAACCCGACGACGGCGAGCGCGACCGCGGGGAGCTCTGCGAGCACGACGGTCACGGTGAGCACCACGGACGGCTTCGCGGGCGCGATCACCTTCAGCTGCGCGCCCTCGAACGCGTCGGTCGAGATCGGCTGTTCGCTCGCTCCGATGTCGGTCGCGCTGGGCGGCGGCACGACCACGCAGTCGGCCCTGCTCACGATCACGACCACCGCGCCGCACGCGGCGAGCGCGAGCACGTGGATCGGCAGCGAGCTGCTCGCCGCCCTGCTCGTGCTCGGCCTGCCGCTCCAGCGCCGCAGGAAGAGCGTCGGCCTCGCCACCGCGCTGTTCGTGCTCGCCTCGTCGGGCCTGAGCTGCGGTGGCGGCGGCGGCGGTGGCGGCGGCGGCAGCAGCGCGACCGCTTCGGCGCGTCCGGCCGCGCCCACCGACCTCGTCGCGACGCCCGGCGAACAGCAGGTCGCGCTGAGCTGGACGGACAGCAGCAAGGTGAGGCACTTCGACGTGCGCCGCTCGACCACGAACGGCGGCCCCTACGCGAAGATCGCGAGCCCCACTACGGCGAGCTTCACCGACCTGGGCCTCACCGGCGGCACCACCTACTTCTACGTCGTCGACGCCGCGACCGCGACGGGCACGAGCTCACCCTCGGCCCAGGTCTCGGCCACGCCGAGCAACCCCGGCACGCCCGCCGGCCACTACACGGTCGCCGTCACCGGGACCAGCGGCGGCACCGTTCACAGCGTCGACGTCCCGCTCACCGTGAACTGACTCGCGCGCCGAGCGGCGGCTAGCCGCGCGACTTGTCGAGCCAGATCGGCGGGAGGCCCTTCTGGATCTCGATCGCGCCGAACTCGCTGCGCGCCTGGGGACCCTTGAGCTTGGCCCAGGTCGCCATCTCCTTCAGGCCCTCGCGCAGGCCGATCGCGTCGCGGTGCCCTCCGAAGATGCGCGCGAACTTCTGGTGGCTGCAGAAGGCGTGCAGCACCTCCTTGCGCGCCTCGACGTGCACGGTCTTGCCCGCGGCGCCCATTGCCTCGCGCACGAGATCCGCGAGCTCGTTCACGGACACCGGGGTGTCGGACCCGACGTTGATCACCTGGCCCAGCGCCGCCGGCGTCTCGACAGAGCGCGCGATCGCGGGCGCCACGTCGCGCACGTGCGTGAAAGCGCGCGTCTGCGTGCCGTCGCCGAAGATCGTGCACGGCTCGCCGCGCATGAGCTGGTTCATGAAGATCCCGATCACGTTGCGGTACTTGTCGCCCAGGTTCTGGCGGCTGCCGTACACGTTGTGCGGGCGGAAGATCACGTAGTCCAGACCGAAGAAGTGCTTGGCCGTGCGCAGGTCGTGCTCGACCGCGAGCTTCGCGACGCCGTACGGATCCTCCGGCATGGGGATCATCTCTTCGGTCATCGGCGGCTCGAGCGCGCCGTACACCGCGATGCTCGAGGTGAACACGAAGCACTTCACCTCGTGTCTGATCGACTCGTTGATCAGGTTCACGCTGCCGACGACGTTGTTCGTGTAGTTGAAGCGCCGGATGAAGTGGGACAAGCCCTCGGCCGCGTACGCCGCCAGGTGGTAGACGTAGTCGAAGCGGTGCCGCCCGAACAGCTCGCCGACCAGCGCGTGGTCGGTGACCGAGCCGCGCACGAAGGTCGCCCCCTTCGGCACGTTCCCGGCGTCGCCCCCGGAGAGGTCGTCGAGCGCGACCACCTCGTGGCCCAGCGCGAGCAACGCATCGACCGTGTGGCTGCCCATGAACCCGGCGCCACCCGTGACCAGAGACCTCTTCGCCATCGTCCCTCCACGACCCCGGGGGCTTAGGTTCCCGGATGGGACGGGCTTCGCAAGCCTCGAGCCTGCTGCGGTCAGATCGCGCAACGGTGCGAGGATTGCCGTCCCATCAAGGCGTGTACGCCTTCTCGCCGTGCTGGGAGAGATCGAGGCCCGCGAATTCGTCCTCGTCCGGGACCCGCAGCCAGAGAACCACGTCCACGACCTTGAGCAGGATCAGAGCTCCGAGAAAGCAGTACACGCCGGTCACGGCGACCGCGAAGGGCCTGGATGCCGAGCTGCGCGCCGTTGCCGAAGAAGAGCCCGTCCGCACCCGCCGGGTTGACGGACTTCGAAGCGAAGAGCCCGCACATCAGCGTTCCAGCAGCTCCTCCGACGCCGTTGTTGCCCACGACGTCCAGCGAGTCGTCGTAGCCGAAGCGCGCCTTGGCGTTGCAGGCCATCGAACAGACGACGCCCGCCACGGCTCCGATGGCGAGTGCCGAGACCGGGCCGACGAAGCCCGAGGCCGGGGTGATCGCCACCAGACCTGCGACGGCGCCGCTGGCCGCACCGAGCACGGTCGGCTTGCTCTTCGTGATCCAGTCCGAGTAGATCCACGACAGGACCGCGGCTGCGGTCGCGCTGTTCGTCGCCACGAAGGCACCGGTCGCCAGTGCCCCGGAGCGGAGCGCGCTGCCCGCGTTGAAGCCGAACCATCCGACCCACAACAGCGCCGCGCCGACGACGGCCAGCGGCAGGTTGTGCGGCACCATCCGCTCCTTCGGGTATCCCAGCCGCTTTCCCATGACCAGCACGGCGGCCAGCGCCGACGCTCCGGAGCTGAGGTGGACGACCGTTCCCCCGGCGAAGTCCAACGCACCCATGCCCCCCTTGGTTCCGATCCAGCCGCCGTTTCCCCAGACCCAATGGGCGAGCGGATCGTAGACCAGCGTGGTCCACAACAGACTGAAGAGGATGAAGGCGCTGAACTTCATCCGCTCGGCAAAGGCGCCGGTGATGAGCGCCGGAGTGATCACCGCGAACATGCACTGGTAGATCATGAAGCACTGGTGCGGGATGGTGGGTGCATGGTCCGGGTTCGGGCTGGCGCCGACGCCATTCAGCCCGAACCAGCCGAGGCCCCCGATCAGGTGACCATGGTCCGGTCCGAAGGCCTTTCGAACCGTGCAGTGCCTGGAGATCGAGAATCGCCTAGAAGCCGAGCATCGCTGAACAGACTGTGGGCAGCGACCTGCAGCGCACCGGCTCAGCCGCCGCAGATGCGGAACAGCGAGTAGGCGATCATGCCGAGGTTCAGGTAGGCGGTGGCGGACATGCCAGGCGCCCGATAGAGCGGGTGGACCCGGTAGCCGATCCAGAACAGCGCGCGTGCGGCGACGAACACGATCGCGCACGCCCATACCACGGCCAGCTAGGCGAGCGGAACGAGCGTGGAGAGCGCGAGCGAGGCGACGGCGAATACGAAGCTCTGCTGCAGCGTGTTGTCGGCGACGCGCCCGTCGATCTCCATCCGGCGGCTCTCCGCGCCGCGCGTCGGATCGATCGCCTCGCTGGTGAACCGCGAGTTTCCGACGGTCGCGAGCATGGCGAACAGCGGGATCAGCGCGAAGACGTCGGCCCGCAGCGCGTAGGCGAGCCGCTCGCCCGGCGAGTCCGCGATCGCGGGCCGCGGCATCATTCGCTCCAAGAGCCAGACACTCGCCGCCATCGCGACGACCCCGCTCGCCGCGCCCATCGCGACGACCCGCTGGTCCGCCTTCACCGCTACGGTCCACCCGCGCAGGTGAAGCGGGCGCATCCGTCGAACGCCAGGGGAATCGTGCCGTTCTCGTTCCTGTAGCCGGCGTCGATCGGTGCGTTCGACATCCCGAGGTAGGGATTGCGTGCCGTGAGCGTCGAGGTGCCTGCCTTCGGGTCGATCGTCCACTGCGCCCACCACGACATCCCGGTGTGATTCGTGCCGCCGGGCGCGCCAAAGCTCGTCTCCTGCCAGTTCGCGCGAATCTGCAGCGCGTCCTTGAGGCCCGCCGTCCGGGCCACGGTCTGACTCATCATCACGCAGCCGGTGCAGGTGAAGTGACCCTCGACGCTCCCGATCACGACCGCTCGTGTCTCCGCAGGTGCGCGGACGAGCGCCGCGATGACGGGATGGGTCACACCTCCGTGCTGCACCAAGATCGTCGGCCGGCCCGCTCCGCAGCCGATCTTCGCGACCAGCCAGTCGGTGTCGATGCCGCTCTGGCGCTGTCCTTCGAACGGGAGCCCGATCACGCAGATCGTGCCGATCGGCGTCGGCATCAGCGCCGCGCGCTGCGTCGTGTCGGCGATCTTGTCCTGCCACGCCGGCTTGCGCGAGAGCAGCGCGTAGAAGTACGGGCGGGCCTGGAACTCCTCGGCCGGGAACCAGCGCCCGTAGTCGACGCCCGAATCGTGGTTGCCCGTGACCTCGAGATGCGGGATCGACGCGGCGTCGAAGCGATCGAACATCCGGGTGCGGATCCGCTTCCACTCCGCGTCGTTCGGGCGACCTTGCATGTTCGGATCGTCGTCGAGCCAGCCCGTCGTCCCCTGGTCCGGGCCACCCGTCGAATCGGTGAGGTCGCCGACCTGGACGACGAAGTCGGGCTTCCAGGCCAGGATGTCGCGCACCATCGCGTCGAGCAGCTTCACCCGCACCGAGTCGTCGCCCGGGTCGATCGTGGTGACGTAGTTCTGCACGTCGGGGACGACCGCGATGCGGGCCGTCGGCGATGGTCCAGCGCCCGCGGTCAAGAACGCTGCGAGGAGCGCGGCAAGGCTGCTCACGCTAGAGAGTGTCGCGGACGGTGGGCGTCCGGCCAGGGGGAGCTCGAACGTTGATTCTGCGAGGGGGGATCCTGCTCGCGCTGCTCGGCGTCTGCGCACCGTGGGCTGGCCACGCGCAGACCAACGTCGTCGTGGAGTGGTCCGTGGAGCAGAAGCTGGAGCCGCCGACCTGTTCGGCCCACTCCAGCTCGTCGACGGGTCCCGTGGTCATCCAGCTCGATGAGTCGGGCCTGGGCGAGAGCCCATCATTCGTGCCGAGGCTCGAGCAGACCGTTCGGCTCAAGCCGCCCTTCGACCAGCTCTGTCACCTGCGCGGCGTGACGAATCCCCCGATCAAGATCTCCGTCAAGCGCGAGACCATCGGCGGCGGCCGCTACTGGGTGAAGATCGAGCGCCAGGATCCACCGACTCGCGGGTTCATTTGCAGCGTTCCCGGAATGTCGCCTGGACCCGCGGGGATCGCGCTGCTCCCGGTGGGCGAGGACTCGTTCTTTCCGCTCGCCGAGCTCCAGCCCGGCGTTCCGAAATCACACGACCTCAAGCGGAACATCGCGTCGAACGTGGTCACGGTGCAGAACGAGATCCGCCTCACCGTGAGCCCGTGCGCACCGAAGGCCGGGTCGAGTGGAGACGGCTCGGTCCTCCTCAAGTCGACGCCACCGCTCGGACAGAACCCGTGGCCCGTCACCGAGACGTTCGTGCCTCTGAAGCAGCTCCAGCCACGCGCAGCAGGAACGCCGGACAAGATCGTGTTGGGAGTGACCGGACCGATCTTCCCCGACTCGAAAGAGGCGCGCGACCCCAACCATGCGATCGTGCCGTACCGCACACCCAGGACTCGTGCGCAGTGGCTGAACGACGATGCGGCGGGCGGGATCTGCTTCTATCTCGACACCGTCGAGCTGGGGCTGCCCGAGATCGAGGTCTACTACCCCAAGGAGTTCTGGGACGCGCGCGACAGCAAGTGCTGGTTCGGAGCAGTGCGCTGGCACGAGCAACAGCACGTCTCAGTCCTCGAAACCATCTACCGTCAGCTCCAGGAGGACATCGACAAGCTGGCGCACTCCCCCGGCGTGCCGTCCCCGGGCAAGCCCGCGTTTGCCCACGACGAAGCCGAGATGGAGCGGATCAAGGCCGCTTTCTCGGACCCCGTGCAGACGCTCCTGGCGAAGGCCAAGGCCGACGTACTGGATTCCGCCCGGTTCATCGACGACCTCAACGCCTATGCCATCGAGAATGGCTACTGCGCGATGCCGACCAACGACATCCAGCAGTGGCTCCGGTGATCGCGATCCCGGGCTAGATCAGCGTCATTCCGCCGTCGACGATCAGCACCTGGCCCGTCGAGTAGCTCGCGCGGATCAAGTGGAGGTAGGCCTCGGCCACTTCGTCCGGCTCGCCCGCGCGCGGGAGCGGGAGCCGCGCGGTCATGCGGCGGAGCTGCTCCGCGCGCGTCTCATCGGGGATGGAGTTCCACACCTCGGTGAGCACGAGCCCCGGGCACACCGCGTTCACGCGCACGGGTGCGAGGTCGACCGCGAGCGCGCGCGTCAGGTGCTCGATTGCCCCGGCCATCGCCGTGTTGAGGGCTGCGCCCTTGCGCGGCCGGTGAGCCACCACGCCGTTCGTGAGCGTGATCGAGCCCTGCTGCGAGATGCGGCCCTGCGCGTGCTTGATGGCCGAGAGCGCGCCCCAGAAGCGCACCGCGAAGACGGCGTTCGCCCGAGTGAGGTCGAGCTCCGCGATCGTCGTGGGCCGCCGCAGCGCGGGCCAGTCCCCGGCGGTGAAGACGAGGTGGTCGAACGGCCCGCTCCTCTCGAAGAACGCGGCGACGCTCGCTTCGTCCTTCACGTCGACCGCCGAGCCCGACGCCGCCGCGCCGAGCCGCTTCACCGCTGCCTCGACTCGCTCCGCGCCGCTCGACCCGACGACGACCTGCGCGCCTTCGCGGACTGCGCGCGCCGCCACCGCGAAGCCGATGCCGGAGCTCCCACCGATGACGACGACGCGTTGGCCTTCCAGGGTGGACACGCGCAAAGGATCGCACGAGCCGTGCCGTTCTTGCGTGCCCCCGGCCCCGCCCGGCGCGAACGCCGATCGAAACCCTCTGCTTTGGCGCCCACTTGCGAGCCGCCCCCGCGCCCCGGACTTTTGCTACGCTGCCGGCCCGCGCGCGCCCATAGCTCAGTTGGATAGAGCGTCAGGTTGCGGACCTGAAGGTCGCATGTTCGAGTCATGCTGGGCGCGCCAGCGACGAACGTCGTCCCGAACGAATGCTATGGTGCGCTGGGCGCCGGCCGCGGCGCTACTTGACGACTTCCAGCTTGACCTTCGCCTTGCCGGCCTTCACGAAGTCGAGCTCCTCGGCGGCGCGCCGCGTGACGTCGATGACGGCCGGGCTCGACGCGCCCAGCCGGTCGTTGACAGTGACGACCACGCTCTTTCCGTTCGCAACGTTCGTCACCTTCACCTTGGTGCCGAGGGCGAGCTTCTTGTGGGCGGCGGTGAGCCCGTTCTTGTCGTAGGGCTCGCCGCTGGACGTCTTCTTGCCCTGAAAGCTGTCGTTGTAGAAATTGGCGACGCCCTTCTCCGATTGAGCGACCGCGATCCCCGCCATGCTGAGGACGACGAAGACGAAGGCGACAACGATGCCGCGATTCAGCGCTTTCATTCAGGCTCCCTTCCGTGATCGCGGCTCACATCGCCTGGCCGCTGGGTCGTAAAGCAAAGCGGCTACCAACTCCCAGTGTCTCGAACAGTACCACGCGTGATCTCGGCAGAGCCTAGACCGAGATCTACGATTTTCGGCGAAGCTCGCGGACCCTGAAGGTCGCATGTTCGAGTCATGCTGGGCGCGCCAGCGACGCGACGAGCCGGGCCGGAGTCGGGTCCTGTTCTGGACGGGAACGATGACATTTTCCTGACGGAACTCTGACTTCTGTCAGAGTTAATGGCGATTAATCATCATTCCGGCGGGCGATCGGTAGGATCGCAAGCATGAGTCCCCGAAGACTATTCGCGCTCGTCCTCGTCTCGTGTATCGCCCAGTCGCGCCAGGCCGCCGCAGCGACTGCCAGCTACCAGCTTTTCGGCACGGTCACCCAGGTGATCGGCCCCAACACAGCCGGGCTCGCCGCGGTCGGCGTCAAGAAGAACGCCGCGGTCACGATCGAGTGGACCGAGGAGCTGACGACCCCCCTCCACAGCACCGATCCGGTGAAACACGTCGCGGACTACTGGGCGACCACGCCCGACAACGGAATCACTGCCTTCACGGTCACGATCGGAAGCTGGACGGCGACGGCGGCCAACGCGCCAGACCCGAACGACCCCACCGAAAACATGATCGCCGTCGCCGATGGCTTCGAGGGCGGACCGATGGACCAGCTGGACCTGTCACACACGGCGACGGACACGGGGAACCTGGTCACGGACAGCAATCCGATCGGCTCCCAGATCGTGCTGGACCTCGTTGCGAAGCGGGGCGGCGGGAGCACGGGCCTGGCGCTCGGGGACCAGACGCCCAGTCAGTATCCCGACAGCTCCGGCGAAGTGATCGGCCCGGGCGCGACGGTGGAGTTCAAGATTCCCGGACCGGACCCGACCGCGAAATGCCGCGCCGCGCAGATCGCCGCCGCGGGGACGCTCTGCCAGAGCGCGCTCGGGTGTCTCGCCGCCTACGCGAAGGCCCCGAACAAGGACCCGATGCTCGTGAATCTGCAGACCTGCGAGAGCAAGGCGCGCGACAGGTTCGTGGCGGCCTTCGACAAGCAGACGGCAGCCGCCGCGAGTCACGGGCTGAGCTGCGGCACCAGCGAGGACGGCGCGACGTTCGATGGCCACTTCGACACCGCGGAGACGGCGGTCGTCGACCTGGTCGATTCGGTCCAGCCCCAAGCCCCGACGGTGATCGCGCCTCTGCTGTCGGGTGCCGGCTCGATGTGCAGCACAGGCGCAAAGGCGGAGTCGAACAACGTGCTCAAGCCTTCGTCGAAGGTCGATCTCCTCCGGGAGAACGCTCGCATCAAGCTGACCAACGCCGCGAACAAGCTCATCGCCAAGGCGGAGGCCAAGGGAATCACTTTCGATCCCGCGCCGGACGTCGCCGGGATCGTGTCGTCGATCGACGCGCTGATCGACGACATCGTCACGGAGGTGAACGGACCATAGCGAGTGTGAGTCACCCCGAAGACGCCACGGCCGGCTTCCGAGGGTGGTTGCTCGCTTGGCGTCAGCGACGCTGCCGGCCCGATCATCTCTGACCAAAATCGCCCTCACGAGGGCAGGTTCGAGGCAGCGCTCTCCGCGACCCGCTCCGTGCCCGCGGTCGGCCGCTCGAGCAGATGATCCGCGATCCGGCGCAGCACGCCGGGCGCGAACAACATGGCGAAGTGGCCGACGTCGGGAACGTGGACCTCGCGCTCGTGGCGCGCGAAGACGCGCGGGATCACTAGGCTGTCGGCGCCGGCCACGATCGACATGAAGTCGACCCCGGCGGCGGCCGCGCGCGAGGCGTCGAGCCGCTCGACGAGCGCCGAGTCGGGCCGTAGCTCGCGGCCGATCCGCGACCACAGCCAATACGCGCTGTAGGTGCCACCGTGCGGTGTACCCAGGGTGATGCAGCGGTCGACGCGCCGCGCGCCGCCGAGCTCCTGCAGGTAGAGCCGCGCCACCAGCCCACCCAGGCTGTGGCAGACCAGGTCGATCCGTCCGCCGCGCACGTGGCGGCGCAGATACTGGCGCAGCGCGACTGCGGCAGGCTCGACGCCGGCGCTCGACGCGTAGTCGAACGAGAGGACCGGGCCGAGCCCACGGAAGCGCAGGTACTGCGCAAGCGGCAGGAGCGCCGAACGGCTGGACAGGTAGCCGTGCACGAGCACGACGGTGCGCTGCTCGCGGCGCCGCGGTGTGAGAGGCTCCGACTGCACCCGCCCGAACGGGCAGAGCGCACCGATGCCGAGCAGCGCCAGCGCTTCCTGCGCGATCAAGCGCCAGACCGGCACCGCCGACGGCGGGTAGTCCCGGATCATTGGTGCGCCAATCTTAGCCTCGCCGGTTCGTGCGGGCCGCACGGTCGGAGTGTGACTCCGCATTTCACGTTGCAGCTGGCGCCCTGGGGCACCAAGGGCGGGGAGCATCTCGCGTTCGCGATGACGCACGCGGAGTTCATCCTACTGCGACCGCTTCGACGCGGTCGGAAACATGCGCCGCTCGGTGACGAGCCCGCAGCAAGGCGATCTATGCGTTCGATCCCGACCGGCGCCTGATCGAGATCCGCCACCAAGAGATGACGTAACCCGCTCCTCGATGCGCGCCGTACCAGAGCTTGTTGGGACCGTGTTGGGACTTCGGCTCGATCGGCCGCGAAATGCAGGCCCGACTCGTCCCACGACGGCTCGAAATGCTGTAGCGACACGGGGTTAGCGGCGGCGCCGATCCCGTTGCGGACCCGAAGCTCGCATGTTCGAGTCATGCTGGGCGCGTCGGGGCCTGGTCCAGCCCTCCTCGGGATCCCTGCAGCGATGCCTCCGAGTCTGCGTTCCAGCGAGACGCATCGGCCTCGCTGCCGGTGCGAATCGTCGTCGGAACGTCATGCCTCGCTTTCCCCGCTCCCTCGGTTTCGCCATCGCGCTCGCGTAGAACTTCGCCTCGCGTCCGCGATTCCGCGGGCGATCGCTGCGCACAACTCACTGGAGGTCACATGCCGAAGTCTTCCCTGGTCGCCTGGGTGGCGCTTGCGACAGCTCTCGGGGCCAGTCATCCGGTCCACGCCGCGCAGCCCAACGTGGCGGATATCGACACCGTGGTCGTGATCTACCTCGAGAACTGGAGCTTCGACAGCCTGTTCGGACGGTACCCGGGCGCGAACGGCATCTCCAAGGCGACCCCGGATCAGTTCACCCAGCTCGACCGCGATGGCTCGGTGATGAGCGGCTTGCCGCCGGTGTTCGGCGGCATGAATTCCGGCGTCGCCGTCGGAGCACCGCAGGCGCCGGTGAACCTGACGCAGGCGCAGACGGGCGCCTACCTGAGCACGTTCAACCACCCCTATACCTATCGCGCGCTGTTCCAGTCCAACGGCGACCTCTCCAACAATACGCCGCTCGACTACACCACGCGCGACATGTACCACCGGTTCTACGAGAACCAGATGCAGATCAACGGCGGCGCGAACAACAAGTTCGCCGCGTGGGCCGATTCGGGCGGTCTGGTGATGGCGTACCACGAGCACACCGCCGATCAGCCGCTGTGGAACGTGGCCCAGAAGTTCACGCTCGCGGACAACTTCTTCCAGTCGGCGTTCGGTGGCTCGTACCTCAACCATCAGTTCCTGATCTGCTCGTGCGCGCCGATCTATCCGCAGGTGGGCGGCGTGCCGACGAACCCCAACCCGGGCGGCTCCGCACAAGCGCCGTCGAAGGTGCAGGCGGACGGCTTCACGCTCCTGACGACCGCTTCTTCGCCGCCATTGGCGGCCGGGGGTCCGCCGGCGTTCGTCGCCAGCACGATCCTGACGCCCCAGCTCGATCCCAACACCTTCCAGCCCTCCGCGACGGGCACGTTCTTCACCGTGAACACCTCGCAGCCGCCCTATCCTCCGAGCGGCAACGGCCAGACTGGACCGAACGGGCCACAGGATCACGTCAACCCGCTGGCGGCGACGACCATTCCGCCCCAGACGCAGACGACGATCGGTGATCTGCTCGATGCCGCGGGAGTGAGCTACGCCTGGTACGCGGGCGGAATGGGCGACTACAGCACGCCGGGAACGGCGATGACGCTGGCGCCGTTCGCGGATCAGACCGGAACGAACGTCCCGCACTTCCAGTATCACCACAACCCATTCAATTTCTACGCCAAGTTCGATCCGCAGGGTCACTACGACCCAGTGACCGGTGCGCTGGACCCGAACGTGCCGGCCGGCGCGTACCGCGCGGCACACCTTCGGGACGGCGGGCTGTCGGGCGCCAACTTCCTGGCCGACATCGATGCCGGGAACTTGCCGCACGTGACCTTTTACAAGCCGCAGGGCAGTCAGAACGAGCATCCGGGCTACACCAACGTGTCGATCGGCGACGTCCACGTCGCGGCGGTCCTGCAGCACCTGCAGGCCAGCCCGCAATGGGCGCACATGCTGGTGCTCGTGACCTACGACGAGAACGGTGGCCAGTGGGACCACGTCGCGCCGCCGAAGGGCGACTTCTTCGGCCCGGGCACGCGGATCCCGGCGATCATCGTGTCGCCGTACTCCAAGAAGGGCTTCGTCGATCACACGCAGTACGACACCACCTCGGTCCTGCGCTTCATCACGCGGCGCTGGAGCCTGCCGGTGCTGGACGGGATTGCGCGGCGTGACAGCGCGCTGCAGGCCAACGGCAATCCGGCGATGGGCGATCTGACGAACGCCCTGGTCCTGCCCTGACGGGTGCCGGGCTGGCGGATGGTGCGGGACGTTCGGTGAGCGGCATCGCGACATGCCTGCGGCCATGGACGGTCGCGGCCGTGACGTCCGCCGGTCTGGCGCTCTGCGCCGCCGAGAGTGCCGTCGCGGGAGATTCGAACGTACCTGCGGGCGAAGAGGAGCCCCTTCCGTTCGATCCCGCACCGCCGATCGGGCCGGCGCTCGCGCGTGTCGCGGCACTCACGGTGTTGGGCCGGAAGCTCTTCGACGATCCGGCATTGTCGGCGTCCGGGCGGATGGCCTGCGCGAGCTGTCACGACCCCGCGCATGGCTTCGGGCCGCCGGATGCGGCGCCGGTCCGCATGGGCGGTGCGAAGCTCGATCAGCCCGGCACGCGCGCGGTCCCGAGCCTCGCCTATTCCCAGTTCTCGCCGTTCTTCGACGAGCATCACTCCGAAGAAGACGACGAAGCGGACGGCGGACTCGACGGTCCGGCGGGCGGGCGCACCTGGGATGGGCGCGTGAACCGGGGTCGCGAGCAGGCGAGCCTCCCACTGCTGTCGCCCCATGAGATGGCCAATCCCGACGCCGCGAACGTCGTCGCCAAGGTCGCCGCGGCGAAGTACGCCGGCGATTTCCGGAAGCTGTACGGGAAGAAGATCTTCGCAGACCCCGCGGCGGCGTTCGCCGCCATCGACGAGGTCCTGGAGATCTACCAGGAGAACCCGCCGGAGTTCGCTCCGTTCAGCAGCAAGTACGACGCGGTCCTGCTCGGCCGGGCCCGGTTGACGGAGCAGGAGCAGCGCGGCCTCGCGGCGTTCAACGATCCCACGCGCGGCAATTGTGCCCGCTGCCACACGAGCCGCCTCTCCGCTCGCGGGGCGTTGCCGCTGTTCACCGATTTCGGTTTCGTCGCGCTCGCAGTGCCGAGGAACAAGGCCATCCCGGCCAATGCAGATCCGAGCTACTTCGATCTCGGCCTGTGCGGTCCCGAACGCCGCGATCTCGCCAAGCGCAAGCAGTATTGCGGCCTGTTCAAGACGCCGAGCCTGCGCAACGTCGCGCTGCGCCCGGTGTTCTTCCACAACGGCGTCATCACGAACCTGCGTGACGCCGTCGCCTTCTACGCCGAGCGGGACGTGAAGCCGAGTGGCTGGTATCCGACCGGCGCGGACGGAACGGTGCGGCAATACGACGACCTCCCCGCAGAGTACCGGGCCAACGTGAACCGGGAACCGCCGTTCGACCGCGGCCCTGGTGACGCACCAGCGCTGACCGAGCAGGAGATCACCGACATCACGGCGTTTCTGAAGACGCTGACGGACGGATTTTCGAAGACCCCCTCGCCGGTCGCCGTGACTGGTGGGGAGGACCACCTTGTCTCCACGAGAAGAGGACTCCAATGAAACGCTACCTTGCGGTGTGGGCACTCACAGTCGTCACGGGGATCGTCGCGGCACCGGCCTTTGCGGCCGAGGTATTCCAGACTGCGACCCTGGGCGCGTCGAGCTCGGGCAGCTACTCGATCGGCAGCGATGGCTCGGACCTCGGCAACATGGTCGGGGCAGCCTTCGTCGTGCCGACCGGCCAGAGCCTCAGCTTGACCGGTGTCGGCGCCACCTTCGATGGCAACTACAACCTGGTGCCCGGCTCGGGCGAGCAGAAGATCTTCGTGGCCATCGTTGCCCTGAGCGACGGCGCGGCCATGCCCTCGTTCGCGCCCAGCGACATCGCCGCGCACGCCATCGCCAGCGCCTCCTTCGCGCCGCCGACGGCTCCGGGCGATTTCACCGTGGCGACCAGCCTCGTCCTCGGACCGGGCGCCTACGCCGCGATCTTCGGCAGCGGAGGCCTGCTCGGCTCGGACGCCGCAGGTCAAGCCGGGCTGGCCGACGGCAACACGACAATCGGCGCACCGAACGTGTTCAGCAGCTTCTTCGATCCGAGCTCCTGGTCGAGCTACGGCTTCGACACCGGCATCCGCATCTTCGAGAACGGAACGCTCCGGCCGGTTCCGGAGCCGGACGGGTTCGCCCTGCTGTCGCTGGGCCTGGTTGCGTGCACCGCGCTGAAGCGGAGGGGCCAGCGCAAGCTCGATCGGTAGCCGCGATCTGCTACATGGAAGCATCGTGGCCCAGTCGCCGACCGAGCTCATCTCGAAGCGGATCGCGGAGCTCGGCGACTGGCGCGGAGAGACGCTCGTCAGAGTTCGCAAGCTCATCCACGAGGCGGACCCCGACGTGGTCGAGGAATGGAAGTGGAGGGGCACGCCCGTCTGGTCGCACGACGGCATCCTCTGCACCGGCGAGACCTACAAGAGCGTCGTCAAGCTGACCTTCGCCAAGGGCGCCTCGCTCTCGGACCCGGCTCGGCTCTTCAACGCGAGCCTCGAGGGGAACACGCGGCGAGCGATCGACATCCGCGAAGGCGAGCGACTCGACGCGTCCGCCTTCAAGGCGCTGGTGCGCGAAGCGGTCGCCCGGAACAGCCCGGGCGTCAGCCCGCGCGCGAAGCGGCGAGTGCGTCCTCGAAGCCCGGGGCGGTGAGCTCGTCGAGGAAGCCTGCGAGGAACATCTTCCCGAACTCGTAGAGCACCTCGGGCGTGCCGAGCCGCAGGCGTCCAGTCTGGATCGCCGAGACGAACTCTTGCGGGGTGAGCGACTTCAGGTCCGATGCGGGCGCCCGGCCCGGAATATTCGCGAAGTGCCGCAGGAGCGCGCAGGCGAAGAACATGCGGCTGACCTGTCGCATCAGCACGAGCCGCGCCTCGGTCGCGCGGTCCGGCGCGCGCCCGAGCCAGCTGCGCAGCAAGTGCTGCTGCAGCTCGGGAGTCGGGGCGAGCTCGTGGGTCACGACGGCGACGTCGGTGAGCGGGTCGTTCTGGTAGGCGGTCTCCCAGTCGACGAGCCACAGCCGCGTGCCGTCGAACAGGATGTTGCGCGGATTGGGGTCGTTGTGACTCGAGACGAGCGCGGCGTCGTTCCACGGGTACGTCGCTCGGATGCGCTCGAATCCCTCGACGTGGCGCGCGAGCAAGCCGTCGGCGAACACGCGCGACTGCACGACGAACTCGAGCATGCGGCGGACGAGGTCCGTGTAGCGGATCTCCGCGGGCGGGAAGACGGCTCCGCCCTGCAGGCGCCGGATGAGCGCGCCGAGGTCGCTCACCAGGGCAGGCGGTCCGCCCGGATACGACTGCAGCGGCTGCTGAGTCACGAAGTCCATGACCGCGACGCCGTGGTCGGGATCGCTGAAGTGCAGCCGCGGCGCCACGCCCGCCTCGGCGGCCGCTCTCATGCACGCGTAGTGGTTCGGATTGGTGCGCGCGTTCAGTCCCGACTCGATGCGCAGCAGGTACGACCGTTCGGCGACGTCGACCCGGTACGTGGCAGCTCCCGAAGCTCCGCCCGTCACGCGCTCGAGGCGGGAGACGGGCCTCTGGCCAGCGACGGCGCCGATGGCGGACCGTGCGGAGGCGCGAAGGGGGTCGGGGACGACGTCGAAGGCGCTCGCGGACATCGCGGGGCGCAATATACAGGATGCTCCTCAGTGCCCGTCGACGATCCCGACCAGATCGTCGACCAGCGCGTCGACCGCGCTCACCAGGCCGGCGACATCGGGCTCGGGAGCGAAGACCACGCCCTTGCTCTCGGCCTTGGCGACCGCCTTGCTGGCAGCGGTCCCCAGCTTCAGCCGCGCGCTCTCGCGCAGCCGGGCCACCTGCCCGGAGGATTTGATCACGTTCTTCGCTTCGGCCTTCGCGGCTGCACCGCACATGGCTCCCGCGCCCGCGTACCAGGAGCTGACCACGGGCGTATTCTGCGGCTGCACCGAAGCGACGATGGTGACGGCGTGGGACTCTGCGGTGGCGAAGTCGTCCGCGAAGGTCGCGCCGTCCTCGCTCGTGCCGCAGCTCGCACCGCGCCGCGCCGCCGCCGTGGCTGCGGCATCGAACGCGGCGACGAACCTGTCGTGCGCCTTCTGGACACAGGCGTCGAGCTTCGCGTTCTGCGGATCTCTGCTCGCTGCCTTCGCGTGGGCGGCGAGACAGCCGAAGGAGGTCTGGCACAGCGTGCCCGCGCTCGCTAGCTGCGAGGCACGGCACTTCACGGTCGGGTCCGGGCCAGGCATCGAGAAGTCGACTTCGATTCCGGTGCGGCCCATCACGAAGCCCGTGCTCTCTCGGTAGCGGGTCGGGTCCTGGTCGCCGAGCGCGTTGTCGGTGCTGGCGCCGCCAGCGGGCGCGAACAGGTTCAGCACGATTTCCGAGTCGTTCGGATCGCCTGCGGTGACCAGGCTCTGGGTGTCCGTCGCGGTGCGCGAGATGTCCAGGGTCTGCGCGGGATTCGCCGCCGTCCCCCCGCCGACGATGACGCGGTTGACTGCGATCGTGCCGGGCGCGCTCGGATCGCCACCCGTCGCCGTCCAGCTTCCGATCTTGATCGTGATCGAGGTGATGCCGTTGCTCGGCGTCGTGGCCCAGTACTCCGTGGAGTTCACCGCGGGGTTGGTGGAGTGGACCGGCGTGGTGAGCTCCACGGTCCAGTCGATGCTCACGGGCGCGTCGTGCTGGACGCCGAGCGCGCCGAGCGCGCCGACGGCGGAGCCGACCACGCGCGTGACCGTCCCGTTCAGGTGGTAGCTCAGCTGGGCGCCGCGGGCGGGAAGAGCGAGCGCGAGCGAGGCGAGGACCGGGAGCAGCCGCGTGGAGATCATCGTCGGACGCTAACACCGCCGACCGGGCGGAGACTTGACTCGGTCATGACCGAACCCTGACTTCTCGCCGCCGCGGTGTGGAACGCTTCACAGCGCCCCGCTGCGGCGCGCCGTACACGTCCGGCCATGACGAGCTTCCAAGGCCTCGATGCCAACGACGCCCGCGAGTTCAACGAGCTCTGGCTTCCGGCGTGGACCGGGAACCGGCCGGAGCACCTCGTCTCGTTCTACAGCGAGGACGCGTTCTACGCGGATCCCGGGAACTGGCCAGGCGTGCGCGGGCGGCGCGCGCTGCTCGAGTACTTCACTCGCCTGCTCGCGCGCTTTCCCGACTGGACCTGGAGTCACCGCGGCTCGCAGCCGCTGAAGGACGGGTTCCTGAACGGCTGGCACGCGTCGATCCCGATCTCCGGCAGGATCGTCGAACTCGACGGCGTGTCGAGCGTGCAGCTGCGCGGCGGGCTGATCTACCGCAACGTCGTCTACTTCGACGCGAGCCCGCTGCGCGAGGCGCTGGCCTCGGTGCGCACGCCGCAGCGCTCGCTGCGCCACGTGCTGTTCCGCCGCTAGGGCTGGCGGAGAGAGTGGGATTCGAACCCACGGTACCTTTCGGTACACACGCTTTCCAAGCGTGCGCCTTCGACCGCTCGGCCATCTCTCCGGTGAGGGCGACCTCGTATAGCACGTCGGGGCTAGGCGCGGTGCTCCCGGGCGGTGCGGCGGGCGAGCTCGAGGAAGCGCGCCAGCGCCGGTGAGGCGTCGCCCTGGCGCGCCGCGGCGAAGAGCGGCGCACGCAGCGGCGGCGCGGCGCGCTGGCGCCGGTAGACCACGCCGTCGAGGTTCATCCGCCGCAGGCACTCGGGCACGATCGAGATGCCGAGCCCCGTCGCCACCAGGTTCAGGCTCGACACGATGCGCGGCGCCTCCTGCCCGATCCGGGGGCTGAAGCCGGCGCCGTGGCAGGCGGCGATGATCCCGTCGTAGAGGCCCGGGCCGGTGCCGCGGCGGTAGAGGATGAAGGTCTCGCCGGCGAGCGCCGACAGCCGCAGCGGCGGCGCGCCGGCGCCGGCGGTGCGCGCGAGCGGATGGCGCCTGGGCAGCGCCACCAGCATCGGCTCGTCGAGCAGCGGCTCGACCGAGAGGCCCGCTGGATCCGGCACGGCCGTGCGGATGAACGCCGCGTCGAGCCGCTCGCTGCGCAGCCCTTCGATCAGGTCCGGGGTGCCGCTCTCCTCGAGCGAGAGCGACACCAGCGGGTGCGCCTCGCGAAATGCGCGGATCACGCGCGGCACGAACGGATGGAACGGCGCCGAGCTGGTGAAGCCGACGGCGATGCGGCCCTGCTCGCCGCGCGCGGTGCGCCGCGTGCTCGCGAGTGCGCGTTCGACCTGCGCGAGCACCGCCCGCGCCTCGTCGAGGAAGACGCGCCCGGGCTCGGTGAGCTCGACGCCGCGCGGGCGGCGCACGAACAGCGCCGCTCCGACCTCGCGCTCGAGCGCGCGGATCTGCTGCGACAGCGGCGGCTGCTGGATGCCCAGGCGGCGGGCGGCGCGCGTCACGTGCCGCTCCTCGGCGACCGCGATGAAGTAGCGGAGGTGGCGGAGATCCATACCCAGATCATATCGATATAGCGCATCACATATATTGGATCGACTAGCGAAGGGCTCGTAGCTTCTCCTGCCACGGAGAAGGAGAAGACGAGATGATCGCCATCGACCCCACGCCCGAGACCGTCGCGGCCCTCTACGCCGGGATGGAGCGCAAGCAGAGCGCGCTGCGCCGCCGGCTCGGCACGCCGCTCAGCCTCGCCGACAAGGTGCTCGCGGGACACCTCGACGATCCCGAGCACGGCGCTTTCGAGGCCGGCCAGGCGCAGCTCCGGCTGCGCCCCGACCGCGTGGTGTTCCAGGACGTGCTCGGGCAGAGCGCGCTGCTCCAGTTCATGCAGACCGGCCGCGCGCGCGTCGCCATCCCGACCACGATCCACTGCGATCACCTGATCCAGGCGCGCACGGGCGCGGCCCCGGACCTGGCGGCCTCGCTCGACGAGAGCCGCGAGGTCTACGACTTCCTGCGCTCCGCGGCCGCGAAGTACGGCTGCGGCTTCTGGGAGCCGGGCGCCGGCATCATCCACCAGGTCGTGCTCGAGAACTACGCGTTCCCGGGCGCGCTGATCCTGGGCACCGACTCGCACACGCCCAACGCCGGCGGGCTCGGCGCTTGCGCAGTGGGCGTCGGCGGCGCGGACGCGGTCGAAGTGATCGCGGGCCTGCCGTGGGAGGTGCTGCACCCGCGGCGGATCGCAGTGTTCCTGAAGGGCGCGCTCGACGGCTGGGCTGCGCCCAAGGACGTGATCCTCTGGGTCGCGGGCCAGCTCGGCGTCGCGGGCGGCACGAACGCGATCGTCGAGTACATCGGTCCGGGCGCGCGCGCTCTCTCCGCCACGGGCAAGGCGACGATCGCCAACATGGGCGCCGAACTCGGTGCGACCACGTCGATCTTCCCCGCCGACGAGCGGATGGCGAGGTATCTCGCAGCGACCGGGCGAGCGGGGCTGGTTCCGGTGATCGAGCGCCACCGCGCGCTGCTCGCGCCCGACCCCGAGGTCGAAGCGAGCCCCGAGAAGTTCTACGCGCGGGTGCTCGAGCTCGACCTGTCGCGGCTCGAGCCGCACGTGGTCGGCCCCCACACGCCCGATCGCGCGCGGCCGATCTCCGCGCTCGCCGGCGAGCTCGCCGACCCCGCGAACGGCTTCGTCCCGCGCATCTCGACCGCGCTGGTCGGCAGCTGCACCAACTCGTCGTACGAGGACATGAGCCGCGCCGCCGACGTCGCCGAGCAGGCCGCGTGCCACGGCGTGCGCGCCGCGACGCCGTTCCTGGTCACGCCGGGATCCGAGCGCGTGCGCGCCACGATCGCGCGCGACGGGCAGATGGCGTCGCTCGCGAAGCTCGGCGCGACCGTGCTGGCGAACGCCTGCGGTCCCTGCATCGGGCAGTGGCGCCGCGCGCGCGAAGAGTCAGAGGCGGCCAATACCATCGTCACCTCCTACAACCGCAACTTCCCGCGCCGCAACGACGGCGAGCCGACGACGATGAACTTCATCGCGAGCCCGGAGCTGGTGACCGCGTTCGCGCTCGCCGGCACGCTCGCGTTCAATCCGCTCGTCGACTCACTCGCGGCCGCGGACGGCACGCGCTGGAAGCTCGCGCCGCCGAAGCCCGCACCCGAAGTCCCGGCGCGGGGCTTCGTCGACGGCCGGGCCGCGTACCACGCGCCGCCTGCGGACGGACGCGGAGTGCGGCTCGAGATCGACCCCGCGAGCGAACGCATCGCGCCGCTCGCACCCTGGCCCGCCTGGGACGGCCGCGACTTCGTCGGGATGCCCGTGCTGGTGAAGGCACGCGGGAAGACGACCACCGACCACATCTCGCCGGCCGGCACTTGGCTGCGCTTCCGCGGTCACCTCGACCGCTTCAGCGACAACATGTTCATGGGCGCGATGAACGCGTTCACCGGCGAGGCGGGCAAGGGCAAGGACTCGATCAGCGGCGAGACGTCGCTGCCCTTCGCAGCGATCGCGCGGCGCTACAAGGCGGCGGGGGCGCGCTGGTGTGTGGTCGGCGACCGGAACTACGGCGAGGGCAGCAGCCGCGAGCACGCGGCGCTCTCGCCACGGCTGCTCGGCGGCGTCGCGGTGATCGCGCGAAGCTTCGCGCGCATCCACGAGACCAACTTGAAGAAGCAGGGCCTGCTCGCGCTCACCTTCTCCGATCCCGCAGACTACGACCGGATCCGCGAGGACGACCGGCTGAGCCTGCTGGGTCTCGACGAGCTCTCGCCGGGCGCGCCGGTAGAGTGCCGCATCGCGCACGCCGACGGCACCAGCGAGACGATCGCGCTCTCGCATTCGTACACAGCGGAGCAGCTCGCGTGGTTCCGCGCGGGCGGTGCGCTCAACCTCGTGCGGGATGGCGGAGAGGGAGGGATTCGAACCCTCGATACAGTTTCCCGTATCCAGGTTTAGCAAACCTGTGCCTTCAGCCGCTCGGCCACCTCTCCATTACGATTGACTGCGTTCGCCTTCGGCTCACTGCGCGCGCCTTCGGCGCTTGCGGCCTCGCTCGGGACGGCCCTCGCTCGCCCTCGCAGTGACCGTCTGTCGGCCAGTCTAGGTGACTACGTTCGGCTGCGCCTCACTGCGCGCGCCTTCGGCGCTTGCGGCCTCGCTCGGGACGGCCCTCGCTCGCCAAGACTCTCGCGCCCACGACGAGTCTAGATGACTTCGCTCGGCTGCGCCTCGCGCTACTGCGGCATTGCGGGGGCGCAGATGGGTTGGATGCCGGGGGGCATGCTGGCGCGGGCGCGGCGGAGGACGGCCCAGTCGTTGATCTTGCAATCGAGTGGGAAGGGGGCCGCGGGGCCAATCACGTTGCAGAGCTGGGGGCGCGGGAGGGTAGCGACGTTGGGATTTGCGAGAAAGCCGCGCAGGGTGATCTCGTCGGAGATGTTGATCGTGCCGTTGCCGTCGACGTCGCCGCACTTGCAGATGTTGTCGGCGCTGAACGGGCACGGGTCGCTGGCGTCGGGCGTGCCGTCGCCGTCGGAGTCGAGCGGCAGCACGAGCGTCGGGACCACCAGCTGGCCGAAGCCGTAGGTGTCGTCCCTGCCCGCGGGGCCGACGTCGTGGGCGGCGTTGGTGAGCGCCGCGCGGATCTGGTTCGCGCTGATGCTCGGGAGCTGCTGCTCGAGCAGCGCCGCAGCGCCGGCGACCACCGGCGAGGCGAACGAGGTCCCGATCGACTGGGTGCCGTAAGCGAGCGTCGAGGTACGGTCGGGCGCCACGAGGTCGGGCTTGTGCCGGCCGTCGTTGGTCGGGCCGAGGCTGGAGAAGTTCTCGATCCCGGCCGTGGTGGTCCACAGCGCCTGGTCGATCGCGCCCACGGCGAACGCGCCGTGCGCGACCGCCGGATCGACCACGCTCGCGGGCAGCACGCGCTGCGCCATGCCGATCGCCGCGTCGCCGCCGGCGATGGTGATGTCGAGCCCGGTGGTGCTGCCCGAGAACAGGTGCACGCCGAGCGAGTACGGCTCCTGCGTCGAGTCGCGGGTGAAGCAGGCCTCCTCGACCGGGAAGTCGCCGAGCACCTGCCGGTTCTGGCTCGAGGTCACCGTCGCGCCCGAGGCCGAGAACACGAACAGGTCGAGATCGGTGGGCGCGGTCGTGAACTGGTCGGGGTACTGGTTCCAGTTCATGATGAAGCAGATCTGCTGCTGCTCCGCGATCACCGCGAGGCGGTCGTTGTTGGGAGTGAACGAGAGCCAGCCGTCGGCGTTCTCATCGAGCCAGCCACCGCGCCAGTGGCGGAACTGCCAGTTGCCGCCGCCCACCGCCCAGAACACGCCGCCGTTGTCGTGCGAGTCGTCGACGATCGCGTTGATCGGACCGGTGTCGTCGTAGTAGCTCGTGCCAAAGTAGTTCACCGACAGGTTCGCGATGCGGATGCCGTGCGCGGTCAGGTAGTCGGCGCCGTTCTGGAAGTCGACCTCGTCGTTGAAGAGGATCAGGGTGAGCTGTGCGCCGGGCGCCATGTCGGCCACTTCCTCGGCCACCGCGGTGCCGTGGGGCGTGACGGTCTCCATGCCCGCGCCGACGAGGTCCACGGAGATCGCGCTCGCGGGGATGTTGCCGGAGCTCTGCGCCGCGCTGAGGCTCTCGAAGCCGAGATCGAGGACGCCGACCGAGGCACCGGTGCCGTCGATCCCAGCCGCCTGCAGCGTCGCCGCGCCGGTGAGCGCGACGGCCTGCGACAGCACCGTGCCGGCG